>Ga0126383_10001188_pt1 | contig 15963 bp, 28 predicted proteins | sample PanSoiMetPlot_35_FD_96882 | JGI IMG/M metagenome (GOLD analysis project Ga0126383, IMG submission 96882) | Tropical forest soil microbial communities from Panama - MetaG Plot_35 | ecosystem: Environmental > Terrestrial > Soil > Tropical forest > Bulk soil | place: Panama | collected 2016-02-17
ATCGAATGTTGGACCCGGACTATTTGCTGTACAACTCCACGATCAACTGCTCGTTGACGGGCAGCTGAATGTCTTCGCGCTTGGGCAGAGAGAGCACGCGGCCCTTGTAATTGTCGCGGTCGATCTCCAGCCAGGTTGGCGCGTTCTGGTGGCCGGCAAAATCCTTCGCCTGCTCCAGGATCGCCAGCTTGCGGCTGCCTTCGCGGATGGAAATTTCGTCTCCCTGCCGCACCTGATACGAAGGAATGTTGACCTTGTGTCCGTTCACGAACACGTGCCCGTGGCGCACCAACTGCCGGGCCTGGCGGCGTGCGACGGCAAATCCCAGCCGCAGCACGATGGTGTCGAGGCGCCGCTCCAGCTGTTGCAGCAGCATCTCGCCGGTCACGCCCCTGGCTCGCGCAGCTTTCTCGTAATAGCGCCGGAACTGTGCCTCCTGCACGAAGTAAAGACGCTTGGTCTTCTGCTTCTCGCGCAGCTGCAGGCCGTAGCCCACGACCTTGGCCTTGCGGTCCTTGCCGTGCTGGCCAGGGGCGAAATTGCGTTTTTCGACGGGGCACTTGTCACTAAAGCATTTCGTGCCCTTGAGGAATAACTTCATGCCTTCGCGACGGCAAAGGCGGCAGACGGCATCGGTGTAACGTGCCAAGTTGTTTTCTCCTATTCGATGACCGGTTTACAGGTTTGGCTTCACCCTTCGTCCCGGACGAAAATCAGACCTCAGCTCTCAGCCCGGGGCCAGGTGGCCCAGGCCAAGAGCTTTATTTCTCAGACTCTTCGCCGTTTCGGCGGACGGCAACCATTGTGCGGAATGGGGGTGGTGTCGCGGATGTTGCGCACCTCGATTCCAGCCGCCGCCAGCGCCCGGATCGCCGACTCGCGGCCTGAACCCGGCCCGCTGACGTGCACCTCCACGCTGCGCACGCCGTGGTCGCGCGCCATGTTGGCGGCATTCATGGCCGCCTGCTGGGCGGCGAAGGGCGTGCCCTTGCGCGAGCCGCGAAAGCCGAGCGAACCCGAACTCTTCCACGACAGGACGTTGCCCGCGGGATCGGAAATGGTCACAATGGTGTTGTTGAAAGACGCCTGGATGTGCGCCACGCCATGCGACACATGCTTGCGTTCTTTCTTCTTGAAGGTCTTCTTCTTGCCTTTTTTGTCCGGTGCGGCTGCGCCGCCCGCCGCTGCTGCTGGTTTTGCCATATGAATCGAGTCCTCAGTCGTCGGCCGTAGTCGTCAGCCAGTCTTCCGTGCTCATGAGCGAAGACTGACGACCGGTTTCTAGGTCTTTGCCGTCGCCTTCTTTTTCTGGGCGACGGTGCCTTTGCGCGGACCCTTGCGGGTGCGGGCATTGGTGTGGGTACGCTGTCCGCGAACCGGCAGATTCCGGCGATGGCGGTATCCGCGATAGGAACCGATCTCGATGAGCCGCTTGATGTTCATCGAGACTTCCTTGCGCAGATCGCCTTCCACCATTCCTTCGCCTTCGATCACCTGGCGGATGCGGTTCACCTCATCTTCGCCGAGATCCTGGACCTTCTTCATCGGGTCCACCTTGGCCTCGTCGAGGATGCGTGCCGCGCGCGCAGTCCCGATCCCGTAGATGTACGTCAGCGCGATATTCGCGTGCTTGTTGCGCGGAAGATCGACGCCTGCAATACGTGCCATAGTGCTCCTCTAATACGCCGGCCCTACGCCGGGCGCGAACTTATCCCTGACGCTGTTTGTGTTTCGAATTCTCGCAGATCACCCGCACCACGCCCTTGCGGTTGATCACCTTGCACTTGTCGCAGATTTTCTTTACCGATGCCCGTACCTTCATAAAATGAACCCTCTGTCGCCGGTCTTCCGCGGTCGGCAGAATCTTCGACCGGAACAACAACGCTATTTGTAGCGATAAACAATCCGGCCGCGATTCAGATCATAGGGGGAGAGTTCGACCGCCACTTTGTCTCCCGGCAGAATACGGATGAAGTTCTTGCGCATCTTGCCGGAAACGTGCGCCAGCACCTGATGCTTGTTCTCCAGCTCCACCCGAAACATCGCATTGGGCAGCGGCTCAATCACCACCGCCATCACTTCAATCGCGTCCTCTTTGCTCATGCACTCCTTGAAACCGCTCTCAGCTTTGAGCCGTCAGGCTCCCGGTGGAGCTGAGAGCTGACAGGCTGGAAAGCTCATTGCGTCAAAATCAGCGGTCCCTCCCGGGTCACTGCCACACAGTGTTCGAAGTGGGCGCTGAAGCTGCCGTCAGCGGTCACCGCCGTCCACTTGTCATCCAGCACCCGGGTCGCCGCCCGGCCGGAATTCACCATGGGCTCGATGGCGATCACCATCCCTTCGCGCAAACGAGCCCCATGACCGCGCGTACCAAAATTCGGAACCTGCGGCTCTTCGTGCAACCGGGTCCCGATACCGTGCCCCACAAACTCTCGTACTACACTGAAACCGTTGGCTTCGACCAGTTCCTGCACCGCTGCCCCGACATCTCCTACGGAATTACCCACGCGGGCCGCCTCGATTCCGCGATACAGCGAAGCTTCAGTCACTTCGAGCAGCTTCTTCAGTTCCGGCGAAAGCGAATCTCCTACCGGCACTGTAATGGCGGCGTCTCCGTAGTAGCCGTCGAGCACCACCCCGCAATCGATCGAAACGATATCGCCCGCCTTGAGCACCCGCTTGGCCGAGGGGATGCCGTGCACAATCTCCTCATTGATCGACGTGCACAGAACGCAGGGATAATCGAAATATCCCTTGAACGCAGGCTTTGCGCCCAACTCCTTCATCTTGCGCTCCGCCGCCTGCTCCAGATCCATCGTGCTCACACCGGGCGACACCAGATCACGCAGCTGATCGAGTACTTGACGCACAATGCGGCCGCTGCGCCGCATTTTTTCTATCTCGTTGCCCGATTTACAGACGATCGCCATGCTCCTAGTTTCCCGCGGCCCTGGCTTCGTCGCGGTAACCCTGCACCACTTGCAACACCGTGGCCGTCACCTCGTCCGGCGGCAAATCCCCATTCACGGAGACCAGCCTCCCCTTCTGTTCGTAGTACTCCGCGACCGGCCGGGTCTGCAGCTCATAGGCCGTCAGACGTTCCCGGATCACTTCTTCACGGTCATCGTTGCGGGTTGCCAGCGGGGAGCCATCGACATCGCACACGTCGTCAACGCGAGGCGGCTGGAAATAGACGTTATAGATATGCCCGTTGGCGAGACAAGTCCTACGTCCGGTGAGCCGGAGCAACAGTTTATTATAATCGACATCCAGCCGGATCACAATCGGCAGGCACTTGCCGGGACGCGAGTTGTCAAAGAGCTCGTGCTCGAAAAATGCATCGAGCCAGCCCGCCTGGCGGGCGGTTCGCGGAAACCCGTCGAGAATAAAACCACGCTCGCAGTCGGTCTCGCGCAACCTGGAAGCCACCATCTCGCAGACCAGGTCGTCAGGAACCAGATCCCCCCGCTCCATCAGCGACTTCGCCGCCAGGCCCAGCTCCGTGCCGCGCCCGACGTTCGACCGCAGAATGTCTCCGGTCGAGATCTGCGGAATGCCATAACGTCCGGCAATACGCTTGGCCTGGGTGCCTTTACCGGCACCCGGTGGCCCCAGCAGAATGATCGGTCCGATACTGCACGAGGTTTCGTCTGCCATCGAAGGGCCCAAGCGCTCCCGACTACGATCACAATCGCGGGGGGACGGCCCCGCTTTCAGCAATCTGCCCCAACAGCCAGAACTTTCGCCGCCGGCCTACGCCCAGGTGCGCCGGCCGCGAATCCTTCCGCTGCGCGGCGTGAAACCGTCATAGTGGCGCATGATCAGCTGCGCTTCAATCTGGGTGACCGTGTCCATGGCCACTCCCACCACGATCAGCAGCGAGGTTCCGCCGAAGTAGAAGCTGACTCCCAGGCCGTTCGTCACCCAGCTCGGCAACCGCTCAAAGAACGCGCCGATGGCGCCCGGCAGGTGATTCAGGTGGACCCCGGCGATCATCCATTCCGGAATAAAGGAAATAATGATCAGGTAAAGCGCGCCTACCAGCGTGATGCGGGTCAGGATCTCATTGATGTGATCCGCCGTGCGCTTCCCCGGACGAATGCCGGGAATGAACCCGCCGTACTTGCGCATGTTGTCGGCAACTTCGCTGGGGTTGAACACGATCGACACATAGAAGTAGGCAAAGAACACGATGCCCACGGCGTAGAGCACGGTGTACAGCGGCTCGCCCCACTTCAGCCAGTCGAGGATCGGACCGATCACCCGGTTGTTATGGAAGGCATAGAGCGCGGTCTGCGGCAGGGTGAGTATCGAGGAAGCGAAAATCACCGGCATCACTCCGCCCGCATTGACCCGCAACGGCAGGTGCGTCGACTGCCCGCCCATCACCTTGCGTCCCACCACGCGCTTGGCATACTGCACGGGAATGCGCCGCTCGCTGCGTTCCACGTACACGATAAAGGCGACCACCGCGATCATCAAGGCGACCAGGATGACCATCGCGAAAGGAGTAAACGGCCCCCAGGCCTGCGTGGCTACCTTCTCGTAAAGATCGTAGACGCCGCGCGGCAGGCCGACCACAATGCCGGCAAAGATGAGCAGCGACATACCGTTGCCCACGCCGCGCTCAGTAATCTGCTCGCCCAGCCACATGATGAAGGCGCTTCCCGTCGTCAGCGTCAGCATGGTCATCAGGATGAAGCCGTAGCCGGGGTTGATGACGAAATCTCCCGACTTCTCCAGACTGATGGCGATTCCCAGAGACTGCACCGCGCTGAGGATGACGGTGAGATAGCGGGTCCACTGCGTGATCTTCTTGCGCCCCAGCTCGCCTTCCTTCTGCAACTTGGCCAGCGGTTCGTAAACCACGGTCAGCAACTGCAGAATGATGGATGCGGTGATGTAGGGCATGATGCCCAGAGCAAAAATCGTGAGACGCCGCAACTGGCCACCGGAAAACAAATCCACGAAGCCCAGCAGCGTGCCGCGGTTCTGGTCGAAGAACTGTGACAGCTTGTCGGCATTCACTCCGGGGGTGGGAATATGCCCGCCCAGGCGGTACACAGCCAGGAGCGCAAGCGTAAACAAAATGCGTTTACGCAGGTCCGGAACGCGGAAGATGTTGGCCAGCTTCTCGAACATTACTGCAAGACCTCGAACTTGCCGCCTGCCCGGGTGATCTTTTCCTGGGCCGACTTGGAAAACTTGTGAGCCGAAACGGTGAGGGCAACAGTGAGTTCGCCATCGCCCAGGATCTTTACCGGATACTTGGTGGAGATCACGCCCGCCTTGCGCAGCACGTCGGGCGTAATCGTGGCCTCGCCCAGGGCCGCCAGCTTCTCCAGATTCACGATGTTGTATTCCTGGCGGAAGATGTTGGTAAATCCACGCTTGGGCATGCGGCGATGCAACGGCATCTGTCCGCCTTCAAAGCCGCGCATCATGCGCGAACCGCTGCGCGAGCGCTGGCCCTTGTGACCCCGGGTCGAAGTCTTCCCCATCCCGGAACCCATGCCCCGGCCTACCCGCTTCTTGTTGGCCGACGCCTTTTTCGGTGCACGAACGTTCGAAAGATTCATAATAGCTCTCAGCTGTCGGCTCTCAGCTCTTCAAGCGGAAGCCGACTCTCATTGCACGATCTCCACCAGGTGCGGAATCTTGGCGACCATCCCGCGAATGGCGGGCGTGTCCGGGCGCTCAATCACCTGATTCAGCCGGGTAAATCCCAGCCCCTTGACCACCAGCTTGTGCTTGACCGGGCTGCAAATGGCGGACCGCACCCACTTGAGGTGCAGTTTTCCGCTGGCGCCGGCTTTGGATTGCTTAGCCATAATTCCTCATTCCCGGCACGGGCCGGTTGTGCTTACAACTCTTCTGCCGCCTTACCCCGCATGGCGGCCACGTCGCTTTTGTTCTTCAGGCGCTTCAGGGCGTCGAAGGTGGCCTTGATCACGTTGTGCGGATTGGTGGTGCCAATCGACTTGGTGAGCACATTCTGCACTCCAGCCGAGGTCATCACCGCGCGTACCGCGCCGCCGGCGATGACACCCGTTCCCTCGGGGGCGGGCTTCAGCAGCACTTTGCCGGATCCGTAACGTCCCAGCACCAGGTGCGGAATCGAGTTCTGCGTCAGGTTCACCTTCACCAGGTTCTTTTTCGCCGATTCAATCCCTTTGCGGATGGCCTGCGGCACTTCCTTCGCCTTACCCGAGCCGTAGCCGACCACCGCCGCACTGGGATCGCCGACCACCACGAGCGCCGCGAACGACAGGTTCTTGCCGCCTTTCACCACCTTGGTGACGCGGTTGATGGCGACCACCTGGTCCTTCAACTGATACGAGCCCGCATCGAGTTTCTTGATCACTGTTGGCATTCCTAGTCCTATTTTGCAAATTGCGAAATTTCAAATTTGCTAATTGGAAAGCCCCGACGGGCCCGGTCCAATCACCAAATTACACCGATGACCAAATCACCGAATCCTTTAAAACTGCAGCCCTGCCTCGCGCGCCGCGTCGGCCAGGGCTTTGACCCGGCCGTGGTAGATGTAGCCGCCGCGATCGAACACGACCTTGCTGATCCCCTTCGCCTTGGCCCGCTGGGCGATGGTCTTGCCCAGGTCTTTGGCCGAAGCGACGTTGCCTCCGGTCTTGCGCTCGCCTTTCTTGCCTTCGGCGGTGCTGGCGGCAACGATGGTGGCCCCCTTCAAATCGTCGATGACCTGCACGTAGATGTGGTTCAGCGAGCGATACACGTTCAAGCGCGGCCGCTCCGCCGTGCCCACGACCTTTTTGCGGATCCGGTCATGTACGTGACGCCGCGTCGTGTTCTTGGATAGTTTCGTAAGCATCGTCTGGATCCTCGGTCGCGGCGCCGGTGGCAGACCGCAGCTTCTCAGCTGACGACTGACGCCCGGCGACGGACGACTATTTTGCCCCCGTCTTTCCCACTTTCTTCTTCAGGCGCTCGCCCAGGTAGCGTACGCCTTTGTTCTTGTAAGGATCGGGCGGACGCAGGCCGCGCATTTCCGCGGCTACCTGCCCGACCTTCTGCCGGTCAATCCCGGTGATCGTGAGTCTGGTCTGCTTGGGGTCGACCGCCACGTCGATCCCGGTGGGCAGCGGATACTCGATGGGATGGGAGAATCCCAGGTTGAACACCACCGTGCCTTTGCCCTTCATCTCGGCGCGGTAACCGATGCCGACGATCTCCAGTTCCCGCGTCCAGCCCCGGGTGACACCCTCGACCGCGTTGTTGACCAGTGCCCGCGCCAGCCCATGGACGGCGGCCTGGGAATCGTTCTCCCGAATCGCCACCAGGTTGCTGTCCTGTTGCTCCACGCGGATGCCCGCCGGCAGTGGCGTGTCCAGCTTGCCTTTCGGACCCGCGACCGCCACCGTGTTGCCTTCAATCTTTACCGTCACGCCCTTGGGGAGGGGGATCGGCTTTTTTCCGATTCTCGACATAGCAGTCAGCTCTCAGCTACCAGATTTCGCAGAGGACCTCGCCGCCCACCCCTTCTTTGCGGGCCTGGCGACCGGTCATCACGCCTCGCGGCGTGGTCAAAATGTTGATGCCCAATCCCCCGAGCACGCGCGGAATCTCCGTCCGCCGCACGTAAACCCGGCAGCCGGGGCGGGAAACGCGCTCCACTTTCGAGATCGCGGCTTCATTGTTGCTGCCGTACTTCAGATAGACGCGCACGATCTTGTGTCCGTCTTCTTCCGTTGCCTTGAAGTTCGAGATGTAGCCCTCTTCCTTCAAAATGCGGGCAATCTCCAGCTTCAGCTTGGAAGCGGGAATATCTACCTTCTGGTGACGCGCATTAATCGCATTGCGAATGCGCGCCAGCATGTCTGCGACCGGATCGGTCAACCTCATCGTCTGCTTCTCCTCGAGCCACCCGTTCGCTCCGCACTTTCCGGAGAACCCGCGGCAGCTTGCTTTGCTGCTCTCAATCCCTGTCGTCCTCCGCCAGACCCATCGTGTCTGGCAAAGGCCCCGGGGGCGCCGCGCGAATCGCTCGCATCCTGCGAGCGGCACACCGCGCGATTGCCGCACCTGCCTACCAGGACGACTTCGAAACCCCGGGAATCTCTCCCCGCAACGCCAGCCCGCGGAAACACAGACGGCAGATGCCGAACTTCCGCAGGTAAGCCCGCGGACGCCCGCAGATCTTGCAGCGGTTGTGCTTGCGCGAAGAGAACTTGGGCTTGCTTGCGTCCTTCACTCGTTTTGCTGTAGTAGCCAATTTCGCTCCTATACTTTCCGGCTCGAACGCTGTCAGCTCCCTCCGCCGTCAGCTCCCGGCCCGTACATCCTGTCTCAACCACCCCATGATTCCCTGATCCGCGGAATCAAGGATTCCATGCCTTAAGCCCGGAACGGCATTCCCAGGTGGCGCAACAGTGCCCGCGCCTGGTCATCGCTCGCGGCCGTGGTCACGATGGTCACGTTCATGCCCTTCAGCTTGTCCACCTTGGCGTAGTCGATTTCGGGGAAAATCAGCTGGTCGTGCAAGCCCAGCGTGTAGTTGCCACGCCCGTCGAACGACTTGGTCGAAACCCCGCGGAAGTCGCGTACCCGCGGGAGCACGACATTCACCAGCCGATCGAAGAACTCGTACATGCGGTCGCCGCGCAGAGTCACCATCGCGCCGATCGCCTGTCCCTCGCGCACCTTGAAGGCCGCGATCGACTTCTTGGCCCGTGTCACCACCGGTTTCTGCCCCGTGATCTGGCCCAACTCGTTCACCGCCGGATCGAGGACCTTCGCATTCTGTGTGGCTTCGCCCACCCCCATGTTGACCACGATCTTGTGGAGGTGCGGAACCGCCATGGGGTTCTTGAGTTCGAATTCCTTCATCAAGGTTGGCGCCACTTCCTTCAGGAAGCGCGTCTTCAGCCGCGGCGTCTCCTTGGCGCTGTGATGCGCCACCTGGGGAGCTTTCGGCTCCGCCTGCGCCTCGCCCTTCTTTTCCTTCTTCTCTTTCGCCATGATCACTTTTACCCTTTCTCACGGTTTCGGATCCGCCGTCAGCCGCCAGGCCCAGTATTCCGGTTCGTGAGCACGTTCTTTCCGCCTCAAGCCAGGAGCTAGAGGCCCAAAGCTACTTCTCCAGCGTGGTTCCGCACTTCTTGCACACCCGCACCTTGCGGTCGCCGCGCACTTCATGCCCGATGCGCACCGGACCGCAGGTGGCGCACACCAGCTGCACGTTGGACAGCGAGATGGGGCTCTCCTGCTCGGCGATGCCGCCCTTCACGTTGTGCTGCGGGTTCGGACGCACGTGCTTCTTCATCACCATGACGTGCTCCACCAGCACCTTGCCGGTGTTGGGAAACACGCGCAGCACGCGCCCTTCCTTGCCCTTGTCGCGCCCGGAGATCACCTTCACCTGATCGTTCCGCCGAATGTCCACTCGCTTGCGAGCTGTCGCCGTTGCTGTCGCCATTGAAAACCTTCTGCCTGCCTGATTTTGTCATGGGGGAATCTGATCATTTTCGCTCGGGCTCAAAATTCCCCAATTCACCCGATTGCCAGATGGCAAAATTTGCTACAGCACTTCCGGAGCCAGCGAAACAATCTTCAGGAACTTCTTTTCGCGCAGCTCGCGGGCCACCGGACCAAACACGCGGGTTCCCACCGGCTCACCGCCTTCGTTGATCAGCACCGCCGCGTTCTGGTCGAAGCGGATATAGGTCCCATCCCGGCGCCCGTGCTCCTTGCGGGTGCGCACGATCACCGCTTTGACCACCGCGCCCTTCTTCACCTGGCCGTCGGGAGAAGCTTCCTTCACGCTGGCCGTGATCACATCTCCCAGACCGGCACGCAATCCCGTCGAGCCGCCGAGCGGCAGGATCATCTGCAGCTTGCGGGCGCCGGAGTTGTCGGCGACCTCGAGCATGGTTCTCATCATCACAGCCATAATTCCCCTCCCCTCGGCTCCCCCGCCCTTAGCTGGCCACGTCGGTGGCGGCGATCTCCGGCACCAGGGCCGTCTTGCGAATCACTTCCTTCAGGCGCCAGCGCTTCAGCTTGGACAGCGGCCGGGTCTCTTCCAGCCGCACCACGTCGCCGACGTGGGCCTGGTTGTTCTCGTCGTGGGCATAGAACTTCTTGCCCTTCGAGACGACGCGGCCGTAGAAGGGATGCGTCTTCTTGCGGGTCACCTCGACCACGATCGTCTTCTTCATGCGGTTGGAGACGACTTCGCCCACCACCTGCTTGCGGCCCTCGTGGGCCGCCTGCTGCCTTTGTTCCGCCATTACTTCTTCTCCGTGGCGCGGGCGCGGGCCATTTCCCGTTCCCGGGCGATGGTCTTCACCCGGGCAATGTCCTTGCGCATGCCGCGAATCTTCTTCAGGCTCTCCGTCTGTCCCATGTTCAGCTGGAACTTCAGCTTGAAGAGTTGGTCGTTGAGCTCGCGCTCCTGGTGGAGCAGCTCCTCGTCCGTCAAGTTGCGAACTTTTTCTGCTTTCATAATTCCGTCTCAGTGCCCCGCGCGCTTCACGAACGTGGTGCGCAAAGGCAGTTTGTGCGAGGCCAGGCGCATGGCTTCACCGGCCTCCTGCGCGCTGACGCCTTCCATTTCAAACAGGATCTTTCCCGGTCTCACCACCGCCACCCAGTGATCGGGAGCTCCCTTGCCCTTGCCCATACGGGTTTCGGCCGGTTTCTTGGTCACCGGCTTGTCGGGAAACAGGCGAATCCAGATCTTGCCCCCGCGCTTGATGAAACGGGTCATGGCCACACGGCTGGCTTCAATCTGGCGGTCGGTAATCCATCCCGGCTCCAGCACCTTCAGCCCGTAATCGCCGTAGGCCAGCTCGCTGCCGCGCCACGCCTTTCCCGTCATGCGCCCGCGCTGCTGCTTGCGGTACTTCACTTTCTTTGGCATCAACATAGAATCCGCTCTCGCTCTTGCCTGTCGCTCGCTTTGCCGGAGACGCGGCTCAGCTCGATCTCCGGCGAAGGGTTAAAACGCGCCTGTCGCCACCACCGGCTCGCGGCTCTCCCGCTTCTTGGTCGGCAGAATCTCGCCGCGGTACATCCACACTTTCACGCCGATCACCCCGTAGGTGGTGCGCGCCTCGGTGAAGCCGTATTCGATGTCGGCGCGCAGCGTGTGCAGCGGCAAACGTCCCTGCAGGTACCACTCCGAGCGCGCGATTTCGTTGCCGTTCAGCCGTCCGCTCACCCGCACCTTGATCCCCTTGCAGCCAAAGCGCAGCGCCGAATCCACCGCCTTGCGCATGGCGCGGCGGAAACCCACACGCTTTTCCAGCTGCAGGGCGATCGATTCCGACACCAGCTGCGCATCGAGTTCCGGCTTGTGCACTTCCTGAATGTCGATGTACACCTCGCGCGCCGTGCGCTTCTGCACTTCCTGCTTCAGCTTGTCGATCTCCGCGCCCTTGCGGCCGATGATGATCCCCGGACGCGCGGTCTTGATGATGACGCGCAGCTTGTTGCCGGGACGCTCAATCTCGACGGCGCTCACACCCGCCGACTTGAGCTTGTCCTTCAGCTCGTTCTTCAGCTTGACGTCCTCGAGCAGCAGCTTGTCGTAATCCCGCTCCACAAACCAGCGCGACTTCCACGGCTTGGTGTAGCCCAGGCGGAATCCGTAAGGATGAACTTTTTGACCCATTGTCGCTCCTTGAAACTACTTCTTCGCTCCCCTTGCTTTTTTCCTGGCGGGAGCCTTGCCCCTGGCTTTCGCTCGGGCCGGCGCTTTTGCCGGCGCGGCGGCCTTTTCCTCGCCCACCACTTGCGCCAGAGCTTCGCCCTTCCTGCCCCGCTCCCCCAGTTCGATTTCGATATGCGAAATGCGGCGCACGTAGCGGTACGCCCGCCCCATGGGCGCCGGACGGATCCGCTTCATGCGCGGACCGTCATTGGCCACGGCACGCTTCACATACAGATTGTCCACATCGACTTCAATGTTCTTTTCCGCACTCAGGTAATTTGCATTCTCGAGAGCCGAACGCAGCAGCTTCTCAATCGTCGGCGCCACGCGCTTCTTGGTGAAAGTCAGCGTGTTGAGCGCATCTTCCACCTTGCGGCCCTTGATCAGGTCGAGCACCAGGCGTGCCTTTTGCGGCGAGACGCGCATAAACCGGGCTTGAGCTCGAAATTCCATGTCGCCTCTCCTCTTACGCCTTCGGCGCCGGCGCTGCCGGTGCCGCTGTGGCCGGAGCCGGAGCTCCCGGACCGCCGGGCACACCCGCCGGTTTCGCCGCCGCTTCCGTGGCCGCCTTCATCGAGTGTCCCTTGAACTGCCGGGTGAAACTGAACTCTCCCAGCTTGTGGCCCACCATGTTCTCGGTGACGTATACCGGAATGAACTTCTTCCCGTTATGCACCGCAATCGTATGGCTCACCATTTCCGGAATGATGGTTGAGCGCCGCGACCAGGTGCGCAGCACTTTCTTCTCATTGCGCGAGTTCATGGCTTCCACCCGCTGCTGCAGGTAGGCATCCACGAACGGACCTTTCTTGGTTGAACGTGCCATAAAATCAGCTCTCAGTCTTCGGTCATCAGTCGTCAGCCAGATCCTCTTTCCGGTCGCGGTCTTCGCTGACGAGGGAAGACCGGCGGCCGCTGACTACTTGCTTCTCCGATTCACAATGAAGGCATCGGTCCGCTTGTTGTTGCGCGTCTTGTAACCGCGCGTTGGCTGACCCCACGGGGTAACGGGATGACGTCCGCCGGAGGTCTTGCCCTCACCGCCGCCATGGGGATGATCCACCGGGTTCATGGAAACACCACGGTTCACCGGACGCCGCCCCAGCCAGCGGGTGCGTCCCGCCTTGCCGATGGTGACGTTCTCGTGGTCGAGATTGCCCACCTGTCCGATGGTCGCCATGCAATCCTGCGCCACCTTGCGGGTCTCGCCCGAAGGCAGCTTCACCAGCGCGTAGTCGCCTTCCTTGGCCACCAGCTGCGCCGAACCGCCCGCCGACCGCACCATTTGCGCCCCTTTGCCGGGACGCAGCTCGACGTTGTGAATCGTCGTGCCGGGAGGGATGTTGCGCAGCGGCAACGCGTTCCCCACCAGAATGTCGGCGTCGGCCCCGCTCACAATCTTCTGCCCCACCTTCAATCCGTCGGGGTGCAGAATGTACCGCTTCTCGCCGTCGGCATACGCCAGCAGCGCAATGCGCGCCGAGCGGTTGGGATCGTATTCGATGGAAATCACCTTGGCCGGAATTCCCGTCTTGTCGCGCTTGAAGTCGACGATGCGCAGCTTGCGTTTGTGTCCCCCGCCCCGGTGCCAGATGGTGATGTCGCCGGCGTTGCGTCGCCCGCCGCTGCGCTGTTTGGGTTCGAGCAGCGGCTTGTGCGGCCGGGTCGTCGTCAGATCGTCGTTGACGATGGTGGTGCGATAGCGCAACGTCTGCGTCGTCGGTCTGTATGTCTTGATTGCCATAATTACTCTCAGCTTTCAGCTCTCAGCTCTCCGGGAAAACTTCCATCCGCCGCAGCCCTTACCAACAGCTGGCGGCCGACAGCCGACAGCTGCCTTACAAATTCTGCGCGTACTCCGGCATCTTTTCGCCCGCCTTCAGGCGCACGTACGCCTTTTTCCAGTCGGCACGATATCCGGCAAACTTGCCCCGCCGGCGCTCCTTGCCGGGATAGTTCGCGGTGCGCACCGAGCGCACCTTGACCTTGAAAATCGTCTGTACCGCTTCCTTGATCTCGGTCTTGGTCGCCATCGGCGCCACCTGGAAGACCAGCGTGTTCTGGTTTTCCTTGATGCCCAGGCCCTTCTCCGTGATCACCGGCCGGCGCAGAATCTGATACGCGGATTTCATTACGCCACCTCCGCCGCTTTTTCATGCCGACTGCGCCTGCGTCCCGAGCGGGAAGCCTTCTTCGCACCTTCCCCCTCGGCCGCATGCCGCTGGCGTTTGGAAACCGAATCCTTCAGCGAAAGCTGCAGCTTCTCGATCGCCGCTTGCGAGAAAATTGCCCGGTCGTAGCGCAACAGATGATAGGGATGCACTTCGTTGCCGCTGATCAGCTCGACCCCTTCAATATTCCGCGAGCTGAGCTGGAGATTCCTGTTTTCCTGCCGGGAAACTTCGACCAGCAGCGCAGTCCCGTCCACCTTCAGCGCCTCGAGCGCCGCGCGGAACTCCTTCGTCTTGGGCTCCTTCACCGCGAACGTATTCACCACGATGAGCTTGCCGTCGGCGAACTTGGCGGCCAGCGCCGAGCGCAACGCGCCCAGCAGCTTCTTGCGGGGGAAGGCGTAATCGTAGGAGTGCGGCTGCGGCCCGTGCACCGTGCCGCCGTGACGCCACAGCGGAGAGCGGATCGATCCCACGCGGGCGCGCCCCGTGCCCTTTTGTTTCCATAATTTCTTGCCCGAGCCCGATACCAACCGCTTGTTCTTGGTGGCGTGCGTGCCCGCGCGCTGCGCGGCCCGGTAGTGCTTCACCGCTTCCCAAAGCAGGTCTTCGTTGACCGCGCCGAACACCTCGTCGGCCAGCATCAGCGTTCCCAGCTTGGCTCCGCTCAAATCGTGAATATCAATCGTTGCCATCTTCTTTTCTCGTGACTCGCTACTAGCCCTTCTTTGCCGCCCGCTTCGCGGCCTTCAACGGATCGATGGTCGTCGCGCCGGCGAATCCGCGGCGCTCTCTCGGCGGCTTCTTCGCCTTGGTGATCACCAGATACCCGCCATTGGGCCCCGGCACGCTGCCTTCGACCACCAGCAGGTTGTCTTCCTTGTCGACGCCCAGGACCCGCAGGTTGCGCACCGTAACCCGGTCCACACCCATGTGCCCCGACATGCGCATGCCTTTGAACACGCGCGAGGGAAACGCCGACGAACCGATCGAGCCGGTGATCTGGAACATGGAGCCGTGCGACTTGGGGCCGCCGCCGAAATGATGGCGCTTCACCACCCCCGCGAAACCGCGCCCCTTGCTGATGCCGACGACATCCACGAACTTCTCACCTTCGAAAATATCGACCAGCACGCGCTCGCCCGCCTTCACCGCGCCATTGCTGGCTGCGTCTTCGACCTCGACAGGCACTTCGCGCACGAACTTCACCGGGGGAAGATTGTGCTTGCCCAAATGCCCCTTCATGGGCTTGGTCAGCCGCGACTCTTTTACGAATTCGACCAGGCCAATTTGCGCGGCATCGTAGCCGTCCTTGGTCTCGGTCTTGTGCTGCGTGATTACGCACGGACCCGCCTGCAGCACCGTCGCCGGATGCATGTCGCCCTTCGAATCGAACAGCTGCGTCATGCCGACTTTCTTTCCCAGAATTCCCGCTACCTTGGCCATTTCCTTCTCCCTTCCCAGCTTGGCTCGCCGCGTATGCCACGGCGGCTATTGGCTGGGCCTGGTGCTTCCGTCTTTGGCCGGAGACCCGCGACGGAACGACTAACGACTACTTGTGTTCCTTGCCGAACGCCTTGATCTCCACATCCACGCCCGCGGGGAGATCGAGTTTCATCAGCGCATCCACCGTCTGCTGCGTGGGCTCGAGAATATCGAGCAAACGCTTGTGGGTGCGGATCTCAAACTGCTCCCGCGACTTCTTGTCGACGTGCGGAGAGCGCAGCACGCAATACTTGTTCTTCATCGTGGGCAACGGAATCGGGCCCGCGATCTGCGCCCCGGTGCGGCGCGCGGTATCGACAATCTCACCCGTCGACTGGTCGAGGATGCGATAGTCGTAAGCTTTCAACCTTATGCGAATTCTTTCTTTTCCAATCACGTGTTCACTCTCTTACCCCTCCCGGCTGGTCCGGGAGGAAAGATCTGGCGGCAGGCTGCACGCCGCATTTTTCCTGGGCCCTTGTCCTTCGCCCGGTACCGAGGTACCGGTACTCGGGCTACTGAATAATCTCCGAGATCGTGCCCGCGCCCACCGTGTGTCCGCCTTCGCGGATGGCGAAACGCAAACCCTTCTCCATGGCCACCGGCGTGATCAGCTCG
>Ga0126383_10001191_pt1 | contig 15918 bp, 13 predicted proteins | sample PanSoiMetPlot_35_FD_96882 | JGI IMG/M metagenome (GOLD analysis project Ga0126383, IMG submission 96882) | Tropical forest soil microbial communities from Panama - MetaG Plot_35 | ecosystem: Environmental > Terrestrial > Soil > Tropical forest > Bulk soil | place: Panama | collected 2016-02-17
CGAGGCAGACCGGTCATGGACCCGGCGGGTCACCGACGTCCGCAACTGGTTCACGTTCTCCGCTTCAGAACGCTGGCGCGAGGACGACACGGAGTACGAGAACTACGCCGACTCCGGCGGCAAGTCCGGCGGCCAGAAAGAGAAGCTCGCCTACACCATCCTGGCTGCTTCCCTCGCCTACCAGTTCAAGCTCGAGTGGGGCGCGGCGCGGTCGAGGACGTTCCAGTTCGTGGTCATCGATGAAGCCTTCGGGCGCGGGTCGGACGAATCGACCCGTTTCGCGCTTGAGCTGTTCCGCCGTCTCGGGCTGCAGTTGCTGATCGTCACCCCGCTGCAGAAGATCCACGTGATAGAGCCGTACGTGGCGGTGGTGGGATTCGTGGACAACCCGCAGCAGAACTACTCCCGGCTGCAGACGCTGACGATCGACGAATACCGGGCGCGGCGGGTGGCCCAGGCGCTCACCCAGCAGCCGGTTCTGTCCGCCGCCGGGGCCTGAGTCATGCCGCAACCGGCCAGGCAGCGGACCTGGACAACGCCTGAGCAGGTGACGGCGCGGCTGCGCAGGCAGTGGGAGACGGGCACGTTCCTCACCGCCTTCGCCAGCGGCCAGGAGTTCCAGCCGCTGGGCGTTCCGCTGCGCGGCCCGGGCGCCAGCGAGATCGCGGGCAACTTCGCCGACGTCGCGGACTGGGCAGACCAATGGCAGCGGGTGGGCCCCGCGCTGCTGCGGATCGAGCACACGCGGGTCGGTGGGCGGGCCATCGGATCGAACATGATCCCGGGCCGGGCCTGGGTCGACGGCTATGACCAGCTCTGGACCCTGCTCGGGGTCAACCGGGCCGTGCGCCGGTTCACCGAGCTCGCCGGCGCGACGGGGGAGCAGTGCCCGCGGATTCAGCCCTGGCTGGTCTCCCATCCGATGCGCGTGTTGCGGCTGGAGGCCTGCTGGCTGGAAATCGTCGCCACGGTCCGGTGGATCGATGAGCAGCAGCGGCCAGGCATGTACCTACGGCAGGTGGATGTACCCGGCGTCGACACCAAGTTCATCGAACAGCACCGTGGTGTCCTGGCGGACCTGCTGGACCTGCAGCTCGAAGCCGGGCGCGCCGACCAGGCCGTGCCGCGCTCCGACTTCGCCGGCCGCTACCGGTTCGCCAGCAAGCCGCAGTACGTCAGGTGCCGGCTGCCGGGCCCGAGGGGGAGCCTCGGCTGGGCGGCGTGTACCGAGTTGTCCTTGCGCGCGGACGAGTTCGCCGCCCCGCCGGGGATCAGTTCGGTCGCCATCGTGGAGAACGAGATCACCTACCTGGCGTTCCCGCTCCGCACCGGCACCATGGTGATCTTCGGTGGCGGGTACGCGGTGACCGCGCTCGAATCGCTCGGCTGGCTGGCCGACACCGACCTGGTGTACTGGGGGGATATCGACACGCACGGCTTCGCGATCCTGAACCGGCTCCGGCGCAGGCTTGGCCACGTCAGGTCGATGTTGATGGACCGGGCCACGTTGCTCGCGCACCGGCGCCAGTGGGTGCGGGAGCCACATCCGGTCAATGCCACCCTGGAGCTGCTGGATCCGCATGAAGCCGCCCTCTACCAGGACCTGTGCCGCGATGTGCTCGGCCCATCGGTCCGGCTGGAACAGGAACGGATCCGGTACTCCCTGATCGAGCAAGCAACGGCCAGCGGCTGATTCCGGTCGCCAGACCATCAGTGCGGGCGGTTACTGGGCGGCGGCCAGGTCCAGGAAGGCTCGCTCGAAGGCCTGGGGGTCGGTGAGCCGGAGCTGTGCCATCTGCTGAGCCATCGGATCGGGATAGATCTCCGGGACGTCGTCGTGCACGCCATCGAGGATGGCGTCGGCGACCTGGCGCGGCGCGGTCTTGGGCGCGTCGACCCCGGCGAGCATGTCGGTGTCGATCCCGCCTGGGTAGACGCCGTGCACGGTGATGCCCTGGGCGGCCAGGGCGGGGCGGATCGCCTGGGTCAGGCTGTGCGCGGCGGCCTTGCTGGCGGAGTAACCGGCCATCAGCGGCATGCTGGCGAACGAGAGCAGCGTCAGCACGTTGACCACGGCGCCGCCGCCCGCGGCGGCCATGCCCGGGGTGAAGGCCCGGATGACATCGAACGTGCCGAGGTAGTTGGTGTCCATCTCGCGGGCGACCGCGGTGCGGTCGGCACGGAACGGGTCGGCGAACGCAGCCGCGCCGGCGTTGTTGACCAGCAGCCGGACGTCGGCGGCGGTCCGGGCCGCGGCGGCGATCTGGCCCGGGTCGGTCAGGTCGAGGCGGACCGGTACGACCCGGGCGCCGGCCCCGGGCAGGGAGCTGAGCGAGGTGAGGGTGGCCACGTCACGGGCTGCCGCGTAGATGCGGGCGGCACCCCGGTCGAGCAGGGCCTCGACCAGGGCGCGGCCGAGCCCGCGGTTGCTGCCGGTGACGAGGGCGGTGGTTCCGTTGATCTCCATGCATTCAGCTTGCGTCTCAACAGGCCGACGCTCAATGCTTGAAAATGCCGATATCTTGCTTATCTGTCTCATCTCGGTGTGAAGTGAGCACCGGTTGCTACGCTGCGGGTGTGGACGTGCTCAGTGACGTGCTCACCGTGGCGCGGGTGTCCGGTGCGCTGATGGCCACGTTCGACGCGTGCGCCCCGTGGGCGATCGAGCTTCCCGAGCGTGCCGGGGCCTCGTTCCACGCGGTGGTCGCGGGCACCTGCTGGTTCACCGTCGGTGGCCAGGCGCCGCGCCAGCTCACCCCCGGCGACCTGGTCCTGCTGCCGTCGGGTGCCCGGCATGAGCTGGCCGCCGAACCGGGTCTGCCGCTGCGCCGGTTCGACGAAGACCTGAAGGCCTCCCTGATCACCCGCGACGGTGAGCTCGTCATCGACGGTCCTGGCGTGCGCACCCGGGTGCTGTGCGCTGGCTACAGCTACGACAACGACGTCGCCCATCCGCTGCTCAGCTTGCTCCCGCCGGTATTGCACGTCGCGACCGCCCAGCCGGACACGGGGCCACAGCTGCGCGCCGTCCTCGACCTGCTCGCCCACGAGGCCCGCGGCGGCGCGGACATTGGCGCCCAGACCACGACGGTCAAGCTGCTCGACATCCTGCTCGTGCAGGTGGTCCGCGCCTGGCTGCGCACGCCGCCGGGCAGCTCAGCCACTGACGCGTCACCGGACCAGGCCGGGGGCGGCGGCCTGCAGGCATCGTGGCTGCGCGGGCTGCGCGACCCCGTCACCGCGCAGGCCCTCGCGTTGCTGCACGAACGGCCGGCCCGCGACTGGACGCTCCAGGACCTGGCCGGCGCCGTACACGTTTCCCGCGCCACCCTGGCCCGCCGCTTCACCCAGCACATCGGCGAGCCACCGCACAGCTATCTCACCCGCTGGCGGATGGAACTGGCCGCCCGCCAGCTCCGGGAGGGCACCCAGCCAGCGGCCCAGGTCGCCAAGTCCGTCGGCTACACGTCCGAGTACGCCTTCAACCGGGCCTTCACCAAGCACCGCGGCATCCCGCCCGGCCGGTACCGGCGCGACCACCACGGACCGGCCGGCGGCCATTCACAGAATGTTGACGGCGACCGCGAAGTATTCATACCTCGTTGATATTCAGCGCCATACGCTGAACGCAGATTGCGTTTGCCGCCTGGACTTTCCTGAGCTGCTTTCGATGTTGAGCTGGTTCGCCTGGCCCGCCCGGGGGGCGGACCGCGCCGGGGTGCGTGTACGCGAGGCACATGCACCCCGGCGCTAGCCCTCCGCCTTCGGCCCCACCTTCCGTGATCTCGGGGAGATCTCAGTCACTATGCCTGAAAGATCCTCGCGATCATGGAAGCACCGCCCCGTGAAGCAACGGCAAGCCCATGATCACGAACCTGTTGCCGGGAGCCCGGCGGCGGGGTGCTGCTCCCCTTACAATCAGGGGGGTGAGTCGGGGGATTCTCGAACGTGAGGACGAACTGGCGGTGCTTACCGGTGCCGTGCGGGCAGCGGCCGGCGGGCACGGGTCTGTGGTGCTGGTCATGGGCGAGGCCGGCATCGGGAAGTCAAGCCTGGTCGAGGCGGTGCGCCCGCACCTGCCGGCCGAGGGCAGGATGTTCGTGGGCTACTGCGACGACCTCGCGACGCCACGGACCCTCGGCCCGTTCCGCGATCTCGTGGGCAGCGTTGGAACGGAGTTCAGTCTCGCCGTCACCGACGGCAGCGACCGCGACCGGGTGCTCACCGCCCTGCGCACCGAGCTGGACTGGGCCGAGCATCCGACCGTGCTGGTCATCGAGGACATTCACTGGGCCGACGACGCGACCCTTGACGCGCTGCGGTACCTCGTCAGGCGGATCGCCGACCTGCCCACCGTGCTGATACTCACCTACCGCGACGACGAACTGGACCGCGAGCACCCGCTGCATGGCCTGCTCGGCCAGGCGTCCCGCAGCGATCACGCGCTGCACCTGCCGCTGCGCCGGCTGTCGGCCACCGCCGTGCGGCAGCTCAGCGCGGGCAGCCCGGTCGACGCGGATGATCTGTTCGCGCTCACCTCGGGAAACCCGTTCCTCGTCCAGGAACTGCTGGCCTCGGCGCAGGGCGAGCGCGTTCCGCGCACGATCGTGGACGCCGTTCTGGCCCGGGTCAGCCACCTGGACCCGGCCGTTCAGGACGTGCTCGAGCAGCTGGCCGTCATCCCGTCCACGCTGGACCGCTGGCTGGTCGACGCGCTCGTGCCCGATCGCGGTCCCGGCCGCGCGGCCGCGCTCGCGGCGGCCGAGCAACGCGGCCTGCTCACCGTGTCAACCCGCAGGATCTCCTTCCGCCATGAGCTCACCCGGCGCGCCATCGAGGGCTCGCTGCCAGCGGCGCGGCTGATGGCGCTGAACCAGCGGGTGCTCGACGCCCTGGCCGGGCGGGACGGGTCCGACGTGTCGCGGATCGTGCATCACGCGGCGCGGGCCGGTGACGAGGGCGCCATCGTGGCGTACGGCCCGGTCGCCGCGCGGGACGCGGCCCGCGCGGGCGCGCACCGCGAGGCCGTCGCCCACTTCGGCCTCGTGCTCGAGCACGCAGGCCGGTTCGCCGCCGCTGAGCGCGCCGCACTGTTCCAGGAATACGCGATTGAGTGCTATACGATCGGCGCCGCGGAACGGGCGGCCGACGCGCAATGGCAGGCCGTGGAGCTGAACCGCGGGCTTGGCGATCCGCGGGCGCTGGGAGCAAGTCTGCGGTGGCTGTCCCGGACGCGGTGGTGGGCCGGGGACCGCCAGGCCGCCGAGCAGGCCGGCCACGAGGCGGTCGAGGTACTCGAACAGGCCGGGGACGCCCGCCTGCTCGCGCTCGCCCTGAGCAACCAGTCGCAGCTGTACATGCTCGCGCACCGGCCCGCCGACAGCATCTCCTACGGCGAGCGCGCCGTGGCGCTCGCCCGGGAGGTGAACGACCCGGCGATCATCTCGCACGCCCTGGCGAACATTGGGGCCTCCCAGTGGGACCAGGGCGGCCCGGCCGGTGAACGTACGCTCGCCGAGGCCCTCCGGGTGGCGCTGGAAGCCGGCGACGTCGAAGACGCCTGCCGCGCCTACGTCAACATCTTCTGGAACCTGCTGGACGCGTTCCGCCTCGACGAGGCTGAAAGCTACCTCACGCCAGCGATCGAACTCGCCGAGGAGGCCGAGTTCCTCGGATTCCTTTCCTATATGCACGCTGGGCGGGCGCGCCTTGAGTTCTCACGCGGGAGGTGGGACGAGGCCGTGCGGCTGGCCGAGTCCGGCCGGGACGCCCACATGCCGACCCGGTGCACGGTCCTGATGCTGCTCGGCTGGGTAGGCGTCCGGCGCGGGCAGCCGGAGGCGGCCAGCCCGCTCGGGCAAGCCTGGGACCTGGCGGTCAAGGTCAACGAGATACAGCGGACCGGCCCCGTCGCGGCCGTGCGTGCCGAGGCGGCCTGGCTGAACGGCGACCACACAGGCGTGCGGAAGATCGCTGCCCCGGTCTATCGCGAGGCCGTGCGGCTCGGCCACAGGGTGCACCAGGCGCACCTGGGTTACTGGCTGGCCAAGGCGGGGCGGCCCGTCGAGATCGACGGTGACCATCCCTACGCGGTGCAGGCGGCAGGCCGGTGGCGGGAGGCCGCGGCGGCCTGGGAGGACGCGAGATGCCCGTACGAGCACGCCGCGGCGCTGGCCGAAAGCCCGAATCCAGAGCACCTGCTGACCGCGCTGGAGATGCTTGACGAGCTTGGCGCCAAACCGCTGGCCAGCGTGGTCCGCGGGCGCCTGCGGGCGCTTGGCGTGCCCCGCATTCCGCGCGGGCCGGTGGGCGAAACGAGGGTCAATCCCGCTGGCCTGACCGCCCGGCAGGTCGACGTGCTGCGCCTGCTCGGCCGGGGTTATACGAACGCTCAGATCGCCGGCAAGCTCGTGGTTTCGGCGCGCACGGTGGACAGCCACGTCGCTGCGGTGCTCGCCAAGCTCGGCGCGGCCAACCGGCACGAGGCCGCCGCCCGCGCCGCGGAGCTAGGCGTCCTCGATGCCGGGGATCGGTAACCGGCCGCGCTGACATCGGTAGCGGCCGCCGATGCCGCCCGGCCGCCCGCTGGCGTCCCCTGGATCAAGCCCAAGACGACCTTGCCCAGCCGGGCCCAGCGGGGGCCCCGGCCGGGCGGCGCAACGGAGGAAACCCAATGGGGATCGACCAGGACAAGCTGATGGACTTCCTGCACAAGTTCGTGGGAGACCTGGGCGCGACGATGGCAGCGGGCAACGTGCTCGTGGGCGATCGTCTCGGCCTTTACCGAGTGCTTGCCGAACACGCGATGCTGCCGTACGAACTCGCCGAGCGCACCGGCACCGCGACCCGCTACGTCGACGAATGGCTCCGCGGCCAGGCCGCCGGGGGATACGTGGAGTACGACCCGCAGACGGGTGCTTACTCGCTGACCCCGGAGCAAGCGTTTGCGCTGACCGACCCCGACGGTGCCGTCTTCGTGCCCGGCGCGTTCGAGCTCGCGCTCGGTGCGCTGCGGTCGGACCACAAGGTCACCGAGGCGTTCCGAACCGGCGCGGGCGTCGGCTGGCACGAACACGACGACGAGGTGTTCTCCGGCTGCGAGCGCTTCTTCCGGCCCGGGTACGCGGCCAACCTGGTGGCGAGCTGGCTCCCGGCCCTGGACGGCGTCGAGGACAAGCTCCGCGCCGGTGCCAAGGTCGCCGACATCGGCTGTGGCCTGGGCGCGTCCACCACGCTCATGGCGCGCGCGTATCCGGGCTCGAGCTTCACCGGCTCCGACTACCACGAAGAGTCGATCATCCAGGCGCGCAAGCGGGCATCGGGCCTGAATGGCCAGGTGAAGTTCGAGGTTGCCTCGGCGCAGACCTTCGACGGCGGCCCGTACGACCTGGTGACCAGCTTCGACTGTCTGCACGACATGGGCGACCCGATCGGCGCGGCCCGGCATATCAGGGAGATGCTCGCGCCCGACGGCACCTGGATGGTGGTTGAGCCGTACGCGGGCAGCAGCGTGAGCGACAACCTCAACCCGGTCGGCCGGGTCTACTACTCCTTCTCCACGTTCCTGTGCGTCCCGAGCGCGCTCTCCCAGGACGGCGGCTACTCCCTCGGCGCGCAGGCCGGTGAGGAGCCGATCCAGCGGCTCGCCGCCGATGCCGGGTACACCCGGTTCCGCCGGGTGGCCGAGACGCCCTTCAACATCGTCTACGAGGTCCGCCCATAGAAACCGGGCACGTGGTGCCGGCACTCCACGGCTGCCGTCCGGGGTCATCTCCCGGACGGCAGCCGTGGCTGCGCCGCTGATCCAGGCACCGGGTCAAGGGCGTGTCTACCGCAGCTTCCCGGTCACCGGATCGCGCATGGTCAGGCAGTACGGCCGTCCCGTGGGATCGGCCATCGTCACCCAGTGGGGGAACGGCGCGATGATTTGCGCGCCCGATGCGACGTGCCGCTGGGCCAGGCGCGTGGGGTCCGCGCAGGCGAAGTCGATGTGGCCGGTCACGTCATCGCGCTCGCCGGCCGCCGTGCGCCGCTGCAGCAGCAGCCGGGCCGGCATCCCCTGGGGCCGTTCTAGGTAGGCGAATTCCGGCCGCACCCCGGCGCGCAGGTCCCAGCCGGTCAGCCCGGCCCAAAAGGAACACTCGCGGCCGAACGCGCCTGGCGGGATGTCCAGGCACAGCTGGTCGGCGCGGCTGGCGCCCTCCGCACCCAGGACCACCGGACCGGGCACGGTGTCCTCCTGATCCCAGGACACCAGGCAGAACCGGAACCCGCCGGGGCTGTCGAGGATGACCAGCCCGTCACCGCGGTGCTGGACCCGCGCCCCCAGGCTCGCCGCGCGGGCGGTGGTATCGGCCAGCGCGGCGCCGCCGTCGAGATGGAGGTCGAGATGACAGCCGCCGGTGCCGTCGCGGACCCGCTGGACGCGCAGCCACGGGTCGCCGTGAGAGGGCAGCAGCGTGGCGAACTCACCGTCGCTGCCCCGGTAGGGCGACAGCCCGCTGCCGGTTGCCTCACGCCAGAACGCCACACCAGCGGCGAAGTCCTGCGCCGGGAAGTCGAGAAAGATGGTCAGCCACCGAATCGCCATGCGATCCAGGATTCCGTAGCGTCTGGGGTGCTGTCGTCAGTCCGTGCCGAGCTCCGCTGCGAGCATGGCCGCCGCGGCTTCGTCGCCTTTGTTGCCGAGGGCCGCGCCGTGCCGGAGCGAACGGAGGGTGAGCTCCTTCATCCCGGTTCTCGAGGCGAGGTTCCGCAGCGCCTCCACCCAGGCCCTCGTGTCCGGGTGACCGTGCCGCCGGCCTAGTTCGCACTGCGCGTCAGTAGCGGAGGTAGTTCACCCCGTGGGCTCCCTGGGTCGCCAGGTCTGCCTGGTGAGCGCCGGCGACGTCAGCCGCCGCCACCCCGCCCTCAATGTTGTGCACGTCCATGAACAGTGGCATCTGCCGTTCCTCTCTGTCGTGACTGCGACGCGTGATCGTCGCGAACTCCAGCTGAGGACAGCGAATACCCCGAGTGTTTGACGCCGTGTTTGACATCGGCGGCACCACGGGTTTCAGTGCCGCGTCAGGGCCCTTTCAGCGGGGGCTGGCAGAGTCTGGCCATGGCTGCCGGGGAGATGGATCTTCGGCTGCCAGATGCTGATTCGCCCGCTGGCCTCCGGCGCTCATCCGCTGGGCGCCCTGACCGGCCCGGCCTGCATCCGGGAAGAAAAGGATCGAAGTCACCATGAGAATCCGCAAGCTCTTGTGCGGCGGCGCGATAGCCGCCGCCCTCGCCGCGACCGGCCTCGGCCTGACGGCCGCACCCGCCAGCGCTTCGAGCAACTGTGTGTACTACCTCAGCCAGTCGAATTACTTCTATGGGCTCGCGTTCCAGAACTACAACCTGGGCGTCATCTCGCAGAGCCAGGGTGACATCGCCGGCGGGAATTACTATTTCAATCAGTTCGTCATAAATTACGCGACCTCTGTGTCGTTCACCGAGCAGTACCAGCGCTGCAACATGGAACAGCCCTGAGGCCGCCGCGCCGGCCATCAATGCTGCTGGTGCACGGCGCGCGATGTGATCGGTGAGCGGCCGGCCGTCGCGCCGACGCGGCCACCCAGAAGGCAGCCGGGCGGCCCAGGTAGTAGGCGGGTGCGCCGGACGGCCGGGTACGGGTGTTCATCGAATCCTCCACGGTCTGAGATACGGAATTGGGGTGCAGCGCGGTGCTCGTGACCGTGCATGCCGGGGTGACGGACGTCGCAGTCATTGGTGGGTCCTCTGCTTGCGATGGACGGATGTGGCAGGGCAGTGGGTGCGCAGTACGCCCGCGGCGTGTGGGCGCACCCGGGTCAGGTGACGGAGATAGGCGAGCGCCATGATCGGCTCGGCGGCAGATACCCCGAAGTGGGCCGCCATGTCGAAGTCGAACTCCGGTGCCCTGCAATAGCCCAGGCGGTCATACAGGGCAATGGCGCTGGTCATGAAGCTATACGTGTGGAACGCGAAGACTGGCGACCCGTTGTCTTGCGCGAGGCGCTCCACGGCTGCCGCCAGAACACGCGCGACACCGTACCCGCGGACGGCGGGATGGACGGCGAGCGCGCGCCCGCCGGCCCAGCCGGGCGGAAAGCCGACCCCTTGGACCGAAGCGTCCGGGTAGAACGCCGCGAATGCGCAGACCCGGTCGTCCACCTCAACGACGAGCAATCGCCCGTGGCTTGCGTGTTTTTCCAGGTTGAGCACGTCGGCGAGGTAGCGCGGGAAGATATCGGGTGGGATCACGTCCGCGTATTGGCCGTACGCGGCGATCACCACGTCGCGGATCGCCGGGTGATCTGCTGCCCCTGCGATGCGAACGAACGGCATATTTTTTCGCCGTGTCGATACGGCGGCATCGGGTGGTGACATGACGCTGTGTCCTTCGTGTCGTGACTGTCGCGAAGGGCACGACACGGCGAAGGTGAACGTTCACGCCGCGCCAGGGGTTGTTACGCAGATCACTCCGCGGGGGAGGGATCGTCCTCGAGTTCGGCGGCCCGGGCCGCGGCCTCGCGCCTGGTGCGCACGCCGAGCTTCTGCAACACGGCCGAGACGTGGTGGTCCACGGTGCGGGGCGATACGACTAGCCGGCGCGCGATCTCCGCGTTCGACAGCCCGGTCGCGACCAGCCGCAGGATCTCGAGCTGGCGGTCGGTCAGCCCAGCCGGGTTGGTCAGCGTGCCCGGCTGCGGCCGGCGCGGCAGCCGGGCGATACCCAAGCCCCGAAGACGGCTGCGCACGATGGCAACCGCGGGCTTGGCGCCGAGGCCGTCGAGGATCGCCAGTGCCTCCAGGGTGGGCTCGGCCTGGCCCGACTCGGCGAGCTCGACGGCGCGCTCGTACGGGTCGCCCTCGCTGAACCACGCATCCGCCGCCGAGCGCCAGTCACCGCGCAGCGCCGAGGCGTACGGCTCCGGGCAGCCAGGGAACGGCGGGACCGGATAGCCGAGCCGGCGGAGGTACACCAGCAGCTCACCACGTTGCACGAGCATGCCGGGATGGTCCGTGCGCTCCAGCAGCAGTTCAGGGTAAGGCCCGGCCTGCCCGCGATCGCCGGTCAGCCATGCATGCTCGATGTGCGCGAGGCCGGTCGGTACCAGCCATTCCAGCACGTCCGCCCGGGCCGCGTGGCTGGTCGCGAGCGCGAGCCAGTCCGGGGCGTCCGCATCGCCCTGCCGGACCAGCACCCGGGCCAGGATGGGCACCGTCTCGCGGCCGATCATGCCGGGATCGCCGTGCCCGTCCAGCAGCTCCCGCAGCCCGGCCTCGGCCTCCGCCCACTGGCCGCGCAACAGCGCCAGCCGGCAGCGGCGCGCGGCGAACATGTAGCCATAGACGCGGAAGTCCCGGTCGCGGCCGAACTGCTCGCCCTGCTCGATGTAGCCGAACGCCTCGCGATACCGGCCAAGCCGCCACAGGCCCTCAATGAGGTTGTAGTAGGCGCGCATGACGTACTCGTGGTCGTCGAGGGCGGTCGCTTGCGCCATGCTGCGCAGTAGTTCCTCGCGCCCGCTGAGGTCGCCCAGCTGCAGCAGCGCGGAACCCCGGTAGTTGCGGCACAGCGCAGCCACGCCGGCTTCGCCGGAGCGCTCAGCGATCTCGAGCCCTTCATTCAGGTATCGGAGCCCCTCCTCCTCCCGGTCGATAACGACCAGCAGGCCGCCGAGGTTCGCCGTGGCGATCGCGTTCTGGTAGCTGTCGCCGAGCGGGCGGGCCAGCTCGAGCGCGCGTTCGGCCGACGCACGTGCCGCGACGGGGCGCTCGGTCAGCCACCGGTGCCGAGAGAGGGTGGCCAGGGCCCGGACGAGCCTGGGGTCATCGCCGTCCTGCTGCCAGAGCTCGGCGGCCGTGGCCGCGGCAACAGCCGCAGCGTGCAGCTGGTTGCTGCTGGAGAGCGCCCACGCGTACGCCTCGCCGAGACGAGCCCGGTGGGCCGTGGTCAGCAGGTGCCCACGGGCCAGGACCTGGGCGTAACAGGCCGCGGCCTGCCGGTGCGCACCGACCCGCCTGGCCTCCCGCGCCGCCATCGGGCCGTGCTCGACGACGGCTTCGTCGTCGCCGGACGCCACCGCATGGTGCAAGACCCGGAACGGATCGCAATCCGCCTGGGTGAGCAGGGCGCGCAGCACGTCCGCGTTCAGCTCCAGCCGCACGCTGGCCGGCAGCGATTCCGCGACGGCCCGGCGGGCGAGCTCATGCCGGAAGGCCACGAGGTCACCACGTACTTCCACGACGCCGGCCCGCTCGGCCTCGGCAACCGGGGCCAGGTCGCCGACCAGGACGCGCAGCAGGCTCACCTCGGCGCCGGATGGTATGACCGCCAGCCGGTCCAGGGCGGTTTGCGCTGCTGGGCTCAGGGTGCCCACCCGGGCCAGCACCGCGTCAACGACGGTCGGCGGCACGATCGCACAGGGGTTGGCGAGCACCTCGGAGACGAAGAACGGATTGCCGCCGGTGAGCTGGAACAGTTCGCCTGGATCGACGTCGGTCGGGGCGGCGAGTTCGCGGACCGCGTCCGTGCTGAGCCGGGTCAGCCGCAGCCGGGTTGCCGTCCTGCTGACCAGTGCCCCGAGGACACCGCGCAACGGATGGTCCCGCGCGAGAGCGTCGTCGCGGTAGGTCACCAGCAGGACCGCTGGCAGGTTCTGCACCCGGGTGCCGAGATAGCGCAGCACATCGAGCGTCGCGCCGTCGGCCCAGTGAACGTCTTCGATCACGAGCATGGCCGGGGACGGCGGTGCGGCCAGTTCGTCACACACGGCCGCGAACACCAGTTCCGGGTCGGCGCGCGGGGACAGTGCTGCGGCGAGTGGCCCGTCCGTGGCCGACCTGGCCGCATCCCGCAGCGGGCCCAGCGCGCGCGGCGTCAGAAGGTCCTCGCACGCCCCGGCGAGAACCCGCGCTTTGCCAGCAGCCGCGGTCAGGAAAGCGTGCACGAGGCTGGTCTTGCCGATACCGGCCTCGCCGAGCACCAGTACGGCCGACCCTTGCCCCCTATGGGCGCGTTCCACGGCCGTGCCGAGCATCTGCAACTCTGACTGCCGCTCCAGCAGGTACGGCACCACGCGGATCATTCTCCCACCGGCCCGGCGGATCGGTAAGACCGCGAACCGCAGTGCCGCTGGAGCGATCAGGCTGCCGAGCCCGGACCGGCAAGGCGAGGGCAGCCAGCACGCCGACGGCGGCGAGCCCTGCGGCAAGCCACATAGCAGGAATGAAGCCGCCGACGAAATCCGCGCGCGACGCGTAGCCGCCGTGCCCGGCGAAGACCAGGCCAAGGAACGCCACCCCGAACACGGCCGCCAGTTCGCGAACAGTCGTGGCCGCGCCGGAGGCCTGGCCGTGCTCCTCCGCCGCGACGGCCGACAGCATCGCGCTGGCCACGGGGGCGAAGAACACCGCGCTCCCCGCGCCGGCCAGCACCAGGGGTGGCACAAGAAAGCCGTAGGGGACCGTCGGCGTCACCGCGGCGGCGAGCCAGCCCAGCGCGATGACCTCCATCGCCAGAGCGCAGATCATCAGTGGGCGGAAGCCGATCCGGTCGGTGATAACGCCGCCCACCGGCGCGATCAGCAGGGGCATGACGGCCATCGGCAGCGTGCGCAGGCCCGCTTGCAGCGGTGTCGCGCCCAGCCCGGCCTGTAGCAGCTGAGCTACCAGGAACAGCGCCCCGAACAGGGCGGAGTACATCATGAGCGAGGCCAGCGCACCGGTAACGAACACCCGGTTACGGAAGAAACGCATCGGCAGCATCGGGGCCGGCGTCCGCATCTCCCAGTAGACGAACAGCATCAGCAGCGCCGCACCGCCGCCTAGCGCGAGTGCCACTTCGGCGCTCGCCCACCCCAGGGCCCCGGCGCGGATCACCGCCCAGACCACCCCGAACAGCCCGGCGCTGCCCAGCACGACGCCGGGGAGGTCCAGTTTCCGCCGCGGACCGTGGGTTTCCGCGAGCCGCCACCGGCCCAGCGCCATGACCACCAGGCCCACCGGAACGTTCAGCCAGAAGATGGCGCGCCAGCCGACGGTACCGGCCAGGGCACCGCCCGCCAGCGGGCCGAGCGCCGCGCCCAGCCCGCCGACTCCGCCCCACGCTCCGAGCACGGCGCCGCGGCGCGCCGGTGGTGTCACCCCGGAGAGCATCGCCAGGGTCAGCGGCGTGAACAGCGCGCCGCCCACCCCCTGCACCGCCCGGGCCGCCACCAGCGTGCCGATCCCCGGCGCGAGCGCCGCGGCCGCCGATCCTGCCGTGAAGACCGCCACGCCGATCGTGAAGATCCGGCGCCGGCCGAATCGGTCGCCCAGTGCGCTGCCGGTCAGCAGCAACACGGCGAAGCTGAGCGTGTAGGCGTTCACCGTCCACTCCAGGCCGGCGACCTGGGCGCCGAGGCCGGCCCGGATGGCCGGGAGTGCGGTCGCCACCACCAGGCGGTCCAGCGTGAACGCGAACATCGCGAGCGACGTGATGCCAAAGGTCCACCACAATCGTGGCTGGGGATTCATCTCTCAACTCCGTGTGGCTCGGCGGCACACCGGGCACGCCACAGTCGGCGGCCGCGTTCACGGCATCCCGTGTGCGATGCCGCACACCGCCTATGGAGGCGCTGCCCATGCCCGTGGAGGCGCTGCCCACGCCTTATGGATAGGCAGGGGCTGCGGTATGGATAGGCAGCGCGCACCGATGAGGCGGACGGGGCCGCGGCGGCACGCTCGGCTCATGAAAACCAGCACACCGGTCGCGCTGACCGCGACTGGCACAGATACCTGCAGCCCCGATGGCTGCGCCCAGCTCTGCACCGAACACGGCATGGCTGCCGCGCACGCCGCGTATCACACCCGCATGCTTGCCCGGGCCAGGCGGATCGTCGTTGACCCCGACCTCGCCGAAGATGTGGTCCAGGAGGCGTTCCTCCGCGCCTGGCGGGCCTGCTCCTCGTTCGATCCCGCGGGCGGGCCGCTGGTGAACTGGCTCCTCGCCATCACCGCGAACACCGCCATCGACATGGTCAAGGCCCGCGTTCGGCGGCCTCCGGCGGCGCCTGGCTCGGCCGGCGAGAACGCACCCGCGGCCGGCATCAACGACATCGACCTGCTGATCCTGCGCTCGCAGCTGCGTCACGCCCTGTCGAGGGTTGGGGCTCACCACCGGGATGCAGTGGTCGAGACGGTCCTGCGTGACCGCCCCCATGCCGATGTCGCTGCCGAACTCGGCGTTACGCCCGGTACTTTGCGCACCCGGGTCCATTACGGGCTCCGGCGGCTGCGCTGCGTGCTCGAAACCACCGACGAGGCCGCCTAACGGGCACCATCAACTTGTCGACCGTGCGCATGCATCACGGCCACCCGTATTTCGCTCACCTGGTCATGAAGTGGACCACGAAGGATGGAACGCACCACAAGGAAGTGCTCGACTGGAAGAGGGACGGCACGTTCTGGATATGGCTCGGGAACTACGGCGGTACGAGCGTCCGTTCTGGCTAATCGCCGCTGGCGGCTTGACTGGCGCTTTGCCGCAGTACGTGGGCCACGCTGGCGAAGTCGGCGTCGCTGAAGCCTGCGGTGCAGGCGGCGTCCAGGGCCTGTTTCGCTGCCGCGGTAACCGGCAACGGCACATCACCGGCCACGCCGATGGCTAGCGCCAGGTCCTTGCTCATCAGCGCCGTGGTGAACGAGACGGGCGCGCCGCCAGGGCTGAGGAAGGCCTGGCGCTTGTAGGTGAGGAACGGGGAGGACACCGCGCTCGCGGCCAGGGTGTCATAGGCGGCGGCCCGGTCGATGCCGGATATCTCGGCCAGGGCGAGCGCTTCGGCGACCGACTGGTTGGTGGCGGCGATAACCAGGTTGACGGCGAGTTTCATCGCCGCGCCGGCACCGTGTGGCCCAAGGTGA
>Ga0126383_10001192_pt1 | contig 15907 bp, 16 predicted proteins | sample PanSoiMetPlot_35_FD_96882 | JGI IMG/M metagenome (GOLD analysis project Ga0126383, IMG submission 96882) | Tropical forest soil microbial communities from Panama - MetaG Plot_35 | ecosystem: Environmental > Terrestrial > Soil > Tropical forest > Bulk soil | place: Panama | collected 2016-02-17
CAGAAAGCGCTCTCGCAAGCATCGGGGGTGTCGCTTCCGACCATTCAGCGCATGGAAGCAAGCAACGGCACCGTCCGCGGCGTGATAGAAAGCCTAACGAAGGTGATGGCCGCCCTTGAGGCAGCTGGGATTGAGTTCATCAACGAAGGCGCGCCCAGTTCCGGGGGCGGCCGCGGAGTCCGTTTGCGCAGGCGCGCGGAGTAACCTGCCACTTTCTCAGATGGGCTGCGAGCCGCTCGCGTGGCGGTAGACGAGCAGGGCGGCGGCACAAAGGTCCGCAATCGGCGCTCAGGCGTCAATGACGAGGCAGATCGGGAATGACCGTTTTCCACCCACGAGCGACCTTGGGGTGCGTCGTCGGTGGCCATTGCCCGATCAGTGGGTTTACGCTTCCCGTAAGTTATGCTCGGAACTCACCCCCAAAACCGCCGCCGGGCGACAGCGACCGTTATTGCGCCGGCGACAGGGTGGGCGCGGGTGCCTTCATCACCGGCGGCGGGTTCCATTTACCGGTCAGCGCATCGCTCTTCGGGGCATAAAGACGCATGGTGAGGTTGGACGGCCCTTTCGGTGCCGGCAGCCAATTCGCTTCTTTGTCAGCGCTGGGGCTTTCTTTCTGGAAATAGAGGTCGAGGGACCCGTCCGGGTCGTATTTGAACGGCATTCAGCTGCTGACGGCGAACCCGTTGAGGCTGTTGGGGCACTTGGTACCCCTCAGCGTCGCGACTTGTTGGGTTGATTCTGTAAGCACCGAGGCTAATCTGACCTGAGATGGTGTCTCTAAGTCGCTCCGCCTCAAAATTTCCGGTGCATCGGCTTAAGCCGTTAGTGGCTGTTTTAGCTTACGCTCTCTCGCTCTACGTCCTAGTACTGGCGGCTGCGTACTGGTTTTTGGGTAGCTATTTCATTGGGTCGGTTGCTCTGACGGGCGGGATCATCTGCGGGGCTGGCGCGTTGATCGGCGCTGCGCTGGCAATCTATAAAGATAAAAGCCCCTAACTGTGTCGTCGCCCGTTCGTGCGGTTCTGATGTTTGCAGGCGTTACGCTCGTGAGTTTCTGGGCGTTTCACAGTGGCTATGGCACCTCTCGACCGCATGCCGCGGCGCAAGTCTTAGCCGTATTTTGGGGAGGCATTTCGGCGCTTGCGTGGGCCCTTAGCGTAGTTGGTACCCTCGTCTGGGAAGATTTTGGCGTCGCCAGCAGCATCAAGTGGAATAGCTGGTTCAACTTTTTCGCCGCTGGCTTCGCAGCGACCGCGGTTGGCTACAGCGCGAAGTGAATTTCGGCGAGCAACTGGCGCTGGCGACCACCGCGCCCGGTAGCGCGGGAAGAGCGAAACGCGCGAGCGGAATCGGTGTCATGACCATACGCTCCTTCTTCCTGGCAAAGCCGTCTTCTCCCCGGAAGCGCGGCGAGGGAGCGATGCGGCAAATCCCCTCGCCCCGGGTCAGCGGGGAGGCGAAGAGACCCGCGGAACGGGAGCGTGAGGTGCGGCCGAGGCCCGGAGCTTATTTCCTGCGACTGATTGGCTCATCTACCCGCCCGGATAAAGCGGTGGACGCCATCCGGGCCGAGCTCGCGGTCGAGGGTGCCCTGATGCATCAAGTAATGCAGGTGGGCAAGAGCCTCGCCAAGAGCGAAGCCTATCTGGTGACGGTCGAGGGCTCGGCGGAACAGAACCCGCATCAATTCGACAGCGGTCTTCGGGACCTCGCACGCGGCGATCACCTCGTCGCAGCGCGCCCGGTGGTGCGCGGCAAGGCTGTCGATCCGCGCGTGCAGCCCGAAAAACGGCAGGTTATGCGAGGGCAGGACGAGGGTCTCCGCCGCTACCGCATCGCGCAGCTTGGCCAGGGACGCAAGGTAGCGGGCGAGGGGATCACCGTCGGGCTCGTGCGCCTGGACGCTGATATTGGGCGAGATCCTCGGCAACACCTGGTCGCCCGAGATCAGCACACCAGTATCGGCGCAATAAAGGCAGGCGAGCTCCGGCGCGTGACCTTCGCCGACGATCACCCGCCATTCTCGACCGCCGATGTCGATTGCCATCCCGTCGACAAGCCGCCGAAAGCTCGCCGGCACCGAGGGTACGCCGCGGCGATAGCTGTTCTCGCGCTCACCGAACAGTTCGCTCTCCGCCGCGTCGAGCCCCGCCCGGCGGGCGAAGGCACGCCGCACCGGCCCGAAATCCTCGGCGGATCGGCTCATCACGCGGGCCGACAGCCATTCTTTCTCGGTGATCCAAAGCGGAGCCTGCCAGCGCCGGGCGAGCCAATCGGCGAGCCCGATATGGTCAGGGTGGTAATGGGTCACGATGACCCGAATGACTGGCAAGCCGCCGAGCCGCTCGGCAAAGATTTGCTCCCACAACTCCTTGGTTCGCGGCATCGAATAACCGGTATCGACGATGGTCCAACCCTGCCCGTCTTCGAGCAGCCACAAATTGATATGATCGAGCGCGAAGGGGAGGGGCATGCGCAGCCACTGCACGCCGGGAGCGATTGCCAGCGCCTCACCCGATCGAGGCGGGGCCGCAACCGGAAACTGCAGCGGTGTCAGGCTTCCGTCCATAAACTATGCTTTTCTCGGCTGATGAATTGACCGGCAGGTTAGGACGGGGCATTAGTCCCGGACAAGCGGGAAGACCGCCGGCGAGCGATGCGCCGAAGGAGCGACCGCAACACCTCGGCAAATGGCTCGAATATGCGTGACTTCAATGTTCCGGGGCGCTCGGCGGCGCTGGCGGCAAACGGCATGGCCGCGACTTCGCACCCGATGGCGACCTTGGCTGCCCTCGACGTGTTGCGCTCGGGCGGCAACGCGGCCGACGCCGCGATTGCGGCAGTCGCCATGCAATGCGTCGTCGAGCCGGAGAGCACCGGAATCGGAGGCGATTGCTTCATCCTCTATTCCCGGCAGGGAACCCTGCCGGTGGCGCTCAACGGTTCCGGGCGCGCCCCAGCGAAGGCGACAGTAGATTGGTATGTCGAGCACGACATCGCCGAGATCGGCGTGCAAACGCCGCATGCGGTGACGATCCCCGGTGCGGTCGATGCCTGGTGCACCTTCAATCGCGAGTACGGCACCCGATCCCTTGCGGAACTCCTCGAGCCGGCAGCGCGGGCGGCCGATGAAGGCTATGTCGTAACCCCGCGGGTCGCAGCCGACTGGCACCGCACCCAGGAGAAACTTCGCGATCCGGTGACTGCCGCACTATTCCTTCCGGGCGGAAGACCGCCCGCGGTCGGGGACAAAATGCGCAACCCGCCGCTCGCCGCCACGTTGCGCCGCATCGGGCGCGAGGGCCGGGAGGCGTTCTACGACGGCCCGGTGATGCGCGAGATCGTAGCCAGGCTCAAATCGTTCGGGGGTCTGCACGAGGAAGAGGATTTCGCGGCCCAGCGCTCGAATTGGGTCGACCCGATCCATGCCTCTTATCGCGGCTATGAGGTCTATGAATGCCCGCCGAATGGGCAGGGGATGGCGGCGCTGATGATCCTGCGCACGCTCGCTGGTTACGCGCTCGGCGGCGATGCGTTCAGCGAAGCCGATCGGCTGCATCTCCTCGCCGAAGCAAGCAAGTCGGCCTATTGGGTGCGCGACAACTTCATCTGCGACCCGGAGCATGTGTCGGTCGATGTCGCAGATTTTCTGTCTGAGGCGCGCGCCGAGCGCACGCGGCAGACGATTCGCCTAGACCATGCAATGCCGGGACCGCGCTGGGCCGAGTTCGAGCACAAGGACACGGTCTATCTCTGTGTTGTCGATCGCGACGGTAATGCCTGCTCCTTCATCAACTCCCTATTTTCGTCCTTCGGGACCGGCATCTTGGCGCCGCAGTGCGGTGTCCTGTTGCACAACCGCGGCACCGGGTTCCGAACGATTCCGGGCCATCCGAACGCCATCGCCCCGCGCAAGCGGCCGCTCCACACGATCATCCCGGGGATGCTGGTCAAAGATGGCCGTGCGGTGATGCCCTTCGGCGTGATGGGCGGGCACTATCAGGCGGTCGGCCACGCGCATTTCATTCACCGCCTGCTCGATCGCCGGATGGACCCGCAGCAGGCGGCCGAACAGCCGCGCCTGCTCCCGCTCAACGGCGTGCTGCAGGTCGAGCGCGCCAATCCTGAGCCGATTGTTGCGGATCTGGCGCATCGCGGCCACGAGATCTTGATGATCGATGTACCGCTCGGCGGCTGCCAGGCGATCTGGATCGACCATGAGCGGGGTGTCCTGGTCGGAGGTTCCGAGCCGCGCAAGGACGGACTGGCCCTCGGCTATTGACCGAGGGCATCGCGGAGATCCGTTTCGCCGTCCGCGACAGTATCAGCCACCTCGCGCACCTCTATCAGCGCGACCCTTTGCGCGTTTTGTTCCCGACCCCCGCCCTCGGCGATCCGCCATTGGCGGTTCTCGTCACAACTTCCGGCGGGCTCGTCGCCGGCGACCGTCTCGATATCGGCGTCCGGCTCGCATCGGGCGCGGCGGCGCACGTCACCGCCTCGGCGGCGGAAAAAATCTACCGTTCGACGGGAGCGACGACGGTTATCCGGCAAACCCTGTCGGTCGGCGCCGCTCTCGAATTTCTGCCGCTCGGGACGATCCTTTTCGACGGCGCGCGCCTGAGCCGCGAAACGACGGTGGATCTCGCCGCTGGCGCTTGGTTTCTCGGTGGCGACATCGTCGTGCTCGGCCGCCGCGCGAGCGGCGAGCGCTTTGCCGCCGGATTGCTGCGAGAGGTTTGGCAAGTGCGGCGCGACGGTCGACTCGTTTGGGGTGACTCGCTCCTCCTCGATGGCGATGTCGCGGCGATCATCAATAATCCGGCCTGCTTTGCCGGAGCGGCCGCCTTCGCGACGATGATCATGGTGCCGCCGAAACAAATCCTACCGCAGCTTCTCCAAGACGCCCGGCGATTGCTGTCAGCGCGGACGAACCAGGGCTTGCGCAGCGGGGTGACCGCGGTAGAGGAACTGATGGTCGCCCGCTGGCTGGGTGCGGACACGGCACAACTGCGCGAAGCCTATGCTCGGCTGGCTTGCCATTTTCGGTCAGCGGCGCTGGGATTGCCGCCTCGCTTACCAAGAGTTTGGAATGTTTGATGGGGTTGCGCACCAGCTGGTCTCTATGCGAACTTACCGGCCGCCGGGCCGCTGCTAAATCCCGGCTCGGGATGGAGTTCCCGATAACCGCCCAAAGGGCTGATGACTCCTGCCGCGTGAGGATGCACTGGGCGGGAGCATCGCGAGGCCGCCGCCAGGCGGGTTTGATTTTACCCTCCTCATGCCGGATCCGGCGTCTGCAGGCCCGCGGCCTGCGGCGATCTGATGAATGATGTCGTGGGTAGAGGGTGGCGAGATGGACAATGTTTGGCTCTCTTCGGCTCTGTGGGTCGGGCTTGCGCTAATCGCCTCGGTGACGCAGCGCTGGATCGCCGTCTCGATCGCATTGATCGAGATCGTCGTCGGAGCAGTTGCCGGCAATCTTGTCGAGCTCGCTCTGACGCCGTGGGTCAATTATCTCGCCGGGTTCGGCGCCATCCTTTTGACCTTTCTCGCCGGCGCCGAAATCGACGTGGATGTGATCCGGCGCAATTTCGGCTCCACGATGAGCATCGGCCTTGTCGGCTTTCTCGCGCCCTATCTCGGCGTGCTCGCCTTTGCGCATTTTGTTGCTGGCTGGGCCTGGCCGCAGGCCCAGATCGCCGGGATCGCGTTGTCCACAACCTCCGTCGCCGTGGTTTATGCCGTGATGATCGAAACCGGCTTCAACCAGACCGAAATCGGCAAGATCATCCTGGCCGCCTGCTTTGTGAACGACCTCGGCACCGTATTGGCGCTCGGTGTCGTATTCGCAAACTACAATTTGTGGCTGATCGGCTTTGCCGTGGCGACCGTCGCGGTGCTGCTCCTGCTGCCCCGGTTTACGCCATGGTTCTTCGCTTGGATCGGGCCGCGGGTCAGCGAGCCGCAGGTCAAATTTGTGCTGCTGCTGCTGTTCCTTCTGGGCGGCCTCGCGAATACAGCGAAAAGCGAGGCGGTGCTTCCGGCGTACCTGATCGGTATCGTGCTGGCGCCGCTTTTCCTGCGAGACCGCGAGCTGATGCATCGCTTCCGGGTCATCGCATTCACGGTATTGACGCCATTCTATTTCCTCAAGGCCGGCTCACTCGTGCGCGCCGATGTGCTGGTGGCCTCGGCAGGGCTCATCCTGATCTATTTGGCCGTAAAGATGATTACGAAATTTGTCGGGATCTTGCCGCTTACGCGCCTGTTCCGCTTCGAGCGGCGGGAAGGGATGTACACCACCCTGCTGATGTCGACCGGCCTGACCTTCGGATCGATTTCGGCTTTGTTCGGTCTGACCAACCACATCATCGACGAGCGCCAGTATACGATCCTATTGACGGCGGTGATCGGTAGCGCCGTGGTGCCGACACTGATTGCGGAACGCTGGTTTCAGCCGGTCTTCAAGCCTCTCCGGAGCGGCGCGGGAACGTCCACCGAGGCCACCGCGACGGCCAAGGGAGATTGCTAGTATGTACAAAAAAATCCTGGTGGCGAACGACGGTTCTCGCGGCGCACTGCGTGCGCTGGGCGCTGCTCTGTCATTGGCGCAGCGGGACATGGCTGCCCTTCACATGGTGACAGTCGAGGAGCTGTCGTGGTTTCCCGCGAGCATTGACGAAGTCGAGGAGGAAAAGAGCGAAGCGAACCATCGCCTCGCACCGATGCTCGAAGCGGCGCGAGCACAGGCGCGAGCTGCTGGGGTCGAGATCGAGACTCACCTTCTTCCCGGACACGCGGTCCAGGCGATCGTGGCACTGGTGAGCGAGCAGCATTTCGATCTGCTCGTCGTCGGGTTCATGGGGCATACCCGGCTCTACCATCAGATCATTGGTAGCACGACCGAGCGCCTTGTTCGCTTTGCGCCATGCTCCGTCCTCGTCGTGAAATAGACGTTGAGCCGATCGGCTGGATTTGCTTCGCCAATCTGGCATGATTTATGCCCCGAGCGGGGAGGGGTCGGAACATGAACCTTACGCCACGCGAGAAGGACAAGCTTCTGGTGTCGATTGCCGCAATCGTCGCCGAGCGCCGGCTGAAGCGCGGCGTCAAGCTCAACTACCCCGAGGCGGTGGCACTGATCACCGACTTCGTGCTCGAAGGGGCGCGTGACGGAAGAACGGTCGCCGAATTAATGCGCGACGGCGGCACTGTGATCCGGCGCGACCAGGTCATGGAAGGGGTCGCTGAAATGATCGGTGAAATCCAGGTCGAGGCGACGTTTCCAGACGGCACCAAACTAGTGACCGTCCATGCGCCGATCCGGTGACGGGAAATGATCCCCGGAGAGCTCTTCACCACGGCGGGCGATATCGAGATCAATGTTGGCCGCCCGACCGTGACGTTGACCGTAGCCAATACCGGCGATCGCCCGGTACAGGTCGGCTCGCATTATCATTTCTACGAGACCAATGCGGCGCTTGCCTTTGACCGGGAGCAGGCGCGCGGCTATCGCCTCGATATTCCGGCCGGCACCGCGACGCGGTTTGAGCCAGGACAAAGCCGAGAGGTGCGGCTCATAGCCTATGCCGGAGCGCGCCGCGTCGTCGGCTTCAACGGCAAGATAAACGGCGCGATCTGATGCCCACGTCGATACCGCGCGCTGCTTACGCCGCGATGTTCGGCCCTACGACGGGCGATCGGCTGCGCCTCGCCGACACCGAACTCGTCATCGAGATCGAGAGCGACCGCACGATCTACGGCGAGGAGGTCAAGTTCGGCGGCGGCAAGGTGATCCGTGACGGGATGGGGCAGGGGCAGGCAACCCGCGCGGAAGGGGCGGTCGACACGGTCATCACCAATGCCGTGATCCTCGACCATTGGGGCATCGTCAAGGCGGACATCGGAATCCGCGACGGCCGCATCAGCGGCATCGGTAAGGCGGGCAATCCCGACATCCAGTCCGGAGTCGACATCGTGATCGGCCCCGGCACCGAAGCGATCGCCGGCGAAGGCCGCATCGTCACCGCGGGCGGCATCGACTCGCACATCCACTTGATATGCCCGCAATTGGTGGAGGAGTCACTTTACAGCGGCATGACGACGATGCTCGGCGGCGGCACCGGACCGGCCGCAGGTACCGCCGCGACGACCTGCACGCCGGGGCCCTGGCATCTCGCACGCATTCTGCAGGCCGCCGAGGGATTGCCGGTCAATCTCGGGTTTTTCGGCAAGGGCAACGCCTCCGACCCGCGGGCCTTGGTCGAGATGGTCGAAGCCGGCGCCTGCGGATTGAAGCTGCACGAGGATTGGGGGACCACCCCGGCGGCGATCGACACGTGCCTGGGAGTGGCCGAACAGTTCGACATCGCGGTCGCGATCCATACCGACACGCTCAACGAGTCCGGCTTTGTCGAAAACACGATCGCCGCCTTCAAGGGCCGCAACATCCACGCCTTCCACACCGAAGGGGCGGGAGGAGGGCACGCCCCCGACATCATCAAATTGTGCGGTCTGCCAAATGTATTGCCGTCGTCGACCAACCCGACGCGGCCGTTCACGGTCAACACCGTCGACGAGCATCTCGACATGCTGATGGTGTGCCATCACCTCGACCCGCGCATCCCCGAGGACGTCGCCTTCGCGGAGAGCCGCATCCGGCGCGAGACGATCGCTGCCGAAGACATCCTGCACGATCTCGGTGCCTTCAGCATGATGTCGTCGGACAGCCAAGCGATGGGTCGGGTCGGTGAGGTCATCATCCGCACCTGGCAGACCGCCGACAAAATGAAGCGGCAGCGCGGCCGGCTACCGGAAGACGGGGACAGGTCCGACAATTTCCGGGTCAAGCGCTATGTTGCGAAATACACGATCAACCCCGCGCTGACGCATGGCCTCGCCGAGCACATCGGCTCGGTCGAGGTCGGCAAACTGGCCGACCTCGTGCTGTGGTCGCCAGCTTTCTTTGGCGTGAAGCCGGATCTCGTGCTGAAATCCGGCACGATCGCCGCAGCGTTGATGGGCGACCCGAACGCGTCGATCCCGACGCCGCAGCCGGTCCATTACCGGCCGATGTTCGGCGCCTTTGGCCGGGCATTGTCGACATCCTGCGTCACGTTCTTGCCGACGATTGCAATAGAGCGCGGCATTCCCGATCAACTCGGGCTGCAGCGCATCGTCGCGCCGGCGCGCGGCATTCGTGCGATCGACAAGAAGCGCATGGTGCTGAACGACGCGACGCCGCACATCCAAGTCGATCCCGAGACCTACGAGGTGCGCGCCGACGGCGCGCACCTGACCTGCGAGCCGGCTACCGTATTGCCGATGGCGCAGCGCTATTTTCTTATTGAGTTCCAGTGCCTGCCGTTTTCGGAATCGTCATTGCGAGTGCAGCGAAGCAATCTCGTGCTGGCGAAACAGCATTCGACCGAGATTGCTTCGTCGCCTTTGGCTCCTCGCAATTACGCCTTGCCGAAATCCAATGCGCCGGGCAATAGCCGTTCACCGACGAGGGCAGTGGCCGCAGGACGCTGCGATCGACAGCGTCAAATTGACCCATCTCGACCGGCACCGCCGGCGCATCCGCCTTATTGCCGATTCGGGGGAGGCCTATCTCCTCGATCTTCCCCGTGCGCATCACCTTGTCGATGGCGACGGTCTTGAGCTCGAGGCGGGCGGCTATCTCCGGGTTCGCGCCGCCGCCGAGCCTCTCTTCGAGATTACAGCGCGCGATCCGGCCGCCTTACTGCGGATCGCCTGGCACCTCGGCAACCGTCACCTCCCCGTCCAGATCGCCGGCGAAGGGCTGCGCATCCGGCCGGATCATGTCATTGCCGAAATGGTGACTAGGCTCGGTGGCCGGATTACCGAGTTGGAGACGCCGTTCGACCCTGAAACCGGCGCCTATACCGGCGGGGGGCATCATCATGGAGACTGATAATCAAGGAAGACTGGTCCTGTATCGCCTACTTGCATGGCTGTCGCCGGCATTCCCGGTTGGCGCCTTCAGTTTTTCACACGGTCTCGAAGCGGCGGCAGAAGCCGGGGCCGTACACAATCGCGCGTCGTTGCAGGACTGGATCGCTGCGATTGTGGCTAAGGGAGCGGGGCGCATCGACGCCGACATTCTGCGTGAGGCCTATCGCGCCGCTCGAGCCGGCGACGCCGGCGCATTGCGGTCGGCCAATCAGCGCGGTGTCGCCTTTCGTGGCACTGCAGAGACCCGGCTCGAAACAACGGCGCAGGGCAAGGCCTTTCTGGACACCTGTGTCGCGGCTTGGCCGGACCGGTTTCTTTCAGGTTTTGCCGACGACGCGGCAGCTGTTTGCTACCCGGCGGCAATCGGCGCCGCAATGGCCCGGGCCGGGGTCTCTCTCGAATGGGCGCTGACGGGGTACCTGCAGGCTATGGCGGCCAATCTGGTCTCCGCCGGCTTGCGGCTGGGAACCATCGGGCAAACCGACGGTCAGCGGATCATGGCTGCACTCGAACCCATCATCGGCGCCGCAGTCGCTGGCGCATTGACCCGTGATAGAGACGCATTCGGCAGTGCGGCCCTAGCAGTCGAGCTTACCTCGATGGCGCACGAAACCCAGTACACGAGGCTTTTCCGCTCATGAGCAACCCGTTGCGTGTTGGCATCGGCGGCCCCGTCGGATCCGGCAAGACAGCGCTGATGGACTGGCTATGCAAGGAAATGCGCGGCCGTTACGAAATTGCCGCAATCACGAATGACATCTATACCCGCGAAGACGCCGAATTCCTGACCCGCAGCGGCGCATTGCCGCCCGAGCGGATCCGCGGCGTCGAGACCGGCGGCTGCCCGCACACCGCAATCCGCGAGGACGCCTCGATCAACCTCGCGGCCGTCGCCGAGTTGGACCAGCTCTTCCCCGATCTCGACCTGATATTGATCGAGTCGGGCGGCGACAACCTCGCCGCGACCTTCTCCCCCGAGCTCGCCGACCTGACGATCTACGTCATCGATGTCGCAGCCGGCGACAAGATCCCGCGCAAAGGCGGCCCCGCCATCACCCGCTCCGACCTCCTCGTCATCAACAAGACCGACCTGGCGCCTCTGGTCGGCGCCAGCCTCGAAGTGATGGACCGTGACGCGCGCCGCATGCGCGGCGATCAGCCCTTCGTCTTCTCCAATCTGAAAAGCGGTGAAGGCATGGAGGCGATTATTGATTTCGTAACCGCAAAGGGCGGTCTTTGAGGCTCGCGCGCTCGGTCATTTTTGTGGCCGAAGTGTGAAGAGGCTCACAAACGGGGGCAAGCAATAAGGACTACATGATTAAGACCGGAACTCAACCGGCGGCGAGACAGCCATTCGGGATTCATAGAAATGGCAGACGATCGGCAGTCCGGACCTGGATTCGGCGGAAACAGCCTCGTTTTGTTGATTGCTGCCGCAGCAAGCGCCTTTTACGTGAGTTGGCAAAAGCCGCTTCTGGAGAGCAGCCGGCCCACTGATCCCGAGCACCAAATCAACGAGATTCTATCTAGGCAAGATGTCGAAGCGCGGCTCTGGCAAGACCCGTTCGCCGCGATCGCTCGCGAAAGAGAGGACCGAAAAAATAACAAGCAGGAAGAACGCGCGGTCGACCACTCGGTGCAAAAGAACTTCCCGGAAGTTCCCGAAGGTCCAAAGACTTTGTTTCTGGGCGTCACCCTGCCTGGCACTTCTTACACCGAAGCTGCGGAAACGCGGCGGCGGCTGAGGTATGCAATATTGTCAGCATTGCATGTCGCGAAATACGAGCCCGCGGACGAGAAGCACCTCGGCTACCTGTTGCTGCCCAGTGAACCTACTGACTCCGAAATTCAGATGACGACGCCGCATTCCGAGGCGAAGCGTTCCTCTGGTGCGCGAATGGCAACTGGAATAGCGCACGGTGTCATGGCCGAGAATGATCGGGCAAACCTCAGCACGGTGATTCCTTTCGAAGTATTCGTCCCCCGCAATGTGCATCGGAAGCAAATTGCCGTTTTATGGTTGGATGAAGATGTCTTGTCCGCCGGCCGAAGGCCGCTCTCCAACCTGAGAGGACTGCTGTGCCATCTCAGCTTGAGTAAGCGAAAATTTACGCTTATCGGTCCTCAGGATTCGACAACATTGACGGCGATGGCGTGGGAGATCGCGAACCCGAAATTCAAGACGCAAGCGTTGCAAACTCCATGCGCCGGCAATTATTTACCGGTTTCCACCCGCTTGCCGCTTTACAATTTCGGAGCGACAGCCGACGACAAGACCGTGCTGCAGCTGGCGGGTCTTGGTGAGAGCGATATCGAAAAGACCTCCATCGAAGATCACTTCAAGACCGGCTACGTCGACTACTATCGGACGATCGGCGCCGATCGGGCGCTAGCGGAAACCATCGGCCGAGAACTCATCCGGCGCGGTGTCGAGACGACCCTTTCCGTCCGGCAGCCCCATTCACACGACGATGCCCTCGAGATGCGTCGCGATCACATCGCGCTGATCTCGGAATGGGATACGGTGTACGGCGAAGACCTGCAGGACAGCATGGAGAGTGAGTTCGATCGGGGCTCTGTGAGCGCAGGCGACAGACCGGCCTCGCCTCGGCGGTCGATCGAGCGCTTCAGCTATTTGCGTGGCCTCGATGGCCGCGTCCCACATCGCCGCAGCAAAAGGGACCCGAAATCCTCCGACGACGAGGCGTCGCCCACTGCTCCACAAGGAAGCACGATTGCCGATCATACGAGCGAACTGGAGAGCGCCGAAGGGCAAAGCCAATTCGACTACTTGCGCCGCCTCGCGGAGCGTATCCGCCAGCGCGACGATGAGCTTCGCCTCAACGGCGCGGGGCGGATCGCAGCGATCGGCGTCCTCGGCAGCGACGTCTACGACAAGCTTCTGATACTGCAGGCTCTGAGGCCCGATTTTCCCGATGCGCTGTTCTTCACCACGGATCTCGATGCATTACTGTTGCCGCAGAAAAAAGGGCGGTACACGCGCAATCTGCTGGTTGCATCGAGCTACGACCTAAAGCTCAACGACACACTGCAAGCGGATATCCCACCATTTCGCAACAGTTACCAAACCTCTGGGTTTCTAACCACACGGCTGGCGGTGCACAATGCATGGTCCAACCATCCGGCCAAAGAAACGGCCGATAAGACGAAGCGGGCTCTGCGATGCTGGTTGTCGCAACCGCTGCTCTTTCAAATCGGCCGCAGCGCACCGGAGGCGGTTTTCTCCGGCCCTGAAAATCAATCCCCCGGCGAGGCCGAGGATCCGTGCGCTCACCAGCGGGACCCTCGGGCAGCGGACATTCTCAATTATCGATCCGTCCATCCGGCGGTGGCGGCGCTTTTCCCGCTGCCTGGGTCGGGTGCTCTTGTCGGCGCCGGGCTTCTCCTTACGGCATTGCTGCTCACCGCGCTGTTCAGCTCCAGTAAAATTCGCCAGTTGTGCTTTCCGAACTTTGCTCTTCGCTCGCAATCTAGGCCGTATTTCCAGCCGAGGATCGGCCCGTTGGTGCTGTTGCTCCTCGCCGCGCTGATCGTTTCGCTTGGGCTTTGCGCTTTGTGGCCGAGCATTGGCCGCTTTCTGACTCAATATCGTTTCGGCGAGCCCATGGCGCTGCTGGAGGGGATCAGCATATGGCCTACCATCGCAATACGGGCGATCGGGTTCGTGTTCTCGGTTTGGATGATTTGTTACGCACTGCAGGGATTGGAGCGGAACAAGCGGGCGACTGAAGAAAAAATGGACGTCTATGATGAATGCGATCCGCTGGGCAAGCAGATCGAGCTGATTGATGCCTCGCAACGATCGCGTATCGGCCGCGTTGCGGCAATCGTGATCGGATTGCTGTGGTTCCCGCCTGAGAACATCAAAGACCACGCATTGGACGACGACGGTCAGCGCCCGCAGGTCTGGTTCAGAAACCTCTCGTGCGGATATTCCGGCAGTTGGCAGGCGCGCTGTGCTCGCGCCGCCATCGGCACCGCCGCGATGATGCTTATCTGGTGGCTGATCCTCGTCCCGATTTTTGACGAGCCCAATGTGCCGGCCCGCGGCAGCTTAGCGCGCGCGATTTACCATTCGGTCACGGTGGCCGAGGTTATCGCCACCCTGTTTCTGATTTTTGTAGTGGCAGACGCAGCGATTTACTCGTCGGTCTTTATTAAGCGTCTGACGGCGGTCAGCACAGTTTGGCCAGAGAAAACGCTCCGCCGATATGAATACCGCTTCAACCTGAAAAGCGATGCTCTCGGGGATTGGATCGACATGCAGTTTCTGGCGATGCGCACAGATTACATCACTTGGCTGATCTATTTCCCGTTTCTCGCACTGGCTCTGCTGATAGCCTCGCGCAGTCAGCTGTTCGCTGACTATTCCACGCCAGGGACATTGCTGATAGCGCAGGCGATGAGTCTGGTCGTGATTGTCGGCTCAGTGGTGGTGCTTCGCTCGGTCGCGGAAAAGGCCCGCGACACGGCCTGCGAACACCTCGCTGCAAAGATCATCGTGGCAAAGGGTGCGGACGAGAAGGCGGCGAGCCAACTTGAGATGTTGCTCGCTCAGGTGAGCGACCTCAAAAAGGGCGCCTTTGCGCCGCTCTCTAGCCAGCCGATAGTGAAGGCGCTACTGCTGCCGCTGTTGAGCTACGGTGCGACCGTCCTCATTCACTTCTACACGCTCCCCGGCTTCTAAGGGGGTATTGTCTCAGCCGGTCACTTCGGCTTCGAGTAGCCGTAGCGCTACCTTCAATGCCGCTTGCCGGATAGCGTTGCGGTCGCCGGGGAAGACGTGGCTCTCGGTGCGAGTTTCACCGCCGCGGCGCGCCAACCCGAACAGCACGAGGCCGACCGGCTTGGTCGGGGTGGCGCCGCCCGGGCCGGCGATGCCGGTCACCGAGATAGCCAGGTCGACCGGGGCGTGAGCGAGCACGCCCTGCGCCATTTCGGTGGTCGTCTCCGCGCTGACCGCGCCGTAAGTCGCAATGGTGTCCGGGGAAACCCCGAGCAGCTCTGACTTTGCCGCGTTCGAGTAGGTGACAAAGCCGCGTTCGAAGACGTCGGAGGAACCGGCGATCGCGGTCAGCGCTGCGGCGACCAGACCCCCGGTGCAGGATTCGGCCGTGGCGATATGCCAGCCGCGCGCACGACAGGCGTCGAGAGCCGATTGTGCCAGATCTAGGGTTTCAGCTTCGAACAAGAAAGACGCCGCCGCCGGTCAGCAGGATAATCGATAAGGCGAGGACAGCGTAAACCGCGGCCAACAGATCGTCGAGCATCATGCCGAGCCCGCCATGGACGCGGCGATCAGCCCATTCTACCGGCCACGGTTTCCAGATGTCGAAGATCCGAAACAGCAGAAACCCCGCGGCATAGGAAAGAGGATCGAGCGGCGCCGGTAGCAGCACCAGCCATTGCGCCGCGACCTCGTCGATGACGATCGCGCCGGGGTCTTTGGCGCCGCTCGCCTTGGCGATTGTCCCGGCGGCCCAGCAACCGGCGGCGAATACGATCGCAGCGGCGATCGCCAGGCCGGCGGCGCCCCATAAGCGGCAGATCGCCCAAGCGCAGGGCAGGGCGGCAAGCGAACCCCAGGTTCCCGGCATCACCGGCAATAGGCCGATCCCGAACCAGGTTCCGAGCAAGAGCGCCGGGTGCCAAAGGGGCAGGCCGAGCGCGCGTGGGACGGGCGTCAGAGCGGCAGGCGCACGGTGGCGACCGCCTGGGCGGCTATGCCCTCGGCCCGGCCGGTAAAGCCGAGTTTCTCGGTCGTCGTCGCCTTGACGCTGACGCGGCCGGGTGCAATGCCGAGAATGGCGGCGACCCGCTCGATCATCGCGGCGCGATGCGGGCCGATTTTGGGCTGCTCGCAAACGATCGTGACGTCGACTGCGGCAACAACCCCATCTCG
>Ga0126383_10001194_pt1 | contig 15906 bp, 34 predicted proteins | sample PanSoiMetPlot_35_FD_96882 | JGI IMG/M metagenome (GOLD analysis project Ga0126383, IMG submission 96882) | Tropical forest soil microbial communities from Panama - MetaG Plot_35 | ecosystem: Environmental > Terrestrial > Soil > Tropical forest > Bulk soil | place: Panama | collected 2016-02-17
CAACTTGCATCCATAGCAAAAGTGCATCGTTATACCCCACCCCTAACAATGCATATTTGCATCAGGCGGCTATAGGAAAAAAGGGAGTCTTCGTGATAGCGCACCCCCGCGCAAAACCCGCGCAACGCAGCGCAAAACCCGCGCAAAAGTCGCAAAACCCGCGCAAACATTCGCACAAAAATGCCGTGAATGAGCCTGTAGAGCCATTGCGCACTATTCGCACACCCGCGCAGCACAAAAATATGGTATACTTCTAATAGGGTAGGGGGGTTACCTGTAACAGCAAGTTTATCACCTCCACGATAGACTTTCCCCCACTGTAAAGGGTAGCTTTTCTACCCTCACATAAAGAAAGGATAGAGCAATGAGTGAACAAAATGTAGACACAACACAGAGACAGATACAAGAACAAAAGGTAAAGTTTCACGGTGGTACAGGTCACTGGATAGGTGAGGTTATGAAGTGGGGTTTTCTCTTCTTCCTTGTGGTGGTGCTCGTTATGGTGGGCATATGGGTTTTCGGTGGTGAAAACGGCCAGTACACAGATTTAGTAGTGTGTTTTGTCGTAGCTGCTATAGCACTCTACTTCATTTACCACTTAGGACAACAGCAAAAATATAAGACGTATAGAGCTATGCTTGATAGTCATTTTCATGATGTTTCCCCGTTCCTTAGTATAGGTGATAGAGCTACAGAGGGGTATATACCTTACTTCATCCCACAAGGTGATACAGTGGTAGAAGCTGTAAAGGATGAACCACTTAGAGAAACACTACCGATGAATGCAGCACCTATCAGAACACTATCACAAGAACGTGAAAAAGTGATACAAGATTATTATGAAGACGGAAAAACTATGCAGCAAATTGTAGATGCTATGAAACATAGTAGCGTGTTTGATGCTCCTTCTATGCATGATGTGAGAAAAGCACTAGGTAAAACAGGAAAGGAGAAAAAAGAAGGTGAATAGTAAACCTGTGTACTTTGTGATAGTTGAACCTGAAGTACCTACACAGTACCCACAATTTCAGATACTTACTATATTGCATGTGGTAGAAGCTGATTTATTCGACTATGATACAGTGTACGAAAAATATATAGGCCCTCTTCATGCACAAGGTAGAAACGTGTATACACACATCTATAGAAGAGAACCTGATAACCCTTTTAGAGAAAAGGCGAATGAAGAGAGAAGGGTAACATACTGGAATGGTTAAGAACGCTTTTTCTTCCTTGCGGTTTTTCGCTTGCGTTTTATCCTTGCTTTATGTAGCATTATGGCTCTTGCTTGTGATCGACTTTTACCGCTTGCGCGTTCTACTCGATAGTTATATGACATTGCAGAGTGAGACGTACCAGATTTTAAAGGCATTAGGGTAACACTTCCCACGCCAGTATAGCCGCCAGTAAAGCAGGATTTTCTACCAGTAAGGAAAGCACTATCACAAATACAGCCCACGCTATGATAAGTAAGCGTAAAGATGCTACAGTATAATCACTGGCAAAATTCGCCTGTACTCTCTTTTTCGTATCACTGAATAGCTGCATCTAATCCACCTCTGGTATGTTTATGTAGTATACGCCCTCTTCATTGATATGAACTGCTACCATGTGACCGTTGCGCAATCGTACAAAATTCCCTACATTAGAGAAATTGTGTATCACCGCTCGCACTGCTTTTAAAAGCTTTACGCCTCTATAGATAGCTAGGTCCGTATCACTGTCACTATACAGGTATGAGTTATCTAAGTCCTCATTGCTATTTACGTTCACTGTGGTCCACCTCCTGTTATAGCGTGTACTTCATAACGTGTGCGGTTCCACCAAATAGAACCTGCTTCAAAGTATTCTACTATCCAATTGTTGTCATACACTATTTCATCTGTGAGCGGACTGCCTAAGTAAATGTTTTGATTTGTGATAAGGTCTGCCCAAAATTTGAAGATACCTCTATCACGCTGGTATATGGGGGTGTTTGTTGCCCGTGCGAATGCTTCCCACATATCAATAATTGCTCTATTTTTGTCAGGCGGTATCCATACAGCCATGTTAGAACCTCCGTTTACTGCATTCATGATTTTCTGCATTTGGCCTGAATAGTACGGTGTCCCTGGACACATGCGCCTATTTTGTGGTGCTATGTCTCTATGCATTATCACGCCGCCATTGGAATTGCCCCACGTTGTAGTATTTTCGTAGCCGTTCCAATATTGCGTTATAATGTTTGTGGGTATGTTCATCTGCTTGCATACCGTTTGAATGAGGTATACAAGAGAGTCAAATTGTGCTTGTGGCATGTCTCCATTATTGCCTGTATCAGGATTGATACACTCTACACTGACTGTACGCACATTCAGGTTAACACCCGTAGGTAGGAAAGGTGCTGCACCATTTTCAAGGCAACAATTAGCACATGCACCGTCTGTCAGTGGTACAAATTGCCAGATATCACCTGCTTGAGCATTCGCGTTACTTGTTCGCTCTATCCCATAGTGCGAGTTACTACCTACCCCACACTGAGATAGCCAATAATTATAGAGAGATTGCAGAGAAGGAGTACCACCTGTAAAATGCACGACAAACCACGTAGGTTTATATAGCTGGTTAATAAACCCGCAATTTCTACCTATAGGTTTTTGTATGATGCTAGGCAAGTTATCACCTCTATTCTATTTTCCAATGTTTCTTACGAGCACTTGCTATAAACTTTTCTTTAGCATCTTCTGTAGCAAATGTACGCATAAACCGTTGACCATTTGTTTTCACGTAGGTTACTTTGTACTTACGTGGTGGTGCTGCTTTGTGCCCTGGTGAGTATCTACGCCCTGGTGTCGCTGGTCTTCTTGTCATGTGTTAACCTACCTGCTATAAACGATACTACCCCTATAATAAGAGATAGTAATTGTACTATCCCTGTATAGACGTGTAACCCTGTATCATCCACATATGTTAATGCAGCAATAAGAGCTAATACCACACACCCATACAGGATGTACAATACTATTCGGTTCATTGACCAAACAACTTACCATTTTTCCCGAAGTTATAAGACATGTAAAGCAATACAATGAGGATTGCTATAGATAGTCCTACACCGAAGCCGTTAAATTTCACCACTTAGTTACTCCTTTGCTTTGTGTTAACTAATACTTTTCTACAAGTACATATGTACCTTGCGGTATTGATATGAACTCTACAAAATTTTGCCTATCTGTTACATCATCCCACGATGTAACAGAACTACCTACAGGAATATATACAAAACTACGTGTATTTGTGGTTACTGTTGTACCTTGCCAATAGCAATCAAAAAATACCGCGTTAGAACGTACATTTATAGCGAGCACTGATGTAGTGGGTAGCTGTAAGGTAAAGCTCGTTGTGTTTACTGGTGAGGGTGCTGACACCTCTAATACATTCCCTTGCATATTCTATACTCCTTACTTATTGACCTATGAACCAGCCGAATGAATTTATGTTGTTACCACCTGTTGTATTGACAATAAATCTATCTGATGTGCCAAATTGCCCTATATTTAACTGATGAAAATTAGAGCATGAACCATCTGTGCCTGGATTATTTGCTGTACCAAATCCTGTCATTTGACGCATGGCCGCCGCACTAGCGCCATTATTAAATTGTACTGTTGTACTGGGTCCTATGCTACCCGAATAGATAACACCAAATGATATAGTAGCAGGAAATAAAAACGTCTGTGCTACGGCTGTGTTGTAGTTACTAAACATCTGGTATAATCCTATCTTTAGGCCGCTTCCCCAAATAGGACAGTATAAGTTACAAGTACCTGACACACTACCGCTATTTGTAGCTTGCACTGGTGCATTGAGTGTAAAAGAAGAGTCTAATTGTAGTATTTGAAACATGTGTACAAGATTGCCTAATATGGACATAATAGCAGAATTGTTAATATCAAAATTCATTTGATGTGAGGTAGGTGCATTAAATCGTAGGTCCGTCCCATTATAAGATTGTATAATCTGCTCTGTGTTGCTTGCTATAATTTGTCCATAAGGCCATTGTAACACCGTTTCATTCGGGTTAACGTTCCCATTAAAAGCTATTAAATGGTGCCCATTAGCTTGAAAGCCTACCATTTGAGGGGTAGAGCTATTGCCATTAGAGAAAAAACCTACCATACCTGTAAGTGAGTCATTAGCAGGTAAGGAGTAAAATCCTGCTGTACTATTATTCTGCATGTTAGCTTCAAATATAGGTTGGTTAGATACAGAAAACCCTTGCACCACTGCTGGTTGACCTGAAGCTATACCGCTAAAGTATGCACCGTCAAAACATTGCAGAAAACCATTTACTTGTGTGACATGTGCATTATCACCAATAGATACATTTGTAGCGTTAGTAGCTGCACCTGCTACCACATTGAATAGCTGTGTATATACAGCACTCACATTTTGAGCAATCGTAAAATTGCCTTGATTGTCTGCAAACACGTTAGCTGCTGGACTACCACTCTCTTGTATGTCAATGATAGCACTGCTACTAGGTGCATTGCCTGTATTGATTAAATGGTCTGCCACTCCCCCACCTCCTGAAGTGGTAACAGCACCCCCTACAGGTGAGTTACCTAATGTATAACTTTGTGGTACGTCTTCATCTGGTGCATAGTAGGTAGCTATAAGACTACTTACAGGTGCATTGGTGATTAAGTATTTTACTACAAGGTTGCATATAGCATCATTCGGTGCTATGTTAGATATACCCCACCCACCCGCAGGTATAAAAAACTGTGTACCTGATTGCTGCATGGTGCATACTAACCCACACCCACTCTCGTTATAAATTGCTAAGTGTGCATTTTGTGATATCTTAGCAGGATTAAACTTCACAAATTGCGTGAAGTCTATTTTAAACGTTTGCCCTATAACTGCTGTAGATAAATCTTGTATAGGTAGCTGACTACTCATGCTAACACCTTATGAGATAAACCCTTTATTTCATCGGTGTTGAGAATGATAACACCTAAAATAATAATGATAATAGCCAGTAAAAATATACCTATCTCTTCTACAGCATTTACTAATGTCTGCTGTACTGAAGTGATAGCACCACCTAACCCAAACGGTAGAGAAGATAAAGCAGAATTAGTAACACCTGCTACGCTTGATGTACCACTTGCCTGTATAGATGTACCTAGCTTTTTAGATGCACACCCGTTTTGATATGTTGACCACTGTGAGAAGTTAGTACCACCTTGACTTACTCTATACGCTTGTTGAAAAGCACATTGAGGGTTAAAAGCACATGCGTCTGATACATCCTTATGCCAATAGTTATTGAATTGTAGGATACCTCTATCCATACTACCTTGTGGTGTGTTACCTACTGTATTAGTGGCATTCGGATTTAACCCACTTTCACATGTTGCTATAGCTACAATGGTATCTAGTCCATTGCCTGTAAATCCTGCTGACTGTGCATATTGTCTAGCTTGTTCTGTGCTAATGTTACTCACTGTGTGACCTTCAGGTTATGCTAGTGCTGCTATTTCACCTGCTTTAAATGTTGCCTCTTTAATTTGTTTACCTGCTAGCAGTATCACCCCTAAGATAATAAGGAGTAGAGCAAGTAAAAATATACCCACTTCTTCAGCTAAGTTAGTAAATGATTGCTCTAAATAACCGATTGCACCACCTAACCCAAATGGTAGAGCGTCAAGTGTAGGGTTACCAGTGCTCACACCACTGCTAGGTACACCCTTACCACCTCTTAACGGATAGAGTATTAAACGTGGGTCAAGGTTAGGTTGTGGGTTACTACACTGTGGGCATTGTGCACCCCAAATGGGTGTTATACCTAACCCTAGTGCAAAGTTAACACCATATGGACTACCTGCTACCCCTATCTGTTGACCACTAGATACCCTATCACCAACGCTTACGCTAGAACTACCCAAATAATTAAAGCTTGCATATTGTGCTTCATTGTTTGGTGGGTGGTCTAATTTTTCTGTAACAGATAAACCCGCTAGTGCTCTACCTCTATCTACAACACTGGTGATAGTACCACTATCCCATGTGGTTATGGGTGTACCTGAAGGTACCGCTATATTGGTATCTGGTTTTAGGTAGTTACCCATGGGGTCTATCATCTCTTGATATCCCCCACCTGGACTATCTAAAGGGTATGTATACCATGGACTAGCCATAACACCACCTTTACCTATGGTGCCTATTAGTGCTGCTATAAAGAGCAGTAACAAATGTAGGTTGTGCATGTTCCCTTGTCGGTGCTAATCTTGCACCGTGTACAGATAACACCCTTGTACCATAAGGACCACCACCCTGTTTAGGGGTAGTAGCTGCATAGTAACTAGCAGGTGCGGTTAATATATATTTTTGTGTACCTATGGGTGTACTCTGTGCTTGTGATAATGGCATTTTACCTACAGCACCGTATATAATCCCATTTGGCCCTGGCACTACCGTATAAGTGGTACCTTGAAAATTGAAGATACTTCCTGCTTGTGAGGGTACCTTTGTACCTTGTGGTAGTGCTGGTATTCTAGGGTTAAACACATTATTAGTAGGTGCTGTAGTGGTGGGTGGTGTAGTAGGGTTAGGATTTTGTGTGATAGGTTGATACCCTAGCAGGTTTCCGCTATTATCAAAAATAGGGTTAAGCCCTGGTGGTAGTATAGGCACATTGCTACTATTAGGCCCTGGCACTGTTTGAATACCACCACCCCCACCACCTGTAGCACCTGAAGGAGTAGCACCACCTGAAGGAGTAGCACCACCTGATTGATTGCGTACATATAACAGTATTGCTACTGCTGCTATAACACCCCCTACAATAAATACCTTTTCTTGTGGGTTAGCTTTTTTAAATTCGTCTAGTGTATCACCTAAAACACCCATAGTTATGTACCTTTTGCCTTTCTAAACTTTATACCGTCCCATGAACCATACTGGTTAGAATATGGTACCCTTACCTTACTGGTACCTGCTTTACGTGGTGTTTTCTGCTTAGTATCCATAACAGATACTTTTTTGTTCTTAGGTAGTTTTGCAAGCTGGTTTTTCTGTGCTGCTGTTTTTCCTGCTTGTGTACCACCTATGCGTATTTCTCTATTGGTGTTTGTATTCTTGCTCATTGTGCTGTATTTTGTCCTCTTAACCACATGTTGATACGATACAGTACACTTTGTTGCTGCATCTGACCGTGTGTATAAGGCCCTATTGGTGTTCTATAGGGTGGCTTTTGCACACGCCAGTATGCATTTTTCCATGTTACCTGTTGTGGTGCTGCTGGACGTATCATACTACGGTCTATGCCTAGTGCTCCGCTATTCTGTCTAAACTGCTGTAACACATATTGAGGTGGTCTGTGTAGTGGGTCACTCATAGTCTCTTGTATTCTATCGCCAATAAGCATAATACCCTGTGTTTGTCTATAGACAGATTGCACTACTTTTCTGTTGCGTTCAATTTTAGGCACTACCCCGAATGCAGGGTGTACGTTAGTATTCTGTGAGAAAACTTCAGGTGCTTTTCCTGCTTTACCCGCAAATAGATTATCTAGTATGCTTGTGGTAGGTGCATACCATACATCTGTATATGGGTGTGTAGGGTCGAGTGTCTTCCGTTGTCTTATTCCCATGACTACCTACCTTGCAGTGCTTTTATCACGTTAGCACCACCTGTCAATGAGCTATTAGTGATAGCAACAGCACCTTGATAATTTTTCAGTATGTTGTAGGCAAGTACCACAAAAAGTATAGTACCTATGATACCTACCCACCCGCCTTCGCCTTTAAACATATTGCTACTCCTTTATGACTGACTACCACCTGTAACGGTATTTGCTAACCCTAAAAATTTACTATAGTCTTGCCAATTGCCTAGCAGTACACCCACTATGATAATAAGGAGTAACATAGTAGCTACGTTTGGTGCTGGCCCTGCTAGTGCTATAAGGAGAACAGCACCTAAAAACCATAACAACGCTTTATGCCAGTCTGTGTATAAACTAGATGTACCAGTATCTACAGGTGTAGTGCTCTGTGATGTACCTAGCATCTTCTGTGCTGCTGTTTGTTGGGTGGTGCTCGTCGTTATGGGTGTACGTACTATTCCACCTGTAGCAGGATTTATGTATGCCATTATGCTAGTTTCTCCTTCTGTATCCTACGTGCCATATCTAGCATGTTTAATTGTTGCTTTTCCTGAAGGAGAATATTTTTTGCTATTTCATGGCATGTATTTTTGTCGAGTAGTATACTAAAGCTAATGGTAGGTGAAAAAACTACAGTTACTATCATACCGTCTGGTGCTACTTGCACGTTTGTAAGTGGGTATGATACAGGTGGTACACTACCATTGTTTTGCTGCATGTTTCTAGCTCCTTACTGTGTTTGTATGCTTTGTGGTATAACGTTCTTGAAAAACGCTTGCAGTGAGGGTAACCGTATTATTTCAAGCAGTAGCAGGAAAAGCAGTAACCCTATCACGCGCCATTGCCCTATACTCATTTGAAAATCATCTCTAAAACTTGCACCAATGAAGAGACAGCAATAAAGAATATACAGGCCCAAATGTATATTCTCATGGGGTCACTCTGTTTTATCACCACTATCATACTATCTAGTGCATCTGATATAGGTGATGTAAGGGTACTAGCTGTTAACCTTTCCCTTAGCTTTTCATTTTCAGATTGTAGCTGCTCTACCACTGCTTTATAGTCTATACCTTCTGTGTTTTCTTCTGTCATAACTCCTTACCTGTTCCCTTGATAAATGTTGACACACTTTCCTGTAGCAGGATTATAGGTGGTACCTACTGGACATACTACTTTTTTCCCTGAAGGAGTAGTAACAGTGGGATTTATATTCTTTACACCACCTGTATACCCTGTGGTGGGTTGTGGGTTTATACCCTGTTGTAAACTAGCAGGTGTGGTACTACTAAACAGGTTACCTATGTTTGCAAGTGTGCTACCAAGTATATTAACTTGCCCTAGTGGGAATTTTAATTGACCACTGAATAAGGCAATGAGCAAGAACGCACCACCACCCACAAGTAACACACCTGTAGCACCTTTCATATATCACCTCTATTTGTTATCCATGTGCCATAGTGTGTAACCCACGAAGATTAACACCACAAGCACTATTAAAGAGTGGGTAGGGTTAAACTGCATAGCTTGCCCTATACCACCTGCCATAGGTGAGGGTTGCGATTGTTGACCACCACCCACCCTACGGTTATTGCCTAGATAGGCACTAGCAGGAAAACCCGTAACAGGAAAAGAGGATGTACCACCTGATTGATACCCGCCTGTAGCTCTATTGTTTGAACGCATGCCCATATTTACACCTCTTTATTGCTGTAGTGCCTGTAACATACCTCTTACCACTTTACCTTGTGAGGTTGCGCCTAGTGCATTCACAAAGTTTAGTTGTAGATTTATGTTACCTGCTGTGAAGGTATCCATAACATTCTGCATAGTTAAATCAGGCCCTAGAAAATCTATGTAGTTTACACCAAGTGGTAGCATATGCCCTAGCTCTACCGCTTGTCTAAACCTGCTTTCATAGATTGTCTCTACATACACAGGTGCATTGTTACCCACTGTGAAGTTTAGAGCGTTAGCACCTGTTAACTGTGCATCTGTTACCCCTGTAGCTGCTGTACTATCAAACACACCCCAAATTAGACGAGTGATATATCCGCTATTAGCAAGAGCACGCCAGTTAATAGTTTTACTACCTGCTAACCCTGTATTAAATGTCTCTTCATACCATGAATGGACAAAACCAAAATCAGGGTCGTCTCTCTGGTCTACAGGTGGGTCATACATGATACGTGATATCAGCATAGTGGGGGTAGTCCATGTGCTTGTGTTTGCTGCTTGCACAAATAAACCCGCCCCTGTAGCTGTTGTACCTTCAGTAACACTAAACGGTGATGTGGTGCTGCTACTTCCTGGTGTGTAGTTCAGTACCATTTGTATAGAGGGGTCTTGTAAATCCCATATACCTACATACCCGTCTAGGGTATTTATCTTCTGTGCTAATGGTATCCACCATGGCAAAGTAAGGGGTTGTGTGGTAGCTGTTAAAACGACGTTGTAGAGTGAAGCAAGCTCTGTAGTGCTGTAGCCAGTAGGTATACCATTGGTGTTACCAAGTAGCATAGCATCTAGTGTATTGCTGTTCTGCTCTAAACCCAGTAGTACAGAGTCTACCCAGTTTGTAGCAATACCTGAGAGATTTACTATACCTGCTTGCACGTTGCTATTTACTTGATAGTTGCCTACCACACCCCAAGGTGCCCATGAGTCAGCTAATGTTACTGCTGTAGTAGCTGTAGTCTGTGTACCTGTAGCAAGAATAACTAAGTCTCTTAAATATCCTGCTTGTACAATCTGAACGGGTGTCTGTGTATTAGATACCCATGTAGTGCTACTATTTGCGATACGCAGTAAACGTGTTACGTTTTGCGTTGCAAATTCTAGGTTACCCATGAAAAACTACTCCTTTATACTGCATTGATTGCTGACTTAGTAGCACCTAACGGCCCTTGATCTGGCAAACGATTTACAAGCATCTTGAGCACAATTATGAACGCTACTACAGCTAACCCATTGATAACCCAACTACCGAAAGGGTGTGCTGCAAACTGGTTGAAAAATTTCATTCGTGTATTCTCTTCCCTTCTTTGTCAAATGAGATATTTACTACGGTGGTGCTCCTTGATAGTCTTCTATCTACCTGCTCAAAAAAACTACATTCTGCTTGTGTTCTCCTTTCCTTACGTGGTAGTGGTGTAGCAGGATTAACGCCATTTATCCTTGACTGATATATTTGTTTCATCCAATAATACCCACGTCCACTCTCAAAATCTGGTTTTACATCATGGGTGGTGTTATCACCCAACTTTTCTACATAGTTACTCATTTTTTGCTACTACTCCTTACTTGTATCTTTTCAGGTTCAACGGGTGGTGGTACCACATTAGCTAAACACTCTGCTAGTGCTTGCACATCTCTACCACCCCTGTATAACTCGTTAGCATCAAAACAGCTACGATAATGTGTTCTGTGCAATAAATCATACTCGTTAAATTGCGCTATTAAATCAATAGCCATTTGTGTATAATACTCATCTGGTGTTAGGCTCATTTCACAACGTTTCCTTTATTGTCTAGTGTTAATGGCATACAGAGTACAGGTGCTAACATACTATCCTCATAGAAAATAAACCACCTGTACTGTAGGGGCATACGCAGTATTGGCGGTAGCATATGTGTTAAGTTATCCTCACAGATGTATGTACCTATATCCATTCTATCTTCTCTCTTTTTCACCCTAAAAACTATCCACACCTCTGCTTGATCTTTCATTATTTCAGGTATACCCTTTGGACGTTGCACACCACCCCACACACCCACACCCGCAGCCGCTCCTTGTGTGTATGCTATCTGCAAGTTTTTAGGTGCATAGGTAGCAGGTACTAACTGTTTTATTTCATCTATGTATATGGTGGTGTACCCTGTCTTAATAGCTTCTAGCATGATGTTATCCATATTTTTATCCCACTCCGCAGGTTCATATATGGATACTCTGTAGTCAGGGTTAAATTTGCTTGTGAGGATAGGATTGTCTACACTACCGCGAAAATCTGAAGAGGGTACACCGTAGGGTTTTCTGTGAGGTGGTCTACCTTGCCAGTCTTTTTTAGGGTCAATTATAAATACTCTACCACCTGCTTTTACTACTTCCTTTAGTAGGTAACGTGCCATGGTGGATTTACCTGAACGTGTTTTGCCCACGATAAAGACACGTTGACTACCTCTAATAGCGGGTAGCTGTATAGTTCTACCTGTTATTCTAGGGTTAACAAGTGGGTAGCTAGGTTGTTTGTACATCCATTCTTGTTGCTGATGTGCTGGTAGCTGCATCTACAACATGTCCATTTTCCCTAGCTCTATTTTGTTCTGCATCGTATACTTGTTTGAACGCTACATACAGGGTACCGAATTTTTCAGCAAATTCATCATATCCTACCTGATTTTCTTTGACGAGACTGCAAGTCTCTTGCACGAAGTGTAGAAAGTGCATCGCGGTTGAAACGCTCGTTTTCTGTAAGGTGGTCTTCAGGGTTGGTATATTGTTCATGCCCAGTATCTTGAGTATGTTCATTGCCAGAGGGGGTAAATCCCCTATTATCATTTGATCTAATACTGTTGCCGTTAAATCCATTTTCGCTATAGTTAGCTCTATTTGCTGTGGGGTTAAATCCTGTATATCTTCCATTGTTTGCTAGTTTATCCTCTCTTATTTGCTGCATCATTGCCATTGCATACAGTGCATAGTCACTTACTGCTGTAGTAGCTTCTATCACGTCGTCTACATCGGGTGAGATATTGCCTACAATTGGTGCATGCCTAGCTGCTATACGCATGATAGGCTCAATCATTTTCTGAGAGTGGGTTACAGTAGGTGCTACAATCTGGTACTCTATCCCAAATATAGACCACCCCCACATACAGATACTTGTGAATATTCTAGCTGCAAGTAGAGACGTTCTATTGACACTCTGTAGCTGTTCAGGGGTTAAGTCTGGTACTTCTTCTTCTAAGAGCTTTTTAGCTTGCACCCCCAAACGAGCATACATTTTTTCAAGGGTACTCTTCTTCTCTTCTTCAGTGGGTACATGTACTTGTGACTCTTCTGGTACTATCTCAGGTGCTACAGTAAATGAAGGAGTGAAAGCCTCTTGTGTATAATCCTCTTGCTGTTCTTCCTGTTCTTCATATTCTGTAGCGTCTGATATCTCTTCTTTACCCTGTATGTGTATGTTCATTTATGCCTAGCTTTTCTTCTAGCTCTAATACCTTTAGGGGTAACAGGTTGTACTACATTCTCTACTTCAGGCACTATCTGTATTGCATCTGTAGGTGCATTCTCTAAACCTTCTATAACTTTAGGTGGTGCCTCTACTATCGTGCTTTCTTCTGCTAGTGCTTTTTCTTCTAGTGTTTTTAATCTATCTTCTAATACGCTAGCTTGTTCTGTACGTGCGTGTTCTAAGTCTACTAATATCTGCTGTTTGGTATCCTGTATCTCTTGTAGCAGGTGTGCATACTGTGTAGCTTGTGTCTCTTCAAGATGCACTATTCTACCCTCATGTGCTATCACATGTGGTACCGTTTCATCTTGCTTTTCTATCACGTTCTCTACATGTTGAGGTGTAGGCACTGGTATAGTTATATTTTGCTCATGTTCTGCTTGTGTCATATGCTACCTATCTATTCCTACGTCTAATAGCTACATTTGGGTTAGCACCTTTAGGGTCTTGTTCCCATGGTATCTCGCTATGGTTATACCGTTCATGCCCACCCTCTAATGTGGGGTATTGTGCATCAAAACCACTGTACTGTTTGCTTAACCCGTCGAGCATTCTTATGTTACGTCTGCTGTATGGTCTACTGTGTGTAGAAGGTGCTGTAGTTCTAACCCTTTCAGGTAACATATGCACGTATGAACGTCTAAATGCTACAGTGCAATATACGCCAGTATTAGCACCTTGCGGGTTAGCATAAAAATACAGTATAGCACCTCTACCCATAGGTACCCATAAAGCAGGATATACATTATTGCCTGTACTATTGATAAATCCTACTATACCTTCTAATGGGTTACCACCTTCACTACCTAACGCTACAGCACCATAATTCTGTACACTACCTGTAGTGGGTGGTGCTGTTATACTAGGGTTACTACCTGAAAAAGCAAACGATGATAGAGAAGTACCGTCTGTATCTACACACACCAATGTATACTCACACTCTGTATTAAATGGTGATTTTAATTGATATAACCCTGTAGCACCACCTATAGTAAATATACCCCCTGGTTCATACTGTTGTGACTGTAGAGAGTATAAAATATCTGCAAGTGTATCGTCTGGTGTTGATTGCTGCATATCTTGCATGGTTACCCTTTCCAGAAAAGAGAGTAGAGCACAAAAAAACGGATAGAGCTAGAAAATCCTTTTGTGCTCTATCCGTCTTTTCCTAAGTTAATTGTATCTTAGGTTTAACCCGCTTGTCAAGCCTCCGCAGGTTGATTATACAGACTACCTAACACGTCATTGATAGCTGAAGGGGTTACCCGTAGTGATTGACATGCTACCCCAAATGTACGCAACCACTCCTTTACCTCTGCATCATACACATCTTTAGATGTGTCGGTTCTCTGTGCTTTACCTGCTAATTTCACAAGTATATTTGTGTGCTCGTTCAATTGCTGTAGTGCCATAACCCCACGGGTGTTACCACCACCCTGTACACCTGTTTTAGCTTGTTCTGTCATAGTTGCATTTTCCACCCAGTCTGTACCATTGTGTTCCCAAATGGTAACACCCTGAAAACCCATTTTCATATAATCCTTGGCTGTTTTCAGTACCGTAGTCCTTGAGCAGGGAAAATCAAACGGTTCACCATTTGTCATGGTACCTAAGATTTTGAAGGGTAAAGAGGGTTTACGGGTGGTAGAGGTGGTCTGTGTGTCGCTAGCTCTGTTACTTGGCATTTTTTTGTTACCTTTCATTGTAACTTTTCCTTCTGTGAGTGGTACCGATTGCACCACCCACTACACAATTATATCATAAACGCACTACAAAAACTACCTAGCTAATGCTAGTGCTGCTCTAATAGATTGCCATTTGAAGAAGTCGTTCTCAGCATTGGTTACCTGCTTGTGATGTGCTACATTGACACACCATTCATTATCACACTTGTGATGTATCTGGTTATCTCCTTTAATTGGCTCTACTGTAGCTGCAAATATCCAACGGTGAGCACGGTTACATTTATAAGTACCTGCTTTTTTGCTACCTGTACAAAAATACCCGTACCCTTTTTCAGTCTTAAACCCAGTCCATTCTAAGCAGTGGGTACCCTCAAATACATTTTCATGCACACGTACATGTTTATGAAAACGTTTAAAATCCTTAAAGCTGACTGATAATAAATGTAACATTGCTCTATCCTTTTCTACTGAGTGGGGGAATTTCACCCCCACATGTACTACGCTACTAGAATATACAATCTTCATCTTCATACGTGTTTTCTACATGGTTAAAATGCTCTATCATCTCTGCATCTGTAGGTGTAGAGAAGAAACGTTTAAATACTCCTTTAATAGCTTCCCACTCTTCTAAACTTTCTACAGTGAAGAGACACCCATAGAACTTCACTTGCTTAGTGTATACACCTACAATCATGTTTGAACCGTTATCACTCAAGTCTGTTATACATGTACTAATGGTATCACTTCCTAATTCCATTTCAATAACATTTGCTACTTCTTGTGCTTGCTGTAAATTGATTGCCATTTTTTTGTCCCTTTCTGTGTGAACCGTCTTGTAAAGTACATTTACCTTACCTATATATTATAACATACCCTTCTAAAAAATACCATATATTTGGTACCAATTTTAGAAGGGTATGAAAAATTCGTATGCTATTTTTCTATGGTGTTTTTTATCGACTCTTGAAAAAGCTTCATATTTTTTTCAAGGCTTTTCCTTTTCCTGTACTCCTTATAATCTTGCATAGCTGCATCTATAAACCCTGATGCTATAGGGTACACTACAATGATTATAACAATTTGCCACCACGTCAGATTAAACATTATCATTTTCTGTCTCTTCTCCTTCTTCATCTTCTAACAGAAAATCTATAATGCTTTGTATGAATTCTACAAACGTTACCTTTATTCTCACTCTATCCTGAAGTACCCACACTATAGGGTATGACATGTCTGCTACTGTGAAGGAGTACCCGTCTCTTGAGAACTCAAAGTATTGTACGTCTGCTTGTTCTATGTACTGCTTCATCTGTGCTCTATCCTTTCTTAAC
>Ga0126383_10001195_pt1 | contig 15906 bp, 12 predicted proteins | sample PanSoiMetPlot_35_FD_96882 | JGI IMG/M metagenome (GOLD analysis project Ga0126383, IMG submission 96882) | Tropical forest soil microbial communities from Panama - MetaG Plot_35 | ecosystem: Environmental > Terrestrial > Soil > Tropical forest > Bulk soil | place: Panama | collected 2016-02-17
CCACTAATTGATGTGATGCCTTGCAGAAAGTTCGTTTCTGGGATCCTGAGCATTGGCGCTTTCGTGCAGAGGAAACTCGCACGGTTGCCGATCAGATGACCCACGAGGAAACCAGGACGATCATGCGGCGCATTGCCATGGACTATGACCGTCTCGCTAAGCTTGCCGAGGTGCAACTCATTCAGGAAGCGACTGAGCGAAATACTTAGAACCGATTGCTCGCTTTAGCGGATACGCAACTCACTTATCGCCATTTCTCTTGCCCCAATCCTCCTCCGCTTCTCGCTTCACTGCCGGATGCTGTGGATTCTTGCTCTTAATCCAGTGCCGCGACCGAAACGCGACGTCGCCCGTCGATGTGTGTCCATAGTCACAGCTAAAGGCTGTAGCCGCCGCGAGTCTAAATTTTTTCGATTGCGCGCCCGCACGTGAGCGAAGCATGGTCTCAAGTGCGCGCCTCGGACGCTGGTGTTCGGCGCGCAATTGAAAGGGCTATCATGAAAACTCGGTACATAGTCGCATTGTCAATGATCGCCGGAGTCGCGATCGGCGCTACAGCCATTCAAGGACTCCACGCTCAAGCATCCAAGGCGAGGGTGCTCATGATCTCTGAGAGCGAGATAGTCAACAGCGCTGCAGTCCCTGAGTACAACACAGAGGTCAAGAGAGTGCTCAAGGCTGCTGGTGGTGACCTCTCCATTAGCGACAAGGTCATCGCTGTGCTCGGCACTGCGCCTCAGCGTGTCGGCGTGACTGAGTTCGATAGCGTCGACAAAGCTCAAGCATTGGTCAAGTCGAAGGAGCGTGAGGCGCTCGCACCAGTACGCGAGAAGGCGGTGAAGATCGTCCGCCAGTACATCATCGAGGCGCATTAGACCACTGGCGCACATCTTCATCTTGAATTCGTTCCAGGCCAGGATAGTCCTTGCCCCGCTTCGGGCGGGGCTCTTTATTTCCGCCAATTTCTTTTCACGACCCGCGTGCCTTGCAGTGCCGGGTTCGATGACGACTGGGATTTGATTGTTGTGGCGGTAGCAGAGCCAATAGAGGGGCATGACTGACTACAAAGCAAGACACACGAGGATTGCGCCGCCCAACAAGACAAGAATAAGAGGAACAGTAAACTCCAAGCCGCTGCGCCAGAATGCCAACTTGCGTCGCCAGGGTCTGTAGTAAAGTTTCCTTATCTCCCTATCAGTCCAGCCAACAGCCTCGAGTTCATTTGATATAAAAAAGTTCTTGTGAACGTCATCCAAGCGATAGCGTGTTCCAACTATATTGCACTGAACCCATAGTAAGAAGCTTGATCCGACAACTGCGGTCACTCCCGCTAAGATTTTCAAATACGTTTGACTATGTGGAACCCCTGAAAGCTTGATCACATAGATAGCGGCAAGGATCGCTGCACCATAGTTCGTTATTATCCACTGTTGCTGCTTCATCGACTTGAGTTCGTCAAAGAGTTGGTTGAACACAGCTAAAATGTGGGGCGGCATTGCATGCTCCTCTCTCCTGCGGTGTGGAAGCATTATACCGGGAGGAGTTCGGGACGATTTCCGCTTCCCCCTCAATCACCTTGGCATTCGCGCCGGCTTCCCGCTGGGCGATCAGTTCCTCGATAACCTCAAGGGCCCGCTCTAGCTGCTCGTCGGTCATTGCCTTGACGCCACCGCCGTGCTCGACCTTCATCTCGCGCGGCACCAGCATTGCGCAGACTTTCAAATACGCTGCGGGCGACTCGCGCCGAACCCGCTTGAAAACCTCCCGCCCATGCTGCTGCCAGTCCTCCGCCAGATCGAGCAGAAAGCGCTTTTGAACGCTCTGCGCGTAGCCTCCGGGCTGCCGCCAGGGTTTCCAGAGAACCCTGGCGCGAACCTGCCATTGATGCGGCCATTGATGACTTTGGGGACGGCGTCGGGCTTGGGCTTAGCGTCCATTGCGTTTGCCTGGTTCTGAGATGAGGCTTACCTGATTCCTGACAGCGCTTCTGAGAGAATACAGTGTTCCATTTGGGTGGGGTCGCAGCGGCCATTTCACGGTCTCCGTGACGCGTCACCATGCTATTGCGCGTCACTCAAATGGAGGCATCGCCCATTCTCTCAGATAGGCGCGCAGCGCGTCGGAAATTGCCTCTCGATTTTGCCGCTGATCCTTGTCGAGGAACCCACATGCAACGAGCCCCCAGACTTGGTACTCGTGCAACGTAAGCGTGATGCATCGATGACGGGCCTCGCGCCGCCGGCGGTAACGGCGCATGCGCTGGGCGCCAGAAGAGAGCCTCGGCAGGTGGTCAGCCTTGGTCATAGCTGACCTCCGTCAAGGCGGGGTACATGGCATTGGGCTTGCGTGAGAGCTATTTTCCCATTTCAAGACGGAATAGTGCGAGACACCGGCACGCTCGGCCAAGGTCTCACGCGAAATGCCCGCAAGCGCACGCGCAGCATGCAGTTGCGAGCCAGAGATTCGCACTATTGCCATGCGCGGACACTGTGCGCGTGAGCAATTTCTCGCAACGGCAATAGTTTGCAACGGCGACCGCTGGCGCATGATCGTGCGCCGCGCGTGCTGCGCGCTAACCGTCACTGTCGCTCGACTTGAGTTGCGATGTCCCTCGCTGCCTCTACGGCAGCGCGGCGCGCGTCTGCGCTCGGATAGGGCGAGGGTGCGGGCGAGTCGGCACGAGGTTTTGCGGACATGGCGCGGACACACCAAGGAACCGACCTGAGCAGCAGCCCAAGCTCATCGATTAAATATCTGTCAATAAAGGGAAATATGGTGAGCCCGGCTGGGATCGAACCAGCGACCTACTGATTAAAAGTCAGTTGCTCTACCACTGAGCTACGGGCCCGGTGCGCGGGTGTGTACGGGCGGCCTGCCGCGGGGTCAATAGTGACAGCCGTTGCAGGCCTGTCCAAGTCGAGGGCGTCAGCTTATGTTGGCGATGGGGGCCGGTCGTATGCGCTGGGAGGAGTAAGCTCATGCCGATCGTCAACCGAATTGCCGCCATGCAAGACGAGATTACCGCCTGGCGCCGCGACATCCACGCCAATCCCGAGATCCTTTATGACGTGCACCGCACCGCGGCCACCGTCGCCGATAAGCTCAGAAGCTTTGGCTGCGACGAGGTCGTGACCGGGATCGGGCGCACGGGCGTGGTCGGCGTCATTCGCGGTGGTAGGGACGCCGGCCGAGTCATTGGATTGCGCGCAGACATGGATGCTCTGCCGATCGAGGAAATCGGTGACGTGCCGTACAGATCAACGGTGCCCGGCAAAATGCATGCCTGCGGTCACGACGGTCACACTGCCATGCTGCTCGGCGCTGCGCATTACCTCGCCGAGACGCGCAATTTCTCCGGCACTGCGGTTGTGATCTTCCAGCCGGCGGAGGAGGGCGGCGCCGGCGGCAAGGCGATGGTTCAGGACGGTCTAATGGAGCGCTTCCGCATCGAGGAAGTCTACGGGATGCACAACTACCCCGGGCTTGCAGTAGGCCAATTCGCGCTGCGACCCGGTCCGATGATGGCGGCTGCCGACCGTATCACGATCGAGATCGAAGGCCGCGGTGGACACGCCGCGCGTCCGCATGTGTCCATCGACACGGTGCTGGTGGGCGCCCAAATCATCAATCAGATTCAGTCGATCGTTGCGCGCAATGTCGATCCACTCAACGCTGCGGTGATCTCTATCTGCGTTTTTCAGGCCGGCTCTACCGACAACGTGATCCCGCAAACTGCGCTCCTGCGTGGTACGGCCCGCAGCCTCACACCCGACGTGCGCGATCTCTTGGAGAAACGGTTGAATGAGGTCGTGACCGGAACGGCCGCTCTCTACGGCGCCAACGCCAAACTTACCTATCGACGCGATTATCCCGTGACTCGTAATCACACGCGCCAGGCCGCATTTGCGGCGTCGGTCGCGGCTGAAGTGGTCGGGCGCGAGCGCGTCGACGAGGATGTCGCGCCGGTCATGGGCGCAGAGGACTTTTCTTTCATGCTCGAAGCGCGGCCCGGTGCTTTCATCTTCGTCGGCAACGGCGACGGCGCCGGTCTCCATCATCCAGCCTACGATTTCAATGACGAGGCGATCCCCTACGGGGCTTCCTATTGGATCAAGCTGGTTGAAACGGCATTGACCGGATGACGGCAAGTCAGGAATCGCTAATTAATCAGCGACGGCCGTTCTGGCCCTGCTTCCTGAGTCACCGCTTCTGATTACTGATTACCGATCACCGATTTCTGCTCGGCCGGCGCCTCAGCGATGGCAGTAGGTTGCGGCAACTGGGCCGCCACCTTTGCCTCGACGTTTCGCCAATAGGCAAATTCGTTGAAACGAGAGTCTTCCAACACTGCCATCGCCACCGCGGCAAGGAAGGGCAGACTCTGGACCCCGAGCACGGCCGCGAATACGTGGAGCTCGCGAATTTGTTTGTAGTTGGTGGCGAGGACGACTACCGCGCTGATCAGAAGTAGGGTTCCGAGTACTGCCTCCCAGAACGCGGGGAATTCGGTGCCCTTGCGGGTCGCGCCGCCTTTGGCGGTGCGCATGAAGGGCATGGTTTCCTTCCATACGCCGCCGCCGACTGCGCGTGCGACCGTCCATTGCACTGACATAGCAGCTATGACGGCACCGGCCATCTGCGCAGGGGGGATCGAGACTCGCGCACGATAAAGCGCCACAAAATGTCCCAGAGTAATCACGAATGCCGCCAGAATTGGGATAGTGAGGATCTTGTCGGGAATGGCGATGCCGGCAAACGCAACAACAGGCACCCAGACGAGATTGAGAATTGCGACAGCAACCCCGATCGATTCCGCGCCTAGCCAGTTGAGCCAGCCCACTGCAAATTCGCGCTTCTGCTCTCGCGTCAAGCCGTTGGCGCCGGGCAGCAGATAACGCCAATGCTTGCGCAGAATTTGGAAACCGCCATAGGCCCAGCGGTAGCGCTGCTTCTTGTAGGCCTCGAAGGTGTCGGGTAACAGACCGTGTCCGTAGCGCCGGTTTGTGTAATGAATCTGCCAGCCATGCTGGAGCACCAGCAGGCCGAGGTCACAGTCTTCAACAATCGTATCGCTCGGCCAGCCGCCGGCAGATGTCAGCGCAGCGCGCCGGATCAGGCACATGGTTCCATGCACGATGATAGCGTTTGCCTCGTTGCGCTGGACCATGCCGATGTCGAAGAAACCGGCATATTCGCCATTCATCGCGTGATGCATGACCGAACGATCGCCGTCGCGATGGTCCTGCGGTGCCTGTATCATACCGACTTTCGGATCGGCGAAGACCGGTACTAAGTCTTTGAGCCAGTCGGGGTGCACGATATAATCCGCGTCGATGACTCCGATGATCTCGGCATCGGCAGCGGTATGCGTAAGTGCGAGTCGCAACGCGCCGGCCTTATAGCCGCTGACGTTGTCCTCGTTGATGAACTTGAAACGCTCTCCCAGCACGCGGCAATGATCCTCGATCGGCCGCCAAAGCGCAGGATCGGGCGTATTATTGATGACGACAACGCACTCGAAATTCGGATAGTCGAGCCGTGCCACTGCATCAAGCGTGGCCTTGAGCATTTCCGGCGGCTCGCGGTGGGCGGGAACGTGGATCGAGACCTTCGGTGCAAAGCCGGCCGGCGCCGGCAGGGCGGCCGCGATCAGCCGCCGCGGGCCACGCCCGAAGACAACGACCGCGATCTCTTCGATGCGCGCAAGCGCGATCGCGACCAGCGGAGCAAGCAGGATAGTACCGAGCACAAGCGCAAAAGCAGCCCCGAGCACGAAATAATGAGTTTGCCAGAAGGCGAAAACTGTGGCGAGCCAGGCGCCAACTGCATTGGCGGCGACTGCGAGCGCGGCGGCCTCCCCGAATGTGGCAACGCGTCGCGCCAAGATCGGCAGCGATACTAGCAGACCGAGCAGCACTGCTAAGGCGCCGATCTTCCAATGGTCTGGATCGCTCACCAGTCCGCTCCAAGCGAACTTGGCGTGGCGCGAGGCATCGAACACGCCCCAATACATACCGACGCCGCCTTCATTGGTCTTCCACGGCTGATCGAATGCCTCGATGATGTTGTAGTCGATGCCGTAAGCTTCGGCGCGGGAAATGAAGTCGCGCAGCACGCTCGCCTGCTCGATGCGGCCTGGATCGGCTTGGCGCATGTTGTAGCCGGCGCTGGGCCAGCCGAATTCGGCAATTACGATACGCTTGCCCGGATGCGCGGCGCGCAGCTTGTCATAGAACTCGATGGTCTTATCAACGGCCTGAGTTGCGCTGAATCCGTCCCAGTAAGGGAGAATGTGGGCGGCGATGAAGTCGACCGCGGAAGCAAGCTCTGGGTGCTCGATCCACACCGTCCAAATTTCGCCCGTGGTGACCGGTACCGGACTTTGTCGCTTTACGCGTTGGATGAGCCGCACCAGATCATCAATCGACTTTTCGGCGCGCAACGTGGTCTCGTTGCCGACCACGATCGCATTGATGTTGCTGTAGCGGCGGGCAAGCGCAATGGCGGCTTGTATCTCCCGCTCGTTGCGAGCTTCGTTTTTGTCGATCCAAATGCCAAGCGTAACCTTGAGACCGAACTCGGCGGCAATCGCGGGCACCAGCTCACCGCCGCCGGTCGAACTGTAGGTGCGGATCGCCTGCGTATAGGGACTCAGGATCTTCAGGTCGGCACGAATCTGCTCCGCAGTCGGGCGGTCGCCATAGTCCGGATGCTGTGATCGCGTGTACGGCGAGTAGGAAATACTGGCGAGCGGGCCATCGACGTTGGAAGCCGCCTGGTGCCGTTGGAGGAGCGTCCATAAACCGGCATGCACGCAGACGACGAGCGCCACCACGGCTGCGACGGTGCGCATAGAACTGGCAACCACGCGGGGCAAAATGCGCAGACCCGAACCCGTCCCCTAGGTCCAACCAAGGTGTTGTTAGCGCACCTTGGCATTAGGCGTCGTTACAAGTAGCGATCAGTCATGGCTGATGCAAGGCAAACAACAGCGCGAACAAAAAAATCGTTCGGCGAAACGCTTCGGCAAACTTTAGCGAAGTCATTCTGAACGTTTGTACAGCTTGGCGGCTCTCTTGCTGAACAGTTGTACAGGTTAGCGGTTGGTCGTCCCGCTCGGCACGGCCGCCGTGCCCTGCGCGTCGGCATTTGGGTTCACCCAGCAGCCATGCACGCGACTGTTAAGCGTGTCAGTCGCCTTCGGATCGATATTGCCCTGACGCACGAGGCAGCGGAAAGTAGCCTGGATGTGACCGGCCGGGCAGCCGAACCGGTCGTAGAGGTCAAGGTGGCGGAAGGCAGTATCGAGATCATCGCGCCAGAGTAGGCTTACGACCCGTCGACCCAGCCACAAGCATTCCGGGTTGGCAGCCGGGCCCTCCAAAAGCCGCTCGGCTTCGGCAAATTCGTCAATTTTCTTCTGGGGCTCCTTCGTCTCGCCGGCCTGCGGCTTATCCTTATCCGCCGGCTTTTGCTCACTATTCTGGGCAAATGTCGGATTGGCGACGAACATCATCGCCGCGCCAAGGGCGGCGGCCACAAAACGCATCCGAAAGCGCTGCATGATTGTCCTGAATTTGTTGGCCATGCCGATCGGTGGTCCCCCTCCCATGGAGACCCATTCGGTCAGCATTACGGCAACGGCCACTGGCGCGATCCGATTAAAGCAGCCGGCTGAGGTAACGCCAAGATGGCAAAGGCTGTTCCGGAAAGAAATCGCCGGCGTTGCGGTTTGATGGCGCTTGGCACCACCCTTGGGGCAAGATAAGCGAGATCTCATTCTCGAGCAGGGGTCGGGACCAGTCTCGATGGGTATTACGACCACGCTTTTCGCGATTGCAGCGGCGGCGATCGCCGCGGCATGGGCATGGCTCGGCGCGACGGTCCAGATGCCGCCATCTCCTTTGGCCGCTGGTGAGAAGCTTTATTGCGTCTCGTACGCGCCGTTTCGCGGGAAGCAGAGTCCGCTTGGCCCGGACATTCCTATCGATCCCAGGCAAATCGACGAGGATTTAGCTCAACTCAAGCACATTACGAATTGCGTGCGCACCTACTCGGTCGATCACGGCCTCGACCAGATTGCCGGAATCGCCAAGCGTCACGGCATGAAGGTGTTACAGGGCTTATGGTTGTCGAATCAGCCCGAACTCAGCCGAAAGCAGGTTGTGACCGCGATCGCGCTCGCCAAACAGTTTCCCGACGTGATCATCGCGGTCATCGTCGGCAACGAAGTTCTGCTGCGAGGAGAGATGGCGGCACCTGATCTCGTGCGGACCATCCGCGAAGTGAAGGCACAGGTCGCAATGCCCGTCAGCTACGCCGATGTCTGGGAGTTCTGGCTGCGCTACCGCGACGTGGCAGGCGCGGTCGATTTCGTTACCATCCATATTCTGCCCTATTGGGAGGACTTTCCTATCCCCGCTCGGGAGGCTGCCGCGCACGTCGATGCCATTCGCGCGCAGATGGTCGCTGCATTTCCCGGCAAGGACGTGTTCGTCGGTGAATTCGGCTGGCCGAGCGCCGGCCGTATGCGCGAAGGGGCTTTGCCTTCGCCGGTGAACCAAGCGCGCTCCATGCACGAGGTGCTCGATCATGCCAAACGCGAGAACTATCACGTGAACCTGATCGAGGCGTATGACCAGCCCTGGAAGCGCCGGCTCGAGGGAACCGTCGGCGGCCATTGGGGATTGTTTGATGCTTATCGGCGAGAGGCAAAATTCGCCTGGGGCGGCCGCGTCTCCAATCATCCGCACTGGCCTTGGCAAGCTGCTGGCGGGGTAGGGCTCGCAGCGGTAATTTTTGCAAGCGCGCTGGCCGTTCGCCGCCGGGCTGCTACCGCGGTCGATACTCGCTGCTGGTTACGTATCGCGGTGATTGCGATGGTTGCGGGGATCCTGATCGGCTGGACGCTTGCGAACGTTCCACTCGAAAGCCTGACGGTCGGCGATTGGCTGCGCTCGCTTGCCTGGGCTGCGACGGCGCTGGCATCACCTGTTGTCGCTGCCGTTGCCGTGGCATCGGGCGCCACCGCCCCCAGTTTCGCGCAAATGCTCGGCCGCGCGGCGCAACGCCCGCACGACATTGTGTCGCTTGCGCTTGGCATTCTCCTGATCGCGCTCGCTGTGCTCTCGGTACAGGCTGCGCTGGGTTTGGTGTTCGATCCACGCTACCGGGATTTTCCTTTCGCGCCGCTCACCGCCGCGACAGTTCCGTTCATGCTGCTGATCAAAGCAAAGCCCGTGGTCAAGGGAAGCCTGCTCGCGAGGTTGAAGCAGCGCGTGCAGGCCCCGGCTGCGGAGAGCGCGATCGCGGCGGCACTGACCGCGTCAGCAATTTATATCGCTTGCAACGAAGGCTTTGCTAACTGGCAGGCCGTGTGGTCCTCGGCCGCTTTGCTCGCGCTTGCATTTACTCTGCTGGAGGCGCGGGGCGTGCCAGGCTGAGCATCAGCAGCGCGGCGGCGAGGCCCGCGAGATTGGCGTTGTGCAAGACCAAGCCGAAGGCGCTGGCGGCGAGCGCTACAGCGAGAAGTAGGATCGACGGCCGCAGCAGATTGAGCAGCGCCGCGCCGAGCGCAACCCAGCCGAAGGCGAAGTGGTTGAACAGCACGATGGTGATTCGAAAGGTGGCGCACAACCAGGTATTGAGGCCCGCCTGGCAGGCAAGGGATACCGGCGCGTATTCGATCGCCAGATAGCGGAGATAGAGCGCCTCGCCTAGCGAGAGCAGGGCGATCAGCAAGAGCCCGTTCATCTGGCGGGCAGTAGGCAGAAACAGCGTCGGATGCATGAGACGATGCAGTATGCTGCGCATGTGCTTCCCCTACAACCAGGGTCTACTTGCCCACCATCGGCGTAGGCGGTTGCACACCATGGGCCTTTCGGTCGACTAGGTTCCCGCGCAATCCACTTTTCCGCAGCGGCGCACTCAGATATGACGGCCCCGGCGGTCACAGCGGCGTGGAGGATGTTCATTGGCGATTCAACGCACCTGCCTGGCGATCGTGCTTGCGGCCGGCGAAGGCACTCGCATGCGCTCGGCGCGGCCGAAGGTGCTGCACGCAATCGCCGGCCGGTCGCTGCTAGCTCACGTGCTCGATGCCGTACGCGAGGCGGGCGACACCATGACCGCAGTAGTCGTAGGGCCCGCCGCCGGGGCAGTGGCTGCTGAAGCCAAACGCATCCTGCCTGATGCCGAGATCTTTGTGCAAGCTGACCGGCGCGGCACCGCTCATGCCGTGCTAGCCGCAAAAGCTGCGATCGCGCGCACACCCGATGACGTGCTTGTCATTTTCGGCGACACACCGCTCATTCGGCCGCGCACGCTCACTCGGATTCGCGAGGCTCTCGCCGAGGGGGCGGCGGTCGTGGTGCTTGGCTTTCGCGCGAAGGACCCCACAGGGTACGGTCGCCTCGTGCTCGAGGACGGCGAGCTCGTCGCCATCCGTGAGGAAACGGATGCGAGCCGGGCCGAGCGCGCGGCCGATCTGTGTAACGGCGGTCTGATGGCATTCGCCGGTCCGACCGCCCTGGCGATCCTGGAGCGGATCGGCAACGATAACCGCAAGGGCGAATATTACCTCACCGATGCCGTGACCGTCGCGCGGGCGATGGGATGCAAGGCAGCGGTGATCGAGACTGAGGAGGACGACGTGCGCGGGATCAATACCAATGCCCAACTCGCCGAGACTGGTGCCGTGCTCCAGCAGCGCCTGCGCCAAGCTGCGATGGAGGGCGGCGTGACACTGATGGCGCCGGAAACGGTTTTCTTGTCGTCGGACACCAAGTTCGGACGCGACGTGGTCGTGGAGCCATTCGTGGTCTTCGGAGCCGGCGTGACGGTGGAGGACAATGCCGTGATCCGCTCCTTCTCCCACCTCGAGGGGGCGCACGTGGGCAAGGGGGCGATGGTTGGACCTTACGCGCGGTTGCGCCCCGGTGCACGCCTGCATGAACACGTTCACGTCGGTAATTTCGTCGAGATCAAGGAGGCGGTGATCGAGGCCGGCGCCAAGGCCAATCATCTGAGCTATATCGGCGATGCGACAGTCGGTGCCGGCGCCAATGTTGGTGCGGGCACGATCACCTGTAACTATGATGGTGTAGCCAAGCATCGCACCGAGATCGGCAAGAACGCGTTCATCGGCTCGAATTCCGCGCTGGTGGCACCGCTAAAGATCGGCGACGGCGCTTACGTGGGATCCGGCTCGGTGATCACCCACGACGTGCCCGCGGCTGCGCTCGCGCTCGCGCGTGGACGGCAGGTCGTAAAGGATGGGTGGGCACGACGCTTGCGCCAACGCGGATCGCTGGGCAAAAGAGGCACGCCTGCAAAGTGACAGGCACGACGAGCATGTTAGGCTTAATTCTGAGAAGTTGCTTCATTGCGCTTTTTCGCCTCGATGCCGAGATATGCTCGTCGCGGTAGATTCTGCGCAATCAGCTGGCGGCCATTCAAATGTGCGGTATCGTAGGTATTCTCGGGCGTGAGTCGGTCGCCGGCTTGCTTGTCGACGCGCTCAAGCGGCTCGAGTACCGGGGCTACGATTCCGCTGGCGTCGCCACGCTGGAAGGCAGCCAGCTCGCCCGGCGTCGCGCCGAAGGCAAGCTGCGCAATCTCGAAGCCAGGCTAGCCCGCGAGCCGCTTACCGGCACGATCGGGATCGGCCACACCCGCTGGGCGACGCACGGCCGGCCGACCGAGGACAACGCCCACCCGCATGCCACCGAGCGTCTCGCGGTTGTCCACAACGGGATCATCGAGAACTTTCGTGAGCTGCGTGAGGAGCTGGAGAGGGCGGGGACGAAGTTCGGCTCCGATACCGACACTGAGGTCGTTGCCCATCTCGTGACGCAAGAGATGAAGAATGGCCGCTCGCCCGCCGAGGCGGTGGCGGCCGCATTGCCGCGGCTGCGCGGCGCCTTCGCACTCGCGTTTTTGTTCGCGGGAGAAAACGATCTCATCATAGGCGCCCGCAAAGGTTCGCCGCTTGCCATCGGCTACGGTGACGGTGAAATGTATCTCGGCTCCGATGCGATCGCACTCGGACCCTTTACCGACGCGATTTCCTACCTCGAGGAGGGCGATTCGGTGGTGCTTACCCGCAAGCGAGTCGAAGTCCGCGACGCCAAGGGCAGCAAGGTCGAACGTGCCGTACTCAGGTCCTCTGCCTCGGCGTTTCTCGTCGACAAAGGCAATTACCGTCACTTCATGGCGAAGGAAATTCACGAGCAGCCGGAGGTGGTGGGCCACACGCTGGCCCATTACATCGACATGGCGGCCGAACGCGTTCGGCTGCCAGCCGAGCTGCCATTCGATTTAAGCACGCTCGAGCGGGTCTCGATCTCCGCCTGCGGCACTGCATATTACGCCGGATTGGTCGCGAAATATTGGTTCGAACGTCTTGCGCGGTTGCCAGTTGAGATCGATGTGGCGTCCGAATTCCGCTATCGCGACGTCTCGCTGGCGCCGGGCGGACTAGCGATTTTCGTGTCGCAGTCAGGGGAGACCGCCGACACGCTCGCGACGCTGCGCTATGCCAAGGAGCATAAGCAGCACGTGCTTGCTGTGGTCAACGTGCCCACCTCGACAATCGCGCGTGAGAGTGAAGTCGTGATGCCGACGCTTGCGGGGCCAGAGATCGGGGTGGCCTCGACCAAGGCCTTCACTTGCCAGCTGGCGGTGCTCGCCTGTCTCGCGATCGCGGCTGGTCGCGCGCGCGGCGTGCTCTCCGAAGCCGAGGAAAGCAAGACGGCGCATGCGCTCATCGAGACGCCGCGGCTAATGGCTGAGGCGCTCGCGCTTGAGCCTGAGATCGAGCATTTCGCGCGCGACCTCGCAAAAAGCCGCAACGTCCTCTATCTCGGTCGTGGCACCAGCTTTCCGGTGGCGCTTGAAGGGGCGCTCAAGCTCAAAGAAATCTCCTATATTCACGCCGAAGGCTACGCCGCAGGCGAGCTCAAGCACGGTCCTATTGCGCTGATCGACGAAAACATGCCCGTGATCGTGATCGCACCGCACGACCGAGTATTCGAGAAGACTTTGTCCAATATGCAGGAGGTGGCGGCCCGTCAGGGAAAAATCATTCTGATCACCGATCCTCGAGGGGCCCGTGACGCACATTTGGACTTGCTGTCCAAGCTCACACTGCCAGCGATGCCCGCGACCGTGACTCCCCTCGTCTATGCCATACCAGTGCAGCTGATCGCCTATCATACGGCGGTGGTGATGGGCACCGATGTCGATCAGCCGCGCAACCTGGCCAAGTCGGTCACGGTCGAATGATAGGCCAGCGACATTTGTGCATATCGCCCTGGTGCGCGCAGGCGCAGTAATCTCATCCGATTTGAACGGGATGTACGGTAAGTTTCCAACATGAACCAGATTGATCGAGATGCCGGGATCGCGTCCACGGCGGCACCGGGTCCCCCGCCGCCACCGACTAGGACTGGGCCGTTCCAACACGGCCTCGTCGGCCGGCTGCGTAACTATTTCCTGACCGGCTTGATCCTTGTTGCCCCCGCCTACATCACCATCAGCCTTACCTGGTGGTTCATCAACTGGGTCGATGATCTAGTGCGGCCCTTCATTCCGGTCGCGTACCGGCCCGAGACCTATCTGCCGGTAACAATTCCCGGTACCGGGCTCATCCTTGCTTTCGTCACGCTCACACTGTTTGGCTTCTTGACCGCCAATTTTATCGGTCGCAAGCTCGTCGAGGTGGGCGAGAACATTCTCAACCGCATGCCGGTCGTTCGACCCATCTACAACAGCTTGAAGCAAATCTTTCAGACGCTCTTTGCAAAAGGGGGCTCGAGCTTCCGGCGCGTCGGTCTCATCGAGTTTCCCTCGCCCCGAATGTGGTCGCTGGTATTCCTGTCGAATCCCGCGAGTCCCGAGATAGCAGCACGTTTGCCGGACACCGAGCATGTTGCGGCTTTCATGCCGTGTACGCCCAATCCGACCACCGGCTTTTTCTTCTACGTCGCGCGCCGCGACATTATTGATCTCGACATTACGGTGGAGACGGCGATGACGTTGCTGATGTCGGCCGGAATGGTGCAGCCCGGCGATCAGCAACGCAAGCTCGCGGCACTGGCTGAGACCGCGCGTGCGGCGCGCGCGTCGCAGGCTAACCGTGCCGCCGCCCCGGCAAAATAGCCTGCGTCCATCGCCGCGGCGAACCCTATCACCCCGCGCGGATCAGCCGGATCGCTTCGTTGCGCTCAAATAAGTAGAGCAGGTGTTGCACCGCCTCGCCGCGTGTGGACGCAAGAGTCGGATCGCGGGAGAGCAGCAGCGCCGCGTCATCGCGTGCGGCGCCGATCAGCTTGCCGTGCGTTTCAATCCGGGCAACGCGGAAGCCAGGCATTCCTGATTGCCGCGTGCCTAGGACGTCGCCTTCTCCGCGCAACCTTAAATCCTCTTCGGCAATACGGAATCCGTCTTCGGTCTCGCGCAGGATCTTGAGCCTGGCTTTGGCAGTTTCGCCGAGAGGCGCTTTGTACAGCAGTACGCAACTCGAGTGTTCGGCGCTGCGCCCGATGCGCCCGCGCAATTGGTGGAGCTGTGCCAGTCCGAAGCGCTCCGCGTGCTCGATGATCATCACTGTGGCTTCCGGCACGTCGACACCGACCTCTATGACCGTCGTGGCCACGAGGAGGCGTGTCTCGCCCGCGGCGAAACGCTCCATGGCACGGTCCTTCTCGTCCCCTTTCATGCGGCCATGTACGAGATCAACCATGGCGCCCAAGCGCTCCTTGAGCGCGGCGAAGCGTTCTTCGGCCGCGGCCAAATCGGTTCGCTCTGTGACCTCTACCAATGGACAGACCCAATAGATGCGCCGGCCCTCGGCGAGTGCGCGACCGACCGCGCCGACGACTTCGTCCAGCCGGCTGAGCGGAACCGTCCGCGTGTCGATGGGTCGCCGACCCGCTGGCTTTTCCCGAAGTTCCGAGACGTCCATGTCGCCGAAATAGGTGAGCACAAGCGTACGCGGGATCGGCGTTGCCGTCATCACCAGCACGTCGACCGCCTCGCCCTTTTTGGCGAGCGCCAAGCGCTGATGCACTCCGAAGCGATGCTGTTCGTCGACCACGGCCAGCGCGAGATCGCGAAACTCGATCTGTTCCTGGAACAGGGCATGGGTGCCGATCAGCATGTGGATCTCGCCCATGGCCAGCCTTCCAAGGATGTCGTTGCGCTCGTGTCCGCGCTCGCGACCAGTGAGGATGGCGACGTTTATGTCGGCCGCAGCGGCAAGCGGCGCAATGGTATTGAAATGTTGCCGCGCCAAAATTTCAGTCGGAGCCATCAGCGCTGCCTGCCGGCCTCCTTCAATGACTGCTGCCGTGGCGAGCAACGCCACCACCGTCTTGCCAGAACCCACGTCCCCCTGCAGGAGGCGCAGCATCCGCTCCGACTTCGAGAGATCGGCGACGATCTCGGCGACGGCTCGTTGCTGCGAGGGCGTAAGCGAGTAGGGCAACGCGTCGATCAGTTTCTTCCTAAGCTGTCCAGTTCCCGGCGTAGCCCGGCCTGCCGGCCGCCGCAGATGGGCACGAACGAGGGCGAGCGCTAACTGACCCGCGAGAAACTCGTCATAGGCAAGACGCGACCATGCCAATCCTTCCGGCAGAAGGTCGGCAGGATCAGTGGGTCGGTGGAGCAGGCGCAACGCATCAGCGAAAGAGGGAAATCGCTGGCGCGCGACCCAGCTTGGCTCCTGCCATTCGGGCAAGTTCGGCAGACGCGTGAGGGCTGCGACGGCGGCCTTGCCTACCTGATTGAGGCTCAGTCCATCGGTCAAGGGATAAACCGGTTCGACCAGCGGCAGCTTCGGTAGATCCGCCTCGGCGACAACCCGGTCGGGGTGCACCATCTGCAGCATGTGGTCGTAAAGCTCCA
>Ga0126383_10001197_pt1 | contig 15887 bp, 18 predicted proteins | sample PanSoiMetPlot_35_FD_96882 | JGI IMG/M metagenome (GOLD analysis project Ga0126383, IMG submission 96882) | Tropical forest soil microbial communities from Panama - MetaG Plot_35 | ecosystem: Environmental > Terrestrial > Soil > Tropical forest > Bulk soil | place: Panama | collected 2016-02-17
GAGGGGGTGGCACTAGGAGGAGCGCATCTGAAGATGCGTGACGACGAAGGGCCGGGCCCCCCGACGCGGGCATCGACCGTCGGAGCCGCAATATGCCGGCGAATTCCTGACTCACGACACTAGCTCGACTTTGAATTCTTGAACTCGGCTCGTCCCTACAGCCGAGTTGGGTGAGAGTCAGGCGGCAGCCGGGCGGCTGACCGACGGCATCGGGCTGCCCAGCTGGACGCCGATGGCTTGCAGCAGGGCTTGGAGCTCGTTGTCAGGCTTGGTGGCCTTGATTACGATCGCCTCGTTCTCCCAGGTGTGCTCGACCACCTTCATCCGACCAAGCATCTCGAGGGCGTGAGCAATCGAGTGGGAGAGCCCAGCCCGCCGCAGCCGCTGCTCGATGAGCTTGGCCATCAGGTAGGCCAGGAAGCAGATGAAGACGTGCGTCTCCACCCGGCGGTCGCGGTAGTGGTAGATGGGCCGCAGCTTGACCAGCGACTTGAGGACTCGGAAGGCGTGCTCCACCTGCATCAGCTGCCGGTAGGAGGCGACCACCTCCTTGGTGGTCAGGTCGGGATGGTTGGTCTCCGGACGAAGATGCCGTCGTGGCGGCGCTGCTGGCCGTACTCGGTGCGGTCAATCCGGAACTCGAACACCCCGGCCTCAATTCGATAGGTGAATTAGCGGGCGCACTTGTGGTTGGTCAGGATCCTGGTTGCCCGCTCGGTGATGCGCTGGACGCTGAGCCCTTGTTTGGCCGCTCGCTCGCGGAGCTGGTTCAGCTCATGCAGAGCGCGACGAATGCGCCGGGCGCGCACCGACGACTCGCTATCGGCGGACGGCGTCCACATGAAGAGTGTCAGGATCGCGGCTGCGCTGGCGGTCGGGCTGGGGCCTGTACTGACAGCCCCGGTGCTGGCCCTGGCCGACGTTGGCTTGGGCACTCGACAGCCGGACCGGCACGTCTATGACAACGCCTTCGTTGTTGCGTCGGCCAGCGTGGCAAACCTGGAGAGACAGGCCGCCGGTATGGACAAGGCCGGTGCCCCGACCGTCGTCTACGTTCGCATCAAGGCCGCTAACTCTGACGCCATTCAGCAAGATGCACGCGGCTTCGGCACTCGACAGCCAGACCGGCACGTCTACGACAACGCCTCCGTTCTCGCGTCGGCCGACTTGGAGAACCTCGAGAGACAGGCCGCTGGTATGACCATGGCCGGTGCCCCGACCGTCGTCTACCTTCGCATCAAGGCCGCCAACTCTGACGCCACTCGGCAAGATGCACGCGACTTGATGGATGCCTGGCAGGTCGAGAGTGCGCCCGACGCCAAGGATGGGTTGGTTCTGCTCCTGAACCTCAAGCCTGGCGACACGCGACAGGGATCAGCGGCGCTGGTGGCCGGAGCGTACCACACCGGCAACGGCCGCCTGAACGCCGATCGACTGCAAGCGATCTACGACGGCCAGATGAAGCCTAAGCTCGCCGCCGGGGACCTTGCCGGGGCGATATCCAATGCCCTAGAGGCTGCTGCGATGGATCTCAAGCAGCCTGTTGATACGGCTGACCAGAACCTTGACTGGCAGCTGGCATTCATCCCGCTCGTCATCGGCATCATTACGGCGGTCGGCTGGTTGGTCATCCGACTGTGGGGCTCCACGTCTCGAGGGCCTGGAGGAAACAGAGGGTCAGGAAGCTCCTCGAGCTACAACAGCTTTAGCAGCATCGACTCGGGCAGCAGCACATCCAGCGGCAGCGACTCGGCCGGGGGCAACTTCTGACTCGATCGGCTGCCGCAAGGTGTCCGGTCACACCCTTCTGAGTCACCTCGCTCACGCCGCTCGCGCGTATTCGTGAAGCAGGCCACGGATGCGATCTCGACGCTCCACCGGGCCAACTAGGGTGACGATCGTGCCGGCTGGCTGAGAGGGCACGCGCTGATCGAGGCCCTGGTGCGGCCGGGCTCGGTTGTAGTGATCGATGAACTCGGCCAGCACCTTCTCCAAGTGCCGCCGGCCGAAGATCAGCAGATGGTCCAGGCACTCGCGCCGCGCCGCGCCCTGTGCCGTTACACTCGTTGCGTCAACTCGATCACACAGTCCCGAGATCGCCTCAGTTGGAGTCGTCCGGCTGACCGGCCGCCGTGGCGTGGTCCATCCTTCGGTCATTCCGAACCGCTGATGGCCTCAGCGAGCGGACACACTCGGGCCAGTCGGTGGTCGGTGGTGAGCAGTGGGACGTCCAACCGCGCGGCCAGCTCCACGTAAAGCGCGTCAAGAAGACGAAGGTCAGCCCGACGTGCCCATGCGCCTGCCAAGAGCTGGGGCAGCTCGTGACGCGTTAGCGGAAGCGTCGCCAGCTGAGCCAAGCCGGCATCCACTTCGGGGGCCGCCAGCTGACCCGCTCGGTTCAGGCGGCCGAGCGCGGACAGGACCTCAGCGTCGAAATGCGCCGGGGCGTGAAGCACGGTACGCGCCAACCTGGTGCGCACAGCGGGGGCGACCTCCGTGTCCACAAGGAGATCCACCAACACAGAGGCGTCGACGACCACACGCTCAGGCGGATCACTCACCCTCCGATCCGAAGTCACCGCGAGCGGCGTCCAAAGCGGTCAAGGCCGCCTCGTGTGACGTCCGGTGGGCTGGGCGAGGCAGCGCATCGAGCCAGGCGGTAGTGTCAAGCTGATCCAGCTCGGCCACGATTGCGGCCTGAGCGAGCGCAGATACGTTGAGACCAGCGCGTCGTGCGCGCTCGGCCAAATCGTCTGGGACGTACACGTTCAAGCGGGCCATACACACATAATACACACACGTGCCGGGGGTAGGTGTGCTGGTTGTACCGCCTTCAATCACGTGTGCCGTAACCATGCCACCACCAACTCGATCATGCGGCTCTGGAGTAATCGTGTTGGCCTGTGCCGTTACATCTCTTCGGTCAACTCGATCGGCCACTGCCGGGGCGCGATGGCATCGCGAACTGGTTAGGTCGGTCCTCCTACCGTTTGACGAGCGGCAGTGACGAGTGGATCGTCTGTGAAATGGCCATGCAATCCCGAAGCTTTGCCGGGATGCTGGCAACCGAGGCGGTCGAGACGAACGGCTTGGGGTCCTTATTGCGCACCGCCAGATACTCCTCGATGGCCGCGATCAGTGCCGGCACGCTGCAAAAGGCACCTCGGCGCAGTCGCCTTTTGGTTAGATCCCCGAAGACGCCCTCTTGTGCCGTAACACCCGCTCGGTCAACTCAATCAGACAGCCCACGAGTACTCGACCTTCCGCTCCAGCACGGGGAGCTGATGGCGGAGGGCGAGCACCTCGGCGCGGAGCTGGGCGTCGGAGCGCGTCCGGACGAGCACTAGGTATGTGATGAAGCGGATGAGTTGGTACGTGAGGCCGAGAAGCATGGCGACGGATCATGCCCGATCGGCGACCCGACATCGAGCGGGCGATGGCGCCCAGAGCGTTACGCCCGCAGTGGCCTGAGGGCTCAACTCGAACAGACGCCTATGGTGTTACGGCACAGGGGCTATACGCGTAGGCCGCGTCGCAAGTACCGAGGGACGCCGCCGCGTGCGTTGGCTGGTGCTTTGGATCGCAGCAGCAGCGACTGCTGCGATCGGCGTCCTTCTTCTCTATCTGGGACCGAGTCTCCTCGCAATGGGGAAGGGGTTCGTACCGATTCGCTTCCTGGCTCAAGCGCCTCTTGCCCTAATGGCGATCGGCCTTTTGGGGATCGTCGCCGGCACGGCCGGTATTTCACGAGCGCTTTGGCGAGCAGCGCCTTCAGCAAACCAGGCCATCCCGCAAGCAGGTTCCGATGTCGGCACGACTTGGCCCGCCGATGCGGCTGCGCTCAGCGGCCTCGCTGTCGCAGCGGCGGCATTACTGGCTGCGATTCTGCTCGAGTGGGGCCGATCCAGCTGGCGGCGTGGCCTCTCGGCCTCGCTGCTGCCGTCACCAGCGCTATTGCCCCTGCCACAGGAACCAGGCGCCGGCGCATGGCGATTCTCGGAATGATCGTTGGCTCGATCACCGTCTGGAGATGGCAGCACAGTATCTCGCTTTCCTCGTCTTGGGCGGCGGTAACCAGCCGTGAACGCCGCGTCCACAGCGCGACTGTGCAATGCAAATCCCAGCACGGAGCGATGCCTGAGGCTTGAGCAGCCGAGGAGGACCAGAGTGGCGGTAACGCCGCCCCGGCTCTGCACGTTGCCATGACAATACGGTTGCGTCAGTTAGGGAGGTTGGTCAGATGAATCGTCTTCGACGGCTTGCGTTGGCCGCGTGCATGGCGGTCGTTCTCTCGGCCGGGCCGGCGATCCTCGCCCGGGCCGGCGGTGGACCCGGCCTGGGGCCGGGCTCCTTCACCTTCACCAGCACCAGCGCGAACGCCTTCTTCGGATCGCCCAAGGGTGCACCCGGTCCGTCCCCGACCTTCGCCAGCGTATTCGTGAATCGCGGATTGACCACATTCGAGCAGCAGGACTCGGACGGTGCGACCACGGTGCAGGATGCGACCACGGTCTTCGTCTCGATCTTCACACCCACCGGAGGCGGAGGCGGCTGCTTCGTCATCCCCAACCGCACCGACTTCACGATCGGCAGCGACCTGCACAGCGCGTCGCTGCACACCACGGTGGGCAGCGCGGATGTGTGCCCGGGCCTGGCCAAGCCGCTGGCCGTCGACGGCCCCTTGCCGCTCGGCGGTGGTGGCGGCGGTGGCATAGCGCTGCCGATCAGGCTGGACCTGACCTGGACCTGGAAGGGAGTGATCGGCACCGACCAGTTCCAGAGCCAATTCGAATGCGGGGACTTCTCGACGGCGTCGCAGTCCGAGAGCCGGTCGGCCGGCGCCACCGCGACCGGGACGATAGCGGCCGGCACGATCGTGGTGAGCGGCTCCAGCCAGCAGGGAGGGCTGCGCTCGACCGACAGCCAGCTCGACATCAGCGGCAGCGCGAACCCGGCCTGCTTCGGCTGATACAGAGAACTCGCGGCCCCGGTCGGGCCGCCGCGCCCGGATCCTCACGGCCCGGGCGCGGCCTTGCCGGGGAGTGAGACTCAAGGGGGAGCTCCGCAAGCTCGGCTTCGAGGTCTCGGGCAGCACCATTCGCCGGGTCTTGCGTCGGCACCGCATCCCGCCTGCGCCACGTCGCTCCGCTCTCACCTGGCGTGGTTTCCTTGCCGCCCACGCCTTCACGGTCGTCGCCACCGACTTCTTCTCGGTTGACACCGTCTTCCTGAAGCGGTTCTACGTGCTCTTCTTCATCCACCTGGAGAGCCGCCGCATCCTCTTCGTCGCCTGCACCGAGAGTCCCGACTCGGGCTGGGTGACCCAGCAGGCGCGCAACCTCAGCTGGGAGCTGATAGAGCTCGGCCTGCGGCCGCGCTTCCTGATCCGCGATCGCGACGCCAAGTTCACAGCCGCCTTCGATTGCGTGCTCGCCGCTGAGGATATGGAAGTCCGCCGGACTCCAGCGCGAAGTCCGAAGGCGAACTCGATCGCCGAGCGCTGGGTCGCCTCAGCTCGCCACGAGGCGCTGGACTGGCTTCTGGTCCTGAACGACCGCCACCTCAGGTGCATCCTGAAGGAGTACGTCGAGCACTACAACCGGGCTCGGCCCCACCGCAGCCTCGACCTTCGGCCACCGACCGGCGATCTCCCGCTCGGGCGATCGTGACGGTCAAATAGTGGTGATGACCAGGCTGGGCGAACTGCTGCGCGAGTACAGCCGCGCCGCCGCCTGACGGCAGGACGGCTGCAGCGCGGCCCCTCTCATCAGGTGACAACGCTGCTCTGGGGTGGAGCCAGGACGATCCACCTTCGCCGCTCGTGCACCACCTTGAGCGCCGTCGACCTGAGCAGCAACGAGCCGCTGAGCCGATCTTGTTCATGAACCAGGTCTACGCTTTAGGGCCGTCCCAAGCGCCCAACCCACAGCCGGATGTGTTTTGCACCCCACACCCAGCCGGCAAGCGCATCGACGTGCGGCGAGCCGGCCGGCCCCGCGGGGTTGGCCCAGTGCAGGCCGCCGCCGGGCCGGAACCAGCGGGGGCCGAGCGTGGCGGCCCACCCGCGCCAGGCGCGGATGCCGACAGCGTTGAGGTCGTGGTGCGCCCGGGGTCGGCTTGTCGTTGGCGTTGACCCAGGCCAGGCTGGAGCCGCTGGTGCCGCCGCCCGGCGCGCCCGCGTCGACGATGGTAACGCCGGCGCGGGGCATGGCCAGCCGCGCGGCCAACGCCGACCCGATGACCTCCGCTCCGACGACCAGGCAGCGATGACGGACGGCTCCATCGTCGCACCCCCGCCGGCGCGCCAGGTCATGGGGAGCGGTCGCCGCCCGGCCGCAGCGCCGCGACTAGGACCCACGGCACGGCGGCCATGCCCGCGGCGGCGAGGACGAACAGCGCCGGCCGCAGCCCGAGCGCCTGCCCGAGCAGGCCGCCCAGAAGCGAGCCGAGCGGCAGCGGCCCCCATTCGACCAGGTGGACGACGGCATTGACGCGGCCCACCAGGCCGGGCCGCACCGAGTCCTGCAGGACGCTCGTCCTCGTGATCGACAGGAAGACGGCGCCGAGGCCGACGAGGCAGCGGCCGGCGACCAGGAAGGTCAGCACCAGCACGGGCGGCCCGGCGGCCAGCGGGACCAGGAGGTTGCCCGCGAACAGGGCCGCCGCCGCCACCGACGTCCAGCCGAACCCGAAGCGCCGGGTGGCGGGCCCGGCCGCGGCCGAGGCCAGGATCGGGCCAGCTGTGGCGACCGCGTAGACCAGCCCCAGCTGTGCCGGCGTGAGGCCCAGGTCGCGCACAGCGTAGAGCACGAGGAGCGCCAGGATGCCCCCGTAGAACAGCGCGTGCGTCCCCATGGCCGCGGTCGGCGCCCACACGCCGGGCCGCTGCACAAAGCCGGCGAGCCCATGCCGGAAGGAGTTCGCCAGGCGTCCGGCCGGGGTCGGCTCAGGCTCGGGCCGCCGGGCCGCCAGCAGGACCGCCGCCGCGACCAGGAAGGACGCCACGTCGGCGGCCACCGCGATCGGCGCGGTGAGCAGCTGCACCAGGAGGCCGGCGAGCCCGGGTCCGAAGACCGAGGGCAGCGCGTCGCTCACCGTCATCGCGCTGTTGGCCGCGACGAGCTGGCGGCGGTCGACGAGGACCGGTATGTACGCGGTGGCAGCCAGGCCGTAGCCCAGCGCGAGCGACGCGGTCAGGAAGGCAACGACATACAGCTGCGGGAGCGTGAGGACGCCCGCCAGCGTCCCGAGGGGGATCGTGGCCAGCAGGAGCGCCTGGCCGAGGCCGGACCAGAGCATCACCGACGCGCGCCGGAAGCGGTCGACAATGACGCCGGCCACGAGGCTGAGCACGAGCGGCGGCAGCAGCTCGGCTGCGCCGAGCACGCCCATCTGGCCGGCGCTGGCGCGCAGGGACAGCACCGCGACCAGCGGGATCGCGAACTCGCTGACCTGCGACCCCGCGTAGGAGAGGAGCTGTGCGGTCCAGAAGATCGAGAACGGCCGGTTGCGCCAGAGCGGGAGCGCTGCGGCTGCCACGCTGTAAATCATCGACATTCGGCAGCCCTGCTACGGCCGGCGCGCAAGCTCTGGTTAACGGGCTGCGCGCGTCTCCCAGAGGGCCGGGCCCAGGTCAGGGACTTAGTTGGCTCGGTCCGCTCGGCCTATCCTGTTCGGTCGTTACGCCCGCCGTGCTGGCCGGTGCCAGCCGATATTTCAGGGCACAAACCGGCTATCGCTCAAGGGCTGGATAGAATTCGTTTGCGGCGCGGCCGCCCAGTTCGAGGCATGCGTGGCCGAGCTGGAGACCCCAGCTCAGCTCTTTGCTGTCGGCTCTCCTGGCCTGGCAGCCAGCCGACCCTACGGCCGCACTGATAGCACAGCTCGGCATCGACCGCGGGGCCGTGCGCGAACGCCTGGCTCACCACCGCGGTCGCTGATTGTCGGACATCATAGTGACGGCCTCCGCGCCAGGGATTTGCACCGCTACTCGTCTAAGGAGCCTTGGCGTGAGTCTCTGAGTGGCCGCAATCGTCGCCCATCAGTTTGCTGCCCGACAATGGCCGCACTGTCAAACACTTCTCAGCGAGTGGTAAGCTGACCGCCTAAGAGTTCCACTAGCGCCGCGACCGTGCCGAATTCCAATCGAGTCGGCTACGCGATGTGGAGTGGAGCTCAGGGACGGGAGGGTCGATCAAATGTCAAGGTGGCCGATTGCAGCTTGTCCCGCCACTCCAGGCGCCGGATAGGAATGGCGGAAGAACCAGGGGGTCCTAGCGGCCCAGGTCACCAGGGTCAGCGACGTGAAGGGAGGACTGCCCCCTCAGAAGAAGCCTCGCATCGAGCGGGGAGCGCACCGGGGTCTGAATTCGTTCCCGTTCACCTGCCTCCAGCGGTGAAAGTAAGTCTAAACAGCGCACCTCCAGCGGTCATCGAGTTCGTACCTGCCAAGAGCGTGCGGCGCCGGAGGCTTTGGGTTCTGGGCTGCCTCCTGGGCGGGATTGGAATTGGAGCGACGGGTGTCCTACTCCTGCCGGGAGGACGCGAGGCGGTCAAACTGCCTCCGCTCCCACCGGTGCTGAATCAACCCGTCCTTGGCTTACCCACAGGACAGGCTCGGGGCTCTGCGCAGACGCCTGCGCGCGTCGGACCAGCGGCCAGTCCAGACCCCTCCAGAATCGGGCGGATGATGACACCGCTGGCCGTCCCCACGCCGCCAGTCCCGTCCCAGAGCCCGGGACCGAGGGGGACACCGACGCCGGGACCGAGCCCAACGGCTACGCCTGAGCCGACGCCCACCCCCACTCGCCGACACAGACGCCCACCGCCCTGACGGCTTCGCTGTCTCTTTCGGTCCAGCAGCTCCCAGAGCGCTCGGGTGCCGATCCTCCGTCCGCCTCGACAATCCCGGGCAGTACACACGATGTTGGCGGGATCACGGCGACTGGTTCACAGGGTCGGCGCTGGCCGAGCGCCAATCTGACGCCTTGTGGCATGAGCTGAGTCCGGTCTACGTGCGGGTGTCCGCTTACAACATCCCTACGTCCATATGAGTCGACGACGAACACCGGACTGTTCAAAGGGCCACATGCTGCGGGAAGACCGGTCGCGGGACGCCGCTCTCGAGGTAATCCTTGAGCGCTTGCAGAATGCGAGCCCAGGTGAACGCGGTGGAGGCAACGCCGCGCTGCTCCAGGCTGTCCGGCCAGCCACCGTGCTCGAGGAGAACCGCGGTCTGGCCACCCTGCTGCTCGGTGAGCTCCCAGGCAACGGTGGTGCCCGGCCAGCAGTGGGGTTCCATCGGGAAGTCGTTCATGCACGTCCAGGCCACTCGACGGCCCGATTCGAGCGCATCCACCCGCATCTCGAGCCTGGTCGGTCCGAATCCGAAGACGGCAATCGAACCCAGCTTGGGCTCGGCTCGGCTGTCCCCCGTCCAGAAGGAGGAGAGGCCGGCCGACGTGGACAGGGCCTCGAAGATCCTCTCGGGAGCAGCGTTGACGGTGGTGGCAAGTGTGATTGCGGATGCCATGGGGAGAACCTCCTCAGTGCTCGTGCCGGTGGCCGGCGATGGCCGGCAGCTGATCGGACTGGTGGCGCCGGACCCGCGGGGAAACGTGAGAGACGATGGCGTCGTCGACCGCACGGGCCACCAGCTCCCAGGCGTGGTCGAGCATCATGTCGTGGCCGCCGGGGAGGGTAATCGGGCGAGTGCCAAAGGCCGTGGCCGTCGCCGCCAGGTCGGCCAGAGGAGCCACCAGCCAGTCGTGCTCAGCGCCCATAACCACAACCGGGGTCCGCACCCGCTCCGGATGCAGTCCCCGCAGCATGTCGCGCAGCACCGTGGTGGATTCCCGCTGCAGACGGCTGTGGCAGCGTTCGACTACGTCGTCCGGCGTCGTGGGGCTGAAGAAGTAGTCGCGAGTCCGGCGCGCCGAGCCTGTGGCCCGGCTCGTCAGCATGGTGTGGATGAAGGTTAGCGGGCGCCTCGTGGCCATCCGCCTCACCATCCCTCCGGCGCCCCTCGGGGGAACCGAGGCGAGCAGGATCGCCAGCTCAACCTGAGCATCCTCCAGGTGGCGCTGGATGATGAAGCCGCCCATCGAGTGCCCGACCAGGACCACCGGCCGCGGCCTGCGGGCGACCTCAGCCGCCAGCGCGCCGACGTAGTCGGCTAGCCTCAGGCGGTTGATTCCGCCCCGCTGGACCTCGCCATGGAGCGGCAGGTCGGGGGCCGATACGGAGTAGCCGCGCGCCGCGAACCAGCCGGTGAAGTTCTCGTGCCAGCACCAGGCTGCGTGGCCGGCACCATGGACGAACACGATCGAGGCGGAAGGACGGAGGACGCTTCCCGAGGGGGCGGGGGGCGGGCTGGACAGATCGTTCATATCCGGTCCACGAACGGCCCCGGCGAAGAGGGACAGTCGGGCTAGGCCAGGGCTAGGCCGGGCTAGGCCTGGAGGGCGAGGCGGTCCTGGATCAGGTGCAGCTCGGCCGGATTGCGGGTCAGGCCTGCGGCGATCCGGTCCGCCGACCTGGCCTCGTCGTACCGCCCCAGCTCCCGGAGCAGCTGCGCCCGGGTCGCGTGGTAGAGGTGGTAGCCGGCGAGGACTGATGCCAGCGGCTGCAGTGCCGCCAGTGCGGTGCGCGGCCCGTCGCGGTGTCCGATCGCGATCGCGCGGTTGAGCCTCACGACAGGCGTGTCAGTAAATGTGGTGAGAAGGTCGTACAGGTCCACGATCCTGTCCCAGTCGGTCTCCTCCCAGGTTCTGGGCGTGGCATGGCAGGCGGCGATCGCAGCCTGGACCTGATAGCTGCCAGGCCGGCCCAGCGACATTGCTTCGACCAGGCTGGCCAGAGCGCCGTCGATCTGCGATCGGTCCCAGAGGCTGCGGTCCTGGTCCTTCAGCATCACCAGGTGACCGTGCTCGTCGAACCGGGCCAGCCGACGAGCCCGGTTGAGCTGAATGAGCACTGCCAGGCCAGTGACTTCAGGCTCGTTCGGAAGCAGGCTGCGGAGGAGCTCGGCCAGCCATGCCGCATCATCCACCAGCTCGGCCCGATCGGATCTTGCGGGCCCCGTCGATAGGAAGCCCTCGTTGAACATCACGTAGACCGCCGCCAGAACCTCGTCGAGCCGAGACCGCATCTCATGTCCGGTGGGCACGGCGACAGGGATCCGCGTCTCCACGATCTTTCGCTTGGCGCGAGTGATCCGCCGCTTCATGGTCTCGTCGTTGACTAGAAAGGCGCGGGCGAGCTGGGCTGTGGTCAGGCCGAGCACCGATCGTAGCGTGAGGACGACCTGGGCATCGCGCGAGAGCGCGGGATGGCAGCACATGAAGATCAATGGCAGCCGGTCGTCGATCAGGGCCGGCGCGGTCGATGCCGGATCGACATTTTCGAGGCGACCCAGGATCTCGAGCTTCTCCCGGTACCGCGTCTCCCGGCGCAGGCGATCGAGGGCCTTACGCCTCGATGTCGTCTGGAGCCAGGCCCCCGGCTGCGGCGGCAGCCCGTCCACCGGCCAGTGCTCCAGGGCTTCGACGATGGCGTCCTGGACCGCATCCTCGGCCAGGGCGAAATCGCCGGTGGCGCGAGCCAGAGCCCCGACCAGGGATGCTGCCTCAGCGCGGAAGATGCCGGAAAACTCTTCGGAGGGTTCGCGCAATTCAGTCCACGACCGGCCGGATCTCGATCCTCACCAGGTCCTGCGAGGGCCAGGTCTTCACGATCTCCACGGCCTCCTCCATGGTGTCGACGTCGAGGATCCCGAATCCGCCCACGGTTTCCTTGGCCTCCAGAAACGGGCCGTCGGTGACCATCGCGGCGCCGCCCTTCCAGGAGACGGTGACCGCGGAGCTCGGAGGACGGAGCTCCACACCGGCGCGAATCACCCCGCGCGCCTTGAGATCGGTCCACCACCTGACGACAGCGTCGAAGTTGCGCTCCGCCTCGGTCAGCGCCTCCCACCTCGCGTCCTCCTTGACCAGGACGATGGCGAAGCTCACTGCGGCTCTCCGCGGACAAGGACTGGCCGGATTTCCACGAATCCGCCGACGGGCCAGGACATGGCGACCCGCAGTGCCTCGTCCAGGTCCTCGACGTCGATCAGTCCGTATCCGCCGACAGCGTCGGCCTCCGCGGTGCTCGGTCCATCGTGGATGACCGGCCCGCCCGGTGCGAAGCGAACGGTGGTGGCCGAGAAGACTGCCATCAGCTGAGCACCCTCCAGAAACGTGCCCACGAGCTGGAGGCTCCGCCACCAGCGATCGACCTCGTGCTGCGCCGCCCGCGCCTGCTCTGGCGGCATGCTCTCCCGCGTGATGGGGTCACCGCCGAACATGAGGACATATCTCATGTCTCTGCCGACGAACGGAGCTGGCGATATGGGACAGGCGGCGTCGCAACGGAGGCTGGCTGCCGCCGGCAGCCCGAGGCGTGGGGTGTCCTGACTACATGCATCCAAGCAGGTTCGTCGTGGCCTGTCCTCTGGCCGGCTGGGTGAAGGTACCCACCTGCAGATCGAGCACACGAACCAGATTCCAGCACATCACGCGGTCGGCGAAGGCTGCCGGCAGCCGGCATGAGCGGCGCGCTCAGCGCGCTCCCCACCCTGTGGGGTGCGAAAACCGCATCAGGCTGTGGGTCGGGCCCGTGGGAGGGCCCTAAAGCGTAGACGTGGAGCATGAACAAGATCGGCTCAGCGGCTCGTTGTTGCTCAGGTCAGCGGCGCGGTCGCGGTGGGGTGCAAGGGCGAGGTCGATGAGGTGTCGGAGGCAGGCGTAGAGGACGCAGAGGAGCATGGACGGCGGCTGATCGTAGCCGGTCTTGGAGGATCGCCGCTGAGTTCGGATGGACTTTCGGCACCCCAGACCCGCTGGACATTCAGTTGCGCCAGCAGCCAGAGCCTCTGTCCCCTCTCTAGCGTGCTCAACACTCCATCGCCCAGCGCGGCGGCCACGAACGCTAGTGTCGCCAGGGCGGATACGGAGTGGCAGGCGTCGATGCCGAACCGGCGCTGCGCTAGGTCCGCCAGGTCCTGGTCGTAGAGGCGGGCGACAATCCTCGCGTTGGGGTTCAGGTCCCGCGCCGTAAGCGCCGTCTCCATGTTGGCCAGGTCGTCGTCCATCGCCGCCACCACAGCGCTCGCGCACTCCACGAACACTCCAGGGCCGCCTGATCGAGTTGACCGAACTCGCTTTACGGCACCAGGTCGTGCCGCCGCTACGGACGGCTTCGGTGTCCCCCTGGCCCGGCGGAGATGGCGGAGGCCGGTCAGCCACGGCTATTCCGCCACCGGTATTCATCGCAGGGTGAGCGGGGTCTCCGACTCGACGCGGGTAAGCCGGTTCTTGCACATCACCTCGCCACCCGGGAAGGGCCGCACCTCGGTCAGTGGGCAGGGATCGCTGGCCGAGCCCTGGACCTGCTGTTAGCGGTATCCGCTGGCTGGCCCATGTTGTATTGGAGTGTGCCTGCGACGCGAATAGCGTTCGCATCCAGGGTCGACGTCCGGCCAGGTCAAGCCGTAGGCGTCGGCCGCTGCAGGGGCATCTGTACGTTTATTAAGGTCGCGCGTGCGCGAACGTTGGCGAAGTGAAGAGACTCAGCGGGTTTAGGGCTGGCGCGGAGCCTCGGGTGTAAGGGGGATCAGACGGATCCCTCGCTGAGTGGACTCGGTTACTACAGGGACCTCGGTGCGGCGTTCATCCCTACTCCAGTAGAGTGGCGAGCGTTGGCACGACGTCACTCGACCTTACCCTTCCGCCGATCCCGCCGCCGCAACTCCCGCCCAGCCCCGCCCGTTGAGCCGGACAAAGAGGCCCCGGTCGTATTCGACGCGATCGTCGGCCAGGCACTTCCGAACGTGATGTTCGAGGTAATGCTGGAGAGCGGTCACAAGCTGATCGCCTACGTGGCCGGCCGGATGCGCCGGTACCGAATCCGGATCACGCCGGGCGATCGGATCCGAGTCGAGCTGTCTCCCTATGACCTCGACCGAGGACGGATCGTCTACCGGTACCGGGACTAACGTTAGTCGCCAGTCGAGGAACCCAAGACGACGGCCAGCCGGGGCAGCTAAGGGTGGGCGCCCAAGGTGTGGGCTAAAGAAAACCGGGGTTGGGTCATGGAGCCGCTCGTTCGTATTCGTGGTTCAGTCCACCAAGGCGATCTCTTAGCTCGATCCGGCCCGCTGGTGGCACCCGCGCAATCACCGGCTCGGCACTCGGCCGCCGCTGGCCAAGCCCCCTACCAGGTGCGCGTCACCAACGGGCGCGCGGTCAGTGCGGACGAGGCAAAAGCCGTCATCATGGACCAATTCACGGTGCCAGAAGACGTGCGCCGACGCCGGCCGAGCTGCAAGCGTCCGGAAGGGAAAGCCCCTCAGCAAATCGTTGCCCGACATGCGAAGCCCAGGGCAGCGCGCGGCAACGAGGCGGCCTTCCCCGGAGACCATGCTGACAGAGAGACCCACGCCGATCATGGAAGTGGTGGCCGCCATCACCGAGCGGATGGGGACTCCCTCCTCTTGACAACGCCGTCCTCCCCAGGAGATCACCCCCTGGCCTCGTCTTCATGGGAGCCTGATTCCTTGTGACGCCTCTCAGCGCCGCGGCCAACTCTAGGGTTGCGCTAATCGAGCCGGGATCCTTGCGCGGAAACAGCGACTCCAGACTTCCCGTCTGCCCCGCTTTGCTACCGCAGGTGGTGGGCTCAGTGAGGCAGGGACATCGTCCAGATGTCGCCACCCCAGCTGTCCGGATTGCCGGTGTGCTTGCCGCTGAAGATCCAGAGCTTGTCCTTGTAGACGATGGTCCTCGGTGCCCTCGGCCCCCACGGGGCATGTTCCACTTGCCGGACCCAGGTCGCGCCGTCGGTCGAATACCAGATGTCGTTCAGCGCATTTGTCGGCTTTCCTTGGTATCCCCCGTACACCCACAACTTGTTCCCGAAGACGGCGGTGCCAAAGGCGTACCGCGGCATCCAGCCCGCCTGTGGTGACAGCTGGGTCCAGTTGACCCCGTCGAACGAGCGCCAAACGTCTGCCTGGCCCTGGCCGCCAAGCAGGTAGAGCACATCATCGAGCACGACCACGTTGGCTCCCTCGCGAGGCGACCAGGCTGCAGCAGCCGCCTCTCGTTTCCAGTGCAGGCCGTCGCCGGAACTCCAGATGTCGTTGAGGGCGTGAACGGTCGAGAAGTCATGCCTGACCCGGTCGGCGCCCCCGAAGAGCCAGAGCCTGTTCCTGAAGACCACGATCGTGTGCTCCTTCCGGGGCGACCAATCAGCGTTGCCGACTTTCCACCACGCCGCTCCATCGCTGGACGACCAGACGTCGTCCAGCGGCACCCGGTCGTTATAACTCAGTCCACCGAACATCCAGAGCCGGCCGCCGAAGAACGTGTACTGCTGCCAAATCCGCTCTCCCGAATCCGTCTTCTCGTAGTGCGTCCAGTTACGGCCGTCGCTGGACGACCAGGCGTGAGTCTGGCTCATCATCCAGAGATCGCCGTTGAAGCCGATGACCGGCTCCAGCGTGACGGGCCACCTCCCCGGGGCCCACTTCGGACTGTCGAAAGAGCCCTTCTCTGGTGGGAAGCCGCCGCTGCCTGGCGGCGCCACCATCTCCCAACAACTGGCCAGCACATCACCTGATGCTGCCGTGCAGACGGCGGAACCGACCCTCACTGCGTTAGTGGGCGTGCCGCCGCCACCGCCGCACGCCGCCGCCAGGATAGCGACACACGTGACGATCGCCGCTATCCATTTTGCTTGGTGCCGCAAGGCTGTTCCCTCCGCATCACCGGGGTAGCTCGCCGAGCGGGTCAGTTGCCGGCTCGGTCTTGCCCAAACTACACCTGGAGCGGAGAAGCGGTTCCATC
>Ga0126383_10001198_pt1 | contig 15881 bp, 11 predicted proteins | sample PanSoiMetPlot_35_FD_96882 | JGI IMG/M metagenome (GOLD analysis project Ga0126383, IMG submission 96882) | Tropical forest soil microbial communities from Panama - MetaG Plot_35 | ecosystem: Environmental > Terrestrial > Soil > Tropical forest > Bulk soil | place: Panama | collected 2016-02-17
ACGGCGAACTCCAGCAGGCGGCGGGTCTGCGGCGAGGACCGCGACCCAACGATCCGCAACCCCGTCTGCATCTGCATGAGCCACTCGCGCCGGGCGAACAGGGTCCGGATGACCCACTGACCAAGCCCCTGATCCTGGCTGAACACCGCGTGCAGCCGGGCCACCGGCACCGCCAGCACCTCCCCTGGCTCGGTGACCACCGCCGTGGTGAACAAACGCTCCCCGGTCAGCAGGCTCAGCTCAGCGACGAAATCGCGCGGCCCCCCGGTCGCCAGTTCCCGTTCGGCCCCGGCCTGATGATCCACGATCGCTACCCGGCCAGCCAAGATCACGATGAAGTCGTAGCCGCGATCGCCCTCCCGGAACAACACCTCGCCCGCCACCACCCGCCGCACCTCACCCTCGCGGCGCAGCAGGCTGATCTGTTCCCCGGTCAGCCGCAGCTCCGGCGGGTCGGCAACCGGCGCGTGACGCTCACTGGCTGCCACACCTTGACCAAGGGGCCCAACCGGACTGCCTTCTGTTGCCATCGCGACCTACCAGCTCGTGGCTATGCGCCCGGAAGCACACAGGACATTCTGCCCCCATGCCCCGTCGATGCCGCAAAACGGGGCATCAAGACATCGCCGGCCGTCTCCGGCAATCCATCCACAGCACGCGCAGGCCGCAGCCGACAAGGACCACGCCGACGCCCGCAAGGACAACCGGGAACAGGCCCCGGCCGCGATTTGCCCGATCTCGGGCGCGGGCCGGTGCCGCACCGGCCACGGTGATGACGCTGATCAGCCCCGCCAGGACGCACCAGATTCTCCCGCTATGCGCAGGGCGCGAGCCCGGCACGAGGCCGCCCTATCCTGGATGGCCACGCTCACCGGCAATGCGCTCGTGCAAGAACTACCACCGTCTCGACCACTGCTCTCATGTCGACGGCTCCAGGCCAGAGAGCGTTTTTCGCTTCAAGGAGGAGACAATCATGGATCTCCTTATTGGGGAACTCGCGGGCAGAGAATACGAGGTGGCAGCCGACTGTCCGCTGTGCGGCCCAGGCTCAGCAGGGACTGGGACGGCGACCCCACCTGGGCAGTGAGCGGGCTCCGGATCCGTGCGCTGACCAAGCACGAGGAGGATGGGGACCGGCGGACTGGCAAGGCGGGCGCTCACGCGGACTTCATCCTGGCCGTCCGTCGGCAGGACCCCGTAGTGATTCACATCGAGCCGGTGCGAGCGAGATCCGGATCATGGTCCAGGCCAAGCGCGCCAACCCCAGCCGACTGAATTTCGAGCCCGATTCGGACCAGTGCGACAAATTCGTTGCGGCCTAACTGACAAGCTCTCGACGCGGAGCCTGCAAGCCGTCCATTCGATACCAAGACCGAGAAGTCACGCCGCACGCTCGAACTGCCCAGCACGGCCGCGGAAGTCCTCCGGGCACTTGGCATCCGGCAGGCAGCCGAACGGCTCTCCGCCGGAGCGCTGTGACGCGATCACGGCCTGTCTTCTGTACCCGAATCGGCACGCCTTTGGGAGCAGGCAACGTCCGCCGTTCACTGCGGTCGATCACCAAAGCGGCCGACATCGGGGAGCGCTGGACTCCCCGCGAGCTACGCCACTCGTTCGTCTCGATCATGAGCGACCACGGCGTGTCCATCGAGGCCTTGCCGACCTGGTAGGACACAAGAATTCGACGGTCACCGCCCGCGTGTACCGTCACCTGATCCGCCCCGTGATCGCTCAGGGCGCGGAGACCATGGACGCCATCTTCAGCCAGCAGAAGGAAGCCAAGTCCGCATGATCGTTGGCTCCCCGTTTGGCTCCCGCCGGACTTTGAAGATCGAAAAAGGGGCGCTCCGCATAACGGAGAAACCCCTTCTACGCTGCGTAGAAATCATGGTGGAGCTAAGGGGACTCGAACCCCTGGCCTCTTGCATGCCATGCGTATCCGGTCAGTCGATCCCAGTCCGGCGTAGTCGAACGGGGAGCCTCCCACCTGCACCAAGGCTCTGCCGCGGTCGGGCACCGCTTGGGCCAGCCTGAACACGTGGCTCCCCAAACTGGCTCCCCCCGGCTCCCACACTGGAACAGTTGGCCGGGCTTGACGTGCAAGTGCGGTTCGTGTGGTCAGATATCACCGCGACCAGCGCCCGGTGGCGGCAGGCGTTCCGCGTGGCCGATGGCGACTGGGACGAAAACTGGGAGATGAGCTTCACCCGGCCCTCACCCGAGGCAGTGCTGTGACAGCCCGATCCGGCGTGGCCGACCTGCGCCAGTACACCCTCGTTCCCGGGCAGCGGGACACACTGATCGACCTGTTCGACCGGTACTTCGTCGACGGTCAGGAAGCCGTAGGCATCCACGTGATCGGTCAGTTCCGCGATCTCGACGACCAGGACCGGTTCGTGTGGCTGCGCGGCTTCGACTCGATGCCCGACCGCGCAGCCGCGCTGCAGTGCTTCTACAACGGCCCGGTCTGGCGTGCGCACCGTGACCGCGCGAACGCTATGATGATCGGCTCGGACGACGCCCTTCTCCTCGCGCGCCCCTAGAGCACGGTGCGCCCGGTCCGGCCTGCGACGTGGACCGCGTCGATGCGCCCACGGCGAGCGTCGCCGCCATCACGGTGGCCCACCTGGCCGGGCCCGTCGCCGACGCCGACGGCGACCTGGCCCGGTCGGCCTGCCACAGGCTGGCCGCAGCCGGCGCCGAGGTCGTCGCGGCATACACCACGCACCTGGCGGAAAACAACTCTTCGGTGCTGCCGCTGCGCGATGAGCACGTCCTGGTGTGGATCACCCGGTTCGCGGACGACGCCGAGTACACCGAGCACCGCAACATGCTTGCCGACTCAGCCGCCTGGCGCGACACTCTGCGGCGGCTCGCCGTCCGCTGCGACCGACTGCCGATGCAGCAACTCCGCCTCCGACCGACCGTTCGCGCCTGCGCTGAAAACGCCAAGCATGGTCTCCGCCGACGCGGACACTCCAGCTGGCCGGTTCAGCCGGCCCGCGCCATGCTTCCTGAGTCCCGGGCGGCCGCCACCCGGGGCGGCTCCCTCACGGGTCGGCAGACCTGGTCAACGAGCAACCGCGCGGCCCGCTCGCCGGACCGGATGGCGCCCTCCATGTAGCCGAAGTGGTCCATCTGCGTGTGCTCGCCGGCGAAGAAGAGCCGGCCCTCGAACGGCTCGTTCAGCTCTTTGCCGATCGTGAAGACCTGACCGACGTGGGGTGAGGAATAGCCGGTTTGGATGAACGGCTGCCTCGACCAGTCGGCGCGTATCGGCTTCGGCCTTCTCTTCAGGTTGGCGAGGTATCCGGAGCCGCTCCTGTGTGGATCGTCCGGGTAGAGACGCGCCAGCCCTTTCTTGTAGTCGTCTTCGGTCAGCGTGCGCGAGCCCGTGAACACGCTCAGCACGATGTCTTGGCCTTTGACCCGGGTCTGGTCGTCTGTGCCTTCCCAGACCTGCCCGATCTCGAGTGAACCTCCTAGCGGGGCGAAACCGTCTTTGATCCAGAACCGCTCGTTGACGTTGCTGAAGAATTTCACCGCGGCACCCCAGCCCATCAGCCCAATGACGTCCCTGGGGTGGTACGGAGTGATCTCGACACAACTCCAGACGGTCGGCGGTATGGCGAGGACCACACAGTCGTAAGGCCGTGTCTCGATCAGCGGGTTGCCCTCGGTCTTCTCGCGCAGCCACCTGGCGAACGGGGTGTCTTTCGTGGTCCGCGCGGTCACCAGCACGCCGCCGCGCGGGGGACGCAGGTCGATCTTCCGCACGCCCATATTGCGGATGACACGGCTGCCCTGTCTGGTGTTCACCTCGGCGGCGATCGCCAGGGCCAGGCGCTGGCAGCCGTCACCGCAGCGGTAGATCTCCAGCTTGTCCCAGTAGCCCATTAGCGGGTCCGGCGGGATGGCCTGGCCGCCACGGACCAGGCAGAGAAGGGCAAGGAAGCTCACCTGGTCGAGCCGGGCCACGTTGTTGTTGACCAGGAGGAGCTCCATCGCCTGCCAGAGCCGGCTGGTCTTGCTGACGTGGAAGTACTTGTCCAGTGCCTCCGCCACAGACATGCGGTCGAATTCGCGCAACTTGGACTGGTCCCGAGACTGATTCCAGGGCTCGCTTTCCTTGCCGGGGTCGATGGATCGGTGGGCGAGCTCGGCTATCGGCCGCAGCACCTGGTCGCGCTGCTGGGTCTCGATGTCCAGGATCTCCTTGTCCGAGAGCAACTGGTCGAGGATTATGCGTTGCTGCAGCTGCTGACCTCGGTATAGGTCGCCGTTCATTCGGCTGATCAGCGAGATGCCGTACTCCTTGGCCAGCGCGCACCACCGGGTGTGGATGGAGCCGACCAGTTCGGCCCCGATTTCGGTGATCCGGCCCTTCGCGAACGTCGAGTCGCTCAGCACCCGCCCGCCGACCTGGGCCCGCGCCTCGTACACCGTCACCTTGACGCCCCACCGCGCCAGTGTGCGTGCCGCCGTCAGTCCGCCGAGCCCGCCGCCGACGACAGCCACCTTCAGGCGGGCCGCCTGTTCCAGGCACTCCCTGGACGGCAGGCCCGGCGTCGGGTCTTGGGCATACCATTCGCCATCCATCACGGCCCCCGCGAATCTAGAAAGTGATCTCGTCGTCGCTACCGTCGAGGCCGTCGTCGGATCGTGAGTCCGCAGCTCCCAGCCCCAGGGAGGCGCTGAGGTCTGGGTCGAGGGGAGCCTCGCCGCATTTACCGCTGGAGCTGTCCAGCTCTTCGGGACCGGCCGGGCCGCCGAGGGCCTCGAACTCCTCGACCGGTCCGAGCTCATCCCCGTGGGCTTCCTGGCCGGGTTCGTCCTCGCGGGGCTTGGCGGGGGCAGCTGGCTCCGGCATCAGCTCGGCCAGGCGCGTGGACGGCACGTTACAGTGGTCCTCGCTGACCTGAGTCACGAACAGCCGACCGCCGCGGTGGGCGTAGAACTGGTCCCCGACCGCCTTGGTATCGATCTTCCCGGCCCTGACTGGCCGGTAGTAGAGATGCAGTTGCAGCGAGGGGTTGAGCTTGAGCCAGTCGGTCCACGCCGAGACGTCTCCGGCATACGTCGTGTCGAACGCCCACACCTGGCTCAGCCGGGCCAGCGCCCCCTGCCGCATCGCGGCGTCGGCACGGCTGGCGGCGAGCGGTTCCAGGACGTCGTAGGCGCGGGAGTGCCCGGCGACGATCAGTTCCCGCAGCGACGGGGCGGCCGCGCCCTGGACCCGCCCGACCTCGGCCAAGGCCTCGGCGGCCACCGCGTTGAGCGTGGCCGGATTGCCGAGCGGGTGCCAGCGTCGGTGCTCACGGCCGAAGACGACCTCACCGCAGGGGTTGCCCCAGTCCAGCAGTGGCACCACGAGGACCACCGGACGGCCGGACCGGTCGACGATCCGGCCGAGCCCGAATGGCGCGTCGGTGACGAATCCGGCCGGCAGCCGCTTGGGCCTGGGGCACCCACCCAGTAGGCCGTGGGCGAAGATCAGCACGTCGACGTCCCGCCGTCCGGCCGCGGCCTTCGGGCAGAACACCGCGATCGGCTGTGGATGCGTCGGCGAGGCGAACGTCCACAGTTTCCCACCCCAGCAGTCGGTCGTGTCCGACGTGGCCTTGACGGCCGGGCGGTACTCCCAGTGCCACTCCTCGGTGGCCAGCGGCTGGAACCCGTACGCTGCCGCGTGCGTGCGCAGCCATCCGTGAAACCAGCTCTGGCGCCACCGGCACCGGTCCTCGTCGTCGGATTCGTTGGGGATCCCGTGGCCCTTGGTCCGGACCTGCCAGAAGTCGATCGCGATGCCGCCCTGATGATTGCTGTATCCCGGTGCGGCGATCTTGCCTGGGATGCCGTAGCCATTCTCGCCCTTGGGCCGCAACATGTAATCGACCGCCGCGTCGGAGTGCGGTCCGTCAGCGATCTTGGCGCGTGCTGTGCGGCTCTTGTCGTAGTACTTGTTGGCGAAGTAGCCGAGCCAGAGCCCCCTCTGCTGGTCACTGCCTCGGTAGCCACTGGTGGCGGTCAGCCTGACGGTTCGCAGCGCGTCCGGGTCGCCCGCCTGCTGTGCCGCCTTGAGGTCGGCGTTGGCCGCCTTCAGCAGGCGGCCGGCTGCTTCGGCCGTCGCGGCGACCGTCCGGACGCATGTGGTATTGCCGTGCTCGGTGCTACAGGTACCCGGTACGTCGGTGAGCTCGTCTTCGCGCAGGTCCCGCTGCGGCGCGCCGCGGGCCTTGCGAGTGCGGGCGATGTGCTCGGCCAGCACCCGGGCGCGGAAGTCCTTCTGCTCCGCCGTGGCCGTCCACGGTCCCGGATCCGAGGGGCCGTCGGTCTCGCCGGACATATCTATGCTGCCCAGGACCTCATGGACATTCGGCTCGACGGGCAGAGGCTCGGATGCTTCGGGGCGCTTTCGTGGCCGTAGCAGCAGCTGGCCAGGTGCCAGGACGGGCCATGAAGTCACCTGCTCAAGGTCACGAGCTGTGAGGCTGACACACCGGCCCGGGCTCCTACGTCCGAGGGAGATCTCGATCAGGACATCACCCTGGAGCGGCGGCCGGCGGATGGGCTGACACGGCCTGGCCACGACGTCGTACCGCTCACCAATCCAGCGGCCGAGCTGGCCGCGCGGGCGGTAGAGGTACTCGCGGTACGCGGTAGCCGGGGCGGCCGCGAGCAGCACGATGGCGTCCTCGTTGTCCATGGTCGGCTCCTTTCCGTCCGGCAGGGTGGTGGGCAGGGCCAGAGCCCGCTGCACGTCGGCGACCAGCTGCGTGATGTTCAGGTAGCCACGGCCGAGGCGGGACTGCAGCCCGGAATTGGTCACCGGATCGCAGCTGTCCAGCACGAGCGAGCGGATCTGCCGGGCGCTCAGGCGGCTGCCCGCGGCCTCGAAGCACAACGCCACCGCGCCTGTCACGTGCGGCGTGGCCATGCTGGTGCCGCCCTTGCGCACCAGCAAGCCGGGGTTCCGGCTGGCGCCGACCGGGGCCGACCTGGCCGCGAGCACGGCCATGCCCGGGGCAGCGAGGTCGGGCTTGAGGCGGAGGTCCCGGCTGGGGCCGCCGCTGGTGAAGGGCGCAGGCGGCCGGGCCGGGTCGTGGCCGTCGTATGCGCCGACGACCAGCGGGAGATGGCTGGTGGTGATGGTGCCGATCGTCGTCACCGGGTTGCTGTCGTCACGGCTGAACCGTGCCTGGCAGCCCGGACACGAGTCGTCTCGCTCGATCCAGGCGTGGAACCGGCCGTTGCTCACCCGACGGGCTTCTAGGGTGACCGTCCAATTGCCTGCGCAGCCGACCGGATCCAGAAACGCGACGATGTGATTGTCGCCGTTGTTGGGGTCGTGTTTGCGGTGATAGATCCGTCCGGCGACCCGGCCCTCGATGAGCAGATCCGATCGTTCGCCCAGGCGCACCGCGCGGCCACCGGTGTAACCGGGCGGATCGATACGGACGGCGAACTCGTCCGCGCCGTCATACCAGATCTCGATTTCGTTGAGTGTGATGTCCGCGGGGCCAACGGCGAAGGTGAGCACATGAGTCTCCCCCGGCGCGATGGTGCCGCAGGCGTGCGTGCGCCAGCGGAAGTAATTGCCGGCGCTGTTGACCACGAAACGCCCCGGCGCGGCGGTCAGAAGCTCGTCGAGCGCCCGCTCCACCAAGCTGGTGCCGTCCTTCGGCCCGCATACCCGGCCAGCGCTGATATTGATCACGCATGGCCGCGGCCCCGCGGTGCGGGAGATGAAATCGACCGCCTCGAGCAGCCGCGCGGAGTCGCCGAAATTGGCGATCCCGCCGGTGTTGCGATCGGCCAGGTGGACGAAGATGAGGTCCGCGCCGGGCGCGATACCGGTCGGCCCGCCCGCCTGGCCGTTTCCGGCCGCGATGTCGAGGACATGGTGGCCATGCGACCCGGTGCCTTTAGGGTCCGCGATCGCCGGGTGATATCCCAGATACTCGTAGGGCCGCAGGCTTTGCAGCGCGCAGTCAATCTCTTCCCGATCGTGGACAGCCCCATATTCATAGGGTTCGGGCCGCGGTCCCGCCGCCTGATCCCGCTGATCCCAGAACGACAGGAAACGGGTCCCCCCAGGTTCATGACCGGCACCAGCTGCCACGGGGTCATCAGGCCACCGGAACGCATCCGAGTCCAGGTCCACACCCCAGTCGACGCTTGCCACCACCACGTCCGCCCCCGTCAGCGCCAAGGCAGGGCTGCGCCGAAGATCGGTCGCGTACGTGCCCGGCAAAGCCGGGCCGACCGGAACAGGCGGCGGAAAGGCCGGCTCAAACCCGGGACCGAGGATGCGCGGTGCCTTGACGCTGACGACGTCGGGACGCGCCCTTACGGGGATGACATCGCGCGCGCGTATTCGGCAGGTCACTATCGTGCCGAAACGGGATACGATCCGCACGCCGGGAATCTCGATTCCCGGGCGGGCAAACCGAATGATCGCTTCGAGCACCCGGTCGCCGTCCGCTCCCGCCTCGGCCCGCAGCAACTCCCAGAGCGCCGGGTCCACGACGTCCTCGTCCTCTCGGCGGGCCCGGTTGGCTCAGGAGATGGGGAGTTCGACGGTCACTGGAATGCTTCCGCCGACGCCACCGCCGGTCACCGTGATAAGGGTGTTCCCTGCCTTAACCCCGGTGCAGACGACGCTCGCACCCGTCGTGGAGTCTAGCTTCGCAATATTGGAGTCCTGGGATTGCCAGCTGGGAATGACGTTGGCGACAGGGTTGCCTTTCCCGTCAACTGCCACGCCAAAGAGATTGACCTGCTCGCCCTCTGTAATCGTGGCCGTTTGCGGGCTCACCCGGACGGAGCTCGCCCCACGAGATGCATTCCGGAAGTGCCCGAAAGCGAAGATGGCGGCGATCAGTGCACCACCGGCGACACGCGGGTCCAACAGCCACCCTTCCAGGCCGCGCTTCCTCTGCTCTCCGGGCGCGATGAGGAGGGTCGGGGCACCGCGGATAAGGGCCCGGGCCCAGTCATGGGGCTCAAGGCCGTTTTCGAATGAGTCCAGTACCTGCGACGCGGCGGCACTGGCCTCCGCGGCCCAGGCGTTCCGGTAAGCCAGCCGGTTCGCCTTGTCGAGACGCCTGCGCAGGGAATCCAGCGCCACCTTCGTGTCGAGGTCCAGAGAGCGGACCTCGGACCGGACCTCCCGCACGGCCGGGCTGGGAACCCTGATGGCTCGTCTGGGTGGTGGCGGCTGCGGCCGCGGGGGCGGGCGGCGCTGTTGCGCCAATCGTGCCATCATGATCTGCCGCTGCCGCCTGCGCCGGGCATCGTCCCGGTAGGCTTCCCCATAGCCGGCCTCTCCGGCCGCTTCGCCTTCAAGCGCTTCGCCCTCGCTGCCCTCGTAGGCCTCGTAGCCCTCGTAGGCCTCTGACTCCAGGGCTTCTGACTCCAGGGCCTCGATCGCTGCCTCGCTCATGCGCACTCTCCCTGCACGGTGTGACGGTTGTCGCGGTATTTGCTGGAATTCGAGTTGCTGCGCCGTTCGGTATCAACGGCCTGGACGCCCGAAAGTTTTGCCATGGCGGGCTTGACGAACTCATCGAACAGGTCGGGGTCCGGCTGGCTCCAGCCAGCCGAGCCACACCCCCCGCACCGAGCGCAGTCGGGCCGCAGTCCCCAGCACTCGCATGAGCCCAGCGCCGCCGCAAGCAGCATGGTCATATCGATGGGCGTTCCATCCGCCTCCGGCGGCTCGGGCGTGATGACGATGTCGCCCAGCGTGGCATTCTGCGGATCCGCGGGCGTGTGGAACGCAGTGGCGTCTGGCCTGGCAGATTGCCCCCAGCGCGTCATGAATTGCACGGCGAGCCGCTGAGCATAACCGGCCGGGTCGGGAAGGAGGTGCTCCAGTAGCTCTTGAACTTCGTCCAGCTCTGTTGCGCCCATCAATCCAGCCCCTCCCATCCGGCAGCCTCGGCCAGTTCAAGGTTGTCCGCGCCGAGCAAATCGGCGTACAGCAACTGGGGCGAACCGGCTGGTGCGTCCTCAACCACGCTCTCCGCCGCATCCGGCTGATGCTCGAGATACATCAACTCGTCCGCATCGGCCGCCGCCCGCCCGAAGACCTGGCTGAGCATCGACAGAATCTGCGCGTTGGGAATACCGCCGACCTGCTGACGGCCTGACTGGCCAAGGGCCGTCGCCAGCAATGACCGCAGTACGTCGGGCTGCTGGCTGAGCACAAGTCCCTGCGCTGCGGCGGCCGAGCCCCCCGCCACCGGCGAAGTAGCCGAGCCCCCCGCCAGTGGCGAAGTGGGAGCCGGCGGGGGCGCGGCAGGTGGCGGCGCCGGAGTGACACCTGGGGGCGGGGCGGCCGGCGGAGGTGCCGCGGGGGGTGGCGTTGGCGCGGGGGTCAGCGCGCTCACCGCGAGGTTGCCAAGCTGGCTGGCCAGTGCGCCGCCTAGCGGCCCGCCGAAGGCCGTTCCGAGCGCGCCGGCGGCGATCGGCGTCACCGTTTTCGCCACCTGGATGAACGTGGGATCAGACACCAGCTTCTTTGCGCTGTTCGTAATCGAGCTGAGCGCGGACCCGAAGTTGAATGCCTCCGCCGGGCTCATCGACTCCAGCACGTTCCCGAGGGCCTCAGCCATCTCGGCGTCGCTCGCATCCGCGTATTCCGGCCGCAACGCCGACCGCAAGGCATCGGTGAGTTCCCACGCTTCCGAGGCCTCAGCCCAGCCCGCGGCTTCGGCCAGTTCGCTCACAGCACTATTGCTGCCACGGTCAGGACGTGTCACGGTTCGCCTCCCATAGGGGACGGTATGGAAGCATCCGTCACCAAGCCGTCACGATTCCTCGCGCCCTCCTCTTCGGTGCATGGAGCATGCCCTGCCGTTCGGAACCGGCTGAAAATGCTGGAGCTCATGCCGTCAACGACGATGGTGACGGCACGGTGACGGCGAGGCGATGAAATACTTGCGGAGGCGCGGGTTGACCTCCTCCATGGCCGGACAATACTGCAGTCAGGGGCTCACGACGCCGACTGGTGGAGCGAATGGCCTGACATCCCGGGGAGAGCGGCAATCCCGGAACGCGGGACGCCGTACCGCGGACCTTGGCGGATCGGGGGGATTATGGGCCCGGGAACGCCACTACGGCTTAACCTAATCGAGGGCTTCACGCTCTGTGAGGGCAGCCGAAAACTCGGAATAGCCGCTAGTGCCCAACGCTTGATAGCGCTGCTGGCGCTCAGGGATCGCCCCGTTGGGCGGTTTCATCTGGCCGGAACACTGTGGCCGAATTATTCGACCGAACGATCGCTTGCTGATCTCCGTACCGCGCTGTGGCGCGTCAACCAGTCTAGCGAGCGTGTGGTCGCTGCCACCGCATCCTTCCTCAGCCTCGGAACCGACGTCGACGTTGATGTTCGCAACGTGGTCGCATTCGCGCACCGACTCAACCAAGCGGGCATCAGGCCCGGGACAATTGACCTTGATTCGGTGGGTCTGGACGACCTGAGCGGCGACCTGTTGCCTGACTGGTACGACGACTGGCTGCAAGACGAGCGAGAGGGGCTTCGCCAACTCCGGCTGCACGCGCTCGAGAACCTTGCCCGCAGGCTAAGCGCGTCCAGTCGCCACGGCGATGCAATCCAGGCCGCACTCGCCGCTATTCGCCTGGAACCGCTGCGGGAAACCGCCCACCGCACTCTCATCGAGGCGCACCTAGCCGAAGGCAACTGGTCGGAGGCCTGCCGCCAACTCCAGCGGTGTCGGCGACTGCTCATGGAAGAGCTCGGCGTCGAACCCTCCGAATCGGTGCGCCAGTTGCTGGAGAACGGACCCCAGCCCGGCGCGTTCGCCGGGTTCCCAGCGCGCGCGGCTCCGATGGGCAGCAGGTCCCCGGGCTGGGCACCGCGATCATCACCGGCCAGCGCATCATTACCGACAGTGGCCGCGTGTCAGCCGGCCTGAGCGGTGAGGGCGGGGATATTGCCTCCGAGTGACGCCCAGCCGGACCAGCCGTTGTTCGGCGCGGTCTGCCAGATGTGCCACAAGGCGTTGTCGTCCCCACGCGCGAAGACCTCGACGCGGGCATCCTGGTTCTGGAATACCACGGGATCTCCGGGCAGGTTGCCGCCCAGGGAGGCCCACCCGGACCAGCCGTTGCCGGGGCTGGTTTGCCAGGTGTGCCAGAGGGCGTTGTCGTCGCCGCGGGCGAAGGCTTCAAGACGGCCATCTTCGTTTTGGAAGACGGCTGGTTCGCCGGGGATGTTGCCGCCAAGCGACGCCCACCCGGACCAGCCGTTGTTCGGCGCGGTCTGCCAGATGTGCCGCAAAGCGTTGTTCTTGCCGCGCGCGAAGACTTCGACGCGGCCGTCGTGATTATGAAAGACGGCCGGCTGGCCCAGGATGGTGCCGCCCAGCGATGCCCACTCCGACCAGTCGTTGTTCGGCGCGGTCTGCCAGATGTGCCGCAAAGCGTTGGCCTTGCCCCGGACGAACACCTGAAGCCGACTGTCGGCATTCTGGTAGACCACCGGGTCGCCGGGGAAATTGCTGCCCAGCGACGCCCAGCCGGACCAGCCGTTGTTCGGCGCGGTCTGCCAGATATGCCACAGCGCATTGTCATCGCCCCGGACGAACACCTCAAGGCGGCCGTCGGCGTTCATCCAGACCGCTGGCTGGCCGGGAAAGTTCCCGCCGAGCGACGCCCAGCCGGACCAGCCGTTGTTCGGCGCGGTCTGCCAGATATGCCACAGCGCATTGTCATCGCCGCGCGCAAACACTTCCAGCCGGCCGTCGCCGTTTTGGGCAAGCGTCCCGCCGGCGGGCACTACGTGGCGGATTCCGTCTCCATGCGTCATCTCTGCCTTCCCCTTTGGACCGGTTGCTCAGGCGCCACTCCGGCAGAAGCTCTGGCCGCGCCCAGGAGGCTTACCACCACGAAGGCCGATTGATCTGCAGAGCCGTGTACTAGTGGCCATATGATAAACTCCATCTTTTCTGTAACTGTCTCAGGCTTGGTAATTTCTGAGATCGGAGCCAAGAAGCCGTTCTACCTCGCTGACCGGGATGGTGCTCCAATGCGTTCCGCGTGCAGATTTCGCCACAGTGTTCCCGGCGTGTATCAGCGCGACGAGACAGTTACTGTCACTCACGTCCGCAATGGACCTGACCGCCGAGCACCGGACAAACCGCGAATCCTCGCCAGCCTCCACATCCGCGAATGGCGACTTCGTCCACAGCGAGCGGCGGTAGCACAGGCTTGTGCCTGCGGCCCACGGCCGACGGGAATGAGGCCACTCGTAGCGCCATGCCCGTCGGACGGCCGGGGCATAGAACCGCAAGCTGTGTATCCCAGACAGCGTTACTCCGGACTCCTCCAGCGCCTCGACCTGGGTGCGCAGACGCCTGGGCGCCGACCAGTCGTCGTCATCCCAATGTGCAATGATCTCGCCTTTGGCCAGCTCGCACGCAATGTTGCGTTTCGTGCCCAGTGCCCGCCGAGCTTCGAGCCGGTGATACTGGACGGCTGGATGCGCGGGCACCAAGTCCGCAACTGAGTCCGCGCCGTCGTCGACAACCACCAGTTCGGCGTTCGGATAATCCTGGTGCAGGAAATACCGGATCGCGAGCGGCACGAACCGGCGCCGGTCACGCGTCGGCATAATACAGCTGACGAGCGGCTCCTGCGGGTCACGGGGCGGTGTGCCGTCGTACAGGCGCCGGTAGAAGTCCCGGTCGGTCAGCGGCAACTCTGGCTCGGGTGCCCGAAGCCAGCCGCTCGCGTTCACGGACTGGCCGCAGTCCAACTGCCAGCTGTTCCGCCCGTGCCGGATGTAGACGTACAACCCGTGCGCGTCTATCTCTCGCAGCCGTGCCCCGCGCCGCACCGCCCGGTCGAGCAGTTCTGCGTCCTCGGCCAGGGACCGGTCCGGGTACTGAGCGAGCCGTTGCCAGACTCGGCGGCGGAAGACGAGGGTGCCGCCGTGAACGTCGCGTACGAGCATCCGAGCGTGCAGCTGTGGGCTCCACCGCCAGCACTGCCAGCGATGGATGTCCAATATTGGCGCGTCGCGCAGCGCAGTGATCTCAGCGCTACCGTCCAGAATCGGCGCAACCTGCCGGGACAGGCGCTGCGGCCCATGCCAGTCATCATCGTCCCACTGGGCGATGATCTCCCCGCGAGCGTGCTGGCAGGCCTGATTGCGCAGCGTACCAATACTGCATCCGCTGTCCGCGCGCACCGTTCTAATTCGCAGATCATCAGGCAACCTACCCTGGAGATGCCGCTGCCCGTTCTCGACGATCACCAGTTCTGCGTTGGGATAGTCCTGCAACTGGAAGTAACGCACCGCCTGCAATGCGAATTCGGGCCGGTCTTTGGTCGGCATCACGCAGCTAACCAGCGGCGGCTGGTGCGGTCGCCGGACTGGCGCAAGGATCGCCTGCCGCGCCTGGCCCGCAGGCACTATAGCGGCAGCAGGGCGGACGGAGGCACGAGGCACGGTGGGGATGCCCAGCGCAAAGTGCGGGCAGGCATCGCCGGCGCAGTGCGCGCGGTAGCCGGTGGGCGTGCTCATTTGCCGCAGGCCGCAGAGCCGATCCTGGTAGCGCCGCCTGCCCGTGTCCAGCAACTGCTTGACCTCGGCGGCCCGCCGGGCGGTCGGCGGCGACCGGTAGACGTACGCACCGCCTACCCACAATCCTTCGAACCCCGCACGCGCCGCGCGCACGTTGAGATCCATCTCCCAGCAGGGTGCGCAGCCGTACCCCTCATCAGCGCCACCGGTCGCCTCGAGCACTTCACGGCGCACCACGTAGCAGAACTCGGCCAAGCTGTAAAGGGGGGCAAGCGTCCGGGCCGCGCGGCCGTACCGTCGGATCGCCTCCGCGGCGGTGCGCCGTACTCCGGCACGGCTGCCAGCGGCGCGAGGAAAGATCGCCTGCTCGTTCCAGGCCCTGTTGGTAGACGGCCCGGCGAGGCCAACGCCAGGCCGGCCCAGCGCCTCGAGCAACAGGTCGAGCCAGCGAGGCCCGACCAGAGCGCCGCTCTCAAGCAGCACAAGCACGTCGGCGCCGCTGGCGGCCGCGAGCCGGTTGAGACAGACCGGGAGGCCTGCTGGCTCAGCGGTGCCCCACTGCGCATAGGCCGAGAGCTCATCGCGCTTCGCCAATGCCATGGCGGTCGGCTTGTCCGGCCCGTCCGGGAGCAGCACGATGGGGAAAGCAGGGCTGGTATGCAGCCGGAGCACCCGCAGTGTCTCGGCCAGGTCCTCGGGCCCGGCATGCACGGCCACGCCGACGCAGACGCTCTCGGCCATGGCAATGATGCTGTCGCGGGGCGGTCACTGAGCCGTCGCGGGTCCGTCACCGCCGCCAGCGCTCACCGCCCGGCCAAGGCTTGCGACACTCCCACGAGTGGATGGGCTGGGCGGTGGCTGCCAGCGTGAGCGGATGTTTCGCGGCGGCTGACCGCCGGGGACGGCGACGCGGTGAAGTCAAGCTACCGCCAAGAGAAGTTCATTCCTTCCGCGTCGCCCCGCCGTCACCGTTCCCGTTCGTGTCTGGTAGCTGCAACGCTGCCAGCCAGTTGCGGACGGCGCGGCATGCATCCTCGACCGAGGTAGTGACGATGATCGGCTGCTCGCCGCGGCCAGGGGTAATCTCAACCACGCGGACTCTAAGCTGGGACAGCACACCAGGCTGGAGCCATGCGCGGAGCACTAGCGATCTCATGTCCCCACTGTCTGGCGTCACACGGCTCACCGGGCTCCCAGCCATCCGGCTCTCTGGGGAATCGTGGGCAAAGGGCCCGTCATGGGCGCGACCTCGCTTAGAGGATCCGGGCTGTTGATGTCCTAGCGTTACCGTGCGGCGTCACCCACCCATCGCGCCCGCGTCACCTAG
>Ga0126383_10001199_pt1 | contig 15877 bp, 16 predicted proteins | sample PanSoiMetPlot_35_FD_96882 | JGI IMG/M metagenome (GOLD analysis project Ga0126383, IMG submission 96882) | Tropical forest soil microbial communities from Panama - MetaG Plot_35 | ecosystem: Environmental > Terrestrial > Soil > Tropical forest > Bulk soil | place: Panama | collected 2016-02-17
CCGCCCAAGCCGGCGTCTCGGTGTAGCCTGGCGCAATCGCGTTGACGAGGATCTGCGGCGCGGCCGATTTGCTCAATGTTGCGGTGACTTGAGCCAAGGCCGCCTTGAAGGCCGAGTACTGCAAATAGCCCGGATCGCCGGTGGCGAGATTTCCATAAATCGAGGTGATATTTATGATTTTGCGCAACCGCGACGATGGCATTGCGATAAATTCGCCACTCGTACGCACCGCCGAGAGCAAAATATTTTTATATTCATACTCCCAGATTGAGTCCTCGCTGATGTCGCCCGGTCGCGCCTCGCCGGCATTGTTGACCAGTACATCAACGCTGGACGTTGTGCGTTTAATTTCATCGAATAGCGATTTTATAGCGCCGGGATCCATGAGATCGGCTTGGTAGAGTCGCCCGGTTGAAACTTTTTCAATCTCCCTGATCGTCTCCTGCGCGCCCCCTTTGTTCCTTCCGTAGTGCACAAGCACATTCGCGCGTTTGTAAGCAAAGGCAATGGCGATCGTTTTACCGATCCCGCTCGAAGCGCCGGTCACCAATACGGTTTTTCTCTGCAGGTCCATGGATCATCATAATTCGAACTCCCGCCTGACGAAAATGGGTCGTACTGCGAAAGGCGCCTGCCGCCTTCTGCAACCGAGGCGTATACGATGTGTCGCGTGTCTTGATAAAAACGTGCGAACGCTGGCGAAAGGCACAGGAAGCGAAGATTAAAGCGAGCACCCGATTTTGTTGATCACAGCTGCGGGACTATTAAGGCTTCCACTTCCTTGCCGCAGTGCGAGTGGACGTTATGTTTCACTTGCGCTCCCTTTTTGTTCATCTATTTCACAGCATGCAAACGGCAGATTCCTATAAATCGGCGCCACAAACCGCGTCGGCGCCCAAGTAGCGGATTAACCCATTTTCGCCCTGAATTAAGAACGCTCCGGTATATGTGGGCCGAACGGATAAGAAGTTTGTATGCGTGTTGCCGGTGCAGCCGGCTCATAGCTGACAATACCAATAATGCCGACGCCAAATGCGTCCGGTCCTGACATAGGCGCCAAATCTGTTGCGCAGCAGGAATTGTTTTCTGGCGCTGTCATATTCGGCCTTGGAAGCGACGCGGCAGTGGTCTAAGGGAGGCTGCACCGCATTTGCTGATGAACAGAGAAGCGCCAACATTACCGTAATGACAACGAACGACTCTGCAGCCGCTGCACTGCGCTTCAACGCATACAAGAATCCGCCGTTCATCGGCACAAGCCCGCTCACAGCCTACCTAGATCTGCCAATCAAAGCTGTAAACGATACCAACAGTCAATGTAAGGCGGACGACCTTGAAACCATCGTCGCTTTAGCGTGCGCCAAAAGCGAGCCGACTGGTCGATTCCTCTGTCCTGATCTGGAAGCGCGGCAAGTGGGCCGCGACTTACACATTTCTGGCGGCGAGCAGGCCTAAGACAAGCAGCGCCAGGAAAATTACGACGAAAATGAAGAATAGAATGCGAGCAATATCTGCGCTGGCGGCTGATATGCCGCCAAAGCCGAAAATCGCTGCCACGACTGAGATCGGAAAAAATATGAGAGCCCATTTAAGCAATGTCATAAAACGTTCCTTTCGACAGCGTCGACAGGGCGGTTACCAACTCCGTTATTCACGCCTCGTTCCAATGCATGGTGCTGACGCTGCTACGCAAAGGCTCGCCTTACAACGCAAACCACGCTTGATGGCCAGCGTCGCATGCCAGGCGAATACCGCCTCGGGCGTGCTTGTGGCTGCTCTCGATACGAGGCCTGATCAAAGAAGGGCCTATCAAACCAAAGGAATACACAAATGGCCTTCTACATTTGTACCGCCTGCGGCATGCAGCATTCCGAGAGCACGCAGCCACCCGGTCACTGCGTGATCTGTGAGGAAGAGCGGCAATATATTCCCCCGCGGGGCCAAACGTGGACCACGCTTGAGGCACTCCGGCAAAGCCATGCCAACACGTTCCGTGAGTATGAGAAAAGCATCATCGGCATCGGTTCGACGCCTGCATTCGCCATTGGTCAGCGCGCGCTGCTTGTGCGCACGGAAAACGGCAATATTCTGTGGGACTGCATCGCCACGCTTGACGACGCAACCGTGACGATGATCGAAGGACTTGGTGGCATCGATGCGATCGCGATCTCGCACCCGCACTTCTACACAACAATGGTGGAATGGGCGCGGGCGTTCACCGCGCGCATTCATTTGCATGCAGCCGACAAGCAGTGGATCATGCGGAGCGATCCCGCGATCGAGCTATGGGACGGCGAAACGAAAGTGCTGTGGGATGGGGTCACACTGGTCCGTTGCGGGGGGCATTTTGAAGGCGGCGCGGTCTTGCACTGGGCGGGCGGAGCAGGGGGCGGCGGGGTCGTTTGCGCCGGCGATATCCTGACCGTGGCGACCGATCGCAAATGGCTCTCGTTCATGAGGAGCTACCCGAATTTCATTCCGTTGTCGGGGCGCGCGGTAAGTAGGATCGGTGCAGCGCTACAGCCATTCGCCTTCGAGACCATCTATGGCCACTATTTCGATCGCGTGATCGCCAGGCACGGCAAAGCTGTGCTGGAAGCCTCTGTGGCCCGTTATGTGGCTGCGATCGAAGGCAAGCGGGGCTACGATTGAGCGGTGCGGCTTTCCGTTTCACCCAAATGAAAATGCTTTGGCTCATCTGATCAGCGTGGTGGCCTGATCAACGATGGCTTGCGGCAAGGCGATGCCGAGAGGTTTTGCGCTACTCAGGTTGACGATCAATTCGGCCGCGGTTGATTGATAGATCGGCACGTCGGCCGGTGCGGCGCCGGCCAAGACTAAACCGCTATAGGCCCCGGCTTGGTAATACAGCTCCGCAAATCTAGTTCCGTAGCTCATCAGACCACCGGCAGCGGTGAAAGCAGTTCCCTGGAAGACCGCTGGAACGCTATGCCGAGCTGACAAGGAGCCAATTTCAGCATCCGCGCTGAGAAAGAACTCATCGTCAGCGATGACGAGGCCTTCTGCTTGCGATTGGGCCAGCTCGGCAAAGACATTGCCAAAGTCGCGCCCAGTACTTGCCCGCAGGAGCTCTATCTGTGCGCCAGTTTTCCGAGCGGATGCCAAGGCATCGTTGATTAGCGCGTCCTGGTTCGGATTCTGAGGATTGCTCGTATATCGACGCAAGCTTGTAACGACACGACCCGAACGCGGCACCGGGGGTATTTCTGAGGGCGGCGATCGCCGCGTCGGATTCAATACTGGTGTCGATTAAATCTTCAGTCAGGGCGCCAATGATGCCGTCGCGCCGAGCATAGAGCTTGTTGATCTCGTCCGAATGTTGGCGTGCAGTTTGCAACACGCCGTAGCCGAGGCGTTAATCACCGCGGTGGGTCCACCCGACTGAGCGTAGAACGAGTTCTTGCCGGGCATACGAACTTTCCTGTCAGCTCTGGCCTGTCATGCTGCATCCAAATGTCCGTCGCGCTCGCTTACTAAACGACAAAAGTGTCACAAAGTATTCCGAGAAGAGATGGCACGGTTACTAGGGCCAAGTTCCACTAGAGATTTTAAGCCAATCAACGCGGCTGCTGGGTGAGTAATTACGTATGATGGGATCGCTGCTAGGTACCCCCGGAACCTTCCCTTAGCCTCAAACCGTTTGCGAAATTCCGATTGAACAAGAAAATCTAAGATTCGAGGTGAAATACCGCCGGCAACGTAAACGCCGCCTCTCGCGCCGAAAGTCAGCGCTACATTTCCCGCAAACGATCCCAAAAAAGCGCAAAACGCCTGCAGCGATCGTTGGGCAAGCTCACACTCGCCACTAAGGGCTTTCTTGGTAATTTCAGCGGCATTTCGTGGTGAGAATTCCAATCCTTCAAGCGCGGCAATGGCCTGATGGATGTTTTCCAAGCCGCTGCCGGAAATGACCCGCTCTGCCGAGACATGGCCAAACTGTTTGCGCAGGTGATTCACGATGCGATCCTCTAGCTCGCAAGTCGGTGCTAGCGTTGCATGCCCTCCTTCGCTTGCAATAACCACCCGCCTGTCCGAGCGCTCAACAAGGCAAGCGACACCCAGTCCAGTCCCTGGTCCGAGTACAGCCATCGGCGCTCCGAGTTCTGACTTACCGCCTCCTATCCCCGCCAAATCGGTGGAGGTTAGACTGGGAAGCGAAAGAACGACCGCTTCGAAGTCGTTAACAATTTGAACCTCCAAACCGAAAACCGTTTGCAGTTCACTGATGTCGATTACCCAAGAAGAGTTGGTCAGAGCGACACGCCCACCTTTTACAGGAGCCGCAATAGCAAAGAGCGCTTTATGGATTTGCGTCTGCCGACAATGTTCCTTTATGAAAATTGCTAGTGCGTCCGGAAATTGCCCAAACTTAGCAACCTCAAAGCTGCTAATGGGAGTCAGGTGTCCATTGGATAACACCGAGAACCTTGCGTTTGTGGCGCCAATATCGCCCAACAAAACACTATCAACTAAAACTGACATGGATGTCCGCGTTTAACTGATCGCAGCTGGATCGGCCACTCTTTAAGACCAAACAGTTGGAGTTCGGGAACGTTACGCCTGATTCTTTGGTACCCGATCTAGTTTTGATCGCAAGCTATCAAGGTCTTTAATGAGCGTATCGATACTCTTACGCAATTCTCCACGCTCCGCGGCTGTCATCGGCTTGGATATCATATCCATCCACGCCAAGCTGATACTTTCCTTTAGACCATTGATGTCCCGGACTAGCTTTTCTCGTTCGCTGGGCATGGCATTAGCGGCAACCCCAGAGCGCCTGCAATAGCAATCATTAAGCCGGCAATCACCGTGTCATTGATATGGCTGCTGCCTCATCGCCAGGCCGGCCCATTTGCATAAACGAGATTGGCTTCCGCATCGTTCCATTCTCCAACGCGTAGGCAAGCAACTTCGATTTTCATGAATGTCGGATTGGGTTCCCAGCTCACGGTTTGCGACAAAATTGCGAACCCGAGCTTTTGAACTGCTCGGAATTTTACCAAGTACCTGGCGCAGTATGAGCATTTCCCGGTCACCCGAGCTGTTCAGCGTTTAGGCTACTGCTACTCAGATGCTCGAGCAACACGGCGTGACTTCCGTTATTGGCACAAAGCAGACATCCTGATCGCGTTGGCAAACGTTCCACTTTCTCAGGAATAGCGGACCTTGATCGGACATTCCGAAACGTTCGCTAATGACCCTTATGCGACATCACCGGGGCCGTGGAGCCACCTACGCTCGAACGACACTCGGCCACGTTCAGTGTGCTAATTTAACTTGCTAGGATACTCGATACCGAAATGAGAGGGCCAAATGAGATCCAATGTTGTGACGCTGGCTGCCGCGATCACCGTAGCTGGTGCGAGCGCAGCTTATGCCGCTAGCGAGACGATCACCATGAACGCGATCGATGCCAATGGGGTGGGCAAGCAGATCGGCACGATTGAGCTGTCGGACACGAATGAAGGATTACGGATCACGCCACAGCTTAGCGAGCTCCCGCCGGGCGACCACGGTTTTCATGTTCACGTTAATCCGAATTGCGGTCCCGCCAACGGACCAAATGGCCAGCCGGCGGCTGGGATGGCGGCAGGCGGCCATTACGACCCTGCTAACACTGGCAAGCATCTGGGGCCACAGGCCGAGGGTCACAAGGGCGATATGCCAGTGCTTACCGTTGATACCAGCGGCAAAGCTACGAAGGCCGTTACGGCACCACATCTCTCGGTGGCCGACGTTAAGGGCCGCTCGATAATGATCCACGCAGGGGGTGATAATTACTCCGACCAACCGGCACCTCTAGGTGGTGGTGGCGCACGCATTTCGTGCGGTGTAGCCATGTAAACCCTCCGCTATCGCTTCAGCGAAGCGTCTTTCTGCCGGTTTGAAGATTTTTTCACAACGTCCGCTTTCCCTGATGTCTGCTTTCGGGGGTGAGGCGGATATGCTGCGATGTCCGTTCTACCTCTGAAAGCGGACATCGGCCTTATGCTGTAACTGCGTCGGATTCAGAGACAACGCACTACTCTCAACTGCGCTGAGAGGAAAAGGCCCCGACATCCCGCATTTGGTTCAATGAGACACCAACACGAAACAGGCGACGGAAGCCCGCTGGTTGCATCGTTGATCTAAATCAAGGTCGAAGGCATTGTTTGCTTTGAATTGGGTTGGACTCAGGCCTACGATCGCCAGCTATGTGCAATGGATTTGCTCTCGCTTTGGTCTCGACAATCGGGGGGCCCTCAGAGGTAAGGATACGCGCAGATGACCCCCACTGATGAACTGGCTGCTAAAACAGGTTTTGATAATCAGTTCGAGGACTTCAGTGGTTCTGATCTTGAGACTGGCCCCTCATGCGCGTGGTAGCCTGAGTACTGTCGGCACATCGGCGGCAAGTGGGGAGGAAACTGTGAAAATTCGTTACGCGCTATCGTTGGCAGTTGCCATCGGATTAGGATTTAGCCCCGCTGCAATTCGGAGTCTACACGCTCGCACCACCACGCCGCCAGTTTATGTTGTGGTTGAGATTGACGACATAACCGATGCCAACGGCTTTGAGGCTCTCCGCCAAACGGCTGACGCTACCGCTGTGGAAGTCCAAACTGAGGACGGTCGCTATTTGGCGCGTACAGAAAATGTAACCGCTCTTGATGGAAGTGCGCCGAAGTTTTTCGCTTTCATTGCTTTCGATAACATGACAAAGGCAAAAGCCTTTAATGATAGCATCAAAAAAATCACCGCGCTGCGCAACAGAGTAACGAAGTCGAGGTCATTCATCGTCGAGGGCACAATGCGCTAGTCAAGGTCCGCTTTCGGGGGCAAAGCGGGCATCGCGCGGACTTTACTTCGATGTCCGCTGATGACCCATAACGGACATCGGACGACTTGGCAAATTCGGAACGCGAATTTGTTTCGCCTTCATCGCTCGTCGAACGTGCGCAACTTTCCAAAAGGTGAAAGCTGCTGCAATCGGCTGGAGGGCAGCGCCGGGTCAGCGCTTCGTATCTCTCTTTGCGCCAGCTCAGCGAATGCTTGCCTGGGCGACGGTAAGCTGAATTGGCTAGCGTGGACGCCGAGCCATTCGGCGACGCTCCATTCAGGTTCGGCGCGTTCATAGGCAAGCCAATCGCCTAGCTCGCTGGGGGGAAAGCTGGTGAAACAGACTTGGCAGTACGGCGGCAGAACGGGCTTTTGCCGCAGCCGAGTAATCTCATAGATCGAATTGCATTTGCAGCAAGCGAAGACATCGCGCATGCCGTCGAGTATGGCTGGCGCTGAGGCTGGCACAAGAAGACCAGCCCGGTTTTCCCCAGCTCAGACAATGCTGCTGCGCTGTCTTTTCGGTGTAGGAGAAATGTGCGGGGCTGCGCGGCTAATGTTGAGTCCATTACAGACAGACGAAGACTTGACACAGGGGTGGCAGCATCAATTGCGAGGGTGGCGCCATCTTGGTGAGCGTGCTTGGGTTCGCCGTCTACCCGTCGCAACGAGAGGTGGCCTATGCTGCGGGCGAAGCGACGCCGGCAGCTATCGCCGTCTCTTTTAGGGGATAAACTTTCTATATCGGCCGGAGTGCGATCGCGAGCGTGAAGGGTTGGGGCGACAGAAATGCTTCCGATTAGTGCAGCGATCGTGTTTGTAATGCTCATCTCATGCGCGCACGCAGGCGAGCAAAACGCTACCGTTCAAACTGACACTGCGCCAATCGAGAACCCCCCGCTGCCGCGTCCAAAACCACCAATGCTTGATGCTATCGGCGACAATCCTGCGGTGCTGATCTCTGCATTTCGTCATCAACACGGCGAGGACTCAGTTCTCATCAACGCCGCGCTCACCCGCGTAGCGCAGGAGCAAGCGAATGCCATGGCGATGCATGACTCGCTCGATCACAATGCATTCGCTCCGTTTTCAACCCGAATGGGTCGCAGCGGCTTCACTCGCGCGGCTGAGAATATCGCGTATGGTCACAAAGATTTCGCTAGCACCTTAGAGCAGTGGGCTAATTCGGCTGGACATCGCGCCAATCTGCTGCTGCACGGCGCGAAGTGGATCGGCGTTGCGCATGCACAAAATAGCCACCGAATTTACTGGGCAATGGTCATCGGGGCGAAATAGAGTTAAATGCGGCCCGATACGCAGAACCGCGCGACCCGTAAGAGATTATGCAAACGGCTCAGGTCAATGGGCGCGAGTGGCACGCTGCGTAATCGCGCTGACGGATGCACGCAGAGCGATCACATCAGGAGAGAATGCCGTGACCAAAAAGCAGTCATCGCTTCGCCGCAGCTTGTTGGCTGCTACAGCGGTGGCGTTCGGCCTGCCCTTATTGCTGCCCAAGCCACCCCTGCCGCGGCGGCCGATGAGACCGCCATTCATCCGTTCCATTACCGTGCGTCCGAGAGCGCACTCGCCGATCTGCGCAAGCGCATTGCCAATACGCGGTGGCCCGATAAGGAGACCGTCTCGGATCGCTCGCAAGGAAATCAGCTCGCGAGGCTCCAGGAGATCGTCCATTACTGGGGCACCGACTACAATTGGCGCAAGATGGAGTCGCGACTGAATGCGCTTCCCATGTTCACGACCAAGATCGATGGCATCGACATCCAGTTCATTCAGATGAAGTCCCACAGTCCGAATGCTCTGCCGATTATCATCACACATGGCTGGCCAGGCTCGATCATCGAGCTTGTGGGTGTGATCGACCCGCTGACGAATCCGACGGCGCACGGTGGACGGGCGGAGGAGGCGTTCGACGTCGTGATCCCGTCCATGCCGGGCTACGGCTTCTCCGGAAAGCCAACGGGTACAGGCTGGGATCCCGACCATATCGCACGAGCCTGGGGTGAGCTCATGAAACGCCTCGGATACGCGCGTTACGTCGCCCAGGGTGGCGACTGGGGCTCCCCCATCACCGAAGCCATGGCGCGTCAGACGCCGGCCGGCTTGGTGGGCGTCCACCTCAATTTGCCGGCGACAATACCGCCCGAAATCGGCGCGGCACTCAGCAGCGGCAGTCCGGCGCCTGCCGGACTTTCCGATAAGGAACGCGCGGCCTTCGATGCGCTTGTCGCCTTCAACAACAAGGCCAGAGCTTATTCCGTGATGATGCAGACGCGGCCGCAAACGATCGGTTACTCACTGACGGACTCTCCCGTGGGGCTTGCGGCCTTCATCTGTGACTACAACAACGGCGAGCCCGAACGCTTCCTGACCAAGGATCAGGTGCTCGATGACATCACGCTGTACTGGCTGACGAACACTGCAACATCCTCGGCGCGGCTTTACTGGGAGAACCAGGGGCGCAGCCCGCTTTCGGCCGGCGCGCAGAAGACGAGCGAGATTTCGCTCCCGGTGGCCATCACGGTCTTTCCGGGCGAGCTCTATCGAGCACCAGAAACGTGGGCTCGGCGCGCTTTTCACAAACTCGTTTACTTCCACGAGGTCGATAAGGGCGGCCACTTCGCGGCCTGGGAACAGCCTGAGCTTTACAGTGCCGAGCTGCGCGCCGCGTTTCAGTCGCTGCGTCAATCCCCTTGACCGTGACACACGCCACGACTCTGATGGAAGCTTGCACCCTTTGCTCTCAAACGATGGCCCACAACGTCTTTATCAGCCAAAGCGCATGGGAGCAGTTCGGCTCCGTGCACACACACCGAGCGTGGCTCTTGGCAACAGTCCCCCAGGTTACGTCAGGGGCCTTTTCTTTTTACCCCCATGGTAAGGCTCGGCCGATTGCCGCCGATTGGTAAGCTGCGCCGATCCTGCGCGGCCCAGTCGATGAAATGGCAGAAATGAATTGATGCGTGTTCTGACGCAACTTGCCGCGCCATGGCTTCAACTTCATCAGAGTTGTAGCCTTCAGTGTTGCGCCTCGCATGTTGGACTCCCATGACGAGACAGGGCCTAGGCGCTCAATGACGGCATTGTTGGTGACAAAGATGTAAGTGCTTTTCGTTGGCTGAATGTGACGCCCAGCCCGCTTTTTGTCACGACGGTGTGAAATTCGCTTTTAACTGGAGGCCTTATCTCGCTGACGCGCGGGTCCGCGGGGCTTTTCCGCCCAATGAAGACCTGCCAAATCCTGTGCCACATAGCACCCAACAAACGGTTCCACGAAGTATATAAATAATAGCCGGACGCGGGTGTCTTTTGGGCAACAACGGCCGGGATTATTGTGCGAGCGTACCGAGCTCGGGGTTCTTTTTCTCGCGAGCGCTCTGTTGCGCCCCAGTTCAGCTCGCTTTACGTGTCTCCTCAACTTCAGTGACGGTTATTACGTCTGGAGCGGGTCGCTCGATCACCTCAACAGCAACGGTTTCGACTGCGGTAACGACGGGCTGTTCGATCCGCCGGGCAGCTTTCTTCACTAGTGCGCGTTTCGGCTTAGCTTTGGCAACCGTTTGCTTCGCTGCTTTCGCTCGCCGAGACTTGCGCGCCTTCCCTGACGTAGTTGAGTTTCCTCTTCGCAGTTTTCCTCGCTTTTGTAGTTTTGATTTCTTCTTACGCTTAGCCATGATCCACCCCTGTTCTGGTTGGCGCTCGTCAACACATTGTGTCAGATCAAAAGACAAACGGCTAACCCCACAGCGCCTTTATCCTGAGGATAAGCTGTGCATAGGTGCATGGATCGCCCGGCGCTGGCGGCGCAATACTCACGGCGATCATTGGTGCAATCAAAAACAAAGCCATGGCCTAACACTCGCATCTCAAAGACCGTCGACGCAGCTTGGGCTGCTTGTTCCAATTTCCTTGCAAGAGCTCGCCGATCAGGTAACCGAGTGAAGCAGCGCAATGTCCGCTATTGGCACAAAGTAGACATCCCAAAACGCTCAGCCGATCTCGGCTTTCGGAGGTGAAGCGGATATCAGGCAAAGGCGCTTCAATGTCCGCTAATGCCCCATAATGGCCATTACCCGTCCGATCTGGCTGACGCACAACACTGCACTCACCGATGTGGTAGGGTGTAATCCTCGGCTTGAGGGAGAAGCCTGGTGAGGCGGCGAGAATTCATCGCGCTAGTCGGTGGTGCAGCGGTCGCTTGGTCCGTCACAGCCCGGGCGCAGCAATCCGAGCGGATGCGGCGGCTTGGCGTCTTGATGGCGGTTGCTGAAAGCGATGCCGATGCTCGCAAGGGGATCGGCATCTTGCAGGAAGGACTACAAAAACTCGGTTGGAAGGATGGCAACAATATTCGCATCGATTATCGTTGGGGGAATGGCAACCCAGATCGCATTCAAGAACTCGCCAAAGAGCTAGTCGACCTGCAACCCGATATTCTCATCGGTCACTCCACTCCTTCCGCCAAGGGGCTTCTAAAGCAGACCCATACGATACCGATTGTTTTCCTCACAGTTACCGATCCATTGGGTCAAGGTTTAGTCTCAAGCCTCTCGCATCCGGGTGGAAATATCACCGGTTTCTCGGTCTTTGAGGTTTCACTTGGCACCAAATGGCTTGAGATTCTCAAGCAGATTGTACCCGGTGTTCGGCGAGTCACCGCAATGTTCAACCCCGATACCGCGCCCTATTACGAGCTGTATTTGCAATCGATTGATGCAGGGACGTCTTTGCTAGGGATAGAATCGATCCCAATCCAGGTGCATAATGAAGCCGACATTGAGAATGTCATTCGCAAGGTCGCGAGCGAACCCCGCAGTGGCCTTTTCGTTTTGCCAGATAGTCATAATATTGTTCATCGCAAACGTATTATCGAACTCACGGCACAGCACCATCTAGCGGCAATCTACTATTTCCGCTATTTCGCGACGGACGGCGGCCTTATCTCCTATGGCCCGGATGAAATGGACCTCTTCCGGCGCACTGCGGGTTATGTGGATCAAATTCTCAAGGGTGCGTGCCCGTCAGATCTTCCAGTCCAGCAGCCAGCGAAATTCGAGCTCGTTATTAATCTAACGACTGCTAAAGCGCTCGGGCTCACGATTCCACCCGGCGTACTTTCGATTGCCGACGACCTGATCGATTGAACAGGCCAATGTCCGCTTTTGGCGCAAAGCGGACATGCTAGTCGCGCTCCGCAATGTCCGCTTTCGGGGCAGAGCAGAAATCAATCAACACGGCTTTGATGTCCGCGAGCGTCTGTTGTTTTGTGACAAAGAGGAAAAATCAGTGAGGCAGTTTCATTTGAGGTAGTTTAATGCGAAAAACCGCTCCATGCGGGTTAGCTGAAGTGACCGAAAGCTCACCATCATGACGCCCGACGATCATTCGGCAAATCGCTAACCCCAATCCCATTCAGTGTGGTTTCGATGTAATGAAAGCATCAAATACCTCGTCTGCTTTTTTGGGGTCAATTCCCGGTCCGGTGTCCTCTACGGTAATGCTGATTGCGTCGCCGCTGTTATGATCAGTTCTTACTTGCAATACTCGACGGTCACTTTCGACCGTACCCATTGCGTCAATCGCGTTTTGGATCAAATTGATGATGACCTGTTGCAATTGACCAGTGTGGCCCATGATAGGCGGCAATTCGGGTTTCAGACGCGTGCGCGTGGCAATCTTATGATTTTTCAATTCTCCGTCCAAAGCTCGCAGTGCCCCGAGAGCTAACTCATTCATATTAACCGCACCTGGTGCGCGCTCGGTTGTTCCAAACAAGTTACGAATATCTTCGAGTATTTGACCAATACGAAGACTCCCGGCGATCATCTTTTCCGCTACTGATCGTGCTTTCTCCAGCTTGGGGGACGTATCTCCAAGATATCGCAGGAGTGCGTTACCACTTAGCGTAATACCCGTTAAAGGCTGTCTCACTTCATGTGAGATCGAAGCGGCCATTGCTTCTAAGTTCATGAGTTTATTATTTCGTTCCCGGTCCAGCATCATATTTGACGAAGTGAGACGCACCTCATTCTCCCTCCGCTCGGCAAATAGTGCAGCGAGGACGTAAGCGCTGAGCGTCACAATCAGAATGCTTGCTTGGGCACCCAGAATACGATCGTCAATTGGAAGGCCGGGATCTCCAAAATGACCGATGCCGAGGACAGTCGTACAAACGATTGTTATCGATACAATAAACGCGCCCGCCGCTGCGAAGACCGTCCCGCAACGCGCGGCAAGCCACAACAGCATCGGAAACAGCCAGGCGACCGGCACCACTGTCTCCCAGCGCTCCTGTGACAGCGAGATAATAACCGTGGTCATCCCCGCGAGCGTCATGAGTGCGGCAATACCCTCGAGAAGTTCACTGCTCCGCGGCCGCTGGCGAAGCGCAGCGGCGAGTCCAATCAGCAACGGTGCGACAGCAATGAAGCCAATTGTGTTGGATGCGACCCAGTGCTCCCAGATTGTCAGGAACGGTACTGTTGGAGGTTGTAGCAGCACGGACGCAGCAACCCCTCCGATTCCCGAAACACAAGTCCCGATCACTGCTGCCGCAAGCATGCCAAGGACATGGCTCAGTCGATCGAGGCTGAACTCCGCGCCGAAGTAGCGCTCAATTAAGCCGGCTATGATTAGAGTTTCTGCTACGTCCGATAGGGCGAACGCGATACCGACCCGCAGCGGATCCGCCATGATGGAATGGACTGCAACGACGGCGACTATCACCCCAGTTGCCACTGGCCATCGCGCGCGGGATCCCAGAGCAATCAGAAAACCTGAGGAAACACCGGATGCCGGCCAGAAGACGGCCAGGCCTTCAGCCTGCAACGACAGGTCGTAGGAGAGTAACGCCGCCAGGAAATAGGCCAAGCCGATCGCGGCAGCCAGCCAAATGCTACTCGGCCATCGCCGATTAAGATCACCGGCGACGGTTTGCTGCCGTTGTCCAAGTGCTAGTGGACCCTCAAGCATACCGTAGATATTTTTTCATACGGCCAGCCTTTCGTTCAATCAGACGGCACAAACAATGCCCTCGCGACTCGTTCATTGAGATAGATCAAACGGAACCGCCTCGATGTCGGAACGAATTCGCTCGCACGATCGGCAAGCGTGTTGTCTGATTTGCCCCGTTGCTGTCATCTTTTGGTCGTATTTCAGATTGTCCTGAACCGTAACGTTATCAGTCAACAAGACATATAAAGCTTGAGCGAGATTACGCGTAAGAGGGTGGCGGTCATGGGTGCTGCGAGCGACGACAACACGGATTCCGAACTTAAAAAGTATGCGCCCAAATGGTCCCACGAGCAGTCGGCAACGCCTAATGATGCTGAACGACCGCAGTACGTCAGCACTTCGCCGTCAATATTTCGTTCGTTTAAAGATGAATATCACGACCGGCGCATAAGGTCTCTAAGGCCAGAACCTGTCCCAGAGCCTCCAGCACAAGAGAACGGGTTGCTGGCTCAGATGGGCCGGATGGCGCTGGTGGCGGGTGTAGCGGCTGTTGTCGCATTGTTGGTTGTCTTCGGGAGATCCTTGTTAGAAGGTGTAAGCACTCCGCTCAATTCGGATTCGCAGACTAAACAAGTCTCCAGACCACCTGACTTGCTTACTGCAAACAATGCGCCGGCCAAAAGGGCGCTCGTTTCAACCATGGCAGCCCCTGATGCGGCGCCGTCCACAACTGCGCAGACACAGCAAATGGCGCTCTCATCGGGGCAAGGGCAGCAAGCCGCGCTCTCTTCGCTCTCGAAACCGCTCGGACAAGAGGGCAGCGTCAGCAGTGCCATTCGCGGTATAACCGACAGTGAAATTCGGTTTGGAATTTCCGCGCCATTCACTGGCCCCGCCAAGGAACTCGGCCAGCATATGAAGCAGGGTATCGAGGCGGCGTTCAACGTGGCCAACGCTAAGGGCGGAGTGTACGGCCGCCAACTTCGGCTTGTCGCTGCCGACGACGGCTACGAGCCGACGCGGACCACCGCGACAATGAAACAGCTTTACGAAAAAGATCAGGTTTTTGGATTAGTCGGCAACGTCGGCACGCCGACCGCGGTGGTCGCATTACCCTACGCCCTTGATCGCAAGATGCTGTTCTTCGGGGCTTTCACCGGGGCCGGCTTACTGCGGAACGATCCACCCGATCGCTATGTCTTCAACTATCGAGCTAGCTACGCGGAAGAAACTGCCGCTGTGGTGAACTATCTGGTGAAGGTGCGGCGGCTGCTGCCAGAACAGATCGCCGTCTTTGCTCAACAGGACGCCTACGGAGATGCGGGATTCGCCGGCGTGGAGAAGGCAATTCGTTCGTTGCGGGGCGGTAATGCGAGCCCAATTCTGCGGCTTAATTACCAGCGCAACACGGTGGATATAGAGGATGCCGTTGCGCAACTCCAACAATACAATTCGCAACTGCAGCAAAAGAGGCACTTCGCAATCAAAGCAGTAATCATGGTCCCGACCTACCGGGCGGCGGCCAAATTTATTGAGAAGACGCGCGATTTCTACCCAGACATGATTTACACCAGCGTTTCCTTCGTCGGCAGCACCGCATTGGCGGACGAGTTAATGCTGCTGGGCAAAAGGTATGCGACGGGAGTAATCGTGACGCAGGTCGTGCCAGCGGTCGATGGCCACTCGTCGCTGGTCCTCGACTACAAATCTGCGCTCGCCAAATACTTCCCTGGGGAGGCGCCGGACTACGTGTCGCTCGAAGGTTATGTGGATGCCACGGTGTTGATCGCCGCGCTGCAGCGCAATGGCGCACAGCTCGACACCGAAGGACTAGTCGGAACTCTGGAAAATCTGCGCGATCTCGACATTGGGCTCGGCACGCCCGTGATCTTCACCCGTTCCGATCACCAGGGGGTGCACAGGGTCTGGGGTACACAGCTCGACGAGACAGGGCATTACCAATCCATCGACTTGCAGTAGCGGCTTCCCTAGCTTTTGACAGGACAGAAATGGTGCGCGGGCGCATTTGCCGAACGCTCGAGCTCCACGATGAAGCCGACTA
>Ga0126383_10001201_pt1 | contig 15873 bp, 14 predicted proteins | sample PanSoiMetPlot_35_FD_96882 | JGI IMG/M metagenome (GOLD analysis project Ga0126383, IMG submission 96882) | Tropical forest soil microbial communities from Panama - MetaG Plot_35 | ecosystem: Environmental > Terrestrial > Soil > Tropical forest > Bulk soil | place: Panama | collected 2016-02-17
AAGCTTAGTCCATGGCGGCGCATCGGGAACGCCGGTCAGCACACCGACCGGCCGCCAATGAAAGTCAACCCACGGACTCGCGCTTTTGCTGCGCTCCACCAGAACGCCGACAGAAATGGTCGCTAGTGGTAGCGCGCTCAACTGACGGGCTCCAAATGCCGGACGGGCAGGCCGGTCAGCAAGTTCTGCGGTTTCATGCGGATAGTTTTGTCGGAAGTCATCGCCAGGATCAGGTAGACCGGCTCACCTTTTACCTTGTCGAGCATATCCGATGGATTGCGGAAATTCAGGCGGAACAATCCAACGACGCGTGCCATGGTTGCATCGTCGATATCGTCGCCACGCCAAAGCATGTCACCGATCTTGGTGGCATCGGCATCAAGCCCGACATACCAGGCGAGACTAACATTTTGCAGCTCCTTCAACGGCTCGATGCTCACGTCAACGCCGATCACATGCGCAATCCAACGCTGCATTGCTTGCGCAAACGCGTCGAGCCCCCCACGGCCGGCAGTCAGATCGAGCGCCATATCGAACTGGTCGCTGCGCTCCCAATAGCTGTAGGCATTGTCGACATTAATGATATCAATATTAGCCTCAGACGGGATGCCTAGCATGGAAACAAGCGGCGTCACCGGCGCAGTATTGATGCCGCCAATAGTTTCTTCGTCAGCGACAACCAAGGAACCGTCGTGCAGGGTAACGCGCTGGGTACGGAAAAAGAGTTCGGCCGCACGCAACACACGCGCATCCTCAGTCCCATCGAGCGCATTGCGCAGGATCACATGCACAAGCTGATTCATGAACAAAGGCGGGACATTGCCGACCCCATTTCGCACAAAGGCGCTGAAAGCAGACTCCAGCGTTTTGTGCCCTAGCAAATGATCGCGGAAGCTGATCAGCAGCTGCCAGTTTTCACGCGCATCTGTATCGGCAATGGCCGCAATGTCCGACGTGGAAACCGGCAGGCGCGGATCGGCGAGCAAGCTGGCGTACAGAGCGCGTTCAACCGCGCAGGCATCCGGCGGTGGCAGCAATTCTGGCCGAGCCAGATACAGTTTCAGAAATTCGTCAGTCACGTGCAGCCCCCCGCTCTCGTCCCGATCGAGCAGATGGTGGCCACTGGAGATCCAGAAGTCGTTCATTTGCGTTCCCGCTCGACCATCGCAATCAGGTCGACCTGCTCGTCCGGCTGCTCGGGTTCGCCTTCGACCTCAAGAAAGGAGAAAGCCCGCGCCGGCTTTGGCCCGCTACGCGGACGCAGTGTACGGAATGACTCTCTCACCGTGCCGTCTTCAAAAGTCCGATGCACGGCCACCAGCGTATCGTGCGGTTGCGAGCACAGCGATTCAGCGAAGATTATCTCCTCCTCTGCCGCTGCAAGCGCATCGTCAATGGTGGGCGCACCAAAATTCACCACCAATTGTTTTGCCAAGGTATCGACCGCGTTAACTCGATCTTCTTCGCTCGCTGCGACAATCTGCACCAGCGTCGACCAGCCGAGTGTCGACACACCGAGGAAGCCGCTGCGAAACGCGGAACGCGCCTTGCCTTCCAGGGATGCCGCATCACGATTCCAGAACGCAAAAGCACCCGATACCGCCCATTCTCCCGGCTCAGCCGCCTTTTCAAACACGAAGGTATCCGAAGCATCGAGCCGTATTGTGCGAAGGAGCTTCATGCACGCGGTCCCTTCGCCTTGGCATCAAACCAGATCGGTTGACCTAGTCGTGGTAGAAATTTTTGTTTCACGACCTCGGCCTTGCCCATTCGGCGGATCAGTAGGTCGCCGTTCTCGTCGATGTCGCGCCGGACCCCTTGCTCGCGTGGCAGCCGTTCAAGATAGCTCTTCGCCACTGCGTGAAAGCCGCTCTCTTGCCAGGAGTCGACAATGCGCATGAAGTTGCGGGCGAAGCTTTCTACCAGATGATCAGACAGCACTTCGGTGAAACCTTCCTCCTCGAGCGCCGTCACGAGCGGGTTCAATCCTGGTTCCAATCCCGTCATCGACACCGTGCGGATCATGCCGCCAAACACCAACCATGGAGGCGTCTGATTTTCGGCAACCTTTTGCGGCCATGCCAATCGTCCACCACCAACCAAGCCTTGATTGACCAAAAGCGAATCCGGCCACTCGATCGTGATGGAGGTGTTCGGTTGCGCGTGGGCAGCAAGGGCATCGGCTAGCGCCGCCATGCACGCATAGAACGCCCGCCGCGCCTTCAGGAGCGGCTCGTCGGGTTCCAGTACCACGGCGAATTCGGCGAGATCGAAGCGACCGACATAGACCAGCGTGCCGGCGCCCTGCTTGGCCGCGATCGATATTGCATGAGCGAAGGCGTCCCCAACTTCGCGCAGACGCACCGCCGCGAACAGCGGCGGCAGCGCTAGCTCAGAAGCAAGGGGTGAATCGGCCGTCTGCGGCGGCATGTTCCACGCTCTACCTTTCTTGTTTGAATGCATATAATTATAGCGGTGGAGGTCCCCAGACCAGTCCCGCGGCGCTGGGGACCACTCGAGGGCAGTGCCCTGACGGCATTTGCCTTGAAATTGCGGGCCAACAAAAAGGGTAATGGTCGCGATGGCCGAACGGCCGCGTACAATTCTTATCTGCTCCTGCGAAGACACCATGCCGCTTGATGGTGAGGCGGCGCGGCGCGTCTGCCGGAACGCCGAGGTAATCGAGGGCCGGCAGCTCTGCCGCGCCGAGCTCGATCGCTTCCGTAGGGCGACGACCAGCGGAGAAGCGGTCACTGTCGCTTGCACCCAAGAAGCGCCCCTGTTCAATGAAATCGCTAGCGAGATCGAAGGCAGTGCAGCACCCACATTTGTCAACATCCGAGAGACAGGCGGTTGGTCTAAGGATGCGGCCAAGGCCGGACCGAAAATGGCGGCGCTGATCGCGGCGAGCGCTGAGCCCGTGCCGGAAATCCCATTTGTCTCCCTAACAAGCGAGGGTGTCGTACTGCTCTATGGCAAAGACGAGCGGGTAATCGAAGCGGCCAGTTCGCTCAAAGATCACCTTGACGTCACCGTACTGATCAGGCCGGAGGCCAAAGTCGCACCGCTACGGGTCACTGAGTTTCCCGTCGTGAAAGGCATTATCCGATCTGCCAAAGGTTATCTTGGTGCCTTCGAGGTCACTGTGGACGACTATGCGACACCTCGCCCTTCCTCGCGCGCTGCGCTTGAATTTGGCCCACCGCGCAATGGCGCATTGTCGCGTTGTGACATCTTTGTCGACCTTTCGGGCGGCCCTTCGCTGTTCCCTGCTGCCGACCTGCGCGATGGCTATTTACGCGCTGACCCCGGTGATCCCATTGCGGTCATGCGCGCAGTGCTGAAGGCGCGAGATCTTACCGGTACGTTCGACAAACCGCGTTACATTACCTTCGCCGAGGATCTGTGTGCGCATTCTCGCTCCAGCATCGTTGGCTGCCGCCGTTGCCTCGATCTCTGCCCGACTGGGGCGATCACGCCGGCGGGGGATCACGTCGCTATCGATGGGCACATCTGCGCCGGTTGCGGCCAATGCGCTGCCGCCTGCCCGACCGGCGCCGCCAGCTACGCTTTGCCATCGTCTGACGCGCTGTTGCGCAAGTTGCGCACATTGCTCTCCGCATATAGCGACGCACGCGGCAAACAAGCCGTTGTAATGTTCCACGATGCCGAGCACGGCGGCGAATTGATCGACGCGCTTGCCCGGCATGGCGACGGGCTACCGGCGAATGTGCTGCCGGTCGAGGTGAACGAGATAACACAGGTCGGGCTGGAAGCAGTGGCAGCGGCAATTGCCTATGGCGCCTCGGCAGTGCGTTTCCTTGCTCGCGCGAAGCCGCGACACGATATTTCCGGGCTCAACAAGACAATTGCATTGGCTCAACCAATTCTGGCCGGACTCGGCTTCAATGGAGCGCGAGTCGCAATGATTGAGACCGACGATCCTGACGCGCTCGGCGATGCGCTGCGCGCTCTTGGTCCTTTGGATGCAACGGCCAGGCCGGCGACTTTTTCGGCGATTGGGTCCAAGCGCGAGGTCATGCGGCTGGCTTTACGTGAGTTGCACGCAGCCGCTCCGGCTCCGGTCGACATCGTCCCATTACCGGAAGGCGCGCCGTTTGGCACGGTCGAAGTCAGGGTGGAAGGCTGCACCCTGTGTCTGTCCTGCGTATCGGCATGTCCGACCGGCGCGCTTTCCGACGATCCTGAGCGGCCCATGCTTCGCTTTGCCGAGGACGCCTGCGTCCAATGCGGACTATGCAAGGCAACCTGTCCGGAGAAAGTAATAAGTCTGAAGCCGCAAATCGACTTCCGTGCCGCCACTGCCGTGGGCCGTATCATCAAGCAGGAGGACCCGGCCGAATGCATCCGCTGTGGCAAGCCGTTCGGTGTGCGGAGCTCAGTCGAGCGCGTCGTTGCAAAGCTGGAGGGCAAACATTGGATGTATAAAGAGTCAAAGAAACGGCTTGATGTCATCCGCATGTGCGAGAATTGCCGCGTCGTTGCAATGGCAGAAGAGGAATTTGATCCGTTTGGCGCGCCACAACGCCCCCCGGCCCGTACAACTGACGACTATCTGCGCGAACGGGAACAGAAGGGCGAAGGCTAGTTACTTCTTATTATTCGCCGTCGCCTTGGCCAAAAATTCAACTAACGCCTTGCGATCCTCGACCGATCCAATTTTTTGCTCAGGCATTTTTGTACCGGGCGTATATTGTGCGGGCCCAATCTCGAACAATTTTGACACCGTTTCCGGCGTCCATACGATGTCGAGCTTTTTTAACGCAGGCGAAAAATTATAGCCCGGCAGCGTCGCGATGCGGCGCCCAAATATTCCAAAAAGCGTCGGGCCGGCCTTGCTGCCTTCATCAGAAGATAGTGTGTGGCACGCAACACAGGCGCGGAATACTTCGGCGCCGTAATCACCGGCATAAGCAGCTAAAGGATCTTCCGGCGCGCCGACTACGGCCGCACCAATCGGTTCGCCGTTTGATGCGTCCCAACGGCGGATCATCCGGTCGGTACCTCCGGTCAACAATGTGCGATTGTCAGGAAAGAACACCACCGACCAGACCGGCAAGCCCGGCCCAACCAATGTGTGTTCGACTTTGCGTGTCTTACGCTCAATAATCGCCACCGAACCTCGAATGCTGGCGGCGGCGGCGAGGCTGCCGTCAGGTGAGACGGCGATAGCGATAACGGGCGTTGACGAAGCTTCGACTTCGGCAAGCACATCGCCGCTGGGCGACAGGAAATAGACTTTGCCGTTGGCGCCAGCAGCAACAATTTCCCCGTCGGGAGCAACAGCGACAGCATTGAGCGGCGTCGGCAAGTTGCGGACAATCTCTTTGCCACCCACCAGCGGCCAGATGCGAATCGTCGCGTCGTAACCCGCGCTCACCACATTTTTTCCGTCCGGCGAGAATACGACCCCGTTAGCGTTCTGCGTGTTGCCTTCAAGCACGCGGGGTTCGCCACCGTTCAGCGGCCATAAACGAATTGTTCGATCCCATGACGCGGATGCGAGAATCGTATTGTCCGGCGACACCGCCACACTCACGATCGGCGCGGAATGGCCATCAAGGATCTTGTCAGGCTGCTGTTGTCCCGGTGTCCAGATTGCGATGTGGGCATCCGCCCCGGCAGTAACGTTACGTCCGTCCCTCAAATAGGCGACAGCGTTCACCGCATCATCGTGGAGGCGCAACACTTGCTCCGCGGAATTGGCTGCCAGTGACCACCGGATCGCCGAAGTATCGAAGCTCCCCGAGACTGCATGGGCGCCGTCCGGAGAAATCGCCAGTGCGCGCACCGGTCCGCCGTGACCGCGCAACTGCGCCTGCGCTGGGCAGAATGCGAGGGCCAGCAGAAAAACGAGGCACGGAAGTTTCATTGGGTGCGGCATTGGCATCCAAAATCCTCCAGCATAAGCGGAAATTCAGCTCTCGGGTTCCATGCCGAGGGCCCGCACACGCGCGCGCACTCGCTCGTCGCGCAAGGCCGCAAGAAATGCCTGCACCCCCGGCCGTTCACGTCGACTGTCGGCGACAAGAAAATCATAGTGCTCCGGCGAGACGGGCAGAAAACCGAGTCCGTAAAGCTTGGCCACCGGCTCGATGGCGATGCCCCAGTCGGCGCGGCCCTGCGCAATCGCGGCTGCAACGGCATTGTGTGACTTTGGCTGATTGGCATAGCCGGCTGGACGCGCGCCATCGAGCAATTTGTCGGTGAGCACGCGCGTGCCGGCGCCGGCATTGCGGTTGACCATCAAGGCAGAGGAATCCTCCAGGACAATCTTCAGCGCTTCCTTCGCACTGTGCCCTTCAAAACGGGCATCGCCGGGGCGAAACAGAATTCCCTGCATGCGCCGCCAGCCCGCAACCAGGCTCATGCCCGTCCCCACGAGATGCTTATTATATTGTCCGCTCGCCGGATCGATCAGATGGACCGGGGCTACATCGCATTCGCCGCGACCGATCGCGCCCACGCCGCCCAAACTGCCAACGGCCAAAACCCGCGCGGAAAGGCCCTGCTCGACCAGCGCGCCGACGATCACGTCGAGTGCCACGTCGTGACTGCCCATGATCACCAGATCCGGGGCACGCGCCGAACTCCCGATCAAAGTCACTTGCGCGTCGCTGTCGGCATTGAGCGCTGAGGCGAGTGCATCGATCTCGATAAACCCGTCTGCCTGAGAAAAGCTCGTCACCGCCCCCGAGCCTTTGCCGGTGGGGAAAGCGATCGTGCCCTGGTCGCCCTCGATCAACGACACCAACACAAATTCCTTCCGGCCGAGCTCAGACGTGATCCGCACCGGCACGCGCGCATTTATCGTTTCGGCAGATTCCGGCGGCAACCCGGCACGCGCACGGATTATCGGAGCGGCAAAAGCATGGAACGTAAAGATCGCCGAAGTCGGAAACCCCGGCAGCACTACGATTGGCTTGTCACCGACAACGCTGAGGCAAAGGGGTTTACCCGGTTTGAGAGCAACGCCATGCACGAGGATTCCCGGCTTGCCCAATTGCGACACTACGCGATGCGACAGATCGCCCGCACCTTTTGAGGTGCCCCCGGACAGCACCACCATATCGCTGGCGGCGAGTGCCTCACGCACCGTCTTTTCCAGTACCGCCGCGTCGTCACGCAAGGAGCCGTATAGGATCGGCTCACCGCCAGCCTCGGCGACCGCAGCTGCGATAATGGCGCCATTACTATCATAGACTCCTGCCGGCCTGAGGGGCCTGCCCGGCTCTACCAGTTCGTCGCCGGTCGAAATGACCGCGACCCTGGGCCGCCGCACGACTTCGATTCGATCAAGACCACAGGCCGCCAGCATGCCGATTTCGCGAGCACCGATGCGCGTGCCACGCCGCAGCAATGTCTCGCCGCGCGCAATATCCGAGCCGGCGTGTGAAACGAATTGTCCTGGTGATACCGCGCGGCGCAGTTCGACGCGTGGATGGCCTTCCTCGATCAACTCGGTCTGTTCAATCATCACCACTGCATCGGCACCGCGCGGAATGACGCCGCCAGTCGCGATCGCGGTGCATGTGCCAGGCATAACCGTCAATGCCGGCACGTGGCCGCAAGCGATAACTTCCGCGTTAAGCACGAAGATCTTGGGATTGCCTTCGCTTGCGCCGACCGTGTCGGCTGCTCGCAGCGCGAACCCATCAACGTTTGAACGGTCAAATGGCGGCGCATCAACCGGAGCGATCACGTCGCCGCAGAGGGCGCGCGTGCGAGCGTCGGCGAGCGTAACCGTCTCGCCGGGGAGTGGAGCAAGATCGAGGTGCCGTTCGAAGCGCGCGCGTGCCTCTTCCGGCGACACGACTTCAAGGAATTGTTCCTGTCGCGCCGCTGCGCGAACGCGCGCTATCAGGTCGCCCTCTTCCACCGCCCGGGGCTTTCTTGTCTCGCTCATTTCGCGGCACTCATGGCCTTTATGATGCTCATGGCCAAGGCCTTACCTGAACCGACGAGCCGGCGGAATATCCTTCGCTTTCTGCCGGAACCAGGATCCATCCGTCGGAACGGGCAAGCGACGACAGCGACAGATACTTGATCGCCATGGGCTCCACCTGACCGGAGCTGCGCCGGACCGGCACGACTTCTGCCAGCCCCACGGTTGAGCTGACCTTGCGTGCGAGAAGCAAAGTTTCGCCCGGGTCGTTTTCTCCACTCTTGGCGGCGGCAAGTCGATCGAGCAGTCGTCGCCCAACCATGAGCCACACGCTGACGGCGGCATCGAGACGCCCGGGCAACAGCAGAACGGGCCGTACACCGACGAAGCCGAAGGCGGAAGTTTCCCCCGGGGTGAGAGCGAGGCCATACACCCGGAGCTGTCCCTCGCGCGCAAGTGTCTGCACGCTGTTGTCATTACGCCCGCTGCCCGTTCCACCGATCGCGACAATTGCATCAGCACTATCGGCGGCCATGGCAACGTCGAGACCGCGTCCACTCTCGTCCAACCGCGACGCGCCGCCGCGTCGATCGATGTCTGCCGCGACGAGCCGCGCCGCAGCGCTGATGATGCCGCTGCCGCGCACCGGCAAAACGCGAACGCGCGGTTCACGCACCTGAATGCGCGCAATACCCGCTGCGGAGAAAGCGGCAAGATCCGTGCTGCGCAGGCGTTCGCCGGCACGGCGCAGGGGGATTACCGCATCGCTGTCGCTTCCGGCCGTCAGGACGCCGTCTCCAGGACTGACAGTGAGGAAGGCCTCGGCACGACCTTGGCTGACCTTCACTGCGTCAACGGGCGCCACACTGTCGGTCCCGGCTGGCAGCGCCTGCCCGGTCTCGATGCGTGGCGGCACCCGCAGCAGCGGCGATGGCGCATGACCGCCGGCACCCAGCGTCTCGTCCGCGCTAATTGCCCATCCATCCTGCAACGCCAAAGAGGACACGGGGCGAGATGGAGCCATCGCGTCGGCGGCAAGCGTGCGTCCCGCACCAGCAAACACATCGATCGTCCGCTGGATGACCGGCTTCACCTCGGCGTCGATCATCAGCAAAACATCGGCGAGCGGCGTTAGTCTCGAAATCGTCTGTATTGCCTCGGACACCGCCATTGTCTGCTTGACCTTGTTACACCAACGACTTCAGTTTAGCTCAACAACGCGACAGGATGCAGCGCGGCCTTTCGATTGGTGAAACTGGGAGAAGTACGCGTGTTTACCGCTACAAAAGACAAGGCTGCATAATCCGTGTAAACGAATGACTCAAACAACAATGAACTTGCGCGGTTTGAAATGCCCGCTACCGGCGCTGCGGGTGCGCAAGAAATTATCGGTGTTGAAATCCGGAGACCTCATAGTAGCAGAGTGCACCGACCCGCTGACCAGTATCGATATTCCGAATCTGTTGCGCCAGACCGGCGACATGCTCGAAGGCAAATCGGAAGCCGGCGGGGTACTCATCTTTCGAATTCGCAAGGCTTGAACGGATGATCAATCAAGCCGAAAATTTTTGGCGCGCACGAAGGCGCCAAAATCGGCGCGCAGCGGTACGGCATATTGCCGAGCCTTGTCTTCCGACCAGCCGTAAAATTCGTTTCGGCCGAAGCGCTTCGGTTCGCGTTGAGCGCGGTATGGGCGCGTAGCTGCTCGACGATGATCATAGGCCTCGATCGCAGCGTCGAGATTATTGTCGGCAAAACGCTCTTCATGGACGGTCGTCTCAAGCGATAGTCGAGGGGTTATATTGCCCTCCTCCGCCGGCCAGCCAAGGCACATGCCGGCGATAGGAATAACTTTCTCGGGCAAAGCCAGCATTTCACTGATAATGGCAGCATGATCGCGAATGACGCTGATCGGGCAACAGCCAAGACCGACAGCCTCGGCGGCGCGCAGAAACGTTGTCATGACGATGGCCGCGTCAACCGTCGCATTGAATAAAAGGTCAAGGTGGTCGTTCGGAAACGGCCTGCCACGCATCTGGCAAATTTTCGTCAACCGGCGGCCGTTGGCGAGGAAGACGAGAAACGCCGGCGTCTCGCGTAGCCATGGCATTTCCGGAAGCAGGTCGGCGAAGGCATCAATCTTCATCTTTTCCCGCACAACAACAATGTCAGCCTGCTGAAGATCGCTTTTCGATGGTGCCGACAGGGCACAGGCGCAGAGTAATCGCATCAGGTACGGCGGGATGTCGCGCGCAAGATAGCGGCGATGCACTCGATGTGTGGAAATACGTGAAATTTCTTCCAAACCAGCCAGATCACTGTCGATTTCCAGCCGTTCGCCGAACCGTTCCAAAAGTGCTGCCTTTATGAGTTGGACGAAATCCGGCATCGAAACCCCCTTTGCCCGAATGGCTGCTTGCCACGCTATCGTAGCGTGGAGGATGATGCGTCAACAGAATAAAGAACAAGCGGAGATGTGGAGGAATGATCACAAGCCAGGATTTGCGGCATCAATGCGTGACTATGATTGGGGTGACGCCGACCAGTCGGAAGCACATGTTGGTGCCCCTTCCTCCACGCCAGCCATAAATTGGCTTGCAGGCCATCGCCAATGACCTCTGCACTACTTGAAGTGAACGGAGTGACCCTCCAGTACAAAGCACCTCGTCATCTGGTGACGGCAATATATCGGGTGGATTTCTCGGTTCATCAGGGCGACCGGTATGTGATTTTGGGGCCCTCTGGTTGCGGGAAATCCACCCTCCTTAAGGCCATCGGTGGATTCATGCCGCCGGCCGAAGGTTCGATCCGCATCCACGGGCGTGAGGTTACTTCGCCCGGACCCGATCGCATGATGGTCTTTCAGGAATTTGAACAATTGATGCCTTGGAAGAGCGTCTACCAGAACGTGCTTTTCCCGATGAAGGTCACAAGGAAGTTCGCCTCGCGGGAAGCGGCGGTGCGAGCCGATGCGATCGTCGACAAGGTCGGTCTCACCAAGTTTCGAGATGTCTATCCGCATATGTTGTCTGGAGGCATGAAGATGCGCGTAGCAATCGCGCGCGCAATGGCTTTGGAGCCCGATATTTTCTTGATGGACGAGCCGTTTGCCGCGCTTGACGCGCTTACGCGGCATGCAATGCAAGAAGAATTGCTGTCACTCTGGAATCAATTGGGTTTTACGGTCCTATTCGTAACACATTCGATCGAGGAGGCGATCATTATCGGTTCGCGGATTCTGGTACTATCCGCGCATCCCGGTCGCGTCCGAGCCGAGCTCGATGCTGATAGTCTCGACCATAAAAGCATCGGTGCGCCCGAGTTCGGCATATTGTCAAGCCGCATTCATACATTGTTGTTCGGACAGCCGCACGCTCTGTACACCCGAGAGGAAGCCCGCGCGTGAACGCTCACCCGTCGAAAGAACCTGCGCGGGTATCTCGCCCGGAATTTGAGGTTCCGCTCACCGACGCAACCGCGGTCGGGGATGTCGAACGTCCTCTGACCGTCGCTGAACGGATTATCAATAACGAGGCAGTGCAGCGTCTGACAATCCTTGTTGCGCTCATCGTCCTTTGGGAGCTCTACGCGCGTTGGCTTAATAACGGCCTGCTGTTTCCGACATTTAGCGAGACAATGAGGACATTTGCGAAAGACATTGCCAATGGCGTGCTTATCGACCGCACCGTTACGTCTTTGAGAACGCTCACGATCGGCTACGCGCTGGGCGTTGCATTGGCAGCCGTGTTCACCACCTTCGCGGTGGCAAGCGGCGTCGGCAGCCGCGTCCTCTCCACACTGACAGCCATGTTCAATCCTCTCCCGGCGATCGCGCTTTTACCTCTGGCGCTGATTTGGTTCGGACTCGGCACACCGTCATTGGTGTTCGTGATTATTCATTCTGTGCTGTGGGCAGTAGCACTTAACACCCTGATCGGTTTTCGTGGCGTACCGGAAACCCTGCGCATGAGTGGCCGCAATGTCGGACTGAAGGGAGCGCGCTATGTGGGCCTCATTTTGATTCCGGCAGCATTTCCGTCAATCCTCGCTGGTCTGAAAATCGGATGGGCCTTTGCATGGCGCACGCTCGTTGCAGCAGAATTGGTCTTCGGCGTTTCTGCCCGCTCCGGCGGGATCGGCTGGTACATTTTCGAAGCACGCAATGATCTCGATACCGCGACCGTATTCTCTGGATTGCTGACCGTAATCTTGATTGGTCTCATCGTCGAGTCAGTAATCTTTCGCGCAATCGAGGTGCGCACCGTCAATCTATGGGGCATGCAGTGATGAGGCCAGCGTGCCTGCGGCGGTGACCGCATATCAACGTCCAATTTAGGCTCGCTTTGCACCTGATCGCGATGCGCGAATCGCAATTAGTATTATGGAACGCCGACACTATATGTATCGGCACAATCGACACCCCATTGAATTCAGAAATGGCAAATAGTGACCTAGAGGCAGTAGTCGTTGGCGGGGGAGCAGCCGGCATCGCGGCAGCCCGTCGCCTTTGCCATGCGAACGTGAGATGTTTGATAGTCGAGGCACGTTCCCGGCTCGGCGGCCGCGCGTGGACCGTCGCCGGCCCTTCGGGGTCTGCGCTCGATCTCGGCTGCGGCTGGTTACATTCCGCCGACCGTAATCCTTGGGTGGCGATCGCTGAGGAACAGCAGCGCACGATCGACAAAACGCCGCCGCCATGGAGATTGCGATCGCTCCCTTATGGATTTCCTGGGGGTGGCCAGCGTGCGTTTCTTGAAGCGCAAGAGCAATTTTTTTTGCGGGTGAGCGAGCGGGCTCAGAATCAGAAAGAGCCAGACCTCCCCGCAGCGGCGCTGTTCGCGCCGGGTTGCCGGTGGAATAATTTGATCAACGCTGTCGGCACATACGTCAGCGGTGCCGAGCTCGAACGCGTTTCAGCTCGCGACTTTGATAATTTCGACGATACCGGGGTGAATTGGCGTGTCGTTGAAGGTTACGGCACTACGATTGCCACTTGTGGTGCGAACCTGCCGGTCGCGCTCGATTGCGCCGTGCTCAGGATCAATCATAGCGGCAAACGTTTGAAGATCGAAACAACACAAGGCACCATCATCGCTGACCAGGTGATCGTAACGCTTCCGAGCGCAATTCTCGCCGAAGCCGAAGCATTGTTCATACCGGCCTTGCCGACGAAGACACGGGCGGCTCAAGGCCTGCCGTTGGGGCTTACCGATAAGTTATTCCTCTCGCTTGAGGGCGCTGAGGAATTCGAAAAGGACAGCCGCCTGTTCGGCGCTACCAACCGTACCGCTACGGCAACCTATCATCTTCGACCATTCGGCCGCGCACAGATTGAAGTGTTCTTTGGCGGACGGCTGGCCGCAGAGCTTGAGGAGGATGGTGAGGACGCTTTCTTCGATTTCGCCGTATCCGAACTGACGCATTTGTTTGGCAATGCTTTTGCCGACAGAGTGAGACCAATTAAGATTCATCGGTGGGCCGCAGATCCGTTTTCGCGCGGGTCATACTCTTATGCACTTCCCGGCATGGCGGATTGTCGCACAACATTAGCCGCGCCTGTTGACGGCCGCCTGTTTTTCGCTGGCGAAGCGTGTTCGCCCCGCCATTTTTCAACCGCGCACGGCGGTTGGATCACCGGCTTTGCTGCGGCGACTCAGATCATTGCCGCGCGCCAACATACGCAATCTCGGGAAACAACCTGACTGCAATGCTGCGACCTATTTGCAATGTATTAAGAACTGGCAAGGAACTTTTCTGAGCGGATTTTTGTGCCTGCTCGACATTATGAATTATTCCCAATAGAACGTGCGGGATAAGTTTTCAGGTACAGTGAATGTTTAAGACCGTTATGCGGGTTCGGTTCTGGGGGGTCCGAGGAAGCATTCCATGTCCTGGTCCCTCGACAATTCGTTATGGCGGCAACACCCCATGCATCGAAATCCGTTGTGGCGGGCATGTTCTCATTTTCGATGCGGGAACGGGGTTACGCCCTCTCGGCATCGAGCTTCTCAAGGACAATAAAATACGTGATGTCGATATTTTCATCACGCATTGTCATCTCGATCACGTTTCCGGCTTGCCGTTCTTCTCGCCATTTTTTCGTGAGGATTACCGGGTGCGAGTCTGGGCGGGAAATCTCATGCCCTCGAATAGCATCGAACGGGTTATGCGAGCGCTCATGAGTTCACCGTGGTTTCCTGTGCCGATGGAGATCTTCAAAGCGGGAATTGAATTCCGGGACTTTAAATCCGGCGACATCCTGCGCCCCCACGAAGGAGTCTCCCTGCGAACTGCTTTGCTCGATCATCCGGACAGCACCAACGGCTACCGCCTCGAGTACGGCGGCCGAGCGTTTGCCCTGCTATGCGACACCGAAGGATTTCCTGGAAAGCGCGACGCAGAGATGATCTCCCTCGCCCGCCGCGCCGACCTTGCGGTTTATGATTCAACATTCACCGAAAACGAAATAGCGTCCAAAAGAGGATGGGGTCATTCGACATGGATGCGCGGTGTTCGCCTTGCGAACGAAGCCGACGTCAAACACCTTTGCCTGTTTCATCACGATCCGTCGCATGACGACGATTTCATGGACAAGCTCGCCGCCGAGGCCAACGACGTGCGGGCCGGAACGATTGTGGCCCGAGAAGGCCAAATTATCGATTTGTGATCCGTTCGATCGCGTCGTCGCAATTTTCCGGGCGTCCTAAATTGATCGTCTTGCTGTTGCGGAAGCATTGCGATCATCTATACGTCATATGAAGTGTACAGTTTGTGAAGTGTACAGTTTGGGCAGGATATGGCGAAAATTACCCGGAAATCCACTCGTCGGTTGCGGTCGCAACTTTGGTTCGACAACCCTGAAAACCCTGGAATGACCGCGCTCTACCTTGAGCGCTACCTAAACTTTGGACTCACTCCGGCTGAACTGCGTTCAGGCAAGCCGATCGTCGGAATCGCGCAGACGGGCTCGGACCTTTCCCCCTGCAATCGCCATCACCTCGAACTTGCCAAGCGTGTGCGCGAGGGCATTCGCACTGCCGGCGGTGTCGCCTTCGAATTTCCCTGCCATCCGATCCAGGAAACAGGAAAGCGTCCAACCGCCGCCGTCGATCGCAATCTTGCTTATCTCTCACTCGTCGAAGTGCTCTACGGCTATCCGCTTGACGGCGTGGTGCTCATGACGGGCTGCGACAAGACAACGCCGGCCTGCCTGATGGCGGCGGCAACCGTAAACATACCGGCGATCGTGCTATCCGGCGGCCCGATGTTGAACGGCTGGTGGAAAGGCGAACGTGCGGGCTCCGGCACGATTATCTGGAAAGCGCGGGAGGAGCTCGCCGCAGGCCGCATCGACGATCGCGAGTTTCTGGAGATTGTGGCAGCCTCCGCGCCGTCGATTGGTCATTGCAACACCATGGGCACGGCCTCGACCATGAACGCGCTGGCTGAAGCGCTCGGGATGTCGCTGCCCGGCTGCGCCGCCATCCCAGCGCCTTACCGCGAGCGCGGGCAGATGGCTTATGACACAGGGGTGCGCGCAGTTGAGATCGTTGAAGAAGATCTCAAGCCTTCGGACATACTCACCCGCAAAGCATTCGAAAACGCTATCGTCGCCAATTCGGCCATCGGTGGCTCGACCAATGCGCCGATTCATATCAATGCTATCGCCCGTCATGTTGGCGTGAATCTCTCAATCGAGGACTGGGAGAAAGTCGGCTATAACATTCCTCTGTTGGTCAATGTGCAGCCCGCCGGAAAATATCTCGGCGAGGAGTATTATCGTGCTGGAGGATTGCCGGCAGTAATGCACCAATTGCTACAAGCCAGGCGCATCCATAGCGACGCGCTCACCATCAACGGCAAGACCATTGGCGAGAACGTCAAAGACTCGAAGAGCGCGGATAGTGACGTCATCAAGCCCTATAAAGCGCCCATCAAAAAGCAGGCCGGCTTCAAGGTGCTCAAGG
>Ga0126383_10001204_pt1 | contig 15862 bp, 14 predicted proteins | sample PanSoiMetPlot_35_FD_96882 | JGI IMG/M metagenome (GOLD analysis project Ga0126383, IMG submission 96882) | Tropical forest soil microbial communities from Panama - MetaG Plot_35 | ecosystem: Environmental > Terrestrial > Soil > Tropical forest > Bulk soil | place: Panama | collected 2016-02-17
GCATGCCCCAGCCGCAATCGGCAACGCCCATGACGTCGTCGTGACCCGCATGGATGTTCAATCCTTGCGATGTCAGCGCGCGCGCGCCGATGTGAAACACAACCGGCAGCCGCTTGCCGGCGATCACGTAGAGGACTTCCTTCATCAAGATCAACCCCTGCCCGGAAGTGAAATTCGCTACTCTTCCACCGGCCAGCGCGAAACCTTCGCACGTGCTAGCGGAGCTGTGCTCGGATTCCAATTCCAAAAATGCCAGCGGCTCTCCCCAGAGGTTGCGCTGGCCATTCGCGACTGCCTGCTGATATCCGCCGCCCATATTCGTCGATGGTGTGATTGGGTAAGCACATGCCCCTTGGGTAATGTGCGTTTCAACCCACACCACAGTTTCCGAACCATCAGCGGTGGCGGGAATGCCTGGGTAGGGAACTGTCTTCTGAGTTAGTGGGGCGAGATTCTCCATTTTTTCGGCTCAAAAAAGAAAGCGGAGCTCGCGGCTTGTGTTCACGAGTCCCGCTTCGAAACCTCCATTGTTCCTATCCCAGGTAAAAACGGAGGTAGGGCACGCCGATCACCAGCAGTACGCCCAGGTAGATCGCTCCGAAGATCAAACCGAGCGTCCAGAAATCTTTCCGGCTCACATAGCCGCTGCCGTAGTAGATCGGTCCAGGGCCGGTGGCATACGGAGAGATAATCCCCATCAAGCCAAGCGTATAGCAGAAGAGCAGTGAGATCAGCTTGACCGGCATCTCAGGCACCGCAACGGCCGCAGTAAGTAGCACCGGAAGGAGGGCTGTCGTGTGCGCGGTGAGGCTCGCGAACATGTAGTGCACGACAAAGTAGACTACGGTGAGCATAATGACGATCGCCATGACCGAGTATTCGCTCATCGCGGTCGCGGCCCCACCGGCGAACCATTTAAGGAATCCGACTTTGTTCAACCCGTCCGCCATCGTCACCAACGTGGCAAACCAAACCAGCACGTTCCAGGCCTGCTTGTGCCCAAGCACGTCGTCCCATCCGACGATGCGCGCCATAACCATTAGCGAAAGGACCAGCAACGCCACCGTGGTCGCGTTGATCATCTCACCGCCGAAGATCCATAGTCCCAATGCCAAAAGGGCAAGCAGAGCCATGGACACTTCCTTGAAGGTGATACGCCCCATCTTTTTCAATTCCTCGGCCGCCCATACTGGAACGTCCGGACTGCTCTTCAGTTCCGGCGGATAGATCTTGTAAACAATCAGCGGCAGGAAAACAAAGAGCAGCACACCGACCGGCAGTATACCCATAAACCAATCGGTCCAACTAATATCGATCTTGGTTGTTTGTTTGACTAGAGAGAGCGCCAAAAGATTCGGCGCGAGACCGGTGAGGAACATAGCGCTCGTTAAACAAGTCGTTGCGAACGCTGTCCACATGATATAGGAGCCCAACTTGCGCGCTGTTGGACCGGGCTCGGAGCCGTAGAGCGGGGGAATATTTTTGATTACAGGATAAATGGTTCCGCCGCTGCGGGCAGTATTGGAAGGGGTAAAGGGCGCGAGCACGAGATCCGCCAGCGCAACCGCATATCCCAGCCCCAGCGTTCTCTTTCCCAGCCAACGCACCAAGTTCAAGGCCATGCGCCGGCCCAGGCCACTCTTTTCATAGCCCAAGGCGAACATGAACGCGACGAAGATGAGCCACACCGTCCCATCTTGAAAACCAGAAAGAGCCCATTTGATCGCGTCAGCGGGTTTGGGTACGACCAACAGTGAAACCGTGGCAGCGGTGACACCGATCATCCCTACGGCCGCTGCGGGAATCGGTTCGAGAATCAACGCGATGATGACCGCGACGAACAAAGCGAAGTAATACCAAGCATTCGGTTTAAGACCCTCGGGAATGGGAACAAACAATAGAGCCAATCCCGCGAGAATTGGCAGTAGCGCCTTCCAATAATTTTTCATTGGGCGTACTTCTTTTTCCCCTCGCGTAAAATCGACGGTTCTAAGTTCGCCCGTTTTTGTTAGAATATGCGCGCTCATAAAAGCCTCCTTGTTGTTCCTGCCTATCCTTAAACGCAACGTCTATGCCGCGGATCGCCACGCGTTTTTTCAGATGTTTTTCGCGGTCCAATGCGGTTTTTTCGCGCTGCTGCGAAACCCGCGGTGAGTGATTAGCAGGTTTAGGAATGGTCGGATGTAAATAAACAATGCGCGACTCTAACGGCAGCGCTTGCCAGCGCGCGACTTTGCTGCAAGTAGGCTATTTCAGACAGCAAACCGGATTCCTTTTGGAAGAAACCATACCTTCTGCATTCTCAACAATACGGCATAAGTGTTGCTCATTGTCTTCTTTGCTTGGCTCGCGGAGCCACAAAAGACGTATACAGAGGAGGTTGCCATGAAAAAGGCTATTGCGGTCGCTGTCATATCTTTAGTCATGGGGTTTCTTCCGTTGATGGCCCAGGAGAAGAAGGAAATGCCGATGAAGGGTGAGGTAATGCAGGATCGCGGCATGATGATGGGAAAGATGCAGGAGATGCACGGGATGATGGGCGAGATCAAAAAGGGAATGAACGGAATGATGAAGCATCAGGGAATGATGAAAAGTGAAGATATGAAAAACATGGGAAAGATGATGGGTGACATGTCCAGCATGATGGGCGACATGGGGCAGATGATGGGTGCTGGCAAGATGTCGCCGGAAGAAATGGGTGATATGTCGAACATGATGAGCGATATGTCCGGAATGATGAAGCAGATGTCGGAGCGGATGAAGCCGGTTCCGAAAAATACAAAGTAGCCACCGGGATGACTGGGAGGCAGGTTACTGCGGCTAATAGGGAGGATGATACCACTGAAAATCAACTGAGTTCTCCCGGAGGGGTTGGTTCGCGGACCTCAGCATCTTTTTTCAAAGCAATCTTGCGTCGAGACTCGACGTCGCATGAATTCGCCATTCAGGTGGGCACTCCCAAACGAGGTAGCACCCAACGCATGAGCACGATATCGCCGACAAAAAATACAATAAACCACAGCCAGTCAAACATGAATTCTATTCCTCCCGTGAAGAATCGATGGAAGCCGGCGCCTCTCCCAGCGGACAGGGAGAAGTTGGTGTCTGTCGATGGAATACTTCAGATTCTATTTTGACGGCGCTCTTGATCGAGTTTGTCACAAAACAATTCTCTTTAGTCTTTGCTAGCACCTTAGTCATCCGAACCAGATCTTGAGCAGATTCGATGACGACTCTCGGCTTGATGACGATCTCGGTCATTCGGTAACCCGCCCCTTCCACTTTTTCCAACTTGCCTCTCGCAGTGGAACAAAAGCTAATTACAGGAATTTTGGAGTTTTCGACAATCGTTAAAAAAGTGAGCATGAAGCAGGTGTTCACCGACGCGACCAAAAGGTGTTCCGGCGTCCATTGCCCTGCATGCCCCTTGAATTCAAGCGGAGCGCTGACCGTGAAGCTGGGCAGTCCCGGGCCGCTCAACTGACCCCTTTTCTCCGTCTGCCATTCAACTTCCGTTTCATAATAGAACACGCTTGATGGAGGCATCTCGCTAATCCTCTTTGTTTGTCTCCTCTCCACTCGACGTTGATGAAAACATCACGGCGCTTGCTCTCGTCCCCCCAGCTCACGCAACAAATCTGTGTAGGTAATCACGCCGACGACTTTATCTGTGTTGTCCACGACGGGTAGCCCGCCCACATGCCAACGCAGCATCAGTTCAGCTGCCTCCCTTAGTGTCGTGTCGGGTCCTACCTTTACCGGATCGAAGACCGCGGCCTGTTGCACCGAGAGCGACCAGAGCTGAACCATCGCCTCTTCCTTGTTGACAAACGCAAGGGAGGGGCGAATCAGCCGTATGTCGCGATCAGAGAGTATGCCAATCAGCTTGTCGCTGTCATCCACCACCGGCAAGTGGCGAAAGTGACCTCGCTCCATTTTCCATATGGCCTCTTTGAGGCCATCGTTTGGTTTCACTGTGGACGGATTCTTGGTCATGCGCTCCTTGATTTTGACGGCTTTCTTTTCTTTTCGTGTCTGAAAGGAAGAGATCGTCAGCGGCGTATGTTTGAGATACTCCGTGATCAGATTTTCATATTCCACCAATTGGACTTTTCCAGCGACGAAGATTTCCTCGATTTCGCGGGTCGGAGATTGACCTTGTTCGATCCAAAAGGTCGCAACCTGCTTCTGCACAGCTTCCTTGGCCAGTTCCGTAAAGTCGATTCCTTCCCCCGGATGCACCTGGACAATGTCTATTTTTCCGGGCACATCGCTCAGATGCGCATAACAGCGCAGACCGAGCAGGCTTTCACGGTTTGGGAACACCGGGATAATCTCGAGGCCCATGCCCAATAGTTTTTCGATGCATACAAAGCTCTCGCTGTTTGGGTCGTCGCTTGCGCCGACGACCGCGATGCGGCGGCAGGTTTCCAAGATAGCCTTGCGTTGCCTTCGAACGAGGTAAACCCTGCGAGTCAAATCTCCGGCCCAGTAATTCTCTATCTGCTCCTGTCTCCTCCTGAGAGGAGAATCGTTATCTTTGGCTTCAATTCCTGGCATCGGCTTTCCTTTCGCCGTCATCCCTATGATCAGGGACCGTCGTTCCGTAGGAGGAGCAAGAGCCGTACCAGAGAATCGATACGATTTGGGACGAGGTTGACGCCTCAATTTTCAGGATCGGGAAAAAAACTCCTAAAGAATCGCACTTATGCAAAAGTCGCCCCCGCCGTTTAAGGATTTCTAGGATGCATGGAGACCGGGGCCAAAACGGGATGGATCGGCGGGAGAGAAAGCCCAGCTTACCCTCAAAAGTTTACACTTCGATAAAAGAACCGTTTCGTTGCTTCCGCGGAAAGAATGTAGAGAACGAGAATCGCCGCCAACACTACGAGAAACTCAACCGGCATGGATGTAAAACCGAAGAGAAATTTCACGGGTGTATAGGGCAAAAGCAGAGTAGCCAAAACCACCGCCATGGTGGCAACCCACAGCGATACGCTCGGTTTGCTTTTGATGAACGATTGGCGGGTTCTGATAATGAGGACGATTAGTGACGCCGAGATCACGGATTCCATGAACCAACCGGTACGAAAGTGAGCGACGTTGGCGTGGAGCAGGAACAGCAATGCAGCGAAGGTAAGGTAGTCGAAAAACGAACTCACAATGCCAAAGGTGATCATGAACTTTCGGATAAACTTGATGTCCCAATGGCGCGGCCTCTGCACGAACTCGCTGTCCACGCGATCCGTCGCGATGGCCATCTCCGGCAGATCCGTGAGCAGATTGGTCAAAAGAATTTGCTTGGGCAGCAACGGTAAAAAGGGCAAAAAGAGAGAGGCCCCGGCCATGCTGAACATATTGCCGAAATTCGCGCTCGTCGCCATGAAGACATACTTCAGCGTGTTGGCAAACGTTGTCCGGCCCTCTTGCACTCCCTGCACGAGGACTTTTAGGTTTTTTTCCAGTAGCACGATATCTGCTGCTTCTTTGGCAACGTCCACAGCGCTGTCGACGGAAATCCCCACGTCAGCCGCATGAAGCGCCGACGCATCATTAATGCCGTCGCCCATATAGCCAACAACAAAACCCGATTTCTTCAGGGCAAGGATAATACGTTCCTTTTGATTGGGCTCCACCTCGGCGAAGACATCGACATCGCGCACTAAATTCACCAGGGCCGCGTCGCCAACCTCGCGTAGATCCCCGCCGGTTAAAATGTCCTTGCCGGCCAATCCCACTTCGCGACTGACATAAGCGGCCACTCGCTGGTTATCACCGCTGATAACTTTGAGCGCGACTCCAAGATCCCTAAGTGCGCGGATGGCGTCGACAACGCCCGCCTTTTCGGGATCACAAAGAACTAGAAAACCTAAAAAGATCATGCCTGCTTCATGCTCTTTCGTAATCAACGTATCTGCCCCGACATCACGGTAGGCGACTCCCAGAGTTCGAAACCCTCTATTGCCGAACTCTTCGAACCGCCGCCGGATTTGCTGCTCCACGCTGGCCAGTTCCATAACGGTGCCGTCGGCGATCTCTGCCTGCGAGCAAACCGCGAGAACATTGGCCAGCGCGCCTTTGGTGACCAGCAAATGCCTGCTTTGCTGCCGCACCAGAACGCTCAGGCGTTTGCGCACAAAGTCATAAGGAATCTCATCCAGCTTTTGGTATGCGCTCAAATCTATTTGGCGATGCCCGCGGATCGCCTCGTCGATGGGATTGGTGAATCCGGTCTCGTAGAAAGCGTTAAGGTAGGCATAGAGAAAAACTTTTGCGCTTTCCCTCCCCTCAAAATCCTCACAGGCGTACACGCGCACGAGCCCTTCCGTTAGCGTACCCGTCTTGTCGCAACAAAGGACGTTCATGCTACCGAAGTTCTCGATGGAGGAAAGCCGTTTGACGATTACTTTTTCTAAGGCCATGCGCTTGGCGCCGTGGGCGAGATTGATGGCGATGATTGCCGGCAACAGCTGCGGTGTGAGACCCACCGCCAGCGCCAAGGAGAATAGAAAGGCTTCCAACACCGGACGGGCGAAATAAACGTTGATGGCAAAGATCGCCATCACGAGCACTAAAGTGATTTCCATGAGCAGATAGCCGAAGCGGCGTACCCCGCGCTCAAATTCGGTTTCCGGCGGACGCAGTTTCAAGCGCGCCGCGACTTTGCCGAATTCGGTTGCTTCACTGGTGCAAACAACAACAGCTTGCGCTGTGCCGCTAACTACATGGGTGCCCATGAAGAGAGTGTTCCGACGCTCGCTCAGTACGGTGCCAGAAGGCAATAGACCAGCCAGTTTCTCCACCGGATAGGTCTCCCCGGTTAGAGTCGCCTCATCGACAAACAGGTCCTTCGATTCCAGAATCAGACAGTCGCCGGGAATGACGTCACCCGCGTTGAGAACGACAATATCTCCCGGAACGATTTCCTCCACGGGCAACTCTTGTTCCCTGCCGTCGCGCAACACGGCGGCGCGCACTTGCACGACGGCTAGCAGCTTCTCAACCGCGTCGGCGGCGCCCTTCTCCTGCCAGAAACCTAACAGGCCGCTGATGAAAACGATCATCACGATGATGGCAGCATCGGTGGTATCGCTGAGAAATAGAGACAACACCGCAGCGAAGAGTAGAATAAGAATGATGGGACTTTTAAACTGCGCAATAAAGAGCGTGAAGGCGTCTGTTTTTCTCTTGTCCTTGATCCGATTCAGGCCAAACTGGGCGAGACGGCGTTGGACCTCTGCGCTCGTCAGTCCCTGGGGCGACGCCTCCAGCTGTTGAAGCACTGCCGCAGCCGGGCAATTCCAAAAAGCAGTTAGGGATTTAGTCATCTTTCACGCATTCAACTCCGCCTAAACTCAGAAATCTTGCAACGCCCGCGCCATGTCACAGGGTTGAAGCAAGAAATTTCTTTTCTAAATGATATCTAGTTAAGCTGCTAGCAAATTCTCACGAGTGAGAAGAGTCCATCTCCAAAATCGCAAAGCTGCAAAGAATATTGCCTCCCAGTCCCTTTTGGCCTCAAATTTGGGGTAGATAACAACCCCCTCTCCATGTCATTCTGCAGCAAAGAATCTCACTGCAACAGATTAACTGTGACGGCTCAAAATGAGTCACTACCAAATTTGGCAATCGCCTACGGGTATGCATCTTTCTCTACCCGCCGTCTTTGAGCGGCGCACCCTACCACCAGCGGCATTCCGATTTACGGCGAGGAGAAATTAGAAGAGCTGATACATGATCTCGGTGTCCAACAAGGTATCCTTCGGGGAGGGAATACCTGCGGGGCTTTCCTCGGCTGAAGCTCAAGCGAGACTCGAGCAGGACGGTTACAACGAACTTCCCTCCACCACCCGTCGCACCACGCTCGCCATTGCTTTCGGCGTAGCGCGCGAACCGATGTTTCTGCTGCTTATTGCCAGCGCGCTGATCTACTTGATCCTGGGAGATGTCCGCGAAGCGTTGGTCTTATCGGCTTCCGTCTTGGTCATTTTGGGAATCACCATATTCCAGGAGCGAAAAACCGAGAGGGCTTTGGATGCGTTGCGCGATCTTTCCAGCCCCCGCGCGCTCGTGGTGCGGGACAGTGAACAGAAGCGCATCGCCGGGCGGGAAGTGGTCCGTGACGATATTTTAATTCTCACCGAAGGTGACCGAGTTCCCGCGGATGGAGCCCTGCTTGAATGCAACGACTTGATGGTCGACGAATCTTTGCTTACGGGTGAATCGGTGCCGGTCCGAAAAAAGTCCTGGGATAGGGCGCAAACCATCGCGCGTCCAGGCGGTGACGATCTCCCCTTTGTCTATTCCGGAACGATGTTGGTGCAAGGCCGGGGGGTGGCTAGAGTGGTTGCAACGGGCGTGCGCACGGAATTCGGAAAAATTGGCACCGCCCTAGAATCTGTGGAAACCGATGAGACATTTCTGCAAAAAAGATCCGCCACGCTGATCCGCAATTTTGCCGTCATTGGGCTTTCGCTTTGCGCGCTGGTTGTCCTTCTCTATGGGATTACCAGAGCAGATTGGATCGGTGGATTTTTGGGGGGCATCGCCCTCGCCATGTCTCTGCTCCCTGAAGAGATCCCCGTCGTGCTGACGGTTTTTCTCGCTTTGGGAGCCTGGCGCATGTCCCAGCGGCGGGTGCTGACGCGGCGCATGCCGGCCATTGAGACCCTCGGCTCCGCCACGGTTCTGTGTGTTGATAAAACCGGCACCCTCACCCTTAACCGTATGTCAGCGAGCCGGATTTGTGTGGACGGGGAATTTTACGAGGTAGACATGCACGCGAGCGAATCTCTGCCAAAGCAATTCCATGAGACCGTTCGCTTTGCAGTACTCGCCAGCGAAACAAATCCCTTCGACCCTATGGAGAAAGCCTTCAAGGAAATCGGTGATCGTTATCTCGATCAAACACAAGGCGAGCAGCCATGGAGCTTGGTGCACGAGTATTCACTTTCGCCGGAACTTTTGGCCATGTCGCATGTGTGGCAGTCTTCCGCCGATGAATCCTATATCGTCGCAACCAAAGGCGCGCCTGAATCTGTCGCCGAGCTTTGTCATTTTGATCCGATGCAACGCCAACGTCTCTCCGCCAATGTCGATGCCATGGCCGCAGACGGGCTACGGGTTTTGGCCATTGCCAAATCTCGCTTCCAAGGGCGTGCCTGGCCCGATAGCCAACACGACTTCGACTTTGAATTCCTTGGACTGATAGGACTGTCTGATCCTATTCGGCCGTCCGTTCCTGCCGCCCTCCGTGAATGCTATAGCGCCGGAATCAAAGTGGTTATGATCACCGGCGACTACCCCTCAACCGCACAAGCCGTAGCTCGCAAACTAGGGTTCAACACGACTTCGGTCGTAAGCGGAAGCGAGATTGAACGAATGGCCAGCGCCGAGCTGCGCCGGCGCATCCCGCAAACCACGATATTTGCTCGAGTCCTGCCCGAGCAAAAACTGAATCTCGTGGATGCTATCAAAGCTAACGGCGAAATCGTCGCGATGACCGGCGACGGCGTAAACGACGCACCCGCACTCAAAGCCGCCCACATTGGGATCGCCATGGGCGGGCGGGGCACCGACGTGGCTCGCGAAGCGGCATCTTTGGTGCTCCTCGACGATGACTTCGCCACCATCGTGGAAGCGATCCGCTCCGGCCGGCGCATCTATGATAATTTGCAGAAAGCCATGGCATTTATCTTCGCCATTCACGTGCCCATCGCCGGAATCGCGCTGATGCCCTTGATTTTCAACTGGCCTTTGATTCTTGCTCCGGTTCACATCGTTTTTCTTGAGCTCATTATCGACCCGGCCTGTTCGATCGCCTTCGAGGCCGAGCCCGCTGAGGCGAATGTTATGAACCGGCCGCCGCGCGATCCGCATGAGCCGCTTTTCGGCACGGACAAGATTGTTTTGAGTTTGCTCCAAGGGTTTGTCGTGCTGCTGGCCGTCCTATCTACTTTGGGGTTGGCTCTTTACCTTGGCCACGACTCTTCCTATGCGCGGGCTCAGACCTTCGCTACCTTGGTGGCTGGAATACTGGCTTTGATTTTTGCCAACCGGTCTTGGTCGCGAAATATCTTTGCGACTTTTCGTTCCCGCAACGGCGCTCTTTGGTGGGTCGTGGGCGGTGCCATCGGGTTTCTTTTTTCCGTCCTCTATGTTCCTTATCTCTGCGAGATCTTCCGCTTTGCAGCCTTAAAGCCGTATGATCTGGCGGTCTGTTTGGTAACCGGAGCGCTTAGCGTGGTCTGGTTCGAAGTCGTGAAGTTCGCGCGTAACCGGGGCAAGCGAAAGTCGGCGGGATGAAGGAACTAGCCAACCATATTTCAAAATTGGTGATTGAATCGTGTTTTACAGAATCGGAAAACGAGGAGACTCGCGCAAAGACGCAAAGCACGCTAAGTTCGGACAAATACAAAAATACTTTTTCTTTGCGCTCTCGGCGTCTTCGCGCGAGAAAATTTTTGAAGTGGCCCTATCAAACATTTCAAAGGGAAAAATCTCTTAAACCCCGGTCCGGCGCCGCAAAGCACCCAGTTACCGATTCCTGGTTTTGCCTCGCCGACCCCGGTTTGTTCCTAACACGTCGTTCACCCAGGTCATCGCCGTCACTGTAGAGGGAAACCCTAGCGTTGTGATGCCGAGCAAAACGACATGGTAGATTTCCTGCGGCTTGGCGCCCTCTTCGAGAGCACGGCGAGCATGAGAATGAACCGCACCCTCCAGCCTCGCTCCCATGGCCATAGCGAGCTTCACCAGCTCTCGATCCTTTTTGCCCAGAGGCCCAGCGTCGTGAGAGAGAGCGCCGAGCTTGTCGTATGCCTTCCAGATTTCAGGATGCCCGCCTCTGAATGCTTCGTACGGTCGCGGGAGTCTAGCCATTTCTATCCACCTCTCATTCTTGAATGGTCACAATTCCAGATCGTAGCCGGCTTTGGCCATCGCCCGGCGCGTGGCTTCGATCACTGTGGGAGCTTCTACGTGCGGTGCGACTTTCACTGCCGGAGCACTCTTTAGTTGGGCAAGAATCCGTTCGACCTCAGCGCCTGCCAAATTCTCGCACTGTTCATAAAGACCATCCGCACCCTCTTCGATGGGATTGTGGGCGCTCAGAATAGTGCGTAAGGCGGCGACAATTGCAGGTCGGCGTGGGCACGAGAAGCGCGGCAAGAGCTCCGTGATCCAGCCGGAGTTTAGCCGCAATAGGGAGTGGCTCGCCGCCGCGCAGCAGTTGCGCGGCAGGGAGCAAAATTTTTTCTTCCATACCGATGTGCTTGAGTAAACCCGCACGGAAATTCGGCGTACGCAGCAGGGTTTATTCCGCCTGGACTCATCGAGCGCTCGAGAAGGGAACTGAGACCGCGGTGATTTTCTGAAAGAAATCGGTAAATGGGTTCGCTGCTCATTACTTCTTAACGATCAAGACCGGGCAATCGGCGTAACGCACGGTTCTCTCCGCTACGCTGCCGAGCGTGAACCGACGAAAGCCGGTCCGGCCGTGGCTGCTCATGACAATCATAGCGACCCGGAGCCTCCGCGCCAGATCGGCGATCACGCGCGCAGCATCGGCCCTCCGCAATAGGATCGATCGGTATTCCGCCGGGTTCAATTTTGCACGCCGGACCATGGCTTGCAAGTCGCGCCGTGCTCGCCTTTCTGCCGTCGCGTAGACGCTGCCTATGAAAGCGTCCGCCTGAGAGATTAGAGGGTGAACGCGGGGCAGCATGACATGCAGGAGCACCAACTTTCCCTTCTTTTTCCGGGCGAGAGCAGCGGCATGCCTTAGGGCAATCTTAGAGCCCTTGGAAAAGTCAACGGGGACAAGATAGGTTTTAGATGCTCCCATCGTTCCTCCCTGCTTTTGCCGAATCTCCGTTGCAGCGTTCGAGCGGGCTTTCAGTTGAAAACTATGAGGGGTTTGATGATTCTGCCTTCCTTGATCTGCATCATACGAAACGCCTTCTCGATCGGATCGAATTGTAGCAATGCGTCGTCATAGAGGTCGGATCGACTCCGCCTCTTTCGAGTGCTGCAACAGACGCTTCATCCTCTCCGCACCTCGAGACTGTGTCGCAAATCTCCAAAGCCGCGTTGTCATTCCCATTCCGAACGAATGTGAGGGATCTTAGATTTCTCGCTCTGCTCGAAATGGGACAAACAGAGAGCGCCGACGGCTCTTTGCCGTCATGACGACAAATTCATTGTCGCTCCTCCAAAGACCCAAGTAAGCTTCCTTTCTGAACCGAAGACTCTCGTGCCATGTTGCGAAGAGGCCCGGCCACGCCTTTTTAGGTTCTTTGTGCTTTTCTCTCGAGCCCTTCAGCGAATTGCTCAAACCGTTTCCACCAGCTCGAATTTCTCAGATAAGTTGCGCTGTTCTTGGAACTTAGAATCTTATCGGCCATTGGAAAACGCAAGATACTCCTCTTTCCAAATGCGGTTGGGATAGAGCTCCGTTATTCCCCGCAAGCTTTTCACGAGAGATTCTCTCGCCAGCTGATTTGCCTTCGTATCTGCCTCCGTGGCCTCTGCAAGCTGCGAAACCAGCGCCCTTCCCCTCTAGTGCTCCGTCACTGATACTGCTATGCGCCAAGGGCCTTCCTAGATATGCCAGCGATGAAAAGCGCTCCACTCCTAATCCGCTCTTTTCTCCCACACCACCCGCACAAACTTATTGTTATGACCCCACTTGTAGGCGATTTTACCGCCGCGCGCCTTCCGCAGTGAACGACCAAGCCGCTGCGCCAACTTCTCCGTGGTTGTTTCTACTTTCCACTCTCCGTTCTCCATGTGTAGGCGCATGATTCTTTCAAGCGGATTTTTCGTCCGCGCGCGCTCCTCTTCGTTGCGCAGTATACGAACGATCTCCCCCCGCTCGGCCGTCTCGACTCCGAGTATGTGTAGCTCTCCGGAGGGGTATCTATCTTTGATCTTCATGCACGCGGGACAATAAACGGGATGGCTGTGAACCGGATTGCTGAATCCACTCGGAGGGTTCAGTGTCCAGTGGCGCTTAAAGTAGAATGTCCTGCAGCCAGTGCACTGGATAATCCCTTTGGGAGTTTGCCTGGGAAGATAACTGTCTCTATCGACTTCAACTTTCTTCTTGTAGGTGGTGTCATATCTCTTGGTTGTGGTGCTCATCTCGTTGCTCCTTCCTTTGGAGGCTCGCCCTCTTTTCCCATGAGCTTATCGATCCAAGCACCCAAGGGACCTCGGGTCACCTTGCTGATTATCGCTTCCAACTCCCCTTTATCCATCCAGATACCGCCGCAATTATGACAGCGGTCTAAAATGAATCCCTGAAAGGAGTAGGTCTCCAGCTCACCCGGACATTTGGGGCAGTTGATTCGGCTGCTCGTCTTTTCAACCTTTTGTAGTTGCGCCTTGATTTTGTTGATGAGCTCTCGATCTCGTTCAGCGAAGTAAATATCTTCTTTGGCGCGCTCGACGAGCTTCATCGTCTCGCCGAATTTGTCCTTTTCATCTGCCATTGTTTCTCCCCTCCAATGTTCTAGTAAGGCGTAAGACGCAGTTTCGATGCCAACAAAATATTGGATCGTCGATCAAAGTTTCCAAATTCTCCAACCAGTTATCCGGTATCTGAAAATATTTGCAAGGCGCTATTCCCGGAATTGCGAATAAAGCCCGTGAATTCTTGCAAGCCTGCGAAGAAACTATTAAGCGATGATTAAACTATGTGAACGGTCGCCGGGCATCTTTCTTGCGTCACTGGAATCTAAAACGATGAGGAAATCAGCGAGGAGTGCGCAAATAAAATTGCTAACGACGATCTGTTCGCTGGCTTTCCTGTTTTTTTTGGCCTCCTTACACCACGATAGCTTTAGCGCCGGCATCGATTCGGGCAAAGCATTCTATCTGCAGTATTGCAGCTCTTGTCATGGCCAGGAGGGGCGTGGCAACGGTCCGGTCGCCCGCTACCTTAATGTCAAAGTTCCCGATTTGACCCTCATCAAAGAGAAAAACAAAGGGATTTATCCAACGGATAAAATCATGTCGGTTATTGACGGCAGGCGCATCGTCCGAGCCCATGGCGAACGAGAGATGCCGGTTTGGGGTGAGATATTCAAAAGCGAACAAAAAAAATATCCGGAGCGGACCGGCTTGTTGAAAGCAAAAATCATCGCGGAGTATGTTGCCACGCTTCAGTGATGATGTGCGTGGATAACGGGTCCTCGCATTGTGATAGCCCGGCGCATCTCTGAGTCATGGCAACCATAGTAGTAAACGGCCAGAAGTACGACGTCAGGGAGAACCTTTCGATTCTCCACGCCTTGCGCGCTTTGGGAATCGAGGTTCCGACCCTTTGCCATGATGAGCGTCTGAAACCCACAGGCGTCTGCAGGTTGTGCGTGGTTGAAATCAAAGGATGGTCCCATCCGGCCATTGCCTGCCATACGTCAATCTCCGATGGGATGGAGATCGACACAGAGACGGAGAAACTGCGTCAGGAGCGCAGGGGCGTTCTCTCGCTGCTCGCCCACCGTTATCCCGCACCCGCCATCCGACAGTTTCCGGACAAAATGTTCCATCGCTATCTCCAGCTTTACGGGCTCGAAGCCGAGGCCTCGGGTAGCATCAAGCCGGATCTCATCGACGACTCGCATCCTCACATACACGTCGACATGAACCGCTGCATCGACTGCTATCGCTGCGTGCACATCTGTGAAGAAGTGCAGGGACAGTTTGTTTGGCAGGTTTGGAACCGCGGCGCTGAGACACGTATCGTGCCGGACTCAGGAACGACCCTGCGCGAGAGTTCTTGCGTGAGCTGCGGCGCGTGCGTCGATACCTGCCCGACAGGTGCGCTCGAAGACAAAACTCTTCTTTTACTTGGCGAGCCCACAGAATGGACAAAAACAACCTGCGCTTACTGCGGAACCGGCTGTGAGACAAACGTCGGGACGCGGGATGGCAGGATTGTCTCGGTCCGCCCTGCGTTGGAGGCCCCCGTCAGCAAGGGCCACTTGTGCGTGAAAGGACGCTATGCCTACGGATACAATTCTGCGCCGGACCGGATCACGGAGCCCATGATTCGTCATGGTAAGGATTGGAGAAAAGTGACGTGGGAAGAAGCTCTGACTTTCACAGCCAAAGGCCTGGAACGCGTGCTCCGGGAACACGGACCGCAAAGCGTCGGTGTGCTGGGGTCGGCCCGCGCCACCAACGAAGAGAATTACCTCGCGCAAAAATTCGCTCGGGCGGTTCTCGGAACGAACAACGTCGATTGCTGTGCGCGCGTCTGTCATGCGCCTACAGCCGCGGCCATGAAGATGATGCTCGGTACCGGTGCGGCTACTAACTCCCTCGACGATATCGAACGCGCACGCACCATCCTTATATGCGGGACCAACACCACTGAAAACCACCCCATCGTCGGCGCCAGAATTAAGGAGCAGGTTCTGCGCGGCGCCAATCTGATTGTCATCGATCCAAGGAACATCGAGCTGAGTCGCTATGCACAGGTTCATCTCGGGCTTCGGCCCGGCACCAACCTGGCCCTGCTCAATGCCATGGCGAACGTCATCGTTATAGACAAACTCTACGATGAGCAATTCGTCAGCGAACGAGTTTCCGAGCTCGATGAATTTTCCGCCTTCGTCCAGGACTGGGTACCCGAAAGGGCCGCGGTTGTTTGCGGCGTCGAAACCGAACTGATCGTTAAAGCCGCGCGTCTATACGCGCAAGCGAAACCCTCGATGTGTTTTCACGGCCTCGGTGTCACCGAGCATACACAGGGAACCGACGGAGTCATGGCGCTTGTGAATCTCGCCCTGCTCACCGGCAATATCGGCAAGCCAGGTAGCGGGATTAATCCGCTCCGTGGGCAGAACAACGTTCA
>Ga0126383_10001205_pt1 | contig 15857 bp, 14 predicted proteins | sample PanSoiMetPlot_35_FD_96882 | JGI IMG/M metagenome (GOLD analysis project Ga0126383, IMG submission 96882) | Tropical forest soil microbial communities from Panama - MetaG Plot_35 | ecosystem: Environmental > Terrestrial > Soil > Tropical forest > Bulk soil | place: Panama | collected 2016-02-17
CGAAGATCAGAAAGTCGACACGCTCGGGTGAGAGTGCCGCATCAGCGAGCGCGCGCCGCAGGGCTTCCGCCGCCAACGAACTGGTGGTCATACCCGGTGCGGCCCAGCGGCGTTGACGTATGCCCGATGACTTGAAGATCTGCGCGGGCTCAATCTCGAGCCGCGCGGCAATCTCTTCGTTGGTTACCACGTTGTCGGGCAGGCAGACGCCCGAACCAATGATGTAAGCGCTCATGGCGGTCAGCCCTGATGCGCGACCAGGTAATTCTCAATCGCCGCGAGCGTCTGAAAATTGATCGCCACCACGTCGCTGTCAGGAATCTTGATATCGCAGGTGCTCTCGAGCAGCGTGACGAAATCCACCAGGGCAAAACTGTCCAGGACGCCCGTTTTGAACAGGTCCTCGCCGTTGACCGGCGGTGAAACACCGGCGTTTGCTGCGCTCTCTTTGAGAAAATCGGTTACGGGTTGTGGCAAAGCCATGAACTGGTTCCTCCATTTCGAACTGTCTTACCGGTGGCGACCTAATTTGAAATCGGCGATCGTTTGGGCAACCGCCGTCTTATCTATTTCTGCGCAATCGTGTCTCGTTTCGGCAGTGGATGGCGCGCGAGGTAGCGGTCGTAACCATCGACCAGCGCGCGATAGATCAACTCGCCAATCCGGTCGGCGCCCGCCGCATTCGGATGCGTCAGGTCTCCGCCGACCAGATGGTTCTTGCCTTCATGCCATTTCGCCATCGTGCCTTCGCCGCCCATCGCCGCGAACAGATCGAAAAAGGCGCAGTTCGTTTCGGCGGCGACGCGGCGCTGCATCTCCACAATTTTGGGAATTGACGGCAGCGTGATGATTTCACCGCCGCGGTGAGTGCCGCGGTCCATCGGCGAGACGATCAGTACCGAGGCCCGGGGCAACGCGGTATGAACCCGGCGCACAACTTCGCGCAAGTCGCGTTCGTAGCGGGCCATCTGATCGTCCGCAGCGTACTGACTTTCGTTGGTGCCGTAATTCAAAATCACCAGGTTCGGATTCCGGTGCTGCAGCTGCGCGGTCCAGTGCTGCTCATTCATCACAGTCGCCAGCAGTCCCGCAAATGCGCCGTTGACGCCCAGGCTGTCGTACACCACCCCCGGACCATCGTTCTCAATGACGGCGCCGAACATCCGCACCGAGCCGCCGGTGGTTTTGATTTCGAAACTGTTTGCGCCCTGTTGCGGCGCGTCGATTTCAAAGAAGCCTGATTCGACGGAGTCGCTGGCGGTGGAAATTGACTGCGCGACCCCGTCGTTCACGCTCGCGGCGAACTGGCCACCGTTCGGCTCGCGCAGGTAATAAACGTCCATGCGCGAAAAGTTCCTGCCCGTGTCGCCGTCCGTCGCTGGTCCAAATTTTGTGTACCGGCCTGCGCCGTTCGCCCGAAAGTCAACGCCGCCAAGTCCAAAGGCGCCGTCTTTCACCATCGGATTCATAATCGAGTCGTTCGTCCAGCCACCGCCCGGAGCAAACGAAATGTTCTGGTGTCCGTACCAGGCCCACGGACGATCCAGCAGAATGAAACCGTGACCGGCATCGCCGAATCGCTGCTGCAAGAGCCGGCGCACCGGCGCCGTGATGCCGTCGTTAGTGATTGGCGAATCGCCGTAGTGAGTGATGCGCGTGATGGCGCCAGGCTCTTTTAGTTCAGTGCGGGCCAGACTCGCGTAGAACCCGTCAAGGGTGTGGGTTGGGTCGATGATGCTCCCGGCTCCGGCCGGCGGATCCGCAGGTGGCGTTTCCGCAATCTCCGGCGTCGTTGCTCCGGGCAGGCTCTCGGCATTCACCTGGGAACCTTTGAACGAAATAAGTTGATGCAAGTTCGGCAGCATTTCGCGATAACTCGCGCCCTTGATACCGAGCACATGAGAGATGCCGGGAATCGCCAACGGGAGCGTGGCCAGAATCGCTGTCAGGAGAATGACGCGCGCCGGCTTTCGCAGAATGACTGCCGAGTTGCGATCATCCGTCGATTCAATCATCGATTGAACTGTCTCTTCGGTTGCGACCATATTGAAAACCTCCGGACACCGGGCGGGGCAGTAGCCCGACCGTTAGGGAGGGCTTGCAACCGTCGCGGGGCCCTCCCTGACGGTCGGGCTACTGCCTGTCAGACGTGACACGCCTAGAAATTTCCATAGATGAATTGCACGTTGGCACTCGACAAGTAATAGAGACCGAAAGCCACGCTGAGAATCACCAACGCCTGCGCGGGCGATGGCAGCCAATTCCACGTCGTAGATACGGACTCGAAAGCGCGCTTTGGCAGCCAGTGCGCCAGAAAGCCGATCGCCAGAACGATGAGCACCGGCCGGGCGAGATTCGCGACGCCAAATTGCAGCGCGCCCAGCCGCGCCAGGATTTCCGCCGCGCTGCGTATGCTGCCGGCGCGAAAGAGCAGCCAGCCCGCGCAGACAAAATGAAAGGTGGCGACCACGCAGACTGCTTTGATCCACCACTGTTGGCGCGGCCTTAGCTTGTGCCGGCGGCGATGCTCTTCCCACAGGTGATTTGCCGACAGGCCCAGTCCATGCCAGCCGCCCCACAACAGGAACGTCCAGGCGGCTCCGTGCCAGAGGCCGGCGATGAGCATCGTGAGCATCACATTGCGGTAGAGATTCAGCCGGCGCTTGCGAATTCCGCCAAACGACACGAACAGGTAGTCACGCAGCCAGTCAGACAGAGTGATGTGCCAGCGGCGCCAGAAGTCGACGACGCTGCGGGCGCGATATGGAGAATTGAAATTCTCGGGCAGCTTGATTCCCAGCAGCAGCGCCGAGCCGATGGCGATGTCGGTGTAGGCCGAGAAGTCGCAGTAGATTTGCAGCGCATAACCGTAAATCGCAAAGAGCGTTTCTACCGACGAATAAAGCTGTGGCTGATCGAAAACCCGATCGACCAGGTTGTTGGCCAGGAAATCGGCGATCGCGATCTTCTTAACGACGCCAATCATGATCAGAAAGATCGCACGCTGTCCGTCTTCACTTGTCAGCCCGCGGCGCCAGGCAAACTGGGGTAATAACTGGCCGGCGCGGACCAGCGGGCCGGCGATCAAAGTCGGGAAGAAGGCCACGAAGGTCAGGTATTCCAAAAGGCTCCGCGTAGGTTTGATCGCGCCGCGATAGACGTCGATCACGTAACTCAGCGAGCGGAAAGTGATAAAGGACAGGCCCAGCGGCATCAACAGGTGCAGCAGTAACGGCGAGGTGGGCCGGCCGAATTTGCTCAGCAGCTCAGCCGCTGAACTGCTGAAGAAGTTGAAGTACTTGAAAACGAAGAGACAGCCGACATCGACGAAGACGCTGGTGAGCAGGAAAAATCTTCGGTGTGCGGGTTCGCCAATCCGGCCGATGATTAATCCGTTGGTGAAGTCGACCAGTGAGATTAGCAACAGGAAGCCGAGGGACCACGGATTCCACAACGCGTAAAAATAGTAACTCGCCAGCAGCAGGAAAAGGAGCGCCAGCCGCCGCCGGGGAAACAGCAGCCAATAGACAAAGAAAACAATCGCGAGAAAGATTAAATAACTGCCGCCGGTGAGTAACATCGCGTCTGGGTAACGACCTGAGAAATCGAAAATCCAACAGACGCGATTCTGCCAGCGTCGAAATCAAATCGTTACGAGACTATCAACGGCGCAGAGACAAGATTTCCATAGCCCGCGTTTGTGGTAATCCACAGCAGTCGATTTCGTTTGGACGTTATGGTGTCAGAAGCCCGACCGTCAGGGAGGGCAACTTGGGGAGACGGTCACGACTGAAGCAAGGGCAACTGGCGGAGGCGGTCACGACTGAAGAAAAGGGCAACTGGCGGAGGGGGCCCTCCCTTACGGTCGGGCTTCTGACTGTTCATAGGCACTCATGAGGTTTCTGATGAAAGCATCGCCAAGCATTTCGTATCCCGGGCGGGTCAGGTGCACGCGATCGCCCTGGGCCCAACCGCGGGCCAGCCAGCTATTCATCGATCCTGATCCCCCCATCGAGTCGAAGGCGCTCCAAAACGCGCAGCCGGATTCCAGCGCGACGGCGCGTTGGGTTTCGATCATCGAGGGCATGCGGGTGGCGGCAATCGGCAGATCTCCCCGATCAGGCGGAGCGAACAGGAGGATGGAGGCTTGCGGCGCCGCCGATCGAATCCGTTGAATTACGCGCAGCAACAGGCGCCGGTAGGATGCGGGCGTCCAATCGCCGTCGGTAATCTCGTTGGTGCCGTAAGCCAGAATGATCAAGTCCGGCTTACGTTGGGCCAACTCGGCGGTAAACGTCGTCCCGTTCCACGACAGGATGCGCGAGATGCGCGCGCCGTTAATCCCACAGACGTCGTAGCTGATTCCGGGCACCAGCCGCTCAGCGACAATTCCCAGGATCCGGGCCTTGCCCGGCTTGAGCGTGCGAATTTCGACGCGATGGTTCGCATCCGCGGGACTGTCAAACGAGAAAGATTCCGTCGCCGTGCCGCGCGCCGCCAGCGACAGCGGCTGGTCGAGCACGGTGGCGCCATCCAGCGTCACATCGATCGTCCCGCCGCCTGGTTCACGAACGTAATAGATTTCGAAATGATTCGCCGCAGTTTCCACCCAGATGCGTTCGTTGGGACGGTTAGTGACGAGGTTGATTCCGGCCAGGCCATAGATATTGTCGGCTTCCATACGCCCGGCAATGCCTTCGATCTGCCACCCGGAACTGGCGCCGCTGGCCACGCCACGCCGCCGCGTCGTCATCGGGTTTCCGGGCACGATGTAACCCGCGCCGCCGTCGCCAAATCGCTCCTGCAGGCGTCGTCGAATCTCACCAGTCAAAATGTCGGCCGCCGCATGCGAGTCGCCAAAGTGCATGACCCGCGCAGGTTCAATCCTGCGGCCAGAACGAATTTGCGAAAGGGAAGAAAAGAAATTGCCGAGCGCGGCAGCATTGGCCAACGCACTCGGCGCCGCTCGTTTCCCGGACCGCGGTTCCTGCGCAAGGGCCAGCACGATCAGCAGAACAAAGCAGCAGGCGAAGCAGAGCGTTAGCCTGGCAGCAGTCAGCATCGCCACGCATCATCGGGACCCTCGTCCGCATGGTCAACCGTGCTTGCCACAGTAGCAACGCTGTGCGAGCATACAGCGCATCTCATCAGGACTTATCAACCACCACATGAGCACTGTTGCTTCCAGAAGGACTCGCGTCTCTCGCAAAGCGAGCCAGTTCACTGAATCAGTCATCCGCGAGATGACCCGCGAAGCGATGAAGCACGGCGCGGTCAATCTGTCGCAGGGCTTTCCTGATTTCGCCGCGCCGGAAGATATTAAGCGCGTGGCCATGCAGGCCATTGCCGATGATGTCAATCAGTATGCGATTACCTGGGGCGCGAAAACATTTCGCGATGCGATTGCGCAGAAGACGAAATGGTATCTCGGGTTTGAGATTGATCCGGAAGCCGAGATCACCGTCACCTGCGGATCGACCGAGGGAATGATCTCGGCAATGATGGCGACCGTCGATCCGGGCGATGAAGTAGTTGTGTTTGAGCCGTTCTATGAAAACTACGCGCCCGATGCGATTCTTTCGGACGCCACGCCGCGTTACGTCCCGTTGCGCGCCCCGGATTGGAGTTTCGATCGCGATGAACTGCGGGCGGCCTTCAATGCCAAGACGAAAGCCATCATCATCTGCAATCCCAACAACCCGACGGGGAAAGTCTTCACGCGTGAGGAGATGGAATTCATCGCCGGCCTCTGCCAGGAATTCGACACCCTCTGCTTCACCGACGAAATCTACGAACACATTCTCTACCCGCGCGAGGGCGCCGAAATCGCCCACATCTCGATGGCCCAGATCGAAGGCATGCGTGAGCGCACCGTAATCGTGAATTCGATGTCGAAGACCTATTCGGTGACCGGCTGGCGCGTCGGCTACTGCATTGCGAGCCCTGAAGTTACCAGCGCAGTCCGCAAGGTCCACGACTTCCTGACGGTGGGCGCGGCAGCGCCGCTGCAAGCCGCGGGCGCCTATGCGCTGGCGCTGCCGCCTGCCTATTACGATCAAATACAGAAAGAGTATGAGGCGCGCCGCGATCTGATTTTGCCGGAACTTGAGAAAACCGGCTTCGCGACCTTCCGGCCCGATGGCGCTTATTACGTGATGACCGACATCAGCGCCTTCGGCTTCAAAGATGATTTGGAATTCACCCGTCACCTGATTCGGGAAGTCGGCGTCGCCTGTGTTCCGGGCTCGAGCTTCTATAGCGATCCGGCCAAAGGTTCGCAGCAAGTGCGGTTCTGCTTTTGCAAGAAGGACGAGACCCTGATGCTGGCCGCGGAACGTTTACAGAAGCTGCGAGCCTGAGAAAGTGGATTTCAAGATGATTCGCCGCCAGAGCTGCTTAGTCATCTCCCTTGTTCTGTTGGGCGCCTGGAAGGCGCGCTTTAGTCCAACAAGATTATCGGGACAACCGATAAAAGTCAGCGGCAGGGTCCTGTACAATTTCGTGCCTCAGGGACGACCAGGGGCAATCTCTTGAAATAGACGGATACGATCGTTTCTCTCCCTCACAGCATCAAAGGCACATACCCCCCAGGACAAAACGAAAACCCGACACAATCGAAGGAGGTCGCGGCAATGGCTGACGATTCCAACAAGTGCGCGCATGGCCCATGCGACTGTCCGCACGAGCAAAACAGCAAGTACTGCAGCGAATACTGTGAGAACGCCGAACGATCAAAGGTCATGGAGATCGGCTGCGGCTGTGAGCATGCCGGCTGCCGCTAGCTGGTCAGTGCGGTCATGAGCGGGTCGCGATCATCTGCGTGAGCAGACAGGATCAGGCGACCTGCGAACGCAAGGCGCCTGTCACATTCGCTTAGGCGAGTGCGAGGGTTAATTGTGTGTCGACCTCATAATGAAATTGTAATCGAAGTATCGCACCTTCAAGCCGCGGCAACTTTTACAATCAGCCCGCATCAGACCAGTCGTCTCCCGATCGACTAACCATCACGGAGGGCAGCATTATGCAGAAGTTTTTCCTCGCAATATTACTCATCGTCGCCGCGTCAGGAATTATCGCCGCGCAAAAGAACAGCGACGGTATTGATACCGGCGCGGGCAACCGCACCGCGGCGCAAAAGCAGGGCAAGCAAATCGATTTGCAATCGGGCACGGAGCTGAGCGCACAACTCCAGGGCCCGCTCGACGCGCGTCACGCCAGGGTCGGCGACCGCGTGATTCTCAAAACCTCCGATGTCATCAAACAGGACGGCCATGTGATTATTCCCAAAGGAACGCAACTGATCGGGCGCGTGACTGACGTGCAACCACAAACCAGGGACACAGTCGAGTCGCGCATCGGTCTGGTATTCGACGAGATTCGTTCGGGAACGAATGAGATTCCCATCACTGCCAGTATCCTGTCGATTACTCAGGCGCGGAATGACACCCTGGCGATTAATTCAACGGGCGAAGGCGACTCGATGACGCAAGCTGCCACGACTGCCCGGACCAGCTCGGGGCCCCGAACCAGTAACGGTGTCGGATTGTTGGGGAGCGCCGGCAACACCGTCGGCGGGGTGGTCAACAACACAACTGCGACCGCCGGAAATGTCGCCGCGACCACCAACAGCGCGGTGGGCAGCACCGTGGGCGCCACGGCGAACACCACCGAAACCCTGGGCGGCTCATTGCGTGGCCTGCAGATTACTCAAGCTGGCAGCGGGTCAGCCAAAAGTGGATCGATGTTGAGCCTGACCGGCAGCAATCTCAGACTCGAGAGCGGCACGACTTTCAATCTGGCCGTGAGCACCATCAATGCCGGAAAGCCTTGAATATTGCCGGAATCTGCCGGTGACAGACATTTGCGCCACCGTCGGTCCTGGGTCGTTATCTAAAATGGCAGATCGGACGTTTTGGATTGGAGGGCAAGCGCTTGTATTTCTGTAGGCGGAGGCAATCCCGATGTGTCGGGATAGGCCTCCGGCCGGCAACGCGTTGACAACCGCCAAGCCAGCTTTGTAAGCTGACTCCGCTTACAAACCGATCTCGTGAACAAAGAGCCGGCCGACGTCTTAGTGCCGGCCTTATTGATGTTAATGCACCTTCGCACCCGTCCCCGACTTTCTGCCAAAGTGAAAATCCCGACGATGATGGCCCTGGTGGCTCTGCTCATCGTTTCGGGTTGTGGTCTGGTCCACCGGAAAGTCGAGACCGAGAAATTACTCACGCCGCTGACCAACGCCACCACGCCCGATCTAATCGCGGCCGTCAATAAGTTGGTGGGGGCGAATTCAATCCACGGACTGGTCGATATTCAGTTTGAAGACACCTCGTTTGCCAGTTCCGGTCTGGCTGAGAAATACCGGACCGTCCCGGGCTCGATCACTTTGCAAAGACCCGGGAAGATATACCTGAGCATCCAGGCCCCTCTGGTCGCCACTGATATCGTGCAGATGACGTCCGACGGCGAACACTTTCGCATCGCCATTCTCAAAGGCGATGACAAGATTCGTAAGTTTGTGAAGGGCACCAACAATGCCGTCTATGCAAAGCTCGACATGGACGGAAACGCCACGGCGGGAGACAAGAATTCGGAAGCGCAAACCGTCAACGCGCTGTCGAACCTCCGGCCACAACATCTGACCGATGCCTTGCTGTTGAATCCGATCAATGCGCAAACGCCCGGCACCTTTTATGTGCAAAGCGAGTTCTTCGAATCGGAGAAAGATCCAACCAAAGCCGACGGTAATAAGCGCGTCGTCCGCGGCTATTACTTTCTCGATGAAGTAATCGCCAACGGCGACAAGGGCGCGCGGTTGGCGCGGCGTTTCTGGTTTGACCGCGTGGGCGGTCTTCGCCTGGCCCGCCTGCAAAGCTTTGATGACAGCGGCATTCTGGCGAACGATGTCACTTATGGTCCACTCACCAGGTTCGGAACCGAGGGGAACGTCCTGCTTCCGGCGAAGATTTCGCTGACCCGGCCGCACGACCAATATAAGATCAACATCTCATATCAGACGCCGGAATCGCTGACGATCGATCACGATTATCCCAGTGATGCTTTCGTCCTCACTAATAAATGGAACCTCCCGGAGGTCGACCTGGATCAGAAAAAGCCCTCGCCACCAAAGAATTAGGGCCGGTTTGCTCCCGCCGCTTGAGTTCGCATTACCCGCACCCTTGTATTAATATGGCGCGTTTGAAAGAGGCACACGCTTGGACAGTCTAGTCGTCTCTAATATTCGTCAACGCCCATTGCGGTCAGCCATCAGCGTCCTGGGAGTCGCCCTGGGCGTCGCGCTGGTCATGCTTTTCACCGGCCTGGCGCATGGCATGTCCGACGATCTGCAGAAGCGATCGTCGAACGTCAGCGCGGAAATCATCTTCACGCGGCCGGGCTCGCTGAGTCTGATGGCGGCGTCCGTTAACCTGAGCACCAAGTACGTCCCCTTATTACAACAGCTGGACGGTGTCGAGTCGGCCACCCCGGTCATTCGCCACTTCTACGCGGCCGGGGCGTTCGGCGTCGACCAGGTTGAAGGAGTTGAATGGGACGGCTTTTCGAAGATGAACAATCTTCGGATCGTCCAGGGCCGCGCGCCGGCTTCTCCGGATGAAATTCTCATAGATGAAACCAAGGCCGCCCGCAATCACCCGGTCGGCAGCACGCTGAAGGTTTTTGGCGAAAAGCTTTATCGCGTCGCCGGCATCTACGCGCCGGAGTCGGGCGCGCGGGTCAAGATGCCGCTGCGTACTTTGCAGGATGAGCTGGAGGCGCCCGACAAATGCACCTTCATCTATGTCAAAGTTAAGAATCCAGCGGACCAGGTAGCGGTGGCGAAACGCATCGATGAGACGTTTCCCGGCAATAAAATCCAATTGACGCGCGATGTATTTGTGACTATCGAGAATTCGATCCCCGGTCTGACCGTCTTCCTGCGGGTGCTGGTTGTCCTGGCCGCAATCGTCAGCGCGCTGGTGATCATGCTGGCGATGCATACCACCATTACCGAGCGCACCCGTGAAATTGGGATCCTGAAAGCCATGGGCGCGTCGCGGACCTACATCATCGGCGAGATTGAACGCGAAGCATTGTTGATTAGCTTGCTCGGCATGTTGGTAGGTTTCGCCCTGGCGGGAATTGGCGGGTTCGGCATACACAAGATGACAGGTCTGATTTTTGAATTCAGTCCCAAATGGGCACTGACTGCGGCCGCTATCGGTTTGTTGGGCGGCGCGCTCGGCGCGTTGTACCCGGCGGCGCGCGCGGCGAATCTCGATCCGGTGAACGCCCTGGCGTATGAATAGGTACGCGTGGCTGAGGCATGCTGCACGCCGGAGGCGTGCGTACCACGATGGCAACGATTCTAAAAGCTGATAATCTCGAAAAAGTCTATCGCGTCGGCAAGGTCGATGTGCCGGCTCTGCGCGGCGTCTCGCTGGCGGTGCAGGAAGGTGAAATCATCGCCATTATGGGTCCGTCGGGCTGCGGCAAATCAACGATGCTGCACTTGCTGGGCGGACTTTTGACCCCCACCAAGGGCCGCATCGTCATCGGCGGCGAGGATTTGACCGCGGCGTCAGACTCCAAGCGCACGGACATTCGCCGGCGCAAGATCGGCTTCGTCTTCCAGCGTTTTAACCTTTTTCCCACCCTAACCGCCGAAGGCAACTTGCGGCTCGCCGAACGCATTCACGGTAATGGCGCCGACGATCCGGGTCGCCGCCGGGAAATTCTCGGAATGCTGCGGCTCGAAGATAAAATGCACCATAAGCCGCTGGAACTCTCAGGCGGTGAGCAGCAGCGGGTCGCGCTGGCGCGCGCCGTGGTTAACCGCCCGGCCATCGTGCTGGCCGACGAACCGACCGGCAATCTCGACTCGGAGAACTCCGAGATTGTTTTGAACATGTTTCGCGAGCTGAACGATCGATTCAACCAGACAATTGTAATGATTACCCACAATCCCGAGGCAGCGGCGGCTTGTCAAAGAATCATCCAAATGCGTGACGGTCACATCGTTTAGCCTCACGAGCGACCAAATCACTGAGCAGTAGCACATGGGCTTTATCGCAGACACTGCCAAAAAAATCGCCTTTTGGAACTATTCGCGGACATCGTGGCAGTGGGATGTGCTGTGTGTGTTGATCCTTTGCTTTATTTTTTTGACACCAAAGAGCTGGTTCGTGAGTCATCCGCCCATCCAAACGGCGATTATCCTTTCGGCGGATCTCGTTGAAAAGCAGGGGGATAAGGCCGAAAGCGAAATTGTGCAACGGGCCAAACAGCAGCTCAATCGCGCGAATGGACAGGTAGTCTATCCCGTGCGGCCCCGGCGAGACGACTCTGGCAAGGTCATTGCATATGAGGTTGACATACGGTGATCATGCTTTATAATTCACAGATTAATTTACCGTGAGACGCATCGGTTGAAGCGTACTCACGGTTTTGCGTGATAAGGGGGCCCGCAGGGGCCTTAAGTTTTAGGACAGGAGCTATTATGAAGAAACTCGTTCCCCCGACACTAGTTGCCCTGATGTTGGCGGCACTTGTAGCTATTCCTCTTCCGGCTGCGAACGCGCAGGCGGGACTGGTCAGTTCGATGATTAGCCGGCTGCAACGCAATCAGGAGAACCTGAAGAGCATGCGCGCAAACATTACTATGGAAAAATACAATTCCCAATTGCGCGACAAGGATAACTACAGCGGAATGATTTTTTACATTCCGGGCCCGGGTGGCAGCCGAACGTCAATGTTGCGTCTGGAATGGACCAAGCCGCAGCACGAGACCCTGACGGTGGCCAGTGGGAACTACCAACTCTACCGGCCGCGACTCGGCACGGTGCTGGAAGGGCGCACCGGTGGAATGAAAGGCAAAGAGGGCGATCTGCTGTCCTTCCTCAACATGTCCGCCGCGCAGTTGCGGACGCGATTTGAAACGCTTGAGTATGGCGGCGAGGAAACTTTGTGGGGCGGCGTCTGGACTCAGCACATGAAAGCGACCCCCAAGGGACCCGCCAACTATAAGTACATCGAATTGTGGATCGACAAAGAGGGAATGCCGGTGCAGACGAAAATGGTTGAGAAGAATGACGACTCGACCACCGTCCGGCTAAGCAACGTAGAGCGGAATCAAAACATTTCGAACGATCAGTTCAAGCAGAACTTTGATTCCAGCGTAAAGCACATTAAGGGATAGTTGTTCGACACATTCCCTGCGGTTCGCGAAGGGCTTCGGGCAACCGCAAGCCCTTCTTTGTGTCAGCAGCCCTCTCTGACAGTCGGACTGCTGACACAGGCAACTTGCGCTACGCGGTAACCTCAGAATATTCTTGGCAAACCTAACGCAGTGCGGCCGACAACTTTTCTTAGACTAAAACTTCGCGAAGGAGCGTTTATCTCAAAGGCGCTCTTGTCGACGAACCATGTGGTGCTGGCGCACATCATTCCGATGCGGCGCTGCAATCTCGCCTGCGGCTACTGCAACGAATACGATCAAACTTCGAAGCCGGTGCCGCTCGACGTGATGAAGAAGCGGCTCGACAAGCTGGCGGAGCTGAAGACCTCGATCGTGACGATCTCGGGTGGCGAACCGATGATGCATCCGGATTTGGATCAGCTCATCAAACACATCCGTTCGCGCGGGATGATCGCCGGATTGATCTCGAACGGTTATTACTTTACGCCGGACCGGATCAAGCGCCTGAACGAAGTCGGTCTGGAATATCTGCAAATCAGCATCGACAATGTGAATCCCGACGAAGTTTCGCGCAAGAGCCTGCGGGTGCTCGATAAGAAGCTGCGCTATCTCGCCGAATATGCCGACTTTCACATCAACATCAATTCGGTAATCGGCGGCGGCATCAAAAATCCGGAAGATGCTTTGACCGTCGCCAGACGCGCCGTCGAACTTGGATTCTCAACGACTGTTGGCGTGATTCACGATGAAGACGGAACGCTGAAACCGCTCACCGAAAAAGAGAAGCAGATCTTTCACGACGTCAAGAAGCTGGGCAATAAAGACCACGCGCGGCTGAACTGGTTTCAGGACACGATCGCCGAGGGCAAGCCCTATGAATGGCGTTGCCGCTCCGGCTCGCGTTACCTCTACATCTGCGAAGACGGCAAAGTCCACTGGTGCTCGCAACAGCGCGGCTATCCCGGCATCCCGCTCGAGGAATACACCTGGGAAGACTTCAAACGCGAATACAAGACCGAGAAATGGTGCGCCCCGACCTGCACCATCCAATGCGTGCACCAGGTCGGCATCCTCGACAACTGGCGCGACCCGCAAATGTCCGAAGCTGAACTCCGCAAAGAGAAGGCGAAAAAAGAAAAGGAACGCTTTGGTCATGCGCTCCGCGCAGATTAGATGACTTCTCAAGACCTTCGACTGCCGCAGGTGAAAACACTCTGGCGAGTTGACGCGACCCGCAAGCTGTTTCTGCTCTCTCTAATTACCATAGCCTCGACAATTTCAGGTGCTGGGCAATCCGCAAGGGAAATGTCTCTTGACGTTACCGTGGCGGATGACAAAGGAATTGTGGCAACGGGCCTAAAGCGTGAGTGGTTTACCATTAGCGAGAACAAATCGCCGCTTCAGATTACCGGTTTTGAGACCTCCGACGAGCCAGCCAGCGTGGCAGTAATAGTCGATCTCTCCAATTCAATATCAGTCGAATCAAAAAAAGCATTCATCCAGGCTGTCTCGCAGCTCATCAAGTCGGCCAATGCCCACAACGATTACCTCATCGTCGGATTCAATCGTGAAATAAGCGTGATTGCAGATTGGAGTCATGATCAGAGCCAGATTGAGAAACAATTGGCTGTGGCTTCTCAAGTCGTCAAGGAGCAGACCGCGCTTTACGACGCGTGCAGTTTTGCCCTGACGAAACTTGCCTCGCGTACACTGTCGCGTCGCGCACTGGTTATTCTCAGCGATGGCCAGGACACTGTTTCGAAATTGACGTTTGGAAAACTGCGCGACCAGATTCGCGCGTCTTCTACAATCGTCTATGCGGTGGGAGCAATTCCCAGGGACGGGGCAAATACCCTGGGCCTTGAGGCACGAGGCATTCTCGACGAGTTATCTTCAGTTTCGGGCGGCAATGGTTACTACCCGACCTCCACTCGGGAGATATTGGCCATTTCAGATCAAATAGCGTTGGAATTACGTCACCTTTACCGGATTACCTTCCGGCTCCCCTCGACCAACCCGGATAACAAGTGGCACACGATAAAGGTCAAGCTGACGTTGCCCGATGACCCGGGAAGGAAGTTTGAGCGTTTAAGTATGCGCTCGCGGCCGGGCTATTACGACCGCTAAACAAGCGACCGGACCACGGGGCGAATCTCACCTCCCAAGCAGCGACTCCGTGTGACCCTCTGGTTAGCGAATTGTCCTACCATCCTTGATTTCATACTGAATCAGACATAATCTTCGCCCACTCAAAAGAGTGGCCCGTGACCGCATTCCGAAAGCCCGCACAAACGAAAGGAATCGTTATGAGAATACAGCGCGCGAAAATCATTCTGCCGATTTGCCTCTTCCTGTTGCTGCCCGTCGTAGTGCTCAGGGCGCCGGCGCAAACGCAGCCGCGTCCGATTGAACTGGCTGACATCATGGCCTGGAAGGGCATCGGCGGCACCGCGCTGTCTGAAAACGGCGAATGGTTTGGTTACCGGATCGGACCGGCCGAAGGCGACAGCGACGTCATCATCCGGCAAACCAAAGGCGATAAGGAATACAAATTCTCGGTCGGCGAGGTGCCGCAACCGCCCGCGATTTTTGGTCCCGGCGACGTTGCCAATTTGCCGGTCACCGGACCGGCCGTCGCTTTTTCCAGCGACGGGAAATATGCGGTCTTCACCATGTTTCCTTCGCGCACCGAGGCGGCCCAGCTCAAAAAGCAGCGGAAGCCAATCCAGAACAAGGTAGGCATTGTGAACCTGGCCAGCGGCGAGAAGATCGAAATTACCAAGGTGCGCCGATTCACTTTATCAGGAGAGAACGCCGGCTGGATCGCCATGCACAAGTATGGGCCCGACGCTCCCCCGGGGGCGCCTCCGGCCGCACCTCCTGCCGGCGGCAGTCCCGCCAGGGACGATCGTCCGAAGGGATCGGATCTGATCCTGCGGGAACTCGCGAGCGGCCAGGAGATCAATATCGGAAACGTTTCTGATTTCGCTTTCGACAAGAAGGGAAAATATCTCGCCTGGACAGTCGATGCGCAGGACAAGGCCGGCAACGGGGTCGCGGTTCGCGAAATGGACAGCGGGGCGATTCGCCCCCTCGACACCGACAGCAAGGCGGTCTATTCCCGGCTCACCTGGACCGAAGAGGGCAACGGCTTGTCGGCGCTCAAGGGCACAGACGACAAGGCCTATGAAGACAAACTCTACAGCATCGTGGCCTTCAAGGATTTTGGTCCCAGCGGCCCGCAGAAAACCGTTTTCAACCCGGCGGACAACGTCGATTTTCCGGTCGGTATGACGGTCAGTCCGAATCGCTCGGCGACCTGGACCAAAGATCTCAGCGGCTTACTTTTCGGAATTTCCAGGGCGAAGAAAAAAGAGAAGCCGGATGGCGAAAAAGGCGACGGGGCGGCGGCCGGCGACACCTCGGCAGATGATAAGGTCGACCTGGTGCTGTGGCATTGGAAGGACAAGCGGCTCCAGTCGCAGCAGCAGGTGCAGGAAGGCGCGGACAAGAACTACAGCTACCTGGCCATCTATCGCCCGGCTGAGAAGAAATTCTTTCGTTTGGCCGACGACCTGACGCGAACAGTGACGCCGGCGCCCGAACAGAAATATGCAATCGGCCGCAGCGACGATCAGTACGAACTGATGAGTCATCTCGA
>Ga0126383_10001206_pt1 | contig 15852 bp, 17 predicted proteins | sample PanSoiMetPlot_35_FD_96882 | JGI IMG/M metagenome (GOLD analysis project Ga0126383, IMG submission 96882) | Tropical forest soil microbial communities from Panama - MetaG Plot_35 | ecosystem: Environmental > Terrestrial > Soil > Tropical forest > Bulk soil | place: Panama | collected 2016-02-17
GGCGGACGACGTGCGCGACCTGGTGCGACGACGAGGCGCTCGAATGCTTCTGCCTCCCGAGCGCATGGCCGTGCGCCACCGATCGAGGAGGGTGTCCCGTGGCCGTTCGCTTCGCGACGTGGCGCACGTGCACCGGTCGCGCGGACGATGCTATGGCCGGGAGGTGCCGACGCGGCGCCACGGAATGGACGACGGGCGTCGGGCGTGCAGCCTTTGCGTGCCGCGCCCACGGCTTCTGCTCGACGGTCGCGACACTCGCACCGCCGATGACAACTCCCGCCGTCACGGCCGCGACGGCCTTCAACGCAAGTCCCGTGCTCACGGCGGTGCCACCGCCGAAGAACGAGCTCAGGGACCCGGGGACGGGGACGAGTGCCAGGGACTTGAGCGCGCCGCGCTGGGCGCGCTGACGCCGCGCAAAGCCCGCGCACTCCGAGCATTCGCGCAGATGCGCGCGCAGCTGTCCGCGCTCCGCGCGCGAGAGGCGGCCGTCGAGCTGTCGCGAGATCGCGAACTCCGCCTCGCCGCACGTCAGCGACCCTTCGAGCTGCTCGCGCAGGGCGCGCCGCGCGCGGAAGATGAGCGTCTCCACCGCGCTCGTCGACACGTCGAGGATCTCTGCGATCTCGGCGTAGGAGCGGCCCTCGAGCTCGCGCATGACAAGCGCGGCGCGCTGGTTGAACGCGAGGTGGCCGAGGGCGCGGCGGATGTCCTCACCGGACGGCGACTCGTCGTCCACGAGCGTGTCCGCGATGTCGTCCTCGAAGGCGACCTCGGAAGGACGTCGCGCCGACTGCCGGAACCGCTGGCGACAGACGTTGTGGGCGATCGCGATCAGCCAGTTCTGCGGCTTCTCCGGCCGGTCGCCCTTCTCGACGAACGCGCGGTAGGCGTTGAGGAAGGTCGTCTGCGTGACGTCCTCGGCGTCAGCGGGGTTGCGCAACACCGCGAGGGCGTAGCGATACACATCCCCGACGTGCCGCGTGTACATCCGCTCGAAGGTCCGGTCGGACCGCGGCCGCTGCGCCAGCAGGGGCGTCATGCCCTAGTAGATACCTCCTCGGGCGGAATCTTGCGTCAATGCTTCTACGGCAACTTCGGGAGCGGCGGCGCCTGGAGCGGCAAGGGAGGCGCCTGGGGCAGCTGGACCGGCAGCGAGGCGGTCACCTGATCGACGGTCCCGACGACCGTCTGGACCGTGTTCTCGGCGACGGCCGTGACGTTCGGGCTCGAGGAGACGGGCCGCGCGGACGCAGGCTCCGGCGCTGAGGTCGCTGCGGCAGCCGCAGCGGCCGGTTGCGTGACGGAGCGCCTCGAAGCAAGGCTCGGTCGCCCGGCGCGCGGGTGTGCAGGCCCGCCGCGTCTCGTGTCGTGCCGGGCCGCGTGCCTGGTGTGGCCGCGGACGGGAGTGGCCTGCGCCCTGGCCGGCGCGGCCGCCGGATGCCGCGGCGCCGCGACGGCGCGAGTCCGGCCTTCGACGCCGACGCCCGTCGCCAGCCCGCCGACCATGAGCGCGACTGCCGCTTTGACCAGGAATCCGGCACCGATGCCGCCTGCGGCGCCCGCCCCGCCCCCGCCGAAAAGCTGGGCGAGCGAGGACGGCACCGGCACCGTCACGATCGACCGCAGCGCGGCTGTCCTGACGCGCAGCGAACGGCGGGCGCGGAAGATCAGCGTCTCCACGGCCGAGACGGAGACGCCGAGCGTGTCCGCGATCTCCGTGTACGAGCGTCCCTCGAGCTCGCGCATGATCAAGGCGGCGCGCTGGTTGAAGGGCAGCCGGCCGAGCGCGCGCAGGACACCAGCGACGTTCGGCTTCTCGGCGTCCGCCACCGAGAGCCGGTCGACGTGCTCGTCGAGCGGCACCTCCTTGACGCGCCTGCTGATCCGCGCGTAGCGCGATCGCGCGACGTTGTGCGCGATCTTGATCAGCCAGTTCTGCGGCTTGTGGATCTGGTCGCCGCGCTGGTATGCGCGATAGGCATTGAGGAACGTCGTCTGCGTGACGTCCTCCGCATCCGCCGGGTTGCCGAGCAGGGCCAGCGCGTAGTGGTAGACGTCCTTGACGTACCGGCGATAGAGCTTCTCGAACGCCTCGTCGCTGGCTAGGACGGGGACATCGGGCGCGATCGTGGCCATTTTCGACAGAACGGTTGTGGCCGTTCTGCCGGTACGGCTAACTTCTCATTTGAAAGAGGTAAACCGGTTCAGCAGGTCAGGCAGTCGCCGTAGCGCGCTTGCGGATCGGGATGTGAATCGGGCGCCCCAGCGCGACGAGCCCGGCTTCCTTGATCGCCTCCGACAGGGTCGGGTGCGCGGCCATCCCGTCCGCGACCGTCTCGACCGTGGCCTCGGCGTCGATCGCGACGACACCCGCCTCGACGAGGTCGGTCACGTGCGGCCCGACCATGACGAGCCCGAGCAGCTCGCCGTATCGCGTTTCGTGGATCGACTTGACCCAGCCGGTCGTCTCGTTCTGCATCACGGCGCGGGCGTTCGCGACCCACGGGAACATTCCAGTCGCGACGTCGTCGCCGTACTGCTGGCGGGCCTCGGCCTCGGTCAGGCCGACGCCGGCGATCTCGGGGTCGGTGTAGATCGGCCGCGGGACGGCGCGGTTGTCGACGACGGCCTCGTGCCCCGTCGCGTTTTCCGCAGCGACCTCGCCCTCGCGGAAGGCGGTGTGCGCGAGCTGCCAATAGCCGGCGCAGTCGCCGACGGCATAGATGTGCGGGACCGTGGTGCGGCGGTGCTCGTCGGCGGCGATGCCCGTGCGCTTGTCGAGCTCGACGCCGATGCGCTCGAGGCCGAGGCCCTCGACCGCCGGGCCGCGGCCCACGGAGACGAGCATGAGATCGGCCTGCACGGTCTCGCCGTCGCCGAAATGGACGGTGAGCTCGAAACCGTTGTCGTCGACGCGCTTGCACTGCTTCTCGAGGTGCAAGGCGATGCCACGCCTCCCGAACTGCTTCGCCAGCTCCCTCGACGCGTCCTCATCCTCCTGCGGGATCAGCTTTGGGAGCATCTCGATGATGGTCACCTCGCTCCCGAAACGGCTGAAGATCGACGCGAACTCGCAGCCGATGATGCCGCCCCCGAGGATGACGAGCCGCTTCGGCACGTCCGTCTGCGCGAGCAGCCCGGTCGAGTCGACGCAGCGTGCCGAGTCGAGCCCTTCGATCGGCGGGCGCAGCGGGAACGAGCCGGTCGCGATGATCGCGGCCTTGAAAGACACGTCCTCGCCGCCCTCGACGGCCAGGGTGTTCGCGTCCTTGAACGTCCCGGTCCCCTCGACCCACTCGACGCCGTTCGCCTTGAAGAGGGTCGCGATGCCCGAGGTCATCTGCTTGACGACTCCGGCCTTCCATTCGTTGGCGGTCGCGAACTCGAGTTGGTAGCCGGCGAGCCTGACGCCGAGCTTCTCGAACGTGTGCTCGGCTTCCTTCAGCGCGAAGGCGGTCTGGACCCAGGCCTTCGTCGGGATGCAGCCGACGCGCAAGCAGGTCCCGCCCAGCTCGGGGTCGCGCTCGATGCACGCAACCCTCGCGCCGAGCTGCGCGGCGCGAATGGCGGCTGTATACCCGCCGGGGCCTCCCCCGAGTACGGCGACGTCGACGTCCACGGCTCTAGGTTAGATCAGCTTTCATGGTCACCGTCCCGTCCTTCTCCGCAACGGGGCGGAAACCGAAACGCTCGTACAGCTTCGTCATGCCCTTCTCGGCGCTGAGGCTGACCGCGCCGTAACCCTCCTGGCCCGCGCGGGCGAGCAGCGCGTCCATCAGCTGCCCGCCAAGGCCGCTGCCGCGCCTGCTCGGCACGACGGCGATCGTCAGCTCCGGCGTGTCCGCGTCGACGAAACCGAAGCCGGGTGCGCTCTCCGGGAAGACCCGGTACCAGGCCGCGCCGACCGGGCCGGCCTCCCAGGCGATCAGCCCGGCGTCGCCGGGCCGGCCCCAGTTGTTGACATAGCGGGCGACCGGCAGATCCGGATCCTCGTTCAGGCGCCAGTGATAGGCGTGCTTGAGCATGTCCCTGAGGAAGCGGACGTCCTGTGGGCCCGCAGCAACGATCACCAGGACGAGAGTGTGCAAGAAAATGGCCGGAGCGGCATCTCAAAGGGCGTGAAAAAGTCCGATGACCAGCGGACCGAGTTCGGCAACGGCCTGAGGGCCCGCCTGCTCCGTCGCCGCGCGCTGCGATTCGGTCCTGGACGTGTACGCCTCCCGGCGCCGCTCGTCCAACGGCCGTCCGCGCTCTAAGCAGCTAGAGCTCTTGCGCGAACTGAAGGCGGTTTCCGTCAGGGTCGAACACGTCCAAGAGTCGCATTTCGCCGTGCAATTCGAACACGACGCCGACTTCGACGCCCGCCTGCCGTAGCTCCTCCGCGACAGCCTTCACGTCCGTGACGTCGACATGGGCCACGCCTCCCTCCTCCGGCTCACCCTCCGCGAGCCCGATCTCCATGCCGCTTCGTTCGAGGTTCGCCCACTGCCCGTCCTCGTCGAGGAACGTCTCGGTAAAGCCGAGCTTGTCTTTGTAGAAGCTGCGCGCGGCGCCGAGATCGCGGACGTGGTACCAGACCGTCGTCACAACGCGAGCCCGGGCTCCTCGAGGAACGCCTTGACGTCCCCGAGGAACTGCGCCCCGGTCGCACCGTCGAGGGCGCGATGGTCGCAGGTGAGCGTCAGCTCCATGCGCGGTCGCACGACGACCTCGCCGTTCACGACGACGGGCTTCTCCTCGGTCGAGCCGACCGCGAGGATCGCGGCCTGAGGCGGGTTGAGCACCGCGATGAAGCGCTCGATCCCGAACATGCCGAGGTTCGAGATCGTGAACGTCCCACCGTCGAGATCTCCCTGGTGCAGCCTCCCGCCGCGTGCACGATCGACCAGCTCGGCCCGGGCGGCCGCGATCTCGGCGATCGTCTTCCGCTCGCAGCCTTGGATGACGGGAACGACGAGCCCGTTCGGGATCGCGACCGCGATCCCGATGTTCGCCGTCGGATGCAGCTCGATCGAGTCGCCCTTGTAGAGCGCATTCACCGTGCGGTGGCGCATCAACGCCATCGCGCAGACCTTCGTGATCAGGTCAGAGACCGTCGGCTTCGTGCCGTCGCCCTGAAGCTCGACCAGGCGCTTGCGGACTTCGAGCGCGCGGCCCATGTCGACGGTGATGCCGAGTTGGAAGACCGGCGCCTGCCACGCCTCTGTCAGCCGCCGCGCGATCGTCTTCCGCATCGACGACAGCTGCTCGACCTCGACGTCCTCCGATACGGGCGCCGGCGCTGCGACGGGCGGCGCCGGCGCGGCGCTCGCCGCCGCGCGCTCGACGTCTTCTGCGACGACCCGGCCCTCCGGCCCGGTCCCGGCGACGTTGCTCAGGTCGATACCGCGTTCGCGCGCGATACGCCGCGCGAGCGGCGAGGCCTTGATCCGGCCGTTCGTGGTCGACGGCTGCCTGATCTCCGCCACCTGTTCGGCGGACGCTGGGACCCCGCGCTCCCGTTCTTGTTCACGCGCGCGCGCGGAGGCGTCCTCCTCCTGTCCGTTGTCCGCGACCTGGACCGCCTCGCCCTGCTCGCCGATGACGGCGATCGTCTTGCCGACGGGCACCTCGCCCTCCGTGACCGCGATCTTCAGCAGAACGCCCGAGGCGTCGGCCTCGACCTCCTGCGTCACCTTGTCGGTGTCGAGCTCGTAGAGCGGCTCGCCCTTCTCGACCTTGTCGCCCTCGGACTTGAGCCACTTGACGATCGTTCCCGACTCCATGCCCTGCCCGAGACGCGGGAGCTTGATCTCAGTTGCCATTGCGCCCCACGGTGCGGCGAATCGCCTCGAGCACGTCGGCCGAGTGGGGCACGACGAACTCCTCCATGACCGGCGCGAACGGCAGCGGCGCAAACTTCGCCCCTACACGCTCGATCGGCGCGTCGAGCCAGTCGAACGCGCCGTACTGGATCACGGCGGCGACCTCCGCGCCGAACCCCATTCGCGTCACCGCTTCGTGCGCGACGACGGCGCGGTTCGTCTTCTTCACCGAGGCGATCAGCGCCTCCTCGTCGAGCGGCTGAAGCGTGCGCGGGTCGACCACCTCGACGGAGATGCCCTCGCGCTCTGCCTCCTGCGCGGCCGCCAGCGCCTCGTGCACGAGTCGCCCGGTGGCGATGACGCTCACGTCCTCGCCGGCGCGATGGATGCGCGCCTGTCCGAGTGGGATCGGCTCGAGGTCGTCCGGCACCTCCTCTTTCAGGCCGTACAACGTGCGATGTTCGAAGAAGACGACGGGGTTGTCGTCGTAGATCGCCGACCAGAGCAGGCCGCGAACGTCGGTTGGCGTCGACGCGAACACGACCTTCAGCCCGGGGATGTGCACGAACCAGGCCTCGAGCTGCTGCGCGTGCTGCGCGCCCGGCGACCATCCAGCACCGCCCTGTGTGCGGAACGTGACCGGAACCGACAGCTGGCCGCCTGACATGTAGCGGTGCTTGGCCGCCTGGTTGACGATCTGCTCGGTCGCGAGCGTCAGGAAGTCCTCGTACATGATCTCCGCGACGGGACGCATGCCCTGCATCGCGGCGCCGATCGCCGCGCCGGCGAGCGCCATCTCGGAGATCGGCGTGTTGCGCACACGCTCGGGCCCGAACTCGTCGACCATGCCCTGGGTGACGCCCATCGAGCCGCCCATCTCGGCGATGTCCTCGCCCATGATGAAGACGTCGTCGTCCTCGCGCATCGCGCGCGACAACGCATCGCGCACCGCTTCGCGGTAGCTCAGCTCAGGCATCTGAGGCGCCGCTTGTCGGCGCCGACCTCAGGATGCGCGGGCTCCGCCCGCTCATCCGTCGGCGCCGCTCACCTGGAACGCATGAATCGACGCTACGCATAGATGTTTCTGAGAGCGTCTTCCGGCTTCGGGTCGGTGCCGCTCTTCGCGAACTCGACGGCTGCCTCGACGATCTCCTGCACCTCGTGGTCGATCTCCTCGACCTCCTCGTCCGTCAGCTCGAGCTTCAAGCGCAAATGGTCGAGCGGGTCATGCGTCTCGCGTGTCTCGGCGAACTCCTCCTTCGAGCGGTACACCTGCGGGTCGCCGATGTAGTGGCCGACGAGGCGGAACGTCTCGACGTCGAGAAAGACCGGGCCTTTCCCGCTGCGCGCATGTTCGAGCGCCTTGCGCGTCGCCTTGTAGACCTCCTCGACGTCCTGGCCGTCGACCTTGATCGACTTCATGCCGAAGGCGACCGCGCGCTGGGAGATGTCCTTGATCGGCATGTGCTGCCAGCCCGGCGTGGACTCGGCCCAGTGGTTGTTCTCGCAGACAAAGACGGCGGGCACCTGCCAGAGCTGCGCCATGTTGAGCGACTCGTGGAACGTCCCGATGTTCGTCGCGCCGTCTCCGAAGAAGGCGACGGCGACGCGCGGCTCGCCGCGGAACTTGAAGGCGAGCGCCGCGCCGGTGATCGCCGGCAGCCCGCCGCCGACGACCGCGTTTGCGCCCATGTTCCCGCGCTCGATGTCGTAGAGGTGCATCGATCCGCCGTAGCCGTGCGAGCAGCCCTCGAGCTTCCCGTACAACTCCGCCATCAGCTCGTTCGGGGTCGTTCCTTTCGCGAGGGTATGCCCGTGCGCGCGGTGCGTCGAGGCGATGATGTCGCCCTCCTCGAGCGCGCGGCAAACGCCGACGGCCACGGCCTCCTGACCGATCGCGACGTGCAGGAAGCCCGGCAGCTCCCCGGCACGGAAGCGCTCCTCGACCTTTTCCTCGAAGCGCCGGATCAACAGCATCTCGCGGAAAAAGTCGCGGAGATCCGACTTCGAGAGCGTCCCTTTCTGTTCAACCCTCGCCACGAGACTCAGTTTATGCTCGGGCCCGTGCAACTCGTCGAACGCTTCAACACGCTCGAGCACAACCTCCCCCACGCTTGGGCCAGCGTGAATCTCTCGTTGACCGTCGCGGATCACGACGAGCGACGACGCGCCGCCGCGCTCCTGGGTCCGGTGAATCCCGGACGCTCCGGGAATACGCTGAGGTTCGCAATTGCCCGCCGCGGCGTTGGCACGAGCCCTGAGCTGATGCGGCGCCTGCTCCAGCGCCTCGACGACGCGGGCATCTTCGGCTCGCTCGACCTCATCGGGGTGCACGAGGCGCCGGAATCGGAACTGCGGCCGGAACGCTCCCTCCACGACAAGTGGAAGCGGGCGCTCGACGGGCTGCCGTCGGACTGGAGCGACCTCCTCGTCGAGGTCCGGTTCGACTCGACCGACTACGTCGAGCCGGGGGCGCTGCTGCTCGCGCCGGTCAACCCGTCACGCTCCGGCCCGAACGCGCTGCGCCTTCGCTGCGCGCATCATTTCGGCTACGGCGCGGCGCCCGAGATGGCGACACGCTGCTTCGCGCGGTGCGACGACGCCGGCTTCACGGGATCGGTCGAGATCCTGCACGCACTGTCCGACACGAACCCCGTCGGCACACAGGGGCCGGTGTGGCTTGTCGACGGACGCGCCGTATGAGCGACGACCCGGTTTCCTGGTTTCTGATCGAGCGCGGCTGGAAGGTCGTCGACGCTGCAGGCGCAGAGGTCGGGTCGGTCGACGAGATCGTCGGCGACTCGGGCGACGACATCTTCAACGGCCTCGCGGTCTCGACGAGCCTGCTCGGGCGGCCGCGTTACGTCCCGTCGGAGCAGGTCGGGCTGATCACCGACGGTCGCGTCCAACTGCGGCTCTCGAAGGAGGAGGCGGAGCGGCTCGGCGAGTTCGAGGAACCTCCGACCACCGCTCAGATCCTGCCGGACAGCGCGAGCGCCATTCGTCGCGCAGAGGCGTCGATCGAGGCGCCGATCCATTCGCACGAGGAGCGGGTGAACTTCGTCACGCGAGTTCGCGACGCGTTCCGGCGCCTCTTCGGGCGCTAGCCCAACACGCCCGAAAGCTCGCGCGCAAGCGTGCGCGCATCCCGCTCGGAGAGCGCGACCACGAGCACTGTGTCGTCGCCTGCGAGCGTTCCGACGACCCGCTCGTGCGCCAACTCGTCCAATGCTCGCGCGATCGCGGGCGCCGCGCCGAGCTCGCTCTGCAGGACGACGATGTTGCCGGCCGGCGTCACCCTGCGGCCGAACTGGGCAAGCACGCTGTTGAGCGCCTCGACCGGATCACCGCGCCGGCCGGCGTGTGGCATGACGTAGCGCGGCCGGCCGAACTGGTCGTGCGTCTTCTCGAGCCCGAGCTCGCGGATGTCGCGCGAGATCGTCGCCTGGGTGACCGAGCAGCCGGCGTCGGCGAGCGCGTCGAGCAGCTCGAACTGCGTCCCGACCCGCTTCCGCGCAACGACGCTCTCGATCAAGCGATGCCGTTCCGTCTTCGCCAGCTGCATAGAACGAGCATACGTATGCAGGGTTTCCAAGACGCGTTGCTTGGTAGAAATCACGTCGATGCTGCGCAAGCTCCTCTGGACGGGCCTGTACGGCGCGCTCGCCGCGCTCGCCACGGCCGTATCGCGACGCACCGCCGCGGGAATCTGGCGTACGCTCACAGGCGAGGAGCCTCCGACGCGGAAATGACCACGGCCGACCAAAAGGTGGAACGAGCGGCGAACAAGCTTCAGCGGTTCGCCAACGAGCTGGCGGGCGAGGGCGGCGTCAAGGCGAAGCTCGCCGAGCCGCTCGCCGAGGACGCGGACTTCATCCGCAAGCTGAAGCCGAGCCTGATCAAGGCGCGCGCTAGGGGCGAGGCGCCGACGAACCAGCCGCCGGGGAAGGCGCCGCTCTCATCGACGCTCGGTCAACAGCCGAAGAGGAAGAAGAAGCGCGGCGGCAGCCCCACTCCCTTCATCGTCGTCGGCGCCGCGCTGGTCGCCGGAATCGTCCTCGCAAGGTGGATCGACTGGAGGGGCCATGCCCACCCCAGAGACTGACGCGCAGGGTGTCGGCGCCGCCGTCAAGGAGGTAGCTGAGCGAACCAGCGCGATCGTCCACCTCGAGCTCGAGCTCGCGGCGCTGGAGCTCAAGCGCAAGATCACGGCGCTCGGGCTCGGGATCGGTTTCGCCTCCGCGGCGGCCGTCGTGCTCGTGTACATGGCCGGGTTCCTCTTCGCCGCGATCGCGGCCGCGCTCGCGCTCGTGATGCCGTGGTGGGCCGCGCTGCTCGTCGTCGCCGGGATCCTGTTGCTGCTCGCAGCGGCGTTCGGATTCGTCGCGGTGAACCGGATCCAGAAGGGGACGCCTCCTGTCCCGGAGCAGGCCATCGAGGAAGCGAGGCTGACGACGGAGGCGCTGAAGAGCAATGGCCGCTAACAACTCCCGCAGCGTCGCCGACGTCCGGCGCGAGATCGAGACCGAGCGCGAACAGCTCGCGGGTGCGGCCGAGTCGCTGCGCGAGAGCTTCAGCGAGGCGACCGACGTACGCGCGAAGCTCAGCGCAAACCTCCCCGCGGCCGCGATCGGTGCGCTGGGCGTGGGCTTCTTGCTGGCCGGAGGGCTCGGCGCAACCGCCCGGCTGATCTTCCGGCGCGGGCGCGAAGGCGAGACGAAGGCGCGCGTCGGGCGCTTCCGGCTTGTCGACCGCGACTGATCGCCAGAGCTCCGTCGGTGACTGGCTCGAGGCGCTGAAGGACAGCTTCAGGGCGTTCCTACGCGACGACGCGACGGGGCTCTCGAAGCAGATCGCGTATAGCTCGCTACTCGCATTCTTCCCCGCAGTCGCGTTCGTCCTCGGCGCGCTCGGGCTCTTCCACCTCTACGACAACGTCGTGAACCTGCTCGAGCCGATCGTGCCGAGCGGCGTAATCACCTTCATCGACAATCTGCAGCAGGACTCGAGCGGATCGACATCGGCGTGGGCGTTCGTGATCGGCTTCGTCCTGGCGGTTTGGGCGGCGAGCGGTGCGATGAACACGATCATCAAGGCCGTCAACCGCGCGTACGAGCTGCAGGAGACGCGGCCGGTCTGGCGGTCGCGGGCGATCGCGATCGTGCTCGTGCTCGCGACCGGAGTCACGACAGCCGGCGTTTTCACGCTGATTATCGTCGGCGGCTCACTCGGCGACGCGATCGCGAAGAAGGCCGGGCTCGGCAGTGCCTTCCAGTGGACCTGGTCGATCGTGCGCTGGCCGCTCGCCTTCTGCGCACTCTTGCTCTTCTTCGCGCTCGTCTACTACCTCGGGCCGGACATGCGCCAGCGGAGGTGGAGATGGGTCACGCCGGGATCGCTGCTCGGCAGCGCGCTCTGGCTCGTGCTTTCGGGGTTGTTCGCGCTGTACGTGAAGTTCGCGGGCAACTACACGAAGACGTACGGGGCGCTCGCGAGCGGGATCATCCTCCTGCTCTGGCTGAACTACTCCGCGTTTGCGCTGCTCTACGGCGCGGAGCTCAACTCCGAGCTCGACCGCAAGGCCAAGCCGGCTAGGCGGGGAAGTTGACGACGAACCGTCCGCGCAACTTGGCCGTCTTGTCGGACTTGTAGGTGTAGACACCCGGCTGCAGCGTCACCGCCCAGGTGGCCTTGCCGCGCGTCTTCACGCCGGTCTTCTTGTTCACACCAGGGCCGGTGAGGTGGAAGTTGTCGGCCTTGCTGCGGTCGTTGACCGTGATCACCGCCGGGCCCGGTGGTGCGGACTTGGGCTTGAGCGAGATCGTCTTCCTCGGCCCGACGCTTGCCGTGAAGGAATTCGGCGTGATCGCGCCGGCGAGGAAGTAGCCACGCATCTGCGAGGCGTGTGCATCGCAGACGTACGTGTAGACGCCGGTGCCGATCGTCACCGTCCAGGTGGTGTCCTGTGTCTCACCGATCGGCGTCGACTGGTCGACGCCCGGGCCCCTCAAGTGGAAGTTGTGCGACAGCGAGCGGTCGCTGACCGCGATGTCATACGTGCCCGGAGCCAGTTGCGTGACAGCGTTGCCGTTCGCGTCGCGGAGGGAGATCACGAACGATTCGTTGGTTCCGACGACGGCAACAAGCTTCGGGTTATCGGCCTGAGCGACCGCCGAGGGAAGCACCAGAGCCGCGAGCAGCGTGACGAGAGCGATCCGTGTGGTCATGACCGGACTCTACGGGAGCCTCCGCGGTTCGGATTTCGCGGAGGGCGAGCCCGGTCGCGATCAGGATCAGCCCGGCGAGGACGACGATCCAGAGCCTGGCACCCGTGAACGGGAGCGTTGCCACATGTTGCGCCGACGTCAGGACGCCCTCGCTCTGGCCTCGATGGCCACCGGAACTGGCAACCGCAGTGGTCGTCTCACCGCCGGCAGGCTTCGAACCCGGATCCTTCGGGGGCGTCTGCGTCGTCGTCACCACCGTGGTCGTCGTCGTCACAGGCGGGCCCGCCTCGGGCTGTGGATGCGGGTGTGGCGTCGGGGTCGGCGCAGGACCGCCACAGCTGCCGCCGTGATGGCTCTTGAGCGCGTGCACGTCGACCTGGTGGCCGCCGGCGCAGGGCGCCAGCTTGTGCGGTTGACTGTTCCCGGGACCGTGCAGGACGGCCTTTCCGGACGCGCCGTTGTGCTCGGCGATCTGCCCGGCCGTCTGGCCGTTGCCGTACTGCTTCGTCTTGTCCGACTGCGCCTCGGCGTGCGTATCGTGCGCCGTCTCGTTCGAGGGCTTGAGGCCCGTCGCGTTCGCATCGGTCGTGGTCACGGGCGGTGCCGCGGTCGTTGTCGTCGTCGTGGCCTGCGCCGCCGGCGGCGGTGCGTCCTCCTTCTTCAGCTGTCCGGGCGCGCTTGCCGAGTTGCCCGGCGCGTCACCCTGGTTGCCGTTGCCGTTGCCGTTCCCGTTGCCCGCGTACGCCGCACCGGCGAACGCAAAGACGCAGAGAACGAGCACGCATGTGCTCGTAAGCCGCATGGTCCTCCTCCCCTTCCCCACGTCTCACGTTACGGAGGAGGCCGGGGCCGTCCATAGGACCTAGGTCTAGTTCACGCCCGAAGCTCGGCGCCGAATGCAGCCTGCAGCTGTGCGACGATGCGGTTGCGAAGCTCGGCCGCCTCTTCGTCGGTGAGCGTCTTCTCCGGCGACTGGAATGTGACCGCGAAGGCGACCGACTTCTTGCCCGGGCCGATCTGCTCGCCGCGGTAGACGTCGAAGGCGCGCATCTCGCGCAGCGCGTCTCCTGCAGCGTCCTCCGCCGTCGCGACGAGGTCGCCGGCGGCGACCGACTCGTCCACCACGAAGGCGAGGTCCTGCCGCACCGGCGGGAAGGTGATCACGTCTTCGTAGACGACGACGTCGGGAGCACGTGCAGCGAGGGCGTCGACGTCCAGTTCGAACGCTCCCCACTCGCCGGGCAGCTGCGGGTCCCTCAGTGCAAGCACCCATCCGTCCTGTGTCCGCGCGCCGCGGGCACTGTGCGGAAGGTCGTCCGCCGGCTCGAACGCGACGGGAACGGCAAGGGCCTCGTAGAGCGCTTCGACCGCGCCTTTCGCGACCGTGTACCCGCCCTGGACGATGCCGCCTAGATGCCAGCGCTCGTCGGGGAGCTGGCGGCCGCTCGGCAGGTAGACGTGCGCGAGCTCGAACAGGGCAACGCCCTCGTTGCCGGCGTCGACATTTCGCAGCGCAGACGCCGTGAGCCCCTCGAGCAGCGACGTTCGGAGCACGGCCTGCTCGCTCGACAGTGGTTCCTCGAGCCTGAATGCCTCCGGGTCTGCTTCCTCCGAAACCAGGCTCCAGGTGTAGGCCTCGAAGTAGCCGAAGCCGACGAGCGTGTCCTGGATGGTGCGGCGGACGCGCTGGAGCTTGGACAGCCGGCCGAACATCTCCCGGCGCTCGGGCAGTCGCGGCGGGACGTCGTCCAGACGGAAGCGAACGACTTCCTCGACGACGTCGATCTCGCGAGTCACGTCGCGCGCGCGCCAGGTCGGCACCGTCACGGCCTCGCCGTCGAGCTCGAAGCCGAGCCGCCGGAGCCGCTCGTCCTGCTCGTCCGCCCCGATCTCGAAGCCCGCAACACGGTTCGCCGGTTCGTGCCCGAAGCGGACGACGGGCCGTTCGGGCAGCTGTTCGTGCACGTCCGTTTCGCCCGTCCAGCGCGCGCCGGCTTGCTCGACGAGCAGCTGCGTCGCGAGCTTCGCCGCCTGCTCGGCGACGTAGGGGTCGACCCCTTTCTCCCAGCGGTTCGACCCTTCCGTCCGAAGGCGCAGGCGCTCGGACGTTCGGAAGATCGTGTAGGGCTCGAAGTTCGCAGCCTCCAGCAGGACGTCGGTCGTCGACTCGCCGATCTCCGTCTCCTCTCCGCCCATGATCCCGGCGAGCGCGACCGAGCGCTCGGCGTCGGCGATCATCAGGTCATAGGGCTCGAGCGAGCGGTCGACACCGTCGAGCGTGCGCAGCCGCTCGCCCTCGTGCGCCCGCCGCACGACGATCCGGCCGCCCGCGAGCGCGGCGTGATCGAAGGCATGCAGCGGGTTTCCGAGCGCGAGCATCACGTAGTTCGTCACGTCGACGACGTTCGAGATCGGACGCATGCCCGCACCGAGCAGGCGCGCCTTCAGCCAGAGTGGCGATTCAACGATCGAGACGTCGCGAAAGAGCCGGCCGACGTAGCGCGGGCAGCCCTCATGGTCGTCGACCTCCACGTCGACCGGCTCGTCGCCGGCGCGCGGAGGATCGGTTCCGGGCGGCGGCGCAAGGTCGACGTCGTACAGCGCGGCGACCTCGCGCGCGATCCCGTAGACCGCCAGCTGGTCCGGGCGGTTGTGCCCGGTCTCGAGCTCGAGGATCTCGTCGCTGAGCGGCAACACGTCCGCCAGCGGCGTCCCCGGCTCGATCCCGTTCTCGAGCACCATGATCCCGGTGTGGTCGGTGCCGAGATCGACCTCGTCCTCCGCCAGGATCATCCCGTCGCTCGTCTCGCCGCGGACCTTTCGACGGTCGAGCTGAAGCCCGTTCGGCAGCACCGCGCCGGGGAGCGCGACGGCGACGGTCGCGCCGGCACCGAAGTTCCAGGCGCCGCAGACGATCTGGAGCGCGTCGCTCTCGCCCACGTCGACCTGGCACAGCTGGAGCCGGTCGGCGTTCGGATGCTTCTCGGCTGCGAGCACTCGGCCGACGAGGAAGAGGCCGAGGTTCCCGTCCACGTCGACGACGCCGCGACGCTCGATTCCGTCGACCTCGCAGCAGGAGATGACGAGGCGCTGCGCGAGCTCGTCCGTCGTCACGGGAACCGCCACGTACTCACGGAGCCAGCTCATCGGGACGCGCATCAGAACTGCCTCAGGACGCGGAGGTCGTTCTCCCAGAACATCCGGATGTCCGGGATCGCGTGGCGTTGTGCGGCGATGCGGTCGATCCCCAGGCCCCAGGCGAACCCGGACCACGCACTCGGGTCGAGGCCGACGTTCTCGAACACGGCCGGATCCACGACACCGGCGCCGCCCATCTCGAACCACCCTGTGTGCTTGCAGAAGGCGCAGCCCTTGCCGTCGCAGAGGAAGCAGGTGACGTCGAACTCGACCGACGGCTCCGTGAACGGGAAGAAGCTCGTACGCATGCGGACCTGGCGGTCGCCCCCGAACATCTCGTGGAAGAAGTGCAGGAGCGTCCCCTTGAGGTCGGCGAGCGTGATGTCGCGGTCGACTGCGAGCGCCTCGACCTGGTGGAAGTTCGGCGTCGAGCGCGGACTGGGCGTGTCGCGGCGATAGACGCGGCCGAGCGAGGCGATGTAGATCGGCGGCTTGCGTGACTCCATGACGCGGATCTGCCCGGTCGAGGTGTGCGTGCGCAGCAGGGTCTGGTCGTCGATGTAGAAGGTGTCGCGGTGCGACCTCGACGGATGCGTGAGCGGTTGGTTGAGCGCGTCGAAGTTGTGCCAGACGGTCTCGACTTCACGGCTGTCGACGATCTCGTACCCCAGCCCGAGAAA
>Ga0126383_10001207_pt1 | contig 15851 bp, 7 predicted proteins | sample PanSoiMetPlot_35_FD_96882 | JGI IMG/M metagenome (GOLD analysis project Ga0126383, IMG submission 96882) | Tropical forest soil microbial communities from Panama - MetaG Plot_35 | ecosystem: Environmental > Terrestrial > Soil > Tropical forest > Bulk soil | place: Panama | collected 2016-02-17
AGCAGCGGGAGAGGCCAAGCCGTACTTCACTAAATTGTTCGGTGTGGTTGCGCCGCAGGTTGGATTAGTAAAGTCGCCATTCCGCTCGGCAAGGGAGGGAACGCAAAATGAGCGGGTGTTTCCACGACGCTCTTTGTTCCACTCCTGGCTGTAGAAGACGAACAGCTTATCTTTCTTGATCGGCCCGCCGACCGAGAAGCCGAAGTCGTTCCGCTGTTCCACCTGCTTTTCGATGAACGGATTGTTCGGATTCTGCGACTTGGCGCCGGCAGCGAAATAATCCCAGGCATCCAGTGCCGTGTTGCGGCCGAAGTACAGAGCGTCGCCGTGCCACTGGTTGGTGCCGCTCTTGGTCACGATGTTGATGACCGCGCCTGCCGCGGTGCCGTACTCCGCGCCGTAGGAGTTGCGCAGCATCTTGAATTCGCTGATGGCTTCAATGGAGGGGTACAGCAGAATCGTTCGGTTCGAGCCGACGTCGTTGTTGTTTGCACCATCGATCAGGAACAGGTTGCTGGTATACGAGTTGCCGTTGACGGCGAAGTCCACGCCCGACAGCAGACCTTTATTCTGGCTGTCATAGCTATTGGCGGCCGACACGCCAGGCTGCAACTGTGTTAGCTGCACAAAGCTGCGTCCATTCAGTGGCAGTTCGCGCACCTGCTCGCCAGTGACAACCTCGCCCAGTCCAGCGTTGTCGGTCTGAACCTGAATTTCGCTGGCGGCGACCGTCACCTGCTCGGAGGTGCTGCCAACCTGTAGCTGAACATTCAGGACCTCCGTGCTGGCGGTGTGTACCTCAACATTGTTGGACACCGCCTCCTTGAAGTTAGGAGCTTTGACAGAGACCTTGTACACGCCTCTGTCGATTTCCGGGGCGATGTACTCGCCCTGTACGTTTGTGGTTACAGTACGTTCCTGCCCGGTAGCGACATTGGTAATCACCACCGGAACATTGGCCACGACTGCCCCCGACGGATCGGTGACGACGCCTCGCAAGGTGCCGGTCGTTTTCTGCGCGACGAGCGGAACAGATAACAACCCCACCAGGCATAGGGTCAGAAGAATCCATTTACCCAATCGACTCATTTGTTCCCCCACCAGAAACGGATTTCGTTACAGAGTGCGGCTCCATGCACCGAGCCGCCCACGTTGGAGCTAACGCGTAATGCAAAAGCTTGGACAACTGCTGCCTTGAAATATCGATTTTCTATGAGTGCAGAAAATCGGTTTTCTTTACAACCCCGCGACTAGTAAATTTATGTTATTGCCCCATACCACTGTCAACAGAAAAATCAATTTTTCTTCGACTAGAGGGCGGTTTTTCAACGGGTTTCCGCCTCTTTAGTGCCAAAATGGGAAAAAATCATGGCAAATTTGGATTTCCTACAAAATCGGTTTGTGAAATCCTGTTGCGTACTCGGTAAACTCGTGGTTACATTCAAGGTTCGCTTCCGAGTCGCATGACCGAACGTTCCAAGCCGGCGCATCGAGAAGGCACCACTCTTAAAGACCTTGCCAAACATCTCGGATTGACCAAGGGCACGGTCTCGGCGGTGCTCAACAATTCGCCGTACGCGAAAGCGATCCCGCAACACACCAAGGACCGCATTTTCGCGGCTGCCCAAGAATTGAACTACCACCCAAACTTTTTTGCGCGGACCCTGCGCAAAAAGCGCACCTACACAGTCGGCGTGATTTGCGCGGAGATCGGCGACGCCTACGGCAGTGTTGTTATCAGCGGAATTGAAGAGGTGCTCAGCGAGCGCAAGTATTTTTTTGTCACCGTTGTGCACCATCACAATCAGGACCTGATGCGGCAGTACACGGACATCCTGAAGATTCGGGGATCGGAAGGATTCATCACGATCGACACCACTCTGTCGGCGACACCCCCATTGCCAACCATCGCTGTCTCTGGCCATCGAGAACTGGACGACGTAACCAACATTACGCTCGACCATGTTCACGCAGCGAAGACCGTGCTGGGACACCTCACCGACTTGGGCCATCGCGAAATTGCCGTCATCAAGGGTCAGCCGCTGAGCATCGACTCGGAATCGCGGTGGGAAGCCATCGCCGAGGTGGCACGCCAGAGCGGCATAGAACTGCAGCAGGACCTGATTATTCAACTGCCGGGGGACGATCCTTCGCCCCAGACCGGCTACCAAACTGCCAAGCAACTTCTGGTGCGCAACGTCCCCTTTACTGCGCTGGTATGCTACAACGACATTTCGGCAGTGGGAGCGATCCGCGCGATTAAAGAAACCGGGATGCGCGTGCCGGAGGACATTTCGGTGGTCGGCTTCGACGATATTCACGAAGCTGCGTACCACCTGCCCAGTCTTACCACCGTCCGGCAACCGATGCGGAAAATCGGCGCCATGGCGGCCGAGGCACTGATCGACCGCATTGAGGGGACCGGCAACGGTCACGTGCCAGGTATACTGGTGGCACCGGAACTGGTGATTCGCGAGTCCACCGGTCCTGCACGGAAACCATCTACTCCCTGATGTCAAGCCGGGATTGTCACCAACTCTTGTCATCGTTGTCTGGATATAGCCAGTTTCGGACAAAAATAAACAATTTCGAACATTAATGCAATTGAATTTTTGTGCGTTTTTGAATATGCCAGGGCGATTTTGGCTTACTGGGGCGTTGGCTGAGGAGGTGTGGCCGGTTCTTGCGGGGCCTGCGGCCGTTGCGGACGCAATTTCTGATAGAGCTTCATTTGTTCGTCGGCTTCTGACTTCATTGAAAGCTTGTTGTACACACGCGCCAGCTGGTAATGGTTCTGCGGTTCATCCGGAGCCTGCAGAATCGCCTTTTCGAGTGCGGCGCGGGCCTGATCCAGGTTGTTCTGCTGTAGGTAGAGCTGTCCGAGCTCGCCGTAGGCTTTGGGATTTTCCGGCCGGATACTCACTGCTTGCTGCATCTGACGGATAGCCTCAGGCGCGTCGCCGTCCTGCTTCGAGATCAAGCCGAGGAAATAATGCGCACTGGCGTCATCGACGTCACCACCTAACGAAGCATTCAGAGACTTCTTCGCGGCCGCAAGGTCACCGGCGTTGTATTGAACTACGCCCATCGTCAGTTGTGCGCGCTTGTCACTCGGAGACGCAGCCAATACTTTTTCCAACAGAGGCCTCGCCTCGCCCCAGTGATTGCCTTCGACAAGAACGATGGCGAAAGCCAGTGCGGCGGCGGTTTCGGTCGGGCGCAAGGTGTACCAGCGCTGGGCAACATCATGGGCAGCTTGCAGGTCGTTCTTCCGGAGTTCAACAAAGACGACACTCTGCAAGAGGTCGCTACGAGGCGGGCCAGCAGCCAGGGCAGCGTCGAGAAACTCCAAAGCCTTGTCCCATTGTCCCCAGCGAATGGCAAGCACCGCAGCGGTCGCTAGCGAATCCTGTGATTTCGGCTCGAGCTTGAGCGCACCCTCGATGGTTTGCACCGCCGGCTGGCGTTCGCCGGTGGCCGCCTGCACTTTCGCCCTAGCCACGAGAAAAGCCGGACTCATCTTCTGGTGAACTTGCGCGATTGCCAGCAGGTCGGCGGCGTCCTTCGTCATGCCGTTGTCGAGAAGGCTGTTGGCGAGGGCAGGAACGATATCGGGATCGGCGGGGGCACGCCGCAATACTTCGGCAATGGCTGCTTCAGCTTTCTCCGTGTTCCCCAGGGCAAGGTAGTTCGTGGCTATGACGGGCAGCAGTCGCGCCGGACGATTGATCTCGGGAATGCTGCCGGCGAGGGTGGATGACTTGGCGTACTCACGATTCTTGGCATAAACGATGGCGAGCTCCGAGGCTATGTTGTAATTGGCTGGAACCAGTTTGTGGCAAAACTGGTATTGCGCTGCAGCTTCGGGCCAGCGGGCCTCATCGCGAAGTAAATCGCCAAGGCTTTGGCAGGCTTCAACTGATCGGGGAGCCGCTGCCACCGCACGACGAAACAGCGCTTCGGCCTCCGGCCAGTTCGCCTGCTGGCGACGCACAACGCCCAGCAGCACAAGCGCTCTGGCGTTGGCCGGCTGCTTCTGCAGAATCGCCTGCAATTGCTTGTCGGCTTCGCCGAGCTGCGATTGTCTGATCAGAGTCTGAATCGAGCTCAGGGTGCTTTCTTCAGCACTCAATTCCGCGCTGGCGCAGTGGACAAGAAGCAGCATTAAGACGATCAGGCATTGCAAAATCGAGGGTGGCACAAGCCGGTGTTTTTGCCGCAAAAACGGAGGTAAGAACATTCGCAGAAAGACCGTCGCTGATCCGTTGTCAGGGTAGGCGCCGGAGAGAAACGATGTCAAGAAGCGCGGATCGCATATCATTACACTTGAATCGAGGTTGTACTTCGCAGGTGTCGCCGCATCCTATGTGTTTGGTTTTCGTCCTGACTTTAGCCCTATCAGCCGCGTTTGGTCAGGCACCCACTATTCATTTTCACCTCGCCAATAAAGATGTCGGTTTGCCTGTGACAGGAACGAAGGCTCCAGCGGAGATGAAGTACATCGTGCAGCAGATGGCGGGGGGTGTAGCGGTGTTCGACTGTGACAACGATGGAAAACTGGACATTGCGGTAGTCACGCCATCCACAATTGAAGGCTATAAGGCCGGCGGCGATTTGATGGTGAGGCTCTATCACCAGGACGCGGGATTCAAGTTCACCGACATTACACAGACGTCGGGGCTGAACCGCAAAGGCTGGGGCATGGGACTGGCAGTGGCCGATTACGACAACGACGGCCTGCTTGATCTCTACGTAACCGGGTATGGCGGCAACGCCCTATATCACAATCTCGGCAACTGCAAATTCGAAGATGTGACCGATAAAGCTGGGGTGGCGGGCGGCGGATTCAGCACCGGCGCAGCCTGGGGCGATTACGATCGCGATGGCAATGTTGACCTCTTCGTTTCGCGTTACATCCATACCGACGCGAAGAATCTCAGCGAGATCAAGACGAACTACCGAGGCCTGGTGGTCGAAGCGCCATGGGGCATGTCGGGCGAGACAGACTTTCTGTTTCACAACCGCGGCGATGGAACGTTCGAAGAAGTATCGAAGAAAGCCGGTGTGAGCGATCCGGAGGGAAGACTTGGGTTGGGTGCCGTTTGGGGTGACTTCGACAACGACGGATGGCCGGACCTCTTTGTCGGCAATGATACCGAGCCTAGCTATCTCTACCGCAACAAGCATGACGGCACATTCGAAGATCAGGCCTTGCTATCCGGCGCGGCGGTCAGTGCGGAAGGAAAGGCGATGGGTTCGATGGGCGTGGATGCCGGCGACTTCGACCGCGACGGCAAACTCGATATAACTGTCGGGACTTTCGCATACCAGCCTAACAACCTGTTTCATAACCAGGGTGATGAGTTCAACGACATCACCTGGGCGGCGAAGCTTGGCCAGCCGACGTTTCGCTGGGTGAAGTGGGGAACGGGATTCTGCGACTTCGACAACGATGGCTGGCCCGACATCATGGTAGGCGCCGGACACATCTATACCGCCATAGATAGTCTCCCCGGTGAGCCGCAGTTTCGCGAGCCGATGATGGTCTTTCGCAACACCGGCAAGACAACATTCGACAACGTGAGCGACTCGTCCGGGGTGAATGATGAACCCATGCAGTCGCGGCGCGGCATTGCTTTTGGCGATCTGAACAACGATGGCAATGTGGATGCGGTCGTGTTCAACGTAGGCGAGCCGCCGTCGATCTTGCTCAATGACTCGAAGAACACCAATCATCGGATAATGTTCAAATTGGTTGGAACGAAGAGCAACAAGGCAGCAATCGGTGCACGCGTAGCCATTACGGTGGGGAGCTTAACTCAGATGCGCGAGGTCAAAGGCGGCAACAGCTACATCTCGCAAAGCGATCTGCGGTTGCACTTCGGGCTCGGCCCGGACACCGCGAGGATCGAGAAGGTTGCCGTCCGCTGGCCCAACGGTAACACGGAAGAGCTCAAGGACGTGTCGGCCGACGCGATGTATACGGTGGTAGAGGGCGCGGGAATTAAAGAGCGGATACCGCTTCCCGCCCTCACCACTGCTAAGAAGTAGCTGTTATTTCTTCTTAGGCACGATCTTGTCTCGGTCGACGATACCGCTGCCTTCCAGCACCGCATAGAACTGGTCGGCCTTGAGGTCCTTCACAGTCTCGACTTTCCCCGAGGGCCAGCGGATCTCCAACGAATCAATTTTCGTCGCATCGTTCAGGCCGAAGTGCACCCGGAAATCGTTGTTCGAAAGATAGCTGCCACCACTAAAGACCTCGGCCGTCTGTGTCATGCCACCCGCGACGAGTTTGAGCTTCGCCCCGATCGCCAGGCGATTGCTCTTCGTACCTGCCAGCTCGAAGCTTACCCAGTGCTTTCCAGCCAGTCCCTGGTTCTTCAGGATCATCGGTTCGCCGTCGAGGTCGGCGATTACGATATCCACGTGGCCGTCGTTGTCGAGATCGGCAATCGCCAGACCTCGGCTCGCGCGTGGAATCTGCAGAGCCGGCCCCGCTTGTGTTTCGGCATCGCAGAACGTACCGTTGCGCTGGTTCATGAACAAGTTCTTTGGCTGACGATAGCGCGCACCAGAAGGTAGCGAGTCCACTTGCGGATAAACCTGCCCGTTGACCGAGACGAGGTCGAGCCAGCCGTCATTGTCGAGATCGACAAAAGCCGTGCCCCACTTGACCCACGGCAGCGAAGATACCGCGACGCCGGAGTCATAAGAAACATCGCGAAAATCGTAGCCACCCTGGTTGAGATAGAGGATGTTGTACTCGTCGGCGAAGTTGGTGACGTAGAGCGACTGCAAGCCGGTGTGGTTGTAGTCGCCCAGCGCGATGCCCATCGAGCCCTGCTCGGAGCCGTCAGCGCTGACGGCCGTACCCGACTCGAGTCCGATGTCGGTGAACTTGCCGTTGCCCTCGTTGCGGTAAAGATACTTCGGCGTGGAGTCGTCGGCGACGTAGATATCGGGACGGCCCTTGTTGTCGAAGTCGGACCAGAGGACGCCAAGGCCGTAGTAGCCACGCGGATCGTCCACACCAGCCGGCTTGCTGACATCGGTAAACGTGCCGTCACCGTTGTTGTGGTAGAGCGAGTCGCCTGCGCCACGCAGGCCGCGCGGTCCGCACTGCACATCGATGCCGCGGTATTTGCAGGTTGGGCTACTGCCGAACTGAGGAAGATCGGTGAGCTGAAAGTCAACGTAACGAGTGATCATCAGGTCGATGAAGCCGTCGTTGTCGTAGTCGGCGAAGGCCGCTCCGGTGGACCAGCGGGGGTCGTCGATGCCCGCCTGTTTGGTCATGTCGGTGAAGGTACCATCGCCGTTATTTCGGTAAAGAATCGTGTGGCCGAGACAGGTGATGACCATGTCAGGCCAGCCGTCGTTGTTATAGTCGCCCACGGCTCCACCCATTGCGAAGCAGGGAGTGGCGACTCCGGCCTTGTCGGTGACGTCGGTGAAGGTCCCGTCGCGATTGTTGTGGTAAAGCGCACCGCGCGCCTTCTGGCCTTTCAGCGCCATCGCGACCGTCGGGGCATTGGTGAAGTAGATGTCAGGCCAGCCGTCGCGATCGTAGTCGAGCACGAGTACACCACCACCCATCGACTCCACAATGTACTTTTTGTCGGGATCAGCGGTGTGGGAGAACTTAATGCCGGTCTGGGCGGTTATGTCGACCAGTTGCGGGATCGGACGATCTTTGCACACCACATTCTTCGCGCCTGGAGGCGGAGGGGGTGCAGGAGCGTGGGCTTGGGAGAATGCGTTGGTCGTCAGCAGCACCGCGAGAAAAATAGCAAGCGCGGTGCGCAGACGTGCGAACATTGCCATAGGTTGGGGGTCCAAACTTTTATTATCGCAGGTCAATTCGGAAAGCTAGTTCGGCGGGTCGTGGCAACTCTACATCTGGCTGAGGCGTTGGGTATCACGCGAACGGCGGCACTTGATAACCGAACGTCTCGTCGATGACGGAGGCGGCACTAAGGACGGCTTCATCTTCGTACGGCCTCCCGACGATTTGTACGCCGATCGGCAGGCCTTCCGGCGAGCGGGCGACAGGCACGACTGCTGCGGGCGCGGCTAACAGATTCCACCACTGTGAGTAGCGCATGGCGTCGAGATATTCGACCTGTTTGCCGTCGAGGGTCCAGCTCCGCTCCTGATGGCGGAATGCCGGAACCGATGCTACTGGGCATAGAAGCAGCGGGTGATCCTGCAGTTGCTCAAGCAGTTTATGGCGGATAATGTCGGCTTCCGCCCATGCGGTCAGAACCTCTTCTGCAGTGAGTGGACCGGCGGCCTGCGCTTGGAGCAGAAAATCGCGAAATACAGGGCTCAGTTTGTCTTTGTGTCCGCGCACCAGCGGCTCTTCGAACATGGCTCCGCAGCGGACGAAGAACAGCTCCCACAGCTTACGCGCCTGCTCAAGCGCCTTTGGGCGAAATGCGCGAACCCGGAAGCCGGCATCCTTGAGCGACTGCACCGCCGCTCGGACCGCCTTGCGCGTTTCGGCCGTAACAGGAACCAAGCCATCGTCTTCGAAGTAGCCGACTTGCAATTTCTTCACTTCCTCGAGTGACGGCTTGCGAAGGGCGAGCGGCGGGCTGGCGGGATCAGCCGAATCCTGCCCCGAGAGCACGTGAAACAACAGCTTCACATCGCCGATGGTGCGAGCCATGGGACCGATGGCGCCGAGAAACGAAAATGGGCCGACGCAGGGCGGCAGATGCCCTATGCCGGGAATGCGTCCCGGAGTCGGCTTCAGCGAGCAGATGCCGGTGAAGTGCGCGGGCACCCGTACGGAACCGCCGCTGTCGCTGCCGAGTCCTCCAGCAGACATGCCTGCTGCGATTGCCGCTGACTCTCCGCCGCTCGAGCCCCCAGGCGTGTAGTCGAGGTTCCAGGGATTGTTGGTGCACCCATGCAGGAGGTTGTCGGTAACGTACGCCATCAGGTATTCCGGGCAATTGGTCGTGGCCAGAATCACTGCGCCGGCCGCACGAAGACGAGCTACGACAGTCGCATCCTGGTTGGGAACACTGCCGCGATTCACCATGCTACCGATTTCGCAGCGGTAGCCAGCCGTCGAGATGGAGGACTTTACTGTCACCGGCAAGCCAGCCAGCGCTCCCAGCTTTTTTGTGGAGGCATCAATCGAACGTGCCAGTGCGCGAACGCGGTCGGGATCGAAGTCCACTAGCGCGTTGATTTGCGGGTTCAGCCGCTCAATCTGGCGGATATACTCATTCGCCAGCTCAAGCGCTGAGATTTTCTTCGTGCGTAACAGAACCAGGAGGTCGAAGGCCGACCGCTGCGTGACCGGCTTTGCCGTCATTTACCGGCCTTAGCTGCCGTTGCCACCGGTCTAGCCTGCGGCGGCACCGCGCCATAGGGACGCTGCTGTACGATGCCCGCGCCTTCCTTCACGGTGATGGTCTGTCCTCCAGCAACTTTGGTCAGCTTATCCACCTGCCCGCTTGGCCAGCGAAGCTCGAGCTCGTCAGCCTGGGCAGCTTTGCCGAGACCAAATGTCAGAATCAGTTCGCTGGACGACAGGTAGCCCGAACCACTGCGCATCATCTCCATCTGACGCTCGCCGTTGGCCCTCAACACTACCATTGTCCCGATTCCATTGCGATTCGAGCGCGTGCCGACCAGCTTGATACGCAAGCTGCGATTGCCGCTGCCGCCTTCGTTGCGGAAGAGAACGGCCGGACCAGCGTTAGTGGTCAGCAGCACATCGAGGTCGCCGTCATTATCAATGTCAGCGACAGCAGCGCCGCGTCCGACACGGGGTTGACCGAGATCAGGACCGACGGATTGCGTTGCCTCGATGAACTTGCCCTTGCCTTGATTGTGGAACAGATGCGGAGACTCGGCATACTTCACGCGCTTCTGGATGCGCTCAATCTCGCTCTCGATATGCCCATTGGCAACGAAGATGTCGAGCCAACCGTCATTGTCATAGTCGAAGAAAAGCGTTGCAAAGCCGAGTGTCAACAGGCTGCGCCGACCGACTTCCGAACGTGGCGCCTCGTCCACGAACAGCCCGTTGCCTTCATTGTGGTACAGGGCGAGCATCTGGTTGGCGAAGTTGCCGATCACGATGCTTGGCCGCCCAGTGTGGTCGTAGTCGGCGGCGTCAACACCCATGCCAGCGCGCGCTACGCCATCTTCGCTGAACGCTATGCCCGCCGACACCGCCTGTTCGGTGAAGCCGCCCTTGGTGTTGTTGACGTACAGCTTATTGGGTTGCGTGTCGTTAGCAATGACGAGATCGGGCCAGCCGTCATTGTTCACGTCAAGCACAGCGACGCCCAGTGACTTCGACGAGTTGTCGAACAGCCCGGCCTTGGCCGTCGCATCTTCAAACTTTCCGTTTCCCAGGTTGTGCCACAGACGCACCGACGCACCTTTGTACGATTCGGGCGTGCAGTACGACTTGTGCGTGCCGTCGAGCGTGCAATAAATGTCGCCTTGCGGGCTCCACTGCACGTAGTTCACGACAATCAAGTCGAGCTTGCCGTCGCGGTCATAATCAAGCCAGGTCGCGCTGGTGCTGAACTCGTTCGGCCCCCACATTCCCGCCTGCTTAGTGACGTCGGTGAACGTGCCATTGCCATTGTTGTGGAATAGATGGCTCTGGCCCAGAGCCGAGACGTAAATGTCATCAAAGCCGTCGTTATCGTAGTCGGCAACCGCAACCCCCATGCCATAGAGCAAAATCGCCAGGCCGGCTTTGGCTGTGACATCGGTGAACGTCCCATTGCCGTTGTTGTGGTACAGCTTAATCGTTGAGGGCTTACCCGGCGTGGTCCAGTCTTTGCCGTTGACCAGCAGAATGTCGGGATAGCCGTCATTGTCGTAGTCGATGAAGGCGCAGCCGATGCCCATCGTCTCGGGCAGCCACTTCTTGCCGACGGCCCCATTGTTGTGGACGAAGCTGATGCCCGCCTGCTTGGTGATGTCTTTGAAAGTAACTTGCGCCGCTGATACACCGACGAGCGCAGCGCACACGAAACACAGAAAGGATGACTTGCGTATGACGTTCATGGCCCTGTTATTTGCCTCCCGCATTCGCGGATTGTTTCTGCGCCACACTCGCGGATGATTTCGCCGGAGGCTTTGCCGGCGTCAGGGGCACGGAAACGTGCTCGTGAATCAGTTGGCGTTCGTTGTTGTCCTCGGGGTGCAGGCGACGATAAGCCCCGGTAATCGTTTGCGCTGACTCATCCGCCTTGAAGCGCAGGTACAGCTTCTCGTATTCGGCGGCTTTGGCCGCGTCACCCATTCCCTTGTAGCAGAGCATTAAGTTGTAATTCGCCTGCAAGTCTTCGGGGTCGACGGCAATTGCCTCTTTCAACTGGGCAATCGCCGCGGGATACTTGCGCTCCAGGAAATACGTCCGCCCCAGATCGTTGCGCACGACGCGGTCCTTGGGATACTGCTGGAGGACCTTCAGCAAACGGGCCGCTGCGCCGTCGTAATCGCCCTCCGTGCGCAGCACGCGCGCATAGAAATAATTTGCACGCGCCAGGTTTGGATTGATCGCCAAGGCCTTGTCGAGGACGGTACGCGCGCTCTCCATGTCGCCTTCCTGCAATGCCACACGACCGAGGTTGACCCATCCGTCAGGGTTTTGTGGGTCTGCCTCAGTGACTTTCTCCCACGCCGCCGTCGCGCCTTTGAAGTCGCCTTGCAAGAACAGGCCAATGCCGTAGTCATTCCAGCGCTGCCAATCCGCCTTTTCGACAACCTTCTTTGGAGGCTCCAGCGGCGCGCCCTTGGGCAGCACTTTCAACTCGACGGTATCTTCGGCGATCACCACGATCGGCAGATCGGGAACCTCATGCAATTTGCCCGACACGTTCTTCAGATCGCCATCGAAAGTGAAGGCACGATCGTCATAACTCTTCGTCGTCAACGGAGCGTCGGCAGGCTGCTTTGAAACGCCGGCATAGGCAAAGTGCGTATTCCACCAGGAGAACTTGCGATAGCACAGCTTTGCCGTCAGAGTAACTTTGTTGCCAGCGCTTTGTGGCAGGTTCAGGCGGTAATGGATCGTGTCTGCCGCACCCGGGGGAATCAGCCGGACGTACACCACCGAACGCGTGGACCATGCATTGCGCTTGTTGATCACGTTGCCGTGCTCGTCGATCTGGAGCGAGCGGTAGAAGTGCGCTCCGGGTTCAACGGGCCCCTTTCCGTCGTCTGCGACCTTGCCGCTCCAAAAGAGCACCTGGCCCTTGTCGTCCACAGCTTTTAATTCGACCCAGGCGTCAAAGGCGTCTACCGTACCACCGGGGAAGAAGTGTCCTATCTTTTTCGTGCGCACCACCACGTCAATGCGCGCGCTGTCGCCCCGGCGCACATAGCCCGTGGCCTTATCCAGCGGAGCGGTTACGGGCGCAACCACGCCGCCTGCCGATTCGCTCGTGGTCTTCAGCTCAGCTTCCTCGCCGACCGCGAAGGTGGTCTCAAGATCCGTCTGCGGACCGCCGCCCACGCTAACCTTCGCCGCCGCATTCGAGAGGGCAAAGATATCGATGGTCAGCGCGCCGCTCTTCAAGAAGTTTTCAGTGAGTTCGAGTTGACGCGCGTCCTGGTTGGCCGTTGGCAGGGCTGTATTGGCTGCAGGGAAGGAGTGTGAGTGAATCTTGCCGTTGATGTTTCCGGCGTCGGCCGACTTGGTATCGGGCATGTGACAGTCCGGGCATCCCATCGACTTCGCGGGATAGTAGAACGACCGCGCACCGAAGCCCGAGATGCCGCTGGCCTGCCAGTTGTCATAATCGTTGAAGCCGCGGAACCAGCGGTAATTATTCACCGGAATATCGAGGTGCACCTTGTGGCACGAGGAGCAAAACTCCGGCGTCTGCGCCTTCATGAAAGGCTTGAGGAATACGCGCCGGTGCGGCTCGGGGTTGAGGTTAATGCTGAAATCGTGAATCCATCTCAACACCGGATTCTTCGTCGCCGCCAACTCATGGAGTTCTGGATACTCCAGAATGAAATCGCCCTGCCCCATGGTGCTCTTCACCTGCACGATGGAGTGGCACATCATGCATCCCATGCCAGCCTGTGCCTGCGGAGTATTCACGATCTGCTTGATGGGGATATCCATCATGCCGCTGTACAGCAGTGCCGGATCGTGGCATCCCGCACACCACTTCGACGGTTTCACGCCATTGACTTCCTGCATGTACTCTATGCTCTTGCGATACCACTGATTGTTGAACGACGAGAAGTGATGTGCCGAGTTGTTCCACTGCCGGAAGATGTCCTGGTGGCAGCGTTCGCAGGCGTCGGACTCCATGAAGAACTTCGATGGAATGTTCCGGTTGCCGTACACCTGCGACGAGCTGGGAAAGAACTTCCCGTCCATGCCGCCGCCTTCGTTGTTCATGGAGAGCGGCGCGATCTCAGGGTTGCGGATGATGAAACGCTTGCTCCAGGAATTCCGCGCGTACTGCGCCCCGACCGTGATGATAACGGCTATGGCAATGGCACTGAGAGCTGGGATCCACGCGCTGCTGCATGGTTGCTTGCGATGGCTATACCACCAGCCTGCCAGCAATGCGACCGCCAAAAAAGAAACGGCAGCATGCGAAAGTGACAGGTTCGTGTATGGACGCGATGCGCCGGTGTAGATCAGCGCTAGTCCAAGCACGGCGCCGATAATAAGCACCAAAGTAGCCAGTTTTATGATGAGCGGCTGTTTCAAGACTGCCGGCAGCAGACGCAATCCGACGATGCAGAAGAGCACGCCCAACCCGACATGGGCCAAAACCACGGCGGCGTAAAAAATATTGGGTGCGGGCCATGCGTAAAGGTAGATCGCCGACAACATCAGCGCAGCAATCGAGAATATTGTCAACTTCTTCATTCGTGTCCGCTCGAGCCTCCAGTGTGCTCGTGGTATGGGTTATGAGAATTCTTCTGCGGCGTTAACGGTTCCGCATCGATCGTTCTCTTGCCGTACACAAACCGATACCCTGGCGTGCGGTTCACTCCCGACTCGAATCGGTCATTCCACTCCAGTCGATATCCGTTCGACATTTTGTCGTCTGGATAATGCTCCCTCGCCGAATATGGATAGGTGCTCATTCCGTGAAATGGCATCTCCGCAACCGTAAACGGAGTCGCCTCGTAGAAATCCATATCCTTCACAAACCCGTTGGCGTAGAAGAAATAGTCGCGCTTCCAATCCCCGGGTAACGGAGGCAGCGCAGCAGCATCGAACTCGGCGTCGATGTCTTCTCCTGTACCGAAGACGGTGAACTGGTTGTCGATCGACTTCAGCAGTGGCGTCACATCGCCGTATTGTGTGTAGTTTCCACGGAAGCGCGAGAACGGCCCTGTCGCGCTTGCCTCGCCGTAGTAATAAGTAAGGTCGCCGGGAGTCTGCCCGTCGACCTGCCGCGGATACCCACGGAACCCCAGCGTCGCCTTCGCCAGCGGCAACTCGGTCGTGCGAATATCGTTCTCGCGCGGGGGCCCGTTGTCCACCAGCACCTGGTCCCAGTAGATTTGCAGGTTCGAGGTAATGCGAATCTTGCGCGCGCCAGCCAGGAGCTTGCCGGTTAAGTCGACGGTTATTGTGCGCGGCAGCCCGGCCGGAAATCCCATCTGATCGACCACTCGCTTCCAAGTTCCGTCCGGCATCTGCGCTTCGATGTACGGAGAGATTGGCTTCAACCCAGCCTGCCACGCGGCGTACAACGAGGTTGCACTGAAATACTCGATAAAGCCGGTCAGAAACAGCCGCAGCGGTTGCTGCGGTGTCCACGTGCCGAGATCCAGTGTCAGCGAATGCGTGTTGGCGAAGCCCGCGTAGGGCAGGTTGGTGAAGTCGCGCACGTATTGGTGATCGCGCGCCCTCAGCAGTTGCGACACATCGTTGCCGTTGTTATCCCAGGCGCCTGTCGGAGGATGCGGCCGCGACGTCGCCACCGTCTTTCCGCTGGCGAAGGGAGGATCGTCGAGGAAGCGCTCATCCGGATAAACGTCGATGTCCGCTGGATGATCGATCCCTATCATTCGCAACTCGTCGATGTAGTTGACTTCCTCCATCGGCTCGCCGAAGCGCACGCTCATGTAGCCGTTTTTGGCGCGGATCTTCGAGCCGTCGATTTTGACCCACTCTTCCGGTCTCGGGGTGTTCTTCGCGCTCGGCGAAATCCAATGGCCAATCACGCCCGCTCCAATCACGTCGCTGATGAACTCGTACTTCTCGCCATTCCATGCAAATAGCGTGGGGCAGGAACTGCCGCGGCGATCGAGTTCCAAAAACGACGCCGGCTTGTTGAACGCAACATCGATCTCGTCCTGCAGAACGCCTGTCGGCCACAGCATGCGCACAATGTCTGCATTCGTGTTCTTGCCGAGCCCGGCGAGAACCTCCGGGGGCCCCTGGCTCAAGTAACCTGTGCCGCCCGGCACTTCAAACTTTTGCCACGTACCGTTGGAAAAGACCTCAACCTTCGTTCCCAATCCGGTCTTGTTATCCGCCAAGCCTTTGAAGTCGATCCGCAACGCGTGGTTCTTGTTCCCGCCCTGGTTGTGCAGCACCACAGGGTCGCTGCCCAGTTGCGTGACCACAAGGTCGGCCGCGAGGTCACCGTCGAGGTCGGCAGCAACCAGCGCCCGCGGCTCATGCAGTTTCAAATTGTCGAGTCCAAGCGGAGCGCTTACCTCCTCAAATCCCCGCGCACCTTGATTACGAAAGACGCGCACTTCAGAACCCTTTGCAGTCTCCACAACCGCTGCCAGATCGATCCACCCATCATTGTCGAAATCGATGGCGGTAACGCCCCAACCTTTTGTCGCGTCCGTCATCGGCAGAGGCACCCGCT
>Ga0126383_10001208_pt1 | contig 15845 bp, 16 predicted proteins | sample PanSoiMetPlot_35_FD_96882 | JGI IMG/M metagenome (GOLD analysis project Ga0126383, IMG submission 96882) | Tropical forest soil microbial communities from Panama - MetaG Plot_35 | ecosystem: Environmental > Terrestrial > Soil > Tropical forest > Bulk soil | place: Panama | collected 2016-02-17
ATCCGCCCCACCACGTGCATCATCCGCACCACCACCTGCCGCATCCGCCGCATCACGTGCATCATCCGCCGCATCACATGCATCATCCGCCGCATCACGTGCATCATCCGCCGCATCACGTGCATCATCCGCCGCACCACGTGCATCATCCGCCGCACCACGTTCATCATCCACCCCATCACGTGCATCATCCGCCGCACCACGTGCATCATCCGCCCCATCACGGTGGCGGCGGTCATGGCGGTCATGGGGGTCACGGCGGCGGATATCATCCCATGTAGGTATGAATGGGGATCAGCATTGATCCATGCCGTTGGGGAATCTTCCCCTCCCCAACGGCTTGCGGGGGGGTCACGCCCGCTTTTCTCATGCACGCATCGAGGAAGGCAACGCTAGGAATGCTCCGAGAACCTGAGCTATAAAGTTCAACCCGGTTAGCAAGCCCATGCCAGTTCGCGATGCCGTTACCATCCTGACAATGCCCCGTTCACTCGGCACCCTGGCTTGCGCCATGCTTGGGCAACATCCGCAAATGTACGGCATACTGGAAACGCGCCTTTATGAAGTCGAAACCGTGGACGAATGGTGGAATTTCGAACGGAAGCGCGGAAAAACTCCGGGCGGCCTGTTGAGGGATGTTGCAGAGATTATTTTCGGCGACCAGTCAGAAGGAACGGTTGAGAGAACCAGACGGTGGCTTTGGCGACGTCGGACCTGGCCAACGGTGGACATCCTACAAGCATTGGCATCCTCTGTGTCGCCACTGCGGCTTGTTGAGAAGAATCCAATTCCGCCAGCGAGCGATCAATCCATACAAGATTCACTGGAGAGAAGAATACGGTGTTTTCCGCAGGCGCGATTTCTTTGGCTTGTGAGATGTCCGTTTTGCTATGGGAGGTCGTTAGAAATGTTGCAAACTTTGAAAAGACGACGCAATTCTCGATCCGTTGACACGACGCCAAGGAAATTCGCGGATAAGAACGCTCGTCAACCCAGAGAGGATCCTCAGGCCTCCTGGCTTCGGGTCAATAAACATATCCAAGCGTTTCTGAAGAGATTCCCTGAGGAAAGATGTCGAAGGATCCGCGGTGAGGACCTGCTGGCAGACCCTGACAAACATCTTTATGAACTTGCCCGATGGTTGGACCTGCGTGCCGATTCGCGCGCGATCGAAGAAATGAAGCATCCCGAGCGATCGCCCTTTGCGTGCATGGGGCCGCGCAACGCGCTGGGCGGCGGCGACGGCAAGTTCTTTCGAAACCCTGCTTTGCGGCCTCCAACACCTCACAAGCATCGCTTGAGTGACCCGGTGCCGTGGCGCGAAGATGGCAAGCGTTTGAATGACGAAGTTCGCGATTTGGCGTTGCAATTCGGTTATCAATGAGTGTATGCAAGAAACTTGTCTCTGGTCTGGAATTTGGATTGCCAGGCGGCCAAGCTGGCGCTGTCACGCTATCCCGTTCGCATAAGAACGTTATGAAGATAAAAGAAATTTTTATCGGTAGCAGCAGTGAGGCCTTCGATCAGGCGAAGCAAATTGCGGACCTTTTTCGTGGGGTGGATGGAATTCAAACCACCTTGTGGAAGGAAGCATTCGAACTGTCGGATTTGACCTTTGAAGGAATCAAGAAGATCGCAGAACGAGTTGCAGGCGCGGTGTTCTTGGCAACTCCTGATGATGAAGCCACCATCAAGGGGCAAACGGTTAGAGTTCCACGGGCGAACGTCATGTTTGAATTCGGCTACTTGACGGCAGTCCTTGGCCGGGGAAGGGTCGCGCTCTGCCGGTATGACGAGACCGAGCTGCCGTCAGACTTCCACGACCTCACGCGCGCGGAATTGGGGAAGTTTGAACCACATGGCGGTTTGGGTTCCAATCCACTGGAACTGGGCAGGCTAAGAGATTGGGCTTCCAAGCTTCGCCAGCGGCCCGACCCCGTTGAGGCCATTGCAGAGCTAACAAAGGGTCCTGTTTATGTGCTTCGTCATGCGGCTGAAATCCAAGATTACCGTCAGCCAAGCTTTTTCGCACAGGCTCTGGCAGCCTGCCATCCTAAGATTAAAAAAGACGTGAACTCTGTTTGGGAAAAGGCTGCAGATTATCTTTGCCGATACCTGTGCAGTCGGGGTTTGCTTGTCGAGGACCCAGGCAAAAAAAGAGGAATGCGGATCACCGATTTGGGAAAAGCTTTACTCGCTGAAGACCAGACACAGGATAGATTCAGGAGAATATTTGAGCAGGGCCTCCTGGCGGGTTTCAAGCGCGGTGTCACCGGATTGGATGACTAATGCGGGCCTGATGCCGTCCCCAATCTTCATTCTCAGTCCTGCATTGGGGTTCGGCCCCGTGGCGTCTGCGATGCTCGGCCAGCATCCGCAACTGTATGGACTGCCCGATACCCATCTCTTCCTTGCCGAAACCCTCGATGAATGGTGGGAGCTGTGCGCGGCTGGCGCGTTTGGCGGGAGCATGATGCATGGTCTCTTGCGGACGGTTGCGCAGTTGTATTTTGGCGAACAGACTGAGAAAAACGTCGTGCTCGCCCGCGCGTGGCTGCGGCGGCGGCAGCCGTTCACGACCGGTTACGTTCTCGAATTGCTCGCGGAACGCGTTCGCCCGCGTGCGCTCGTGGAAAAAAGTTCGAGCACCGTCCTATATCCCGGCTCGATGCGGCGCGCCGCGCGGATGTTCCCGCTCGCGCACTTCATTCATTTCGTCGAGCATCCGCGCCAGCATTGCGAAGCAGTCGTGGCTGCAATCAAGGACGCGGTCGCGCGTCATCCCAACCGCGTCCCACACTGGCTGCGCCAACTCGCCTGCTTTTCGGCCGCAAACGCCGATGAGCATTCGCAGGAGCGTTTTGAGATCGATCCACAGCAAGCATGGCATGCGTTGAACAAAAACATCTGCGATTTCCTAGAGGCTGTTCCCGAAAATCAAAAGGTGCGTGTGCGCGTCGAAGACCTCGTCGCGGAGACGGGTGTCACTCTTCGAACGATCGCCGAGTGGCTGGACCTGCGGACGGACAACGCCGCGATCGACGCGATGAAACATCCTGAGCGCTCGCCTTATGCCTGCTTCGGCCCGACCGGCGCGCGCTACGGCGACAACCCGCTTTTCCTACGCTCACCCACGTTGCCCGCGCCGCCCACCAATCCGGACACCCTCGACGCTCCGATGAGCTGGTGCGAGGACGACGACGGTTTTTCCCCCGAGGTCAGAGCGCTGGCTCGACGGTTTGGCTACGAGTGATCCGCGACTGGGGTTGCTCCGGCAACTCCCGCCTTAGCCGGATCGAGATTTGATCCGAGCCCGCTTTGCCGCGATGCGCAAGGCGCGCTTGAGCCGGCGCCGGCGTGCCGTGAGGCCGATCACCTTTGGTCCGCGGAACAGTTTGGCTTCGATCTGGCGTGCCAAATGAACTCGACCCTGGCGCAAGGCATGGAGCGCCCGACGCAAGCGGAGTTGGCGAGCATGGAGCGCCTGCTGTTTGTGGAGCCTGCGCAAGCGGCGTGCCCGCGCGTGCGTGATGTGCGGAGCAGCGATAGGACCTTCTGGCCCGTGCACGGAGTTTGAATATTGAAGCTGCACCGGAACGGTTCTGCTTCCGTCCGTCAAGAGCACTTCCTGCATGACCAGATCCAGTCTCGGCCCGACCTCCGCCATCGGGAAATCGCCGCATTCTTCTCCCTGACGCGACATCCAGCCTAGGAATCGCGCGCCATTTGGATCGTTCCCCGCCTTGATCGCGTCTTCGACATCGGGGTCGGTCCGCGCCTCATTCAGCTCGTGGTAAAACGTCGCGACGACATTTTTCCATGGATGATCGAAGGCGACGATCCCGTTGTCATGACCATTGGGCTGTGTTTCGGAAAAGACGCCGACCGCGTAGTAAAGCGTGTCGTTCGCGACATGGACTGAACCATGGTAACCGCCGAGGCCGGCGAGCGAGCTCGCTTCCTCCTCGGGGTGAGCCGGATTTTCGGTGGAGTCGACCTTCGCGAGCGCTGCGCTTTCGCGCGCAGCCGGCTCCGCGCCACTGCTCTTTTGCGTCGGCGCCGTGTTAGTGTTGAGCACTGTCCCGCTCGGCAACATGAAGTTGAACACCGTGGAACTCAGATCGAACGATGCCAGTCGTCCCTGCGAGTGCAGTTGCGTGATCAGATGCTCAACGTCGCCTTGCGAGAAGGTAGACGGTTTCGATCCGCTGAGGATTTGCGATGGCTTGAAAGTGGTGGTGATCGGCTGGCCTTGGAAATACTGGACCATCACATTGTTCAAATGCGGGTCCGAGATTGCCGCCGCGAGCGACTGATCGATATTCTTGATGTCTTTTTGATGCCACGAACTGCTCCCGCCGACGTAAAAATTTGTGTAGGTCAGATCGCCAATCGTCTTGCCGCCGTGGAACCTGAGATCGTGCCGCGGGCGAGGCCGCACCCCCGGCGCGATTACTTCCGGTTCCTTCTCTTCGCCTCCAGGCAAACCGCCACGTTCGCGGAAGAATCGTTCCGCGGAGGATCCTTTCCCAGTGGCCACGTTAATGGGCCGCTGCATTGCTGTTTTTTGCGAGTTTGCCATAACAATGTCCCTTGCTTACCAGTACGCTAACTGCAGCAGAATGATTTTTACGTGTCAACAGTTCAGTAGAGGCATTTGGCGAAGGTGCGGAAACGTGCATGCACGGCTTGCGCTCCCCGTAGCTTGCGCTGTCGTATCACGCCAGTAAAATCGGCGCGTGCCTTCTCAACGCGATTCTGCATTGAGCGATTCTGCGCACGCCGGTCAAATGCTTGAGCTGATGTACAAGCTCATGGAATATCGCAGCCATAACGTACGACATCGTCTCGAAAAAGTCGGTCGCGCCGCATCAATGTTGCACGTGGATGTTTTGCTCCTCATCTATCACTTCGCGCGATTCGGCGCAGGTAATGTGCTTGAGGTCGGTCCTTACCTTGGCGGATCCACGATCGCGGCTGTGTTGGGCGCGCGCGAGTCTGGCACGCGGAAGAAAATCATTACGATTGAAGCCGGAGGGAGCGTCAAACATTTCCGCCTATCAAGTAGGAACATCATCAAGGATTTGAAAAAGAACCTGACACGGTTCGGCGTTGCGCAAGACGTTACTTTGATCAACGGTCGCTCCTTCGACGAGGCAACCGTCTCAGAAGTTCGTCAGCACTTGGGCTTTCGCGAGGTTGGCCTGTTCATTTTCGATGCGGACAACAATGTGCAGCGGGATCTGAATTGCTACGGCGACCTGCTCAACGATGGCTGCTGGGCCGTCATTGATGACTACTTTGGGCCGGCAAAAGCAGCGCCCCTCCGCACGCAGGTTGATGCGCTCGTGTCCGAGGGCCGGCTTGTTCCGTTTGGCTGTTACGGCTGGGGCACTTGGGTTGGCCAGTGGGAGCACAAGTGAATTCGCTCAATGGCGGAAGGTCCGCATTGGCCGCCTCGATCGAAATTACTTTGTGCTCGTGTGGACAAAAAGCGTTGACAAAGAGCCGCTTCTTTCGGAAAGTCAACACTCATTTTTACCATGCTTGCCCCGCAACTTGTTCCATCTGCCATTACAAGCAGCGTGTCGACTATCCTTCAATTCCCGACGGAGGCGGTCCGTCCCGTTGGTTCCTTGCGCCATATGACCACTCAACTTCTTCAGGAAGCAGCACAGGTGATCCCCAATCAGCAACTTCTGATTAATGTTGTCTCCAAGCGTGTGCGTCAGCTTGGCTTGGGGCATCGGCCCTTGGTGGAGACCACGCCGCGAATGTCGTTAACAGATATTGCGCTCAAGGAAATCATCGCCGGCAAACTGACTTACGAGTCCCTGGAAGCCGACGGCGCGTAACTTCTTCTGTAGCGTGCGCTGTGCTCAGCGCATCACGGTTTGGCGTCTGACAAAGACGCCCTAAAATTTCGTGGAGACCGAGGCGACGTGCGCTGGATTTTCCGCTGAGAACGGCGGACGCTGAGCTAACGTGAGCGATCGGGAGAATCGAAGTTCCTTGGCAACATGGCAGCTGAGTCCATTATTAATCGCAAAGCGCTGCGCGATTATCACATCGTGGATCGCTACGAAGCGGGCCTCGAGTTAAAAGGCAGCGAGGTCAAATCGATCCGCGCCGGCAAGGCGAATATTAGCGATGCTTTCGCACGAATCGAAAACGGCGAAGCGTTCCTTTACAACGCCGACATTCAACCCTACGAGCGCGCCAGCCACGAAATTCCAGCGGCAAAACGCGTCCGCAAATTGCTGCTCCACCGCGTGGAGATCGATAAGCTCTACGGCGAAACGCAAGTGAAAGGCCGCACGCTGGTGGTTCTGAAGCTGTATTGGAAAAGCGGAAAGGTGAAAGCCGAACTGGGCGTAGGGATCGGCAAGCTTGCGCGGGACAAGCGAGCCGATTTGAAGAAACGCGCCGCCGATCTCGAGACCGCGCGTGAAGTCGCGCGCTTCAATCGCAGACACGCCTGATCGCCCCAAAGGCGTGCCTGCGTTCCTTGTTCACGGCCGCTTGCCGCCAGCGGTTCGTATCTGATTATAGAATCGTGCAATGAATGCTCGAGTCCTGCTCTCAGCAGGCGCGCTTTTAGTCGTCGCATGGATAGCCGGTCGCGCCATTCGCACGGCCCGATACAAGTTGCGCGATAAAGTTGTTTTCATCAGTGGCGGATCCCGCGGGCTCGGTCTCGTGCTGGCACGCCACGTTTGTGCGCGAGGCGGGAGTGTCGCTCTCATAGCACGCGACCATGAAGAACTCGCGCGCGCGAAAGCCGATCTCGCCGCGCGCGGTGGGAAAGTTCTGACTATCGACTGCGATCTGCTCGATCGCGCTCAGATTCAGGCCGCTGTCCGGACGGTTATCGATCGATTCGGAAAAATCGACATCTTGATCAACAACGCCGGCATAATCGAGGTCGGTCCGCTTGATCATATGACCCGCGAAGATTACGAGCGCGCTATGCGACTGCATTTTTGGGCGCCGTACGAATTGATTTCGCAAATCGTACCGGAGATGCGGCTCTGGGGTGGGGGACGCATCGTGAATATTTCTTCCATCGGCGGCAAGGTGGCTATGCCGCATTTCGCGTCGTACAGTACCAGCAAGTTTGCGCTGACCGGTTTCTCTGATGCGATTCGGACTGAGCTGGCGCGTGATAATATTCAAGTCACAACTGTGGAGCCGGGGCTCCTGCGCACCGGCTCACATGTGAACGCAAAGTTCAAAGGCAATCACGACGCTGAATTTGCGTGGTTCTCTGCTTCCGCGGGTGCGCCGCTGATCTCAATGGACGCCGATCGCGCGACAAAGGAAAACAATGAAGAAAAAAGTCACTCGCTGTAGTCGCTATCACTGATCGCGGCTTGTGACACAGACGGCCTTCAATTCGCTCCGCTGATGAGCACACGGCTCTTCGTCGCAATCGATCCGCCGGAGCTAATTCGCCAATTGCTCGCCGGTCTTGATCCGCACATTCGCGGGGTGCGTTGGACCGATCCAAATCAAATGCATCTGACGCTCGGGTTTTTCGGCGATGTTCGGAATGACATAGAGCCTGCGCTCCGCGAAAAACTAAGCGCGATTGAATTCGGCGCGTTCTTTTTGCCTGTCGCCGGGATCGGAACGTTTTCCACGAAAGGCGCGCCGAAAATTATTTGGATCGGCGTCGGCAAAGCGCATCCGCATCTGTTCCAAATTCACAAGCGCGTGCAGGAAGCCGCGCTGGCCGTCGGTATCGAACCGGAGCTGCGCCCCTGGCATCCACACATCACAATCGCGCGTTGCCGCGATGTCTCTGCGCAATCGCTCCGGAAATTTTTGCAAACGAATGAACATTTCGACGCTGGAATGATTCGCGTCGATGCGTTCCACCTCTATTCCAGCAGACTGACGCCCGCTGGGCCAATACATACTCGGGAACTGAGCGTCACCTGTAGCCGCGGGCGGTGATCGGGGAAAATGTAGGGCGTTTTTGCGAAACGCCGCGCCGGCGTCTGACGCAGACGCCCTACAGCCCCTTGCTCGAGAGCGGCGCAGCGATGTGCTCGAGCGAGCGCCGCTCGGCGGCCACGCCGATACATGCTTCCATCGCCGCCCCGAAAATCATCAATGCCGCTGCCAACAAATATCCAATGAACAAAGCCGTGCTTGATCCGGCACCGATGATCCAACCGAACAGTGCCGGTGCGCCCACTCCGCCGACCAGCGTTCCGATCGCGAAGAAAATTGCAATCGCCATTGCGCGGATTTCCAGCGGAAAAATTTCGCTCACCGTCAGGTAGGCCGAACTGGCGGCCGCCGAAGCGACGAAAAAGATAATTGTCCACGCAAGCGTTTGCGTTTGCGCGGTAAGCAATCCGGCGTGAAACAGCCAGCCAGTCACCGCCAGCAAGATCCCGGCGAACGCATATGTCAGGGTAATCATTTGTTTGCGCCCGATCGTGTCGAACAGATGCCCAAGTAGCAGCGGCCCGAGTACATTTCCAAGTGCGAACGGCAGAAGATAACTACCAACGTCTTTCTCCGGCACGCCGTAGAACCGCATCAGCACAAGCGCATACGTGAAGAAGATTGCGTTATAGAAAAACGCCTGCGTGGACATCAGGACAAAACCGAGAAACGAACGCCGCCGATGTTCGTGCAAAATCGCGTCCCAGATTTCGCGCCAAGGCGTATGTGTTCGCGTTCGAATACGAGTGGGGAACAGCTCGCTGTAGCGGCGGTCTGTGACCGCCGAAGTGGACAGAATTTTATGTTCGACGTCCGCAACGATTTCTTCCGCCTGGTGATTCCGCCCGTGAATCATCAACCAGCGCGGACTCTCCGGAATCCAGCGGCGAAAGAAAATCACGACCAGTCCCAGCGTGGCTCCGATTCCAAATGCGCATCGCCAGCCGAGCCAGATCGGAATGTAACGTGGATCGAGCAGCGCGAGCGTGGCAGCGGCGCCCATGGCCGCGCCGACCCAGTAGGAACCGTTGATCATCAAGTCAACACGGCCGCGGACACGCGCCGGGATCAATTCGTCGATCGCCGAATTAATTGCCGCATATTCGCCGCCAATGCCCGCGCCTGTGATTGCGCGAAACACTGCGTAGCTCCAGAAACTCCAGGAAAAACCCGATAGGGCGGTTCCGATGAGATAAACTGCAACCGTGATAAAGAACAATTTCTTGCGGCCAAACCGATCGGTCCCGTAACCAAAAAGCAGCGCACCGATCACTGCGCCGGCCAAATAGCACGTCGCGCTCGCACCGACTTGCACGTCGCTCAATCCGAGTGTCTCGTGACGTGTTAAAACTCCACCCAACGCTCCGGCCAATGTGACTTCCAGACCATCCAAGATCCAAGTGGCGCCGAGTGAAACCACGATGAGCCAATGCCACGAACTCCACGGCAACGCGTCCAACCGCGCAGGAACATAGGATTCAATTGTTTCGCCGTTTCGCATCCGCGAGAGTCTTCGCGCAAAGAAACCAACGACGCAAAGACGCGATTTCAGCCCTGTAGCCGTCGCTGTGCGAGCGACGCGCGCGCCTCGCATGGCGAGGCGGCTACAACCTTTACAGATTCAACTCTGACGCCCCGCAGGAGCGTAGCTACAGGATTCGTTAGGCAGATTCCAACAACTCTACTGGATCACCCTTGTGCAGCATGCCTTCGACGATGACGGCACCATAGACTCCGGCCGTGCCCTCGTGAGCTTGCGCGACTTTCTTTAGTACCGCCGGCGTTCTCTCTGACGTGTCTGGATCGAGAGTTATCATGGCACAGCGCGGATCGCGTTCCAGAACTCTGAGGATTACTTTCGGCCCAATCTTCAATGACCGGCCGACAAGTTCGTTTTCACCGAAGCCCTGATCAGAGGCCAAATCCACATACACGTTTGCCCTGAAACGTCGCTTGTCGATCGGAGTGCCTGTCTCTTCAGTCAACTGTCGCGCTGATTGCAAGCTGAAGATGGACATCGGACGGCAATCCGTCATGGCTCGGTGCGACCGCATCAATGTGAGTTGATGCTTCTTATCAATCTCGCTGAGCAGCATCTCGATGAGAATCGCATCATCGATTGCGAGCATCTTTCCGTCCGGTGTTTCAACATCTATCATTAGCTCTGAAATGTCGGCGGAGAGAGGACCCGCGCCCATGCTGTCCGCTTCGGTCAAATTTACAGGGCGCGCAGCTTTATCAGGATAACGAAACCGAGGCCGATACTGTAGAAGTCTTCGCTGTTCGCGTGCCGTGAAATACGGAAATCCTGCCGGGCTTGCCGAACTTTTGAAGGCGAAGACACGGTCGCCATAAAATCCGGGGTAACCTGCAAACGCTTCCTCCAATTCCTCGCCACGCATGCTCTTAACGGGATAGCGCCAGAGGCTCTCCACTTTTCCGACGATGCTCATATGTTCTTCGCGGTGGACTGCATTGGCCCACCGCGCTTCATCAGTTCGTTCGCCGGCAAACTCGGATCAAGAACTTTGTTTGCGCTCTCAATGCCCACTACGGGCAGCTTGTCAGGATCGAGCAATCCGATCTGCACAAGCACGCTTGCCTGGTCCCAGTAAATGTGTTCGTGGGCCAACTTTCCGTCCCTGAATCGAACGATTGCGACCAGCGGAACTTCAACGCGTTTTCCGGTCGGAGCGACGCCCGGTAGCATCCAATCCATGCGGATTGTGTGCGTAAACTTGAACACCATTTCGTCCACCAATTGGTCATTACCAATTGTCCGCGAGACGGGGATCATTTCTGTATCCGGCGGCATGTGTGGAATGAATCGTTTTGAATAGAACTCGCGCAATTCGTCGCGGCCCACGCCGCCCGTTAAGACCGGAATGTGATTCACATAAGCCTCTTCGACCATCGTGGCGAGCGTATGCTCTGTGTGACGCGTTGAGAACTCGTGCCGCACATGCTCTTCCCAGAGCTGGCTCAGGTGTTTCTGTGCAGGAGTAAGATTTGTGTGGGCGTGTTTCTTTTTGGGTCTAGCCATGATCTCGTCTTACCTTTCGTCGAGAAAAGTAACAGCGCCAGTATCTAGGCTGTAATAGCCACCGATGACTTGTACCTCGCCGGAATCAACTTTGGCTTTCAGAATCGGCGTCGACGAACGCAGAGCGTCCACAACGTGTTTCATGTTAGCCTTGATCGTCATGTCCAGATCGCCTTTGGGCGTCGAATCTACTACGGGCTTGATGGCCGCGACCAGTGACTGAATATGCCCTGGTGCTTTGCCTTTGGCAGCGATGGTCTTTATTGCGGCGTCGACGGCCCCGCAACTCTGATGACTGAGTACGACAATCAGGCGGGCTCCTAAAACATCGACCCCGTACTCAATGCTGCCCAGGCCTTCATCGTTGATCACGTTGCCTGCTACTCGAACGATGAACAGATCTCCGAGACCTTGGTCAAAGACGATTTCGGGTGGCACACGCGAATCGGAACAACCCAGGATAATCGCAAACGGGTGCTGACTCTTCGCCAGTTCTGCGCGTCGTTTGGCGGCCTGCTCGCTGGTCATTCCCAGGGCAATCACGCCGGCATTTTCGTAGCTGTTTTTCGCCATGTACGCCCTCTCGTCGCTGGACTCATGCGGGTGCTGCATGTTTCCCGCCGTGAAACGGCTGTTGCCCTCCTTCAATCGCGCCAATGCTGCGGCAGGAGAAACCATTGGCTGATCTGGATGAGCCGGATCGGCAGCTCGGGCACATCGATTGCTGCCGAGCAGGCCGACAGCAACAAAGCAAACTGCGACTGATATCTTTTTCATTCGGCAATGTTATGCCGACCTCCTCCGATTGAAACAAGTCGAACTGATGCGACTACATTAGAATTCGTCACGGAATGCTTTTCGCTCTTGAAACAGAGCCAGGCGTTTCTCACGTTCTTCTCTTTCCTTCGGTGCTAAACAAGAGTTACAGACCCAGTTTTGAGGTCGAACGCACTTCGAACAGCCCGTCCCGTGAATGTGACGAGCTCTGGCTTCAGTGGGATAATTAGGTTGAACAAACTTCACCCTATCTGCCAACCATGGTGCGCGTTTGTCACCGTAGTCGCTGGGACGGTGCCGGACTCCTTCAGCATCTACTGCGCTCCATTCCGGTTCGGGAGCAGAACGCGAAGCTGATTGCGCGCTCATCAGTCTCGATGTCGGCAGCGCTACGATGAATACGAGACAGATTATGGCTTTGCTGCCGCGGGTCGGATTCACTACTGCGGTTTCATTGGAACGGCGCGCTCGGCGGGCGCGCTCTACCATCACACGTCGTAGTACATCGCGAACTCGTACGGATGGGGCCGGAGACGCAGCGCGTCGTATTCTTTTTGTTTCATGTCGATCCAGTTCGCAATGAAGTCTTCGTTGAAGACGTCGCCGCGCAGCAGGAAGGAATGATCGGCTTGAAGCGCCTCGATTGCGCCGCGCAGTGAATCGGGGACGCTGGCGACTTGTGCGAGTTCTTCGGGCGGCAGTTCGTAAAGGTTTTTATCGAGCGGGTCGCCGGGATCAATGCGATTTTGGACTCCATCGAGACCAGCGAGCAGCATGGCAGAGAACGCGATGTACGGATTCGCCGACGCGTCGGGGGTGCGGAATTCGATGCGTTTCGCTTTCGGGCTGGCCGAATATGTCGGAATGCGAATCGCAGCCGAACGGTTGCGCGCCGAATATGCCAGGTTGACCGGTGCTTCGAATCCCGGCACGAGTCGTTTGTAACTGTTTGTGGTCGGATTCGTGAAACAGGTTAGCGCCGGCGCATGCTTCAAAATTCCGCCGATGAAAAACAGGCACATCTCGCTCAAGCCCGCGTAACCATTGCCGGCAAACAGCGGTTTTCCATCTTTCCACAGTGAGATGTGAGTGTGCATACCGGAGCCGTTGTCGCCGAAGACCGGTTTCGGCATGAATGTGACGGTCTTGTTGCGCCGCCGGGCCACATTGCGAATGATATATTTGTAATACTGCATCGAATCGGCCATCTGCTTTAGCGGCGCGAACCGGATGTCGATCTCGGCCTGGCCGGCTGTGGCGACTTCGTGATGTTGTTTGTCCACGGGAATCCCCGCATTCTCGATTTCTAGTGCCATTTCGTTGCGGATGTCTTGCAAAGTGTCCATTGGCGGGGTTGGGAAATAACCTTCCTTCGCCCGAATTTTGTAGCTGAGGTTGGGAAATTCTTCGCGCCCGCTGTTCCAATGACCCTCGGCGCTGTCGATGTGGTGAAAGGAAGAATTCCCTTCGTACCTGAATCGTACATCATCGAAAATGAAGAACTCGGCTTCCGGTCCGAAGAACGCCGTGTCGGCGATCCCAGTGTGCTTCAAATAGGCTTCCGCTTTTTCGGCGACGCCCCGCGGGTCGCGATCATACGGTTCGCGGGTGATCGGATCGACAATCGTGCAGATGAGCGACAACGTCGGCTCAGCGTTGAAGATGTCGATCCACGCCGTCGCGGGATCGGGAATGACCAACATATCGGAGGCATTGATCACCTTCCAGCCGCGAATGCTAGATCCATCGAATCCGAGGCCGTCGGTAAAAATCTCGTCGCTATAGTCGCTCAGCGTGGTGGTGAAATGCTGCCATGTTCCTGGCAGATCGGTGAATTTGAAATCCATGAGCTTTACGCCCTGGTCTTTGATCATTTTGCTGACGTCGGATGGAGTTTTGTCTTTGGCCATATTCAGAAGTTTTAGTTGATAGTTGAGAGTTGATGGAAAATCAAAATGACGAAATCCGAATGACTATTTCCGAAGAAATGACTGAATGAGGAGCTCCGAGCGCAGTCGGATGTCGTCATTCGAAGTTCGTCATTGCTTCGGCATTCGCCATTCGAGCTTCGTCATCAAATTCAAACCGCTTTTTCGCCGATCTCTTCCGTGCGGATACGCACCGCGTGTTCAACCGGGAGCACGAAGACCTTGCCGTCCCCGATCTTGCCGGTCTTCGCCGCGGCCACGACGACATTGACTGCCTTTTCAATCAAGTCATCCGCCATCACGACTTCCACTTTCACCTTCGGCAGAAAATCCACCGTGTATTCGCTTCCTCGGTAAATTTCGGTGTGCCCTTTTTGCCGGCCGAACCCTTTCACTTCAGTGACGGTCATCCCTTCGATGCCCAGCTCCGCGAGCGCTTCTTTGACCTCTTCGAGCTTGAACGGTTTGATGATGGCTTCCAGTTTTTTCATGTCGCAGTAACCTTGGCATCGCGCGGCGCTTTGCAACCGAAAGCCAACCGCAGCACGCGCTCTCATAGCAATAACCCGAAACCGATGCAAGCACCGATTTCGTGATCGTTAAAATGGTTGAAGCATTGAAGGGTTAAAAGAACTGCGCCGCCCTGGCAATTCCGCTTCAACGCTTCAACGGGTTAACGCTTCAAAGGCAGATACGTAGGTAAATTTGCCAAAAATGTTTGGCGTTTTAATACTCAACTCTAATGCCTCGCGACTCTTTCGTTCACCTTCATCTGCACACTGAATATTCGCTGCTGGACGGAAGTATTCGAATGAAGGAGCTGATGAAAAAAGCGGCGGAATTCGAGATGCCAGCCGTCGCGATCACGGATCACGGCAATTTGTTCGGCGCGATTGAATTCTATCAGGAAGCGCAGCGGGCGGGGGTAAAACCGATCATCGGCTGCGAGGTTTATGTCGCCCCTGGATCGCACAAGGAGCGGCCGCCATCGCGACGGGATTCGGCGTATCACTTTACGCTGCTCGCCGAAAATGAGACTGGCTACCACAATCTTGTAAAGCTCGTGACGGCAGCGCATCTGGATGGTTTTCATTACGCGCCGCGGATCGACAAGGAGTTGCTGGCGGCTCGCGCGGCTGGTTTGATCGGACTGAGCGGCTGCCTTGCGGGAGAAATCAACAGCGCTATTCAGGCAAACAACATCGAGAAAGCAACACAGAGTGCTGCCGGATATCGCGACATCCTCGGCGCGGAAAATTTCTTCATGGAATTGCACGATCACGGGATGGAAGAGCAAAAGAAGTGCAACGCCGCGCTGGTGGAGATTGCGAGAGACCTCGGCGTTGGCTTGGTCGCGGCGAACGATGTGCATTTTCTGCGCCGAAGCGACCACGAGGCGCACGACGTGATGCTCTGCATCGGCACGGGCAAAATGGTGCAGGACGAAAACCGGATGCGTTATCTGCCGGAATTGTATTTCAAATCACCGGCCGAGATGCGGCAGGTGTTCCGCGATTTTTCCGAGGCGATCACGAACACCCTCGCGATTGGCGAACGTTGCCATCTCGATCTTGAATTTGGGCGTTCGAAATACCCCGAGTATCCGGTGCCGGCCGGGAAAACGCGGGAAGAATATCTACGAGAGCTTTGCTACGACGGGTTGCGCGCGCTCTACGGCCAACGCGCGACAAGCGATCCGGAGCTGACCCGGCGCCTCGAGTATGAACTGGGCGTTTTGGAAAAAACGGGTTTCGTCAGTTATCTCCTCATCGTTTGGGATTTCATTCATTTCGCGAAGGAAAAAGGGATCCCCGTCGGCCCGGGACGCGGCTCGGCTGCTGGCTCGATCGTCGCGTTTGTTCTTGGCATCACCGACATCGACCCGCTTCAGTACGGCCTGATTTTCGAGCGATTTTTAAATCCCGACCGCGTTTCGCCTCCGGACATCGATGTCGATTTCTGCGAAGCGCGTCGCGGGGAGGTTCTGGAATACGTCCGGCAGAAATACGGTGAGCGCCGCGTCGCGCAGATCATCACGTTTGGCAAGCTCAAAGCGAAAAGTGTTGTGCGCGACGTCGGCCGTGTGCTTGGCTTGCCGTATCGCGATGCCGATCGCATAGCGCGGATGATTCCAAATG
>Ga0126383_10001209_pt1 | contig 15838 bp, 27 predicted proteins | sample PanSoiMetPlot_35_FD_96882 | JGI IMG/M metagenome (GOLD analysis project Ga0126383, IMG submission 96882) | Tropical forest soil microbial communities from Panama - MetaG Plot_35 | ecosystem: Environmental > Terrestrial > Soil > Tropical forest > Bulk soil | place: Panama | collected 2016-02-17
CCCCCAGAGGGGACCCCACCCCGCCCCTGAAATGGCGGGAAATAGCAAGAAAAAAGCGCCATAATACCTTGAAATAAAATGCACTGTGTCAGAGTGAAAATGCCTTACACTGGTGTGGTCTTTATGAGACACTCTCTTTTGTCACACTCATGAGGTTTCAGGTAGTTAGCTCCGGCATGCGGACTGCAATACTTGACCTCGGCAATTTAGCCACCCAACGAAAGGACACACCCATGGCCACCAAAGAGAACGTTCCCTCTGAGTTGAAAATCCACATGCTTGCGGTCCGTCTCATCGATGACCCGGAATGGAACAGCCGTCTCAACATCAAGGACGACAAGGAGCTGGCAGCACTGGCCGATAGCATGGCCACTACGGGACTTCTGAATCCCATCACTGTCGCGGATGCCGGTTCGGTCCACGTCAAGGCTGGGGAGTCGAAGTCCTCTTACACCCTGGTGGCTGGTTCGCGGCGGTTTGCAGCGGCCAAGAAACTGGGGTGGGAGACCATTCCGGCGTTCATTCGTCTTGAAACGACCCAGCTCGACCGTGTGGTCATCAACGTTGGCGAAAACGCTTTACGGAAGGACCTCACCACGTTTGAGATGGCCCGCGCATGCACTGAGATGAGAGACCAGAACGCCAAGAGCGGCGAGGCCAAGTTGACGGTCGCGGAAATCGGCCGTCGTGCGGGTCTCTCAGCTCAGCGAGTCTCGCAGCTCACTGTTGCGTATGCCACGCTTCCACAGGCTATCAAGGACCGGTGGAAGACGGAAGGAGCGGCACAGGATGAAGGTGTGCGCGTTCTGACGGCGCCGTTCCTCAATGAGCTGGTTCAGCTCAAGGACCCGGACGCGCAGCTCAAAGCGTTCCGTGAGCGGCTGGCGCGCATGGAAGCGGTCTACGCGGAGAACAAGGCCAAGAACCCCAAGGGCAAGGGCAAGAGCGCCAAGGGAGGCAAGGGCAAGGGCAAGGACAAGGGCAAGGACGAAGGCGGGGTGAAGGGTCCTAGCGGGTTCAACGTGAGCGTGGACCGCTACAACGCCGTTCTGAAGGCCGTTCACGGCCACAAGACGGCCAAGCAAATCATCGAGGTGATGAACTTCCTGGTGGGCAAGTCCAACGACATGAAGTCCCTCGGTGTCGTGGTCAACAAGCCGGGCAAGCTCACGAAGTAGAACAGCCAACAGCAGGCGAACGGATGGCGGGTCTCTGACCCGCTATTCGTTTGCCCGGAGGGTGACGCATGGGGACGGCTTACGTGTGGGTATGTGACAAGCGACGGGAGTACATCGACCCTTATCCGTTGGATGCACCTCACCTTTACACATGGATGCGAGTTGGCGTGACCCATGGAGTGAACGGGGAAGTAACGGAAGGCTGGTATGGAGAGACAATTCGGCTGTTGTCGGATTGTGGAGGGTCCAACGACGAATACTATTTACGGACTGGGGAACCGGCAAATGCCCATGTGTGGGGCGGGACTGAAAATGACGTGTATCGGAACGTAACCGCCGATGCATTGAATGAAGCAAGTGAGTGGTACGAAAAAACCAAATGGTGGAACGACCCAAAGAAAGGACACGACAATGGCCAAGCAGAATGAAACGAGTCTCCCGCGTGGTTTCGTCAGCCTGCAACGGAAATCCGTTGACGGTTGGTACATCGTTAAGGAGGGGAACGTTGTTCAGGGCATCTATCGGGGCAACTTCAAGGTGCAATCGCAGTTCGACCGGAACGGGAAGACGGTTCACAAAGTCGAGCTGACCCAACCTGGAACGGAATGCACCGTCGAGGACGGGTCCACGGTCAAGATGGCCAAAGGTGACTTGGTTGGGGTTGACGAAAAGGGGTGGTTGACGGCGCTCAATGACCTCAAGGAAGGTCAAGAAGTGTTCATCAAATGCACAGGCAAGGGAGTTGCGAAGAAGGGTCAGAGCGAGCCGTGGACCTTCGACCTCGGCGCGGTGCCGTTCTAATGCCGTTTGCGCCGAAGTCTCCGCGCTTCTATTCGATGGAGCTGGCGCACCTTCAACGAATTGTCAGAACGGCGGAGAACGACTCGCGGTTGACGCCGGAACAGGTCACGAAGCTCGTAACGAACGTCAATCAGATAACGGCAATCCTGCAAAGCGCGGGTGATAGGGGACCCGCACAGGAACCGTCAGCGCCACTCAAACGCGGAAGACGGTAAACCGTTTAATGTTGGGCGGGCCGGTAGGTGAAAGGCAACGAAACGCCTACCGGCCCGCTTCAACCTCCGCATCACCCGTGGAGATTGCACCCTTGTTCCAACCAGAACACGAGCCAACCGGAACAGTATGCATGCGTTGTGGAATGCACGCAAGCAAGCACAGGAGCCGCAATGAAAGAGCACCACGTAAGGACCATCGAAGTCGACGCCCAATTGACCGAATCATCGGTATTGACGGTGAAGGTATCGGGAGGGAGCCACACCGTTACATTTACTTGGCAGGATGCGACGAAACAGGACATTCCTGGGAAGTTGGACGCGACAATCGCTTGTCTTCTATCGAGTGCTTTGAGTTTCTTTGCTCGCTACCCCAACGGACCCTGGTTGTAGGCTTTTCTCTTGGTTACGACGTAGCCAAGTGGATTGAGGACCTTCCCGATAAAGCGATTTACGCTCTCATGCATGAGGAAATGCGCCAATGGTTGGCGCCCAATGGAATGGTTGTCTATCGACCGATTCATTGGAACGGTTTCAAAATCAACTACATGAATAAACGATTTACGATTGCGCGGGAGGGCGAAAATCGGTCGACGACTATTTGGGATATCTTCCGATTCTTTCAATCATCGTTTGTTAAATCGTTAGAGGCGTGGAAGGTCTGTCCGCAGGAAGAGATTGACGAAATCGAGCGAATGAAGGAACAACGCTCAATCCTGGAACAGATACCAAGGGAGGAAGTTCATGCGTACTGCCAAAAAGAATGTCTCAACCTCACCAAGCTCACCCGTTCGCTCATTGAAGCGCACAAAGCGGCGGACCTGGAGCTTAAAACGTATTACGGAGCAGGTTCGACTGCTTCAGTCTTTCTCGCAAAGCAAGGCATCGCTGAAAAGCGCGGCGAAGTCCCTGAAGAGATGCGTTTGCCCCTTGCATCTGCATTTTTTGGTGGCCGCTTTGAGAATTCAGTCGTCGGACCAATTGAGGGAATGGTTTATGGATACGACATCTCTAGTGCCTACCCGTATCAAACAACGATGCTGCCCTGCCTGCAATGTGGCCATTGGGTACATCATAAAAACACAAGGGATGCATCTAAACTTGCCGGACGGATATGTCTTGTGCATTGGCGTTCATCGCAAGCTAGCCACTGGGCACCTTGGGGAACCCTCCCAGTCAGAGCAAAGGACGGGACAATTGTTTTCCCAATTGCGGGGGCTGGCGGGTGGACCTGGCGAGAAGAATTCAAAGCCGCTCAAGAATTAAACCCAACACTCGAAGCAACGGAGGCATGGAGCTATGAAACGGATTGCAATCACCGTCCTTTTGTCGACGTTCCTCGGTACTATCGTGAGCGTATTGCGCTGGGCAAGGAAGCGAAAGGCATCGTTCTTAAGCTCGGCATCAATTCCATCTACGGAAAACTTGCCCAGTCCAAGGGAGTTAATCCGCCGTTTCAATCGTGGGTCTGGGCATCAAGTATTACAAGCGGAACTAGAGCGCAGTTGCTTAGAGCAATTTCAAATGCTCAGCGTCGCGAATCAATTCTCATGCTTGCTACGGATGGTATCTATTCACGAGAACGCTTGCGGTTGGAAGTCCCTGACGATACTGGGACGTTTGATTGCCGCAATAAAAGGGGAGACGCCGTTCCCCTAGGCGGCTGGGAAGAGAAGGAACACCCACAGGGAGTCTTTTGCGTGCGCCCGGGAATCTATTTCCCGTTGAATCCCAATGATGAGCAAATTAACGAGGTTCGCGGGCGTGGCATTGGACGTAAAGCATTATACAACGCATGGAAAACCATCGTTGAAGCGTGGGACGCTAACAAAATGTCGGTTGCAATCGGTGGTATGCAACGCTTTGTTGGCGCAAAGACAGGTGTTCTAGGCGTTCGTGACGCGGAAACCAAGAAACTGAAGAGCATCACGCGGCGGGATTGCTACGGAGATTGGGTTGACCATACAATCAACGTCTCATTCAGTCCGCGCCCGAAGCGTCAAGCGATTAACGAGGATGGGACGTTGGAGCCGTGGGGTTACTTCGATTTTGAGAGTCACCCCTATCTTCCAGCTACGATTTCCCCTGATGCCCTCATGCTCAAGTTGGCCGAACAAATTGCGGAGGAACAACCCGATGGAGACGTTGCCGATTTCCAGTGAGCTGATTGAAGAGTTGGAACAAAATGACAACGGCAGTTTGCAAGAAACTGTCAAACTCAAGTGTGCAACAGGTCAGACGTTGATTGCTGACCGACATTTGATGCCAGGTTGGTTGTGTAGCGGGACATATGAAAACCTTGTGACTCACAAGATTGAGGATTGCAAGACGTATAACAATTTACGGCGCACGGTTTGTAAGTGGTGTCGCCAGGCAAGAGACATCACGCAACAGGAGTTTGAAACCTTTCTCTCAATGCTCAAACTTTGAAAGATAGGTGGCGCGCAAACGGTCGCGCGACTATCGAGCGGAGTATAAGCGCCGATTAGAACGCGCGTTAAAGGCAGGTTATAGCCGGAAGATTGCGCGCGGCCATGCTGGGAAACGTGAATACGGAATTGCGGAAGCCAAAGAGGCATCCAAAAAGTCGCGGCATGTAGTTAAGCCGGGACATTCCAAGATTCACCACACTGGCCGCACAATTGACCCTGAGCAGTTTGAGAAGGGATTGCGGGAGTTGGAAGCCATTGGCATTGACGAACGGGCAATTCGTGAGCTGGACATTCATGATGAAGATTCGTTCATTGCAATGCTATTGGACGCGGGTTATACTCCGCGCGAAGCATACCGCTTGAGGTTTTCGTAAATGGCTAACGAACGTGAAGACAATTCGTTGTTGTGGGTTTTAGGGCTCACCATTGGCGTGGTGTTGCTCTATTACTGGTTTTTCTACAACAGTGATGATTTAGGAGTTGTGGGGGACGTGACTCAAGCCATTGATGATGTCGTAAACGGTATTACAAGAGGCAAGCGGTTGACCAATGCCCCTTATGATAAATCGACTGGTCTTGTTCCTGGCAGTCCAAGTGACCTTGCTGCCAGTTGCGGTATGGACGTTGAGACTTATTCTTTGGCTCGTGCAATTGCGAGCGAGGAAGCGGGGTCAACGAATGCAACGAAAGTTGCGGTAGGGTGGGCAATTAAGAATGCGGCCAATCAGAAGTATGGTGGAAGTATCACCACGTTGGTTTGTACTGCCGATGGCTCATATGGCATACAACCGCTGGTTGGCTATTGTTCTACAGCTCATGACCCTTACGAGGGGGAGGGCACCATTGCGGAGGGGATTCAGAGTGGTGCGATTGCCGATACGACGGATGGCGCAACGCAGTTTGACCGTCCGGCCGGAGAGAATGCGGCGAAGGTGCAGGCGAAGCGGATTGCGTCGGGTGCGACGCAAGTTACGCCCGAAGGGACGTTAACGCCCGGTCTGGAGTTTTGGACTGGTGGCAAGTTGTAGGGGACCTAAGTTGTCCCCACGGTAGGGCACCCGTTACCGGTCAACCGGAGCCCACAACCAACCAAAGGCGAAAGGACAATCATGGACCTGGGAGCACTGGAAAACGATTTACGGAAAGAGGCGCGAAAGTTGCCGCCAAAGTTGTTGGGCATCCTGAAGATTCTTGCCGAAGAATTCGGTAAGGACCTGGAGCGGATTGTTTCAACAATGGGACCCGTTCTCATGCCGCATATTCAGGCGGCGATGATGGAAGCGGCAATGGAAACCCTCGACAAAGAGGCCCTCAACAACAGCATCACCAAGGTGCTGAAGGAGCTGGACGAAAATGGCGCGTAAACTACTTACGAAGGAGCACACCGCAAAATGCGGAAGGTGCAAGCATGGCAAAGCGGCGCATGTGAGCGGCGGAAAGTGCCACATGCTCCATTGCAAGTGTGAAGGGTTCAAGTAAATCATGGCCCGCCCAGCCGATGAACCCGGTATGCATCGCAAGCGCCGTCAATCGGATGGGGGTTGGCGCGTTTCGGGGCGCAAACCGGACGGAACGCGCGTCAAGTGGCAGAAGTTTGCAACGGAAGCGGAAGCGGACACGTACATTGCGATGAATTTTGCGCAAGCGGTGTTGGATGAATGGGGACTTCCCGCGAATCCGGCTGGAATGAAGATTGATGAAGCGACGGCAACTAAGCTGAACGCTGGCATTGGTATTCAGCCCAGCACGCCAACGACTGCCAAACCGGATGATGAAGAAATCAAGCGTAAGCGAAAGATGGCCATGGGGCTGGCCGATTTCGCGGGTACTGCATGGGCGACGGGAACCGTTTACGCTTCTCGCCGTATTTGCGACAACGCAGACAAAAAGCCCCTCAACCCTGACCCGAAACAAGTTCAAAACCTCGCTGAATCGGTCAAGGACACAATTCAAGGCTGGTTCGGAGACAAGGAAATCAAACCATGGCAAATGGCGCTGATGCTGACGTTCGGAATTCCAATCGTGATGCTGATTCAAAGTCCGCCGAAGGAGAAGGGAGCCCAAGCGGAGACCCGACCGCTCAAATCCGTGCCTTAGTCAGAACGGAGTTGATGGGGTTTGCGTCGGACTTGGCGGATGCGCGGATGGCGCTGGTGAAGGCTCCGACGCTGGACCTTCATTCGGCATATCCGGGTGCGTTGGCGCCGCTCACAACGGATGACCGCTTGCGAATTCTGGAGTCAGACCGCGATACGCTCATTGAAGGGGCGTATTGGGCAGTGGGGATTTTCTTTTTCATCCTCATCATCGGGGCTTTGAGTCGTGGGCGTTACTGACCGTCACTGGCAGGCAATCACGCGCATACTAGCGGGATACCTGGTGACGGTTGTTCTGTTTGGTGTGGCGTTCATTGCTTGGTGGGCATCTTGACCGTAACTGATTTACGGTCCATCCCGCAATTCATTATCAACGCGGATGACCGGCGCATTATTGACAAAATCATTTACCCCGCGCGGCCTCAAGTCAAATACGGGAAACCGTTCAATGAAGGATGCCGCTTTATCTGCCTGGGTGAGACTGGTTGCGGGAAGACCAGTCTCATGCGTGTTGTGGTCTACGCGTTACTCGCAAAGCATTGGGCGAATTTTGCGTTGGTCCATGACACAAAGGGCATCTTTCCCGAGTATCGACACTCAATCATCCTTGCCAATGTTGCTGAATTCGTTAAGCGAGGCAGCTTTCGTAACGGAGATATTCCGATTTACTCTTTCCGTGGCAATCCACGGGCTGATATCGACGTTACTGCGGAGGAAGTAGCGCGCTTTTCGTTGCACCTGGCGCGGTTGGGATTGGTTCCTCATGCGACAGTTATCGAGGAATTGGCGGAAGCGTCAACAGCGGGAAGAAAGCATATTAAGGCACCGTCAGTGCTCAAGTTGGCTGAGCAAGGACGAAAGATGGGCGTTTCGTTGGTGGGAACGACTCAATCCCCAAGAAAGACTCCGCTTGATTTACTTGGTCAAGCGTCGGCAATTGCTTTCTTCCGTCTTACTGGCGCTGATGCAAACTACCTTGAAGAACGTTTAGACCTTGACCCGGCAATGGTTGCTGCAATCAGGGGACCCAATTCGGTTGGGTTGACAAATCATCATTATGTGCTGTATATTAAGGGCGAAACCTGGGATGGTCAGATTCATAAGCTCAATGAACGAACGGCAATGATGTTCGAGTGAGCGTAAATGATGATTGACCAAGCGAGAAACCCCACAACAGGAAGGTACGAAATGGCCGAAGGTGCTGTTGCTGAAGTGAAGTCCGCCCCGAAAGAGTTTGTGCGCGAACCGTGGAAGGCGTTGGCCGTCGGCCTCATCTTCCTGATTCTCGTGCTGGTGGTGGAAGCGTTCAAGCCGGGACTCATCACGGGTCCCATCAAGTCGCTTCTCTCCATGGTCGGCATCAAGTCCAGCTAACCAGGAAGGAACGAAATCAACATGCGCCAGTCAAACCAGATTGACCTTCGTACCGCCGCAGGTGACCGCGTTGTCACCATGACCAATCCCGGCGATTCTGCCGTTTACCAGTTTAATGCGCAGCAGTCGCGCATTGGCGCTGGTGGTGGTGGCAAAGGGATGTACAACAACATCCGGGGTATCTTGCTTCAATTCCTGGTGGAGTTGACCCAACCTCACACGGGTGCGGGTGCCATCACCATGGACATGATTGCGGGTGCGCTGGGTTCCTTCAATTTGAACACTCCGTTGTTCGGCACCCTGATTGACCCGGCAGTCATTCGCAACGGCATCCTGGCGCGCTATCTGTTGGAAGAGTTGCAGGGAGATGGGTCTCACCCGGGTATTGACCGCCCGGTCGTTCCCGCAACGGCAGACCTTCACACAACGGTGGTTGCTGAGCTGTATTTGCCGTTTTCTCAGGGCTGGAATCAGTGGGGTGACCAATTCAGTCTTTGGCTGGGTTGGCTCGACACTGCGCAGTTGGAAATTTTCATTTCCACGTCAACGGACCCGTTTGCCCAGTTGCAGGTGAATCCCAGCACCACGCCGGCGGTTTTGAACAGCGTCAAGCTGCGCGCGACGCTGGACATGGTTCCGTTTGGCAATGTTATCATTCCCCCGGTGGTGACCGCGCGCCGCTACTCTCAGGCGGCAAGCTCGGGAAGCAACGGACCGACGCTCATTGGCGTTGGCAACAATGGTGCTCTTCAGGGTTGTGACGATATGGCGCGCCTCATGGCCATGGTCTTTGCTCACAATGCTGGCGGGTTCACCGGGTCGGGCGTTGCCAACGATATCAACAGCATCACGTTGCCCTGGCGGGACCAGACTCAGACTTTGAACATTTACGGTCTGTTTCAGCGGTTCCTCCGAGACCGAAAGATGCAGCAATGGGGAGGAACGGCGGTCAGCGCCAGCGCGCCGATTGCTCAGTTGTTCGACAACCCTTCGCCGTATGCGGTCGATGTTCAGCCCGTGGCAAACACGGTTCCGTTGAACAACGCGAATGCGCGTTACACCCCGTTGGTGTGGCCGCAGCACGGACAGAAAATCTCTCACATGCAGCGGGTGAAGGGAAATTACCCGCTTGAGATGGTTTTTGGCAACGACCAGGCCGACACGTTCAACGTTTACACGTTGGAGATGAAGCAATTCAGCGATTCCAAAGTGTCGGAAATGCTGGCGGCCATGAACATCAACCCGTCAACGGTTTCGTTGATTCCGTTGCTCGGGATGAAGAACGTTCGTTTCGGCAACACGATTACGCCTGACGGAAAGCCGGGCGCGCCCGTGGTGGTCGGAAAGGTTCAGGCGAAAAAGACGTTCTGTCTTCCTCGCGCGGTCGTTTCCAATACGGCGGCACCCGCCGCAGCGTAAAGGATTTACGAACATGGGATTCGTTCTGATTGCGGGTCTCGTGTTGCTCGTTTGCCATGCCGCCGCTAAGGTCAATGCGGCCGAAGCGGCGGCATCGGCAACGCAAGCAACTTCGTTGCCGCCCAACACGGCAATTGCCGCGACGGGGACAACGCCCACGCCCAGTCCTGCCAGCGCGCAAGGTGCGCCGGGCGCGGCGGCCAACTTCGAAGTGAAGTTGAACACCAATACAACGTACCCAACCAGTTTGTTGGGTGCATACACCGTCAGTGGGACCTTTCCGGGTCAGGCTGGCATTCCGCAAAACCAGGTCCCTGGCATGTTTCAAGCGGGATTCAACTCCCAGCCTGAGACTGACGCGGCACTGGCGACGCAAACGCGCCCGCGACGGTTGAATTCGTCCAACTTCAACATCGCGCAAGGCATTCCCTACAGGTTGTAAATGATTTCCAACTTCTGCTTCCTGTTTGACAAGGGAGCGCAAGCGCCAGGAAACACCTACGCAACAGGGGTGCTGCGCACTGCTCAGTCACCGCGCAAGCGGTACGGTCGGATTGTTCAGGTAGTCAATCCAAGGGACGGAACGCCGAACGTTGCACTTCAGCCGCAAGGCATGGCAGCGTTCGGATTGCCGAAGGTGTAAACCATGAAGACCTGGCAAAAGGTCGTTGTGGGTGTGGTGATTGTCGGGGTGTTGTGGTGGGCGTATTCCAATGGTTATTTTTCCTCGCCAACCATGAGCACCACGACGGGTCCGGGGGGAATTCCTATCAATCCGAACGCTGCCAATGGTGGTGGTACGGGTTGGACGGGAAGCGCGCCAAGTCCCAACGGGGGAGGTTCCAGCAATGGTTTTCCTTCCGGGGTAAGTGCTGGGTCAATTATCGTTCCTGGTGGTAATCCAACCGCCATGCCGACGATTGACCCGACAACGGGTCAACCTTACGTTGATGCGAGTGGCAATGTCATTTACAACAACATTGGGCAGACCAACGCGCCAATCGGGACCAGTAACAATCCCAACATCAAGCCGCCCAACACGGGGAACGCGGCGACTGATGCGGCAATCATTCGGACTGAGATTGCCCGCGCAGTCATCACGGCAACCCATGGGGGAGGGGCAACGGCATCGGCGCCAGCCGCAACGCAGGTGACAACGGTTGCGGCTCTGACGCAAACCATTGCGCACACTGGGAGCGGTTCCACGGCAAGCGGTTTGTTGCACGCTGCCATTACCAGTGGTTCGGTTCACTGATGCAACTGGTAACTGTCACTGACGCGCAAACCGCGTTGGCTCAGTTGGCGAGTGACCTTGCCGACACTCAAGCGTATATCACGCAACAGGTGTCGTCAGGGTCGTTCGCTTTACCAGGAACCAGCGAATTGGCGAGCACGGCAACCAGTCTCGTAACTCAGCTTGAAAACCGGTTGGACAAGATTGACGCTGAGATGCAGACAGGTAAACCGTTGGACGAATTGACCGCGCCGCAGATTGCTGAGCTGAGAGAGTTACAACAAGAGGTAATCAGCGACCGTGAGTTGATTGGAACAACCATCTCATCCGTTGATTGGAACTTCAACGGCATTTTTAACGATGCCGCGACCATGGTTGAGAACGTTGCATCTCAGGCAGTCACGGGCGTTTCAAGCGCCTTTGGCATCAACTGGACGGCGGTTGCCATTGTGCTTGGCGCAGTCGTTCTGTTCATCATTTACGTGAAGGTGAAATAATGCCGGGTAGCCAAGGACAATGGGAGGGAGCCGAAGGGTTCAAGATTGGGAATCCCAAGCGTCACCTTGACCTGGTGACGTTGGCGCAATTGAGCACTTCGGGTGCGGCGCCGGAATCAGGAACCATCACGCAATACCTTCAACTCAACGGATTGACGGGTAACCTCAAGTTGGACGTGGGCGTTACGTTTCTGGACCCGACATCCAATTTGCCGTTGGATGCGCCAGGAACGAACGCAATCACGTTGCAGATATACCCGTATAAGAACGTTGACGGGAGGAAGATTTTTGCGCGTCCTGTCTTTCAGGACCCGACGGCAACGGACAATCAGAACAATCCGTTACCGCAAGCGTGTCCGTTCATCTGGGAAGGACCGTTTACGGAAGCTGACGGGTTGTTGTTGGAAGTCATTTACGACCTGAAAGAGTTTGCCGGGTTCAACAAAACGGTTCAGGTCGTAGCTGAAGCGACCGTTGAATACAACGGTAGTTGGTGGGACGTTAAAGCATTTACGTTTGCGCTTGCCAACGTTCAATGGGCGGGTGCTCCCGATGCGGTGAAGATTTTTAACGGCGGTGAGTAAGTGGAAGATTCGGGAGATTTTATTGCCACGCTGGTGTTGCTGGGCGTGGGTCTCTTTGGGCTGGTGTGGTACCGAAAACAGCAACAGGTACAATTAGCGGCGCAGTTGGCTGCACAACAGAATTCCCCTTTCGGTGGTCCGCCATCGGCGGGTCAGTCCATTGAGGAAGCAGTTATTGGTTCGATTCCTATCGTTGGTCCGGCGGCAAATTTGGCTCAACTTTACGTTGGGAACAAGATTGCAACGAATGCGTGGTTGAACGCGCATTCTCAGATTGGCGATACACCTGACAAGACGGAAGCCAAAGCGGGCGTTGCGGGCGTGGTCATTTGGCATGGTCCGTCTGATTCGGAAGTGTGGTCCGGCATCAAGAAAGCGGGCAATTTCGTTGCGAGCGGCGAGATTGTTGAACCTTGGAAGTGGTAACTCACACGGGAGCGTAAACGATGAAAGCATGGCAATGGGTTGCGTTGGCACTTGGCGGAATCGTGGTCATTGTGCTGATTGAGAAGATGACAGCCCCCAAGACGGCAACGCCTAGCACGTCGTTGTTTTCAGCGTCTGGGTTGGGTGCTGCGATTGCTGGCGCGTTCAGTAAGATTGGCGCACCGTCAGGCAATCCCGCGTTCAACATTAATGGTGGTGCGGGTAGTGCGGGAACCCCTCCCGGTTACACTGGCAGTGAGGGTTACACGCCTGCAACTGCCGCCGCGTATGGTTCGCAATACAGCGCGGCCATGGCTAGCACGGCGGAAACTGCGGCGGCAACCGCTGGCAGTGGTGGAACCACATTCAATGGTGGTTTGGCCACTGGTTCGGGTGGGGCTGACCCACTGGGCATCGGTTCGTTGTCCAACCCTGGTTTCAACACAGGAACCATGGGCGTTGACTTCATGAGCTGACCCATGGAAGTGCTTGTTATTGTCGTGCTGGTTGTTGCGTTCATGATTGGACGCAAGAGCGGTTATTCTCAGGCGGAGAATGACTCGCTTGCGGGTCCCAGTCCGGTAGTGGGAGGACCGGTTTCAGCGTCGAGCGCGATGAACGGATATGCTGCATTGGCCAGCACGTCAATCACACCGTCACCGCAACAAGCGGCAATGGATGCGGCTAGCGCGGCGGCAACCAACCGCCATGCCATGGTTGCATCATCGGACCCGAATGGCCCGCCGACGGCGCATCCACTTCCACCCGCAACGCCCATTCTGAAACTGTGAGGAATCAATGACCAAGCAACATCGTAAATGGTTTTACGGGGGTCTCATCATCCTTGGTGGCATCGTGGTCATCATTTGGATGAAGAATTACCTGGTGAACAAGGGTGTCATCAACGCTTCAAGTCCGGCCATTGGTGATGACCCGTTGGGAATCGGCAAGCTGAAGTTGGACCCGATTTTCGCGACCACGACAAACGCGCAACCGGGGACCACTGCGGCGCCGTCCGTTTTACAGTGAGCCGCCTTTCGCGGTTTGTGGGGCTGTTTCTTTTCCTTTCAACGTGTAGCGCGGGAGATAAAATCATGGTTGGTCCAATTGTCACTCCGATGCGGTTGCTCGGTTACTGCTTTTTTACAGGAGCTGGAACCCTTCTCACCAAGTCAGGCAACATGACCTTTTCGCGGGCATCGACTGGGAATTACAATTTCCAGATTCCCGCCGCCAACGTGGTGGTTCCGCCGAAGGATGACAGTGAACTTTTCGTTTTTGCGGGTGTTGAGAACGATGACAACATGCCGTTCATCGGTACGTTGGCAGGCAAGAACGCGGATGGTTCCATCGGTGTGAACATCAAGACGCGAATCACCGCCACGACCGGAAACGGCACTGCTTGTGACCCTGCCAATATGTGGATGTCCATTTGGCAGCTTAGCAAGACGGACGTTATCAACAGCGGTAACCCGTAAAGGATTTACGTCCAATGTCCAACTTCATCCTGGGCATGATTGTGGGCTTCCTGTTGGGAGCCCTGATTCTGTTCTGGCAACAGCTTCAAACGCTCTACCAGAATCGGGATACGATTTCGGGCGTGTCCCAGATTGCCAGCGGTCTCAACACGCTTGGGGTGAAGTTGTAAAATGGGTTTCGACCCTGAAGTTGGAGGGTTCAATCCTCAGGTTGGACCAACGAAACGTCCGGGTGGGGCTGGCAAGACGCCCACCCTGAATCAAGTCTGGTTGGCAGGTGCGGTGTTGGAACCGCCGAGTGGTCAACCGGACTTCAACGTGATGCCGATGCCGGGGGGTAACCTCCGGTTTCCTGGTTACACTGATTGGGGCACTGGGCGTAATGGTGCGGGGGTTGGTTGGTACCAAGCGAAAGGGGCAATCAACCTTTCCGAACCGCCGGCCTATGAGTTGGTTGCGGAAGCGTGGCAAAACTCGGGCGTTGGTGGTTTGGGTTGTGGTGCGTTCGAGATTTACGAATTGAATGACCCGGCATGGAATGGAAATTTCGGGTCTATTTCGGGTGGTACTCAGTGGCAAGCTGAGCTGATTGCCGCATCGAACGATACCAGCCAAACCAGCGCGCACACGAATACCATTTACGGTAAACGGTTGTACAATGCGAATGCGTTATCACCACCTATCCCAAACGTGGGGGGAATTGGTGGAGGGTTTCAAGCTGAGCTAGACCTATGGTGTAACAACCTGGGTACGATTGCATCGGCTCAATTGCTAGAGGTTCGCAACCTGACCGGATACGGTTCGGAAGAGTTGCGATGTCTCGCTATTCAAAACGGTGCATCGGCGCAGTGGTTAACCCACTGGTTGAATGGTGCGACGACGCCAGCGGCGGGAGATGGTCCAACGTGGTGGACGGATGTTGATTCGCGGTTCGGGCGGTTTCTTGCTGCGGCTGGGATTGGTCCGTATCAGGTCACGTCGAATCCACAAGGGGCTTACGGTTGGAGGTTGTGGGGAACGGATGGGGTGACGTTTCCGCTGGCAACGCCACTGTTGGACGTGAACAATTTACGCGGGCTTCTCAATGGCAACGTGATACCCGAGACCATCGTTTTCGATTTGGACATGACCAATGCGGCAGACCAGGGGACGGTTATTCCTGCGAAGCCGGGTTACGTTTTTGTACCAAGTCGTTTCACATCCAAGGTTGTAGCGGTAACCGGAACTGCGACGAACAACCCGACGTTTGAGCTAGGACCGGTTGGAACGCCGGCCGGTTACTTGGGTGTAACGGCGCCGCAAACGTCAGGACAAATTAACAATGGTGTTGGGAATGTGATTGGGACCGACGTTTCTGGTAGTGCAACACCACTAGTGTCCAACACTGCGATACATGCAACTGTTGTCACTGCTGTGACCGGTTCCACTGCGCTCACCATTCGCATCATGCTAATTGGCGTTTGGACTCCACAGTAAATGACTTACGAAAAACCAACTCTCACACCTTTAGGGAGCTTGAAAACCATGGACCCAACCTCACCCAATATGCCAGCCAATCTCGACGATGATGAGATTGAATTGGCAGTGCAGCAAACGGCCGAGTTGACTCGGTTGCAATTACGACATCGCCGTGAACAAGGGGCGTTGTTGGAACAGCATCAACTCGCTTACGCTGAGTTGAAGGCTGCAAAGAAACGGGCTGAACAGAAAGGCGGCAAGTGATGGATAGAGAGGAAGTGGTTTCTGACCTGGAGAAGTTGGCGAAGGAAGCGGAAGCAATCATTGAAGGGAAGTTGGTTCATTCCCGGGTTGCGCAATGGATGCGTGACATGATTGGTTGGTTTCAGAAGCAGGTGAACCCGCCTGACCCGGTGGAAGCGGATTTGGAACCGGTCAAGCCGGACAAGGCAGCGAAGGACGAACCGCCGCCGCCCAAGCTCTAAAGATTCTCCCCTCCAAGAGAGTGGTGCCCCGTTCGGGAATGGTCCCGGACGGGGCTTTTTTATGCTCGCAAATTGTTCATTTCAGTAAGCGATTTACGGGTGCTCCAGCTTTTTTCTTGCTATTTCCCGCCATTTCAGGGGCGGGGTGGGGTCCCCTCTGGGGG
>Ga0126383_10001210_pt1 | contig 15831 bp, 14 predicted proteins | sample PanSoiMetPlot_35_FD_96882 | JGI IMG/M metagenome (GOLD analysis project Ga0126383, IMG submission 96882) | Tropical forest soil microbial communities from Panama - MetaG Plot_35 | ecosystem: Environmental > Terrestrial > Soil > Tropical forest > Bulk soil | place: Panama | collected 2016-02-17
AACGCAGGGGCAGGCGGGCCTCCCCTCCCTCGGGGTCCCCGCGAAATCGAAGATTTCGGGGGGTGGGTCCGGACCCCCACCGTGCGGGCGCGCGGAAGGTAGCCGCCTTCCGACCGGTAGTGGGTGGCGGGCAGCGTCTGGCAGCATTTGGCGACAACTCAACCGGCCCGGCGAAGCCGGGCCCACCCGCCACGTCACACCAACCGGTTCGGCCGCGAGCTAGCGCAGGAGCGTGGTCAGCCAGGGCCAGGGCCGGACGCCGCCGGGGTCGTGGTAGGGCGGCAGTGCCGCCCGCATCGCCGCTTCGATGGCGGCCATGTCGCCGGCCAGCGAGCGCGACGGCTGCACCGTGGCGCCGATCCGGATCATGATCGGCTTACCCCGCCATAGCTCATGCGTCCCCGCAAGGCCGGCCGCCACAACAGGCACGCCGTTGTCGCCTGCAAAGTGCCCAACGCCGCTGTGAAGCGGCTGCAGGACTCCCTCCATTGGGCCCACGCCACCCTCAGGGAAGATCGCAACCGCGCCGCCGCGCCGGAGCACGCCGGCCACGGCTTCGGAGAGGTGGCGAAGCTGACCGCTTTCCACGGGAATGACTCCGCCCACGAACATCAGCACCCACCGCTTCCAGCGCCGGTTGTAGACGGCCGACCGTCTCCCCAGGAAGTGCAAACGCGGACTGGGGGGCAGCCAGGCGAGCAGCAGAAACGGGTCGACCCAGCTCAAGTGGTTGCATGCCAGGAGGTAGGGACCTGCCGGGAGCCCCTCCTCTCCCTCGAGGTGCACGCGGAAGACCAGCCCGAGGAGTAGCCGCAGAAGCGCTCGAGCGGCTCGGAAGCGAAGGGGAGCCCTCACCTTGACCCTGACACCAGCCACCGGCGGTGCTCGATTGGAGCGCCCTACAGGGCGAGGGCGAGCTGCTCGGTCTCCTGAAGGGGATGGGCGCGGACGCCCCGTCTCCTCAGGTGCCTGGCAAAGTCGCTCGTAAAGCCGTGCACCGTGTAGACCTGGTCGGCACCGGAGCGCCGCACGACCTCGACCAGGTCGTCGAAGTCGCAGTGGTCCGAGAGGGGGAAGGCCAGGTCGGCTCCAAAAATGCGCCAGAAGCTGGGATCCAGCGCCCAGCCCGAGACCAGTGCAGTGCGGTATCGGCCAAGTGCGCGGACGGCGTCCTTTCCGACAGGCGGGGCTATGACGACGCGGTCGCTGACCTGGCCATCGAGCTCGATCCAGTCGGGCAGCCCGATCCCGGCGGCTTCGTAGCCGCGGGCGGAGGGCACGCACCGCTCTTCCAGCGCGAAGCGGAGCCCGAAGGATGCCAGCGCGAGCATCAGCTCCTGCGCCTTTCCCAGGGCGTGGGCCAGCAGGACCGGAGTCACGCCTGCCGCCAGCGCGCGGTGGCACCAGTGCGCCACCTGCTCGGCGACGCAGTCCGGGTCAGGGAACCGGAAGTGAGGCCGGCCGTAAGTGCTCTCGATGACCACGACGTCTGCCAGTGGGATGGGTGTGTCCGGCTGGTTGCCGCCGTGACGGAGCTTGAGGTCACCGGTGTACAGGAGCCGGCAGCCACCATGCTCGAAGAGGATCTGCGCAGAGCCGAGCATGTGGCCGGCGTCGTAGAGAGAGACGCTGGCTTCACCAAGGGGGTGCCACTCACCGAGCGGGAGCAGGCGGACGCCTTTCGGGCGGCGCAGGCCAGGGAGCACGGCGTGTGTGCCTGCGGTCATCAAGGCGGTCCGGTGGCGGCGCGCGTGGTCAGTGTGGGCATGTGAGACGAAGGCGAGGTCGCGCACCGTCAGCGGGTCGAGCCAGAGGTCGTGCCCGACCAGCGAGATGCCTTTGTCCCACGTCACGTGCCGAGTCATGCCCGGCGGTAGCGTAACTCGGTTTGCGGTGTCTCGCGGCAAAGCATCAACTGTGGGCCGCCGCGAGCTGAAATCGGTCGTGCATCCCGAACAGGTGCGGCGGCACCTCGACGCCGATGGCCGCGTAGGCCTCGAACGGCACCCCGATGTCCGCCACCCAGACTTCACCGGCGTGAACCGGGCCGTCGCCCGCCAGCAGGCCGGGCTTGGGCAGGCCAAGGGTGACGGTCACCGTCGCCCTGACGCACGCTCCCGTCGCGAGCCCGCTGTCCGCATCGAGCCCGGACGGCACGTCCACCGACACGACCCGTCGGCCTGATACGTTGATGGCCTCGATCCACTCAGCGATGCGCCCCTCGGCCGGCCGCGAGAGTCCCGTGCCCAGGAGCGCATCGACCACCAGCTGCGCGCCGTTGAATTCTGGCTCGGGGGCGATCTCCACCCCAAGTGCGCGCAGCGCTCGCGCCTGTTCTGCCGCCGGCCCGGACAGCGCAGTCGTATCCAGGCATGCAAGGCCCGCCAGCCGGCCCCACCTGTGCAGGTGTCTGGCGGCCGCCAGTCCATCCCCCCCATTGTTGCCCCTGCCGCAGACGACGTAAGCGCGATCGCGGCACTGCCGAGCCACCTGCCAGCCTGCGGCCTCCATCAGCCAGCTGACCGGGATCGCGAAACGCCGCGCCGTCAGCTGGTCGACCTCGCGGACCTGGGCGCTACTCAGCGTCGGGATATTCGGCCGGTCGCTGGACGAGAAAGGCACAGTAGGGGTCACGACGGTGGATGGATGCCGCCTGTGAGACGGTGGCGTCCAGCAGCTTCACGAGAAGGTGCGGGGTGATCGTGCAGACCTGCGGGTACTTGAGGGCCGTGTTCCTGAACGGGCAGTTGTGGATGGTGATCCGCACTCCTTCAGCCGTCTCTTCCTTCTCCGCCAGGGTACCCGCGCGCCCGATCCATTCGACGACGCGATCCAGCTTCTGATCGAAGCTCAGGCCCTTCATCTGCGCTTCGATCCCGCCTGCGTAGCGCTGGGCCACGCGCTCGAAGACAGCATCCACGAGCTCCGGGCCTCCCAGCTCGGTGACCTCGTTGAGGATCATCGTCGCGAGCTGCCCATATCGCTTGGGGAAGGCCGCATCGGCCTTGTCGGTCAGGGAGAACATCAGCGACGGCCGCCCGCGCTTGCTCTTCACCGGCGCGCTCTGGACAAGGCCGTCGCGTTCGAGGTTCATCAGGTGCTGGCGGACGGCGTTCGGGGTGACTCCCAGCTGAGAAGAAATCGTCTCGGCGCTCGCCGCCTGCCTTCGGCGGAGGAGCTCCAGGACCTCCATCCTGGTGGATCGGCCGGCGATCAGAGAATGCATGTCCGGCGGGCCTGGCCGCGAGCTTAGCACAGCCACGGGACCAGTCTTGACAACTTTTTTCAAGGATGTCCTTGACAAAATCTTGGAAGCATATAGACTTCACCCTGTCCGCCAGGAAGTGCAAGAGGGTGAAGCAATGATTCAGGAAGCCTGCGTGGCGATTGAAGACATCGAGGAGCGTGAGCGGCGGGCGCGTGAGGTCAAGTACAGCCGCCGGAACAGGATCCGCTACATCGACCGGCTGTTGAACGAGCTGGAGATGCTGAACCTCGCCGAGCGGACGCAGGTACCGGAGCGGCTGGCAATGGAGCTGCACCGGCTGATGGCGGAGAGCGCCGTCGTCGAACTCGTCCAGCAGCCCAGGCCGGACAGCGTGACTGAGGCGATGGATGTCCTGTATGAGATCCAGGACAGCCTCATGCTCACCGAGGCGGACGACGACTAGAAAGTAGCAGGGGGAGTCAGGCCTCCCCCTCCGAACCCCTCCATGCTGGCGCAGATGGTAGCTGCCTTCCCACCGGAGGTGGTGACGGGCGGCGTCTGGCACCGTTTGGCTCCGTATGCTGCGGTTACTGTCGACCAGGCGTTACGAGACGGTCGGCCGTACCGAGCAGCAGCGCCTCGGCCTCGGCTGAGATCCGGCGTACAACGTCGCCGCACGGCTCGATGGAGTCGATGAGCCCCGCCGACTGGCCGAAGTTCAGCTCGCCCTGATCGGAGTCGTCTTCGCGCACTGCGCGAATCATCGCTGCCGAGACTTCCGCTCGCCGCCTGCGCAGCTCGTGCTCTCGGCCGGCCCAGGCGGAGATCAAGCGGTTGCGCCGGACCCGGTCGAAGGCACCTGGCCAGGCAGTGGCCTTGGCAAGGTCCGGGATCTCGCTCAACTCGGTGTCATGGCCGTCACTCTCCACGATGGCTCGCTTGAACGACGGGGGCCACGGCGACTCATCGGTCGCCAGGAAGCGCGTTCCCATCAGCACACCGTTCGCCCCGAGCATCAAAGTCGCGGCAAGCTGGGCGCCCGTGGCCAGACCGCCCGCTGCCACCACCGGGATCGGTGCCACAGCCCGGACGACCATGGGCACCAGGGCCATGGTCGCTACCGTGCCCACATGACCGCCGCCCTCAGTACCCTGGGCCACGATCAACTCGGCACCTGCCTCGGCGGCCCGCTTTGCCTCCTCCACGCCTGACACCATGTGCATCGTCCTCGCACCGGCTCCCTTGGCCCGCTCGAAGATCGGCGCGAGCTCCTGCTCAGGCCACGCCCAGGCGGTGGAAAGCACGGCCGGACTCTGGGCCAGCACCGTCGCGATCGAGTCGTCGTCCGACAGAAAGAGCAGCAGGTTGAGGCCGAACGGCCTGGAAGTGGAGGCCCGTACCTCCTCCACCTGAGAAGCAACTACGTCGGGCGGATAGCGCGTGACCCCCAGCACCCCCAGGCCGCCGGCCTCAGAGACAGCCGTGACCATGGCGGGCACGGTGGCTCCGCCTCCCATTCCGCCCATGACGACGGGGTGTTCGATGTCGAGTAGCCGGGTCAACCGGGTATGCAAGCTCATCCGCCTTCCCTCCGCTTCCGGGCAAGGTAGTCCTGATACAGCCTGTACGCTTCCTGCTTGCGTGCGTCCACGATTTTCGTGTACCCCTGCAGTGTGTTCAGGTTGGCGTGGCCCAGCACCTCCTGGACAAGCCGGACGTCACCACCGGTGACCTCGAGGAGGTTGGTGGCCGCGGTGTGCCTGGCAACATGCGGCGACTTGAACGACCACGCGCCAAGCTCCCGGCGCAGCCGCCGAACTATGTGACGGGCGCCGGCGGCCGTCAGGCGGCGCTCGTCACCAGGTCTCCGGGACCGGTCGTAGTTGACGAACAGCGCCATGCTGGCGTCCTCTCGCGACTGCAAGTAGTCGTCGATCGCATCCTTGGCGTCCGACGTGAGATAAACCGCGCGCTGCTTCGAGCCCTTGCCGGTAACAACCAGCCGGTTGCCCCGGCGGGGTACGTCGGTTCGGTCGAGCTGGAGCGCTTCAGAGATCCGGCACCCGGTGCTGATCAGGAAGTGCACCAGCGCCCGATCGCGCTTCGCCATCAGTGTCTCACCCGGCATGGATGCCAGCAGCCTGGCCAGTTCGTCCGCGGGCATCGGCTTGGGGAGCCGCTGCTCCACCTTCGGCAGCGTGACCGAGCTGGAAAGGTCGGTCGGCACGAGCTTCTCTCGCGCGAGCCAGCGCAGCCATGAGCGGACCGCGACCAGGGCGCGTGCTCGCGATGCCGGGCTCTTCAGGTGCAGCGCCAGATGCCGCTGGTAAGCGCGCAGATCGTCGTGGCGGAGGCCGGCCATGTCGAGACCGTGACCTCGGGCGGCGAGGAAGCCGCCGAGCTTGCGCAGCTCGCCCTGGTAGGCACGAACAGTGTTCTGGCTACGGTTGGCTTCCAGCTGGAGCCAGCTCAGATACTCGTCCGCGGCGGCCTGGAAGTGGAGTGCCATGTCGAGCCCTGCTTGGCTGGATTCTATGGGCTGGAACAATTGGCCTGGCTTTCGTAGCATGGATGTCGTGCGCGTCTGGGCTTGGGGAGGCGCAGCGTTTAGCAGTGCGGCCCTTTCCTGTGTGCTGACGTGGGCCATCCTCAGCGCGACCCTGCCCAGCCCGTTGAGCGCGCCCCCTTCGAGCCCCGTGCTGGAGACCGTGGCTCCCTCTCAGCTGGCGGCAATGGGTGTTCGCCTGGAATCGACGCTCCAGCCGTTCGAGCTCCCGGATAGCGTCACGTCTGTCGGCGTCCGCCTGCCGAGCACCGTGCTGCTCCGAAGAGACGCAGAATCCGTCGTGCGTCAGAGCAACGGTGGTGTGCAAGGAGTGGTAGAGAGCAGCCTGACGTATGCGACGGCCAACAACGTCGGGCCGAGTGCGCGCGGCACGACCATGGTGCACAGGCTTGTCTGGGCAGTAGTGGGCACTCGCGCCGGCATCAGTACAACCAGCGGGCTGCTCCAGATGCTGTGGCTGGTGGACGCACGCAGCCAGCGCGTGCTCCTGGAGCTGGTGGTGCCTGCAGCGGCCCCGGGAGCAGGTGCTACGCCCGCCGGCTGACCAGGGTGCTGTAAGCCGCGTCAGCCGCCGCTCGTCACCTACAAGATTTAGAGCCGGTCGCCCTGCGCCTGGCGTGTCTCAGGGGAGCAGCTCGAGCCCAAGCACGATCGCGATAGCCTGGGATCGCGAGCGGGCCGCCAGCTTTTCGAGGATGCTCGCCACGTGCTTGTTCACCGTGTTCGGGCTGATCGAGAGCCGGGAAGCGATCAACCGGTTGGACAGCCCGGTCATCAGCAGTGACAGCACATCCCACTCCCTGGCCGAAAGGCCTGCAGCCCGCGTCCGGACCGACGCCCAACCCGGGAAGCTGTGCTCCTGTGGCGGCCTTGGAGAAAGAGGCTCGGCGGCGTCGATCGCGAATCTCGTCGACTCTGGCACGGACATACCCCTGCCACGCGCCTCCGCGGCTGGTACGGCGTGGGCTGGGAGCGCGAGCCTGCTGCGCGCCATCGACACCTCGAGCCGGCGCTGCCAGTGCGGAGCGGCCACTGCCCCCAGCCGGGTCCGGATCGCGGCCGCCGCCGCGGCCAGCGTCAGCGCGCGCTCGTGCTCGGAACGCGCAGCTGCCAGCCGTGCGAACCCCTCCAGCCTGTAGGCCACGCTCATGCCGTCGTCGAGCCGGCCGAGCACGCCGATGCTCACCCGCAGGTGGGATCGGGCGGCCTCGTGGTCGCCGACCTCGAGGGCCAGCTCCCCCTGAACGCCGATTGCCGTCGCAAGCCCCCATTCATCTTTGTTGGCCCGAGCCTGGAGGATGCACTCCTCCAGCCTGGCTCGCGCGACCTCGTAACGGCCGTCTGCGATCGCCACCAGGGCGAGACTGCCTAAGGTGCGTCCCGTACCGCTCCGATGGCCCAGCCGCTGCTGGATGGCGAGCGCCTCTTCCAGGCTGCGCTCGGCGCCGCGGTGATCCGCCAGCGAAAGCAGGACCAGGCCGAGTGCACGCAGCACTCGCGCCATCTCGGGCTCGTCAGCCAGCTCTCGGAGGATGGTAAGCGCCTCGGTAAGGAACGCCTGAGCCGCTACGCAGTCGCCCTGCCGGTAGACGATCTGGCCTGCGCCGCGTAGGGCTCGGACACGCACGGCCGGATCCCCTCCGGGGGTGGCGAGTGCCTGTTCGAGCCAGCGCCGGCCCTCGGTAAGGTTCGACAGAATGTGCCAGAACCAGGAGAGGCCTCCGGCCAGCCGCAGCGCCAGGCCACGGTCGGCGACGAGGCTCCAGGCCAGGGCGGCGCGGAAGTTCTGCCGGTCGTCGGCCAGGCGCTGCACCCATTCATCGATCTGACTCAGGGTTTGCTCCTTACCCGACACCTCGGCCAGTGCCGCGAAGTATTCCGCGTGGCGGGCGTGGACCCCCTCCGCCTCGCCTTCGGCCTCGAGCCGTTCGGCGGCATACTGGCGCGGCAGCTCGAGGAGCCGGTACCGCAGTTCTCGCGGGGCCGCCTCCGCATGGACCAGCGACTTGTCGATCAGCCGCGCCAGGGTGTCCAGAACGTCGACTTCGGGCAGCGCCGCGCCGGCGCAGATGGCGCGGACGGCGTCGAGACTGGCGAGTCCTGAGAACACCGACAGGCGCGTGAACAGCGCCTTCTCCGAACCGCCCAGCCGCTCGTAGCTCCAATCAATGGTGGCCCTCAAGGTTCGGTGACGAGCCGGCACGGCACGAGAGCTCGTCGTGAGCACGTTGAGCGCGTCGCGCAGCTGGTCCGCCACCTGCTCCACCGAGAGTGTTGTGAGGCGCCCGGCGGCCAGCTCGATGGCGAGCGGGATGCCCTCAGTGAGCCGGCAGATCGTGCCGACGGCTGAGGCGTTGGCGCCGGACAGCGTGAACAAGGGCTGGAACGAGCGCGCTCGCTCAACGAACAGTCGCACCGAGTCGTGGCGCGCGAGGCTCTGCGGATCGCCGTCGGGCCCCGGGATCGGGAGCCGGGGCAGCCGCCACGCCAGCTCTCCGGGCACCCCGAGTGGCTCACGGCTGCTGGCCAGGAGCTGGACTCCGGGGGATGCCTGGAGCAGCTGGAACGCCAGCTCGCCGCACGCAGCGGCCTGGTGTTCGCAGTTTTCGAGCAGGATCAGCACCTGAGCCTCGCCAAGGGCGTCTATCAGGCTGGTCACGACCTGGACCCCAGGACGCTCACGGATACCCAGTGACGACGCCACCGAGGTGGCAACGAGCTGCGGGTCGGTCACGTCGGCGATCTCGGCAAGAAAGACGCCACCAGGAAAAGCCGGCAGCAGGCGCTCGGCGGCGGCAAGAGCCAGGCGGGTCTTGCCGGCCCCTCCCGGGCCGCAGATCGTGAGCACCCGATGACCCCGGAGCGCCGTGATGACGTCGCCGAGCTCGCGTTCCCGACCCACGAAGCTGGTCAGCTGGCGAGGCAAGCGAGCACCACTGGGCGCGAGCGCAGCTCGCACCATCGGGGCTTGCTCGTCTGGCCCGCCCCCAGTCAGATATGCGTTTCGCTGTGTCGCCCGCCCGCCCAATTCGGGCCTACATCTTAGGCGTGCGTCCCCCCACGGCAAACCGCAAAGTTGGATCACTTCGGTCGCTGACAACGCACGCCCCCGGCGCAGCATTCAGCTCCGCCGCCGGCAAGGCGCGCCGCGTCAGGCCTGCGGCTTCTGCGCCAGCGACTCGTCCGGGTACGCCAGCTCGACGTCCAGCGTGAAGGTCAGCGCGTCCCCTGCCATCACGCCCCAGTCGAAGACCCGGTTCCACGTAATGCCGAAGTCCCGCCGGTCGACTGTGAACTGCGAGGTGAAGCCGGCCCGCAGGCCCCAGGGGTCGCTGACGACGCCATGGAAGTCAGCCGGGATCTCGATCGCACGAGTCACGCCCTTCAGGGTCAGGTTCCCCCTGATCAGGAAACCGCTGTCGGTGGGCTCGATCGCGGAGCTTCGAAATGTGATCGTGGGATGATTTTCCACGTCGAGCCAGGGCTCCGAGCGCATGAAATCCTCCTGCGCTGGGTGGCCCGTGGTCACCGCGCGAGCGTCGATCTCCACCTGGAAGGAGGAGCGGAGCGGGTTCTCGGCGTCGACCTGGAGCCCCCCTGTGACCTTCGGAAACTTGGCCCTGAGGTTGGCCACCGAGAAATGGCGGACGCCGACCATGACCTGGCTGTGGAGCGGGTCCACATTCCACGTCCCGGCGATCAGCCCGCCCTGCGACTGCGTCTGTGGTTGCGTCATTTGCGCCGACAACAATAGCGATGCCGAGTCTTATTCCGCGCGAGAATTGCCCGATGCCCCCGGAACCGCTCGTCGAACTCGCACTACGCCCGTGGGGCCGGCCGCAGGTCGGACTGATCCAGCACCGGACGCACGAGCGGCTGGTGGAGCTGTGGCCGAGCTTTCCAATGCCAGGCCCCAACCACGTCTGCCTGGTCCGCTGCACTCCGGAACGGGTGGACCGGGTGATCGACGAGACGCGCGAGCTGGCCGCCGCGCACGGTCTGTGCTGCATGTGGATTCTTGATCCGGGTGCCGAACCCGTCGACCTTGGCGACCGCCTCACGGCTCGAGGGATCCCTCGGATCCAGGAGCTGGACGTCATGGTCCTGCCGGCGGTAGCGACTGTCGCGTCCGGCGATCCGGCCATCGCCGTCGTCGACGCGCTGCGCGACGAGGCCACTTATCAGGCCGCCGAGGCCGTGCAGGCGGCCGCCTTCCACGATGGCGGCCCCTTACCCGGCCAGCCCTTGCGATTCGCCGAGGCGTGCGCCGATCCAGCGCGCCGTTTTTTCCTGGCCATGGTCAGCGGCGAGCCCGCCGGCGCGGGCTGGGCGACGGTGCGCCCGCATGCCGTCCTCATGAACGGCGGCGCGGTCCACCCGCGCCTCCAGAGGCGCGGCGTGTACCGGGCGCTGGTCTCGGCAAGGCTTGGCCTGGCCCGAGAGGTCGGCGCCGCCGGGCTGGGCGTCCAGGCTAGGCCAGACACATCAGGCCCGATACTGTCCCGATTCGGCTTTCGCACAGTTGGTCGCTGGCGCGTGCATGCAGAAAGCACCAGCTGACCACGGGCGCAACAAGCCGTAGGCTCTGCCACCATGCAGGCTCGCGTCGGTATCGACACCGGAGGCACCTTCACCGACCTGGTGTCGCTCGATGGCACAGGAAAGACAACCAGGCTCAAGGTCCCCAGCACCCCGGCCGATCCAGCAGAAGCGCTGATAGAGGGCCTTCGCCGTCTAGTTGGGCTGGTCCCGGACACCAGCCCCGAAGCCGTGGCCCACGGCACCACTGTCGCCACCAACGCGATGCTGGAGGAGCGTTTTCAGAACCTGGCGCTGGTCACTACCCGTGGCTTCCGGCACGTTCTCGAGATCGCCCGTCAGAGTGTTCCCTCTGGCTACGGCAATTCCTACTTCTGGGTCAAGCCTGACCGGATCGTGCCGCTGGAGCGGGTGTTCGAGGTGACCGAGCGATTGAACTTCAGGGGCAAGGTGCTCGTGCCTCTCGACGAAGAGGACGCACGCAGCGTCGCCCGGAGCCTGCGACAGCTGGGCGTCAGGACCGTTGGGATCTGCTTCATCCACGCCTACGCGAATTCCGCCCACGAGCTGCGAGTGCGCGAGATCCTGCTCGAAGAGATTCCTGACCTCGTCGTCTCGATCTCGAGCGAGGTCTGGCCGGAGTACCGGGAATACGAGCGCACCGTCACCACGCTGGTCGATGCGTTGGTCAAACCGCACGTGAACGGCTATCTGGCCCGCGCTCAACGCCGGCTCGGCGAGGTGGTGGGCAGCGCGCCTCTGCTGATCATGAAGTCGAACGGCGGGGTGATGCCGGCCGCAGCGGTCGCCCGTCGGCCGATCTCGACGGCGCTCTCCGGGCCGGCGGCCGGTGCCCTCGGCGCCTCCTGGCTGGCTCAGCAGGCCGGTTTCGAGCGCGTCATCACGATCGACACCGGCGGCACGTCGACCGACGTATGCCTGGTCGAGGGCGCCGAGCCGCAGCTCACAAGGGAAGGCCGCATCGGCCGCTTCCCGGTGCGGGTGCCGATGATCGACATCGTGTCGGTCGGCACGGGCGGGGGCTCGATCGCGTCGATCGGCGCCGACGGCGGGCTGCGTGTCGGCCCGCGCAGCGCAGGTGCCGATCCGGGGCCGATGGCGTACGGCCGGGGTGGAGAGCATGCCACCGTCACCGACGCCCATCTCGTGCTCGGTCGCGCACCGGACCTGCTGGCCGGCGGCGCCATCAGGCTTCGTCGGGAACTGGCCGAGATTGGTGTATCCAGGATCGCCGAGTCGCTGGGCCTCTCGCTGGAGCGAGCAGCCCAGGGCATCCTGGAGATCTCGGCGCACAACCAGGCCAACGCAGTCCTCCAGCTCACGGTCAAGCGCGGCATCGACCCCACCGGCGACACGCTGGTCGCCTTTGGCGGCGCGGGTCCGCTCCAGGCTTGCCGGATCGCTCAGCTCCTCGGCCTGGGCACCGTGCTCGTCCCTCCCAGCCCGGGCAACGTCTCGGCCTTCGGCCTGCTCGCAGTCGATCTCAAGGACGACCACGTCGTCACCCTGGTCCGGCGCCACGACGAGGTCGACCCGACAGAGATCGAGCGGACCTTCGCTCAGCTCGAGGCCGAGGCGGTCCAGTCGCTGCGCTCCGAGGGCGTGGCCGACGAGCGCATGGCCCTGGTGCGCGGCGTGGACGCCCGCTACCTGGGCGAAGCGCACGAGATCACGGTGCCGGCCGGCCAGCCCTTCGACCCCGAGGCCGCGGCTGCTGCCTTCCACGACGAGCACGAGCGGATCTACGGCTACGCCTACCGGGCTGGACAGGTGCTCGAGTTCGTCAACTGGAAGGTCACCGGGCTTGGCGGCATCGACCGTCCGCGGCTGGAGCCGCCACCGCCCGGCGGCACCGGCCGCCCCATCGGCCGGCGGGCGGACTTCGTGATCTACAGACGCGACGACCTACCGGCTGGGTTTCGTGCTGAAGGCCCTGTGATCGTGCAGGAGTATGGCTCGACCACCGTCGTAGAGGAAGGCTTCACGATCGAGGTGGATCGGCTGGCCAACCTGGTGCTCCGGAGTGGTTAGGGCAGCTGCCGTAGATCCAATCGTTCTCCAGGTGGTGGAGGGCACCCTCGCGTCCGTCGAGGCCGAGGTAGAGGCTGCGATCGAGCGGACCGCCCGCTCGCCTATGATCCGCGACCAGCACGACTATCGCGCCGGCATCCATGACCGCCGGTGCCGCAAGCTGACGGGCCGCTCCTACTCGGCCATGGTCCAGCCGGTCGTCCGCGACTTCCCGCTGGACGTCATGCGCGAGGGAGACGTGTTCTACCACAACGACGTCTATCTCTCAGAGGGTTCGATCGGCCACCTGCCCGACCTGACGACAACCGTGCCCGTATTCCACAAGGGCGAAGTGGTCGCGTTCGTTCAGGCCTTCGGGCACCACGACGACATCGGCGGCATGGTCCCCGGCTCTATGCCTGCCCACGCCACCTCGGCCTTCCAGGAAGGGTTGATGATCCCGCCGGTGCGGCTTTTCAGCCGGGGAGTTCGCAACGACGACCTTTATCGCGTAATCGTCCGCAACTCGCGCACGCCCGAATCATTCGCGGGCGACCTGGACTCTGAAGTAGCAGCGTGCCAGATGGGAGCCCGCCGTCTGCAGAAGCTGTTCGAGCGCTGCGGCACTGAGACGGTGGAGGCGTGCTTCCAGGCGCTGGTCGAGCGATGCGCGGACAACTTCCGCCGCGAGATCCTGCCCAGGATCCCAGACGGCACCTACGAGTTTGAGGACTACATCGAGCACGACGGCGTGGCTGAACCGCGCCTGCACGTGCTCCACATGACCATGACCAAGACCCCCGACCGCATCGTCTGCGACCTGAGCGGAACCGGTCCGCAGGCTCGTGGTCCGATAAACCACGCGGGTGACTATGCGGACGGCCTGTTCTTGCGTAAGTGGATGGCCTGCATCCTGCGCAACCTTGCCGACTCCCCTGAGCGGGCGGCCGAGCTAGACATCAACGAGGGCATCTGCGACATCCTGGAGCTGCGCTTCCCGCCCAGGGGCACGCTCGTCACGCCCGAGTTCCCCGCGCCGACCAACGCCCGCAGCTTCTTGATCCTGCGCCTGCTGGGCGTCTTCGCCGGCTGCCTGGCGCAGGCCGTGGGTGGCCGGATGCCTGCCGACCAGGAGACGATCCGCTACTGGGGGATCCACGGAGTTGAGGAGAACGGCCGCTGGTACCTGCTGCGCGAGGTTCTGGGAGGTGGCTCCGGCGGCCGCTTCTACGCAGACGGCTCAGACGCGATCCACATTGTGCCGGACTCGAAGAACCTTCCTGCCGAGTTCGCGGAGACGCGCTTTCCGGTCATCATCGAGCAGCTGGCCCTGGCGATGGACTCTGGTGGCCCAGGCCGCCGGCGGGGTGGCCTCGGCTACGACAAGCGGATCCGGCTGCTCGGCGACGCCTGGTTCGTCTCGACCGCCGACCGGGCCCGGCTTGGCTGTTACGGCGTCGCCGGCGGCATGGCGGGCCTGCCCTATGAAGCGTCCGTTGACGGGCGGCCCCTGCCAGGCATGAACGACGACGTGCCGCTGCCCGCAGGAACGCTGCTGCGGCTGCGCACGACCGGCGGTGGGGGCTGGGGTGACCCCTTCGAGCGTGAGCCGGAGCTGGTGCTTGCGGACGTCATGCGCGGCCTGGTCTCGGTCGAGTCGGCTGAGCGGGACTATGGAGTGGTGGTCCGTGACGGCGGTATCGTCGAGCTCCGGCGGCCGGCCCGACAGAGACCGTTCTTCGATCGCGGGCCTGGTTATGACTCCTTGCGGGAGGGCGACTGAGCGGGGTGCCCGGGATGCAGCCGCTGAACGCTCAGGCATCCGCGCGGGCCGGAACTGTCGCAAGCTGAGGACATGACCGTTCGGGTCAGCGGCAGGCCGCTGACGTTCGCTGAGGTGATCGCCGTCGCCCGTGGTGGCGAGCCTGTGGAGCTCGCGGGCGAGGCGCTCGAGACGATGCGACGGACCCGAGCGCGGGTTGAAGAGCTGGCGGTGGGCGAGCAGCCCGTCTATGGAATCTCTACCGGGTTCGGCGCCCTCGCCGGGACCCGGATTCCTCCCAGCCGGCGCTCGGAGCTGCAGCACGCGCTGATCCGCTCGCACGCCGCCGGCATGGGGGAACCAGTGGCCGCCGAGGTCGTGCGGGGCATGATGCTGCTGCGGCTGCGGACGCTGGCGACGGGCTGCTGCGGGGTCCGGCCGGCCGTCGCTGAAGCGCTCGCGGCGCTGCTGAACGCCGGGCAGGTACCGGCCGTGCCCATTCACGGCTCTCTAGGGGCCAGCGGCGACCTGGCTCCGCTGGCCCACGTCGCACTGTGCCTGATCGGCGAGGCCGAGACGCCGCCTGCTGGGGCGGGACCGCTCAGGCTGGAGGCCAAAGAGGGGCTGTCGCTGGTCAATGGGACCGACGGGATGCTTGCCATGCTGGTGCTGGCGTGTGAAGACGCCCGGCTGCTGTTCCGGTCGGCAGACGTCACCGCCGCCATGAGCGTCGAGGCGCTGCTCGGCACCGATCGAGCCTTCGCCGCCGAACTTCAGGCGCTGCGGCCTCATCCAGGCCAGGCGCGGAGCGCAGCCAATCTGAGCCGCCTGATGGCAGGCTCCGGCATCGTCGCCTCCCACCGCCACTCGGCACACGCCGTCCAGGATTCCTACTCCATGAGGTGCAGTCCCCAGGTTGCAGGCGCTGCTCGCGACACGCTGGATTTCGCAGTACAGATCGCAGAACGCGAGCTCGCGGCGTCCATAGACAACCCCGTCGTGCTGCCCGACGGCCGGATCGAGTCGAACGGCAACTTCCACGGCGAGCCGCTGGCCTTTGCGTGCGACTTCCTGGCGATCGCCTCGGCGGAGGTGGGCGCGATCGCCGAGCGGCGCGTCGACCGCCTGCTCGACCCGCACCGCTCATCGGGCCTGCCGGCCTTCCTGGCGCTCGAGCCCGGGGTCCACTCCGGGCTGATGCTGGCCCAGTACACGGCCGCTGCCCTGGTCGCCGGGAACCGCCTTCTGGCCAACCCCGCAAGCACGGACTCGGTGCCGACATCCGGCATGCAAGAAGACCACGTGTCGATGGGCTGGAGCGCCGCGGTAAAGGTGCGACAGGTCCTGGCCAACCTCTGTCGCATCCTTGCGGTCGAGCTTGTGTGCGCGGCGCGGGCGCTGGAGCTGCGGACCCCGCTGCACCCGGCGCCGGCGACGGCAGCCGTGCGAGACCTGGTCCACGATCGGATCGGAGGCGCCGGCCCCGACCGGTCGGTTGCGCCCCAGCTGGCCGAGGCGGCTCAGCTGGTGCAGAGCGGCGCCGTGGTCGCCGCGGTGGAGCGGGTGCTCGGACCACTGCAGTGAACCTGGTCGTTCGGAATACACGCCGGCTCGTCACCTGTGACGCGACGCTCGGCGAGGGGCCGCTTGGAGTGATCCCCGACGGGGCGCTGATTGCGACTCGCGGTCGCATCGTGTGGGTGGGTCCCGAGTCGTACCTGCGGA
>Ga0126383_10001212_pt1 | contig 15816 bp, 6 predicted proteins | sample PanSoiMetPlot_35_FD_96882 | JGI IMG/M metagenome (GOLD analysis project Ga0126383, IMG submission 96882) | Tropical forest soil microbial communities from Panama - MetaG Plot_35 | ecosystem: Environmental > Terrestrial > Soil > Tropical forest > Bulk soil | place: Panama | collected 2016-02-17
ATAGACCAAAAACTTTAACCGCCAAGGTCGCAAAGTGCGCAAAGAAGGCACACGCCCGCTCGGCGGGCTGGGCGGGCGAGGGTGCCCACCCCTTCTCGGTACGACGGGCTGGGATGCCTGTTCAGGCGCTAGGAGCCTTCGTTTTCCGACATGGGGCGGACGATGATGATGGCGAGCGGGAGCTCTGTGGTCTTCCCTTCTTGCTGTTGTTGCAGGCGGACCTGGAGGCTGCAAAAGCCGCGGTCGTCGGCAATGGCGCTGGGAGATTTCTTATAGGCGAGATTGATGGGAACCAGGCTGAGGACAGCAGGTTCGTCGCGGTGAGAGGCTAGCGTCCCCAGCTTGGTGAGCTGATCCATGGGCAGGATGGCGTCAGGATCCTTGTCGGCCCAGCCGGGGCTGAGGATGACGAAGTCGCGATAGGGGCTGACGGCGTTGTCGTCTCCGTCTTGCTGCAGCTGCACGTAGCGCATGGTGTAAAGGCCGGGACGCAGGTTGTGGTGCTGGAAGTCTTCGCGAAAGCCGAGCAGTCTGATGACGCCTAGCATCGAGCCGGGCTGCAGTGTGTCATAGAGGATGTCGTTGGCGGTGACGGACTTCCGGGACGGAATCCGTTTTTTCCACCAGATATCGCAGACCGGGGTATGGTGGTTGAAGGTGGCGTCAATGAGGCGCACACCCTGAGGGTCAAGAGAATCGGACAAGTATTTGGGGAGCTCGGAGAAGGCCAGTGCCGGGGCTGGTTCCGTAGTGTAGGGATCGAGTCCCCGCGCGAAACCAGCCCACAACAAGGGCAAGAACAGCACAAGCGATCGGACAACGGCGCGTGGCATGGAGATATTTTACTGCCCCACGCCCGTGAGTGGTGCGAGCTGCGGGCTGCCTCCTCCGTTGTCGGTGAACTGCACGTTGGCGTTGCGCGTGCCGGTGGCACTCGGAGTAAAGGTTGCGGTCACGGTACAACTGGCTCCCGGGCCAAGTGAAGCGGGGCAAGTGTTGCCGGTGATCTTGAAGTCGCCGGAGTTTGTGCCGGTGACCGCCACGTTGGTGATTTTCAAATTCCCCGTGGTCGCGACGTTGGTGACAGTCATGCTCATGGGCTGGCTCGTCATGCCCACCTTGACGGTACCGAAGTTAAGGCTCGCGGGGTTGAGGCCGAGCGCGGTTCCGGTTCCGCTGAGCGCGACGGTTTGCGGCGAGCCTCCGGCGTTGTCGGTGATGGACAGAATACCGGTTAGCGGCCCGATGTTCTTGGGCTTGAAGGAAACGAGGATGGTGCAGCTTCCTCCAACTCCGAGGGTAGAGCCGCACTGATTGGTCTTAATGAAGTTCCCCTGAATAGTCACGCTGGAAATGGTGACCGTGGCGTTGCCGGTATTGGTGACGGTGACGGTCTGAGAGGCGCTGGTACTGCCAACGGGGACGACGCCGAAAGCCAGAGAACTGGGAGAGACCGAGACGGTAATGCCGTTCGAGCTACCCTGGCTTAGCAAGACGGAGAAAGTACCGTCACCGGCGTTCGCGGTTGCCAAATCCAGTTTTCCGTCTCCGTTGAAATCGCCTGCCGCCAACCCCGAGGGAGTGGCACCGGTCGAAAAATTGGAGCCCACCTGGAACGTCCCGTCGCCGTTGCCGGTCATGATGGAAACGTTGTTGGACGCCGAGTTGGCAACGGCGAGGTCAAGCTTCCCGTCTCCGTTGAAGTCTCCCTCTATCAACGCCGTGGGGCTGCTCCCCGTATTGAGGGTCGCATGGAGAGTGAAGCCTCCAGTCCCGTTGCCCAGCAGGACTGAGATGGTGTTGGCCGTCTGATTGGCCACCGCCAAGTCCAGCTTGCCGTCGCCGTTGAAATCTCCTATGGCAAGAGAGGTCGGCGAAGCTCCTGTCGTTGGCGCCGAACCGAAGCCGAAAGTTCCATCTCCGTTACCGATGAGAACCGACAGGAGATTGCTGCCCGCGCTGGCCTCCACGAAATCGAGTATACCGTCGCCAGTGACATCTCCCAGTACCACAGCTTTCGGGGTTAGCCCTTCTGCAGGAGGTGAAGAGTACAGGGTAAACGTCCCGTCGCCGTTGCCGTTCAGAATGGAAATCGTGTTGTCAATGACACTCGCCACTGCCAAATCCAGCTTGCCATCGCGATTGAAATCCCCCGCACACAATGCTGCGGGTGAGACTACGCTTGCAGTAATACCCGACTGGAACGTGCCATCCCCGTTACCGAGAAGCACGCTGACGCTATTGTCGGCCAGGTTTCCGACCGCCAAGTCCAATTTGCCGTCGTTGTTGAAATCGCCAACCACCACTGCGTCCGGTCCCACGCCCACGCCGGGCTGGGTCTTCAGGGTGAAGGTTCCGTTTCCGTTCCCCAGGTAGATGGACACGTTGTTGCTTGTAGTGCTGACCACGGCCAAATCAACTTTTCCATCCGCGTTGAAGTCGCCTATGGCGATGGCGGACGGTGTAGATGCCGTGGGGAAGTTATTGGTTACATAACTCAAAGACGTGAGTGGGTTGGTAACGTGGAAAAACGCCGGGTTGGATGTACCTCCTACCGGGACTGGATTCACCACTGTCACCGATGCTGTGGTCGCGGTGGCGAGATTCGCCGCCAGAATCGTAGCGGTGAGTCGCTTCGAGCTCGAGAACGTTGTCGCCAACGGCACCCCATTCCAATTCACGGTCGCGCCGCTCACAAAGTTTGCGCCATTCACGATGAGAGAGTGTTTGGCGGTGCCCGGGTTGAGGCTGTCCGGGGACAGGGGTAGCCCGATGGAGGGGACGGGGTTCACCTGAGCGGCAGAGCCGTTTCCACCCAGGGTCACCAGTTGGGGGCTGTCGGCCTCGCTATCGAAGATGGCAACATCGCCCTGACGCGATCCGAGCGCGCTAGGCGAGAAGCTCACAGTGATCGTGCAACTTGCCCCTCCAGAGAGACTGGTTCCGCAATTGTTCGACTGGGTAAAGTCCGGGCTGGCCGTATTCGGCTCACCCAAGTTATTGCCATATACAGTCACAGAGGAAATGGCCAGCGCGACCGAACTCAGGTTGGTCAAGGTGACGGTTTGGGACGAACTAGTCCCGATCGCCTGTGTCCCAAAAGTCAAGGTGCTGGGCGACACGGTGGCCATTGTTCCCACACCCGTCAGGTTCAGCACATGCGGGCTCCCCAGGTCGCTATCAGCCACCGTGAGGGTTCCGAACCGTGTTCCGATAGCCGTAGGCGTGAAGCTGACGTTGATTTGGCAGCTGCCCCCTGGAGACACGCTCGAACCACAAGTGTTCGTCTGTGCATAATCCCCGCTGGCAGTAACACTGGAAATGCTTAACGTCGTGGGCGACGCGTTCGTCAGGGTCGCCGTAAGCATGCCAGTGGTTCCGCCGATGCTCTGAATGCCGAAGCTCAGCAAGGCTGGAGACAGGAGAACCTGCGTGCCGGGTCCAGTCAGAGAAACCACCTGCGGGCTGGTCACATCGTTATCGGTAATAGTGAGCGTACCGGTCCGGGTTCCGGTCGCGGTGGGGGTGAAAGTCACGCTGATAACGCAAGTGTTGGGATGGCCCTGCGGCGGCGGCAATCCAGCCGAGCATGTGTTTGTCTGGCTGAAATCGGAGCCGTTGTTGATCATGATGCTCGGGAAGGTCAAGGTCGTCGAGTTGTAATTCGCCATCGTCACCGTGTACACCGGGCTGGGATGGCCAACTTGCTGTTTCGGAAAATTCAAAGTCGTGGTCGAAGCCGGCGAGCAAGTGCGCGGTGTGAGCATCAGCGGCGGACGCGGCGACTGGCTGAAGTCAAAACTGTCGAGCATGTCGTTGGCCACGGCATCCCGGTTGGTCAGGGCTGGCAAGTTAAAGCGTTCCTCAATAAATTTCAGTACCGATGAGAACTCGTACTGTGTATGCGAAATGTATCCCTGCAACGCGTAGGGCGAAATGATGATCATCGGAACGCGCGGCCCGAGACCATACTCGTCGAGGGTTGGAGGCGGGACGTGGTCGTAGAATCCACCGAAGTCGTCCCAGGTGAGGAAGATGGCGGTCGTATTCCAGTCGGGCCCACTCATGATGGCATTGATCTGATCGACTGTCCAATTCTCACTCTGGCAGGTGCTCCAGCCGGGATGGTCGTTGTAGCCGCCAGTGGTCACCAGCCAGGTTACCGACGCCAGTTTTCCATTTTGAGCGTCGCTGATGAATTGATCGGGATTGGCCACATGCTGCGCCCAGAGCGGAGAGTTGTAGATGTGGTTGATCTCTACGAAGCCGTTGAAGGGCGTCTTGTCCGGAGAGTAGTAGGTCCAGGAAATGCCTGCGTTGTCCAGTGTGTCGCCAATCGTCTCGATGTCGAAGCAGGGATAGCGCAGAGTGATGTTCCCTTTGGCGTCGAGGAAGGTGCCAACTGCACCCTGGGTGGATTCACACCCGGCTCCCATGGGAGTGTCAATCATTCCATTGGACTGTGCTGCGACGACGTAGAGGTGCGCCGGGGTGCTGGAAGACTGGATCGAGGAGAACATGCGGTCGCCGAGCACAAAATTGCTGGCGTAGGCGAAGTAGTTCGGAATGTCTGGCTGTGACATCTGTGTGTAGCAGAGATAGTCGCCATTGACGTTGCAAGCTGAAGGTCCTCCGACCACCTGCAAGTCCCAGGCGTCCATCTTGCCGTTGTCCATGCCTGTGATGGCGCAGGGCCAGGTGTGACAGATGTCATGGGGCGTCAGGTCCGGAGTGTGACCCAGCGGAATCACCTGCCCGGTGGAGAGGACGCCGGTAGTGGCTCCGTCGGCGCCGGGAAACGTTCCGAAGTAGCTGTCGAACGTCCGGTTCTCTTTAACGATGAAGACGATATGCTGGATGGCGCTGATGTCGGGGGGGCTCGTCGTGCCCGAGAGCACCTTCGGTCGTGACCCGTCGTTGGCCGACTGCGCAAACGCCCCCAGTGGAGCGGATACGGCGAGAAGAATCGCAGCCACGACAACCAGGCCACTACAGGTCACGTCGTGGCAGAAGAGCCAGCGCTCACTTGCCTTCGTGGCCGCGGACACACCATCCCCAGACCGGAAAACGTTCATGATTAAGCTCCTAGGGGGAAGTACTTAGTGCTTCTTCGCGTGCAGGCCGACTGCATCGCGGCCCCACATGTTAAGTCGCTTTCCGGGGTGCCGCAAGAGACGAACTACCCCCCTCCCCGATCGAACCGTGAGACCTTGGACTCAGACCGGCATGAGTGGGTTGACTCTGGCAAGGTTCTTCCGCCCGCCAGGCAAGTTGGGACCGGCCGCGAGCCGCTCTGATTGGAAAACATGACGCCTGATTTGGGATTGCCACTGCTTGGTAGGGTGAAACTCCAAGCGCTTGGCTAGCACGGCAAATCACCGGAATCGCACTCCGGCGCTTCCGGGTCTTGGGCTCTTTGATGTGGCCCCTCCAGATAACCCAGTAGCAAATCCTTTCACACTATACGAGCAGGTGAAATAGATGTATAGTTGCCGCCGCTTTTGAACCATCATGCGTGTCCGCGCAGACACGCTGAAAAAGACACGCAGGAATTACGCCGGCCGGACTCGGGAAGCCGCAGAGCGTCCTGCTGATCGCCTGACGTTGATCTAGGAGGGACTATGCGGTTTGTAACCGTTGTCGCGTTTCTCGTCGCCCTTTGTGCCTGCTGCTGCGTGGCGCAGAATGGGGTAGGAACTGCCATCCGAGCTGAACTCAATCTGAATAATAATTGGAGTTATGTACTGAATCAGCCGCAAATCATCCCTACGTCAGGATGGCAGACGAGGCGCGCACCAGAGCTCCCGATTGAGGATGGCACTATCTCAGTCTGGTACCAGCAAAGCATTAATGTCCCTTCTACGTGGGTCCAGTCGGGTCGCAGATATTTCCTGCAAGTAGGAAAGGCTGGGCACTATGCAGGCGTCTATTGGAATGGCGTGCTCATGGGCGAGCACTACGGCCAATACAGCCCTTTTGAGATCGAGATTACAAACCTCGTCGCGGGAACCAATGTCATCGATATCTACGTTCACAAAGCGGACACCACGTACGTCCGCCCGGGCGTCAACATCAATCAAAGCGGTTGCCCGAAAGCCGTCCCAGACTGCATAGGGAGTTCCTATCGCAGTCATGCGTTGCAAGGACCGCTGGCGCGAAACTGGGTTGGACTGGCTGGAGACCTGACGTTCTCCTGGCGGTCGGCGCAATATCTTTCCGACGTTTTCCCGAATACGTCGGTGCGGAACTCGACAATCACGGTTACCGCATCGGTGACTGGCACTGGCGCGGGCACCAAGGTGCAAGGAACCGTTATGGACGGATCGACTGCGGTACTGGTGTTACCCGCACAACCGATCAGCAACGGCGTGGCTACACTTTCGTCCGCATGGACGACCGCAGTGCTCTGGGGACAACCGCCCTATGGACAGCCTAAGCTCTACACCTTGCGCAGCGATTTAGTCGACGGCAGCGGAAATATCCTGGATACCCGGTTTGACCGCTTTGGCTTCCGCGAGGTTTGGGTCAGCGGCAAAGACGTGCTGCTCAATGGCATTCGACTATGGGCCGTCGGTGAATATCCGGATACGATAGCCCCCGTGATTTATGTGAATGACCGGCGTCCTGGAGCATTTTGGCTGCACATTGTCGAGCAGGCTGGTTTCAATTCCTACAGTGGTCATTGGGATGATCCTGACCGGGCGATGTTGGACCTTGCCGACGAGATGGGTATTCTCGTCGTGTCATCGGTCTATTGCAGCGGCCCCGGCATTGTATCCAAAGTGCAGGTGGATAGTGTTAGCGGATGGACAGACTGGATGACCTCAACCATGACGGAATGGGTGTTGGCAGTCAGAAATCATCCTTCCATTGTCATGTGGCGACCCAGCGATCTGCTCCCACCAAAGATCATCCCCACGACAACTTATCCAATATTCGCGGCTGCCGTACGCGCCTCCGATCCCAGCAATCGCCCGATAGCAGATGGCAGCGATGTGGACTGGTGGATCGAAAATTGGGGTGCAAACAATAATACCCAATGCGACACCGGAGCAGGATTCTCCGCCAGGCTGGCCAAAGACACCATACCCTTGTTCACTAAAGAAATGTTCGGGCCTCAGACCCTTCCCTGTATTTCCAACTTTTTCAATCTGTTTTACGGGCTGAGCTACGGCACTGGTTCAGGGGGTTCGGTGGGCTTCCACCTGGGGCATCAGGTGATCTTCAATTCCCCGCCCTTCACGCCTGCATGGTTCAGCATAAGCGGACAAGGAAACCGGCCATCCTCGAGTTCTTTGTTGCCTAACTGGATTGCGCGAACTTATACACCCGGGACCTACAACTCACAATTTGCCAGCCTGTTCCAGACCTACACCGGGTTGCCTATACTCAACACAAGTCCTACATCCGGGGATTACCAGGCATCGGGTATTCCTTCCGGAGCAACCACCGCATTCTTGACTTCACTCAATGGAACCGGTAACCCGGTGGGAGTCGAAGTTGCCGCGGACGGGAGCGGAACGGCTTGGTTCGTGGTGCCAACTCCCGGCAATTACACGTTGAGCTATAACCCAGGGAATGGTGACGTTTTGCAGAACGTGGTAGTTACCGCGCCTGCCCCGTTCTGACGCGGCGCTTCGACCTGCGGGGCAGTCCGCTCGCACGGTTCGTATTTGCATTTGCGCTTTGCGGGATTAGCGGGGTACGGTCTTATCAGATAGGGCTTCCAGGGCCACTGCACTTCTTTAGGCACAACCCCGGGACAACGTAGCAATGTCGGGCGACGCGATAAGGTTTTTGATCCGCAGAGCAGTAGGCTCCGATTTGGCTAGATCGTGTCGTGCCTGCAATCATTGAATTGTGCTAGAGAGCGCTGGCAGGAGTTGGTCGGGATCGGCAATAAGCTCCTGCCCACTACTCCCGAGGTGTTCGCTCAGCAGACCGGGACGACCCAGGCGAGCAAATTTCAGAATCATCGCGGCATGCTGTCCAGCGAGGTAAGGCTCGGGTTCAGCGCCCTCGATAAGCATCCCGACCCAAGCCATTCCACCCGCTTCGAGACACGTCTGTTCCCCTTTGCTTGGCTGAAATCATACTCAGTCATGTGCAGAATAAGGGGAGCAGCTCACCTTCAGGCTGCCTCTCTCCTCAACTAACTGCTCAAAGACGTCCGGGTCGAACGCTTGGGCATGTTGTGACAGTCCCAGCATCAATGTATAAATTGTACGATCAGCGCGCGGCCTTGGAGTCTGCGATCACGAGTGGCGAGCGGGCCATGCGCAGGGAGTTGTCCAGCAATGCTGACCCCAGGCACAGCCCTCTGTGCGGTCCCGGAACAAAAAGATTCGACGGGCTCTGAACTTGCCATTGATTGAGCGTTGCCGGCTGCAAGTGGCGCCCAATCGGAAAGACTTTGGCCTTGCAATGGGCACAGGCGGCAACTGCTGCGGCGGCACAGGCCAACGCGATTACCTGCGCTGGAGAGTGATCGGCCAGGTTGGACCCTGCCGACGAGATGGGTATTCTCTACGTGAGATCTGTCTATTGCAGCAACCTTTCCATGGGGGATTCGGCTGCATGCCGATTGTGAGGCAGACCGCCGAAAGTACAGGAACTCCAGCCTCCTGCACCGTTTCCAAAGCGAGGCAGGCCCGTCAGCGCTGAATAATCCCCATATCTGCACATTCACGAGATTAGCGAGCACTAAACCAATCGTTGTGCGGTTCAGGACGCTCCGCGAGAAGCTTCAGCACGTTTGCTAAATTCAGGCTCCTGGGCCCCAAGGTGTCAGTCTCAGTGACTCGGAGCACCCTTACCGAGAAGGACGGAGGCGCTGTTGGACGAGCCATTAGCGACCGCAAGGTCCGGGGTTCCGTCACCATTGAAATCCGCGGTGGTGATGCCTGCCGGAGCGGATCCGACATGGGTGTCTGCATGAGCCTGGAGAGTGCCGTCGCCGTTCCCCAACAGAATGGAGACGGTGCCGGTGCCGGAGTTGCTGACCGCAACGTCGAGTTTGCTATCGGCATTGAAATCGGCCAGCGCGACAGAGTCTGGCGAGGTCGCCGTAGTCCCCGTCGAAAAGGTGCCTCCAAGAGTGAATCGACCATTTCCCGCACTAAGGAGCACAGTGACCGTGCCGTCGGTCTTGTTGGCGGTCACAAGGTCGACTTTGCCGTCGCCGTTGAAGTCACCGCTGGCGATCGCAACCGGTGTTTTGCCTGTGCTGGGCTTGGTTCCGGCGGCCTTGAAAGTACCGTCACCCTGTCCCAGCAGGACCGTGATGTTGTTGTCGGTGGAGTCGGCGATTGCCAGGTCAACTTTACTGTCGAGATTGAAATCACCGAGCGCAATTGCGATCGGACCAGCGCCGGTATTGGGCGGCGCGTTGACCGCGATAAATGTCCCGTCACCGTTGCCCAGCAGGACGGCAATCGCCGGGCCAATCCCATAGGGATAGACAAGATCCAGGTTTCCATCGCGATTGAAGTCGGCCACCTGGACATCGGTCGGCCAGATCGCGGTAATGACAGGTCCCGGGGTAAAAGACAGAGCGCCGTTGCCGAAGAGGATGCTCAGCGTGTTGCCGGAGTTATTGGCGATAACCAAGTCGAGATCGCCGTCGTTGTTGATATCGCCGACAGCTGCTGCGACCGGGCCTACAGCATTGCAGACGGAATTGGTGGAGCCGCCGGTGCACAGGGTGGACAGAAGTGTGAACGTACCGTTCCCGTTGCCTTCGAAGATTGAAGCGGTGCTGTCGGTCTGGTTCAGCACCACCAGATCCTGCTTGCCATCTTTGTTGAAGTCAGCGGAGATGACAGCTTTCGGACCCTTGCCGGTCGTGATGTCTGCCCGGCTGAATGTTACCCCCGTAGACTCCACTGCCACCTGGAAGAAGTGCACGTTCGAGGTGCCTCCCCCCGGCCTGGGAGTTGTCACGGTGATGCTACCGGTGCCGGCAGTGGCGAGATCGCTGGCCGGAATGGTTGCCGTAACCTTATGTCCGCTTACAAACTGCGTGACCAGGGGAACACCGTTCCAGTTCACCACCGACTTACTCCCCAAGCCGGCGCCATTAACGGTCATCTTCAAACTGGCGCTGCCTGGAGCCGCGCTGCGTGGAGCGAATGCCTGAGCCTCGAAGGGCACCGGGTTGTTGGTGGAAGCGGAACCCGTGCCGGTGAGGTTGACCACTTGCGGGCTGTCTCCCTCGCTGTCCCAAACAAATAATTGCGCGGCAAGGGCTCCTTGCACTACAGGGGAGAAGCTGACGTTGATGGTGCAACTCGCACTCGGGCTCAGACTGCTGGGGCAGTTGTTGGTCTGCTGGAAGTCCTTGGTGTAACTGTCGGCCTGTCCAACATTGTTGCCGGTAATCTGGATGGCGGGCAATCCGGTGGTGGGGTTTGCCAGGGTTAGCGAGGTCGAACCCTCGTTGGTGAGGGTGATGCTCTGGGGTGAGCTGACGGTGCCGATGGCCTGGCTGCTAAAGCTCAGCGTGACCGGAGTCAGAGAGACCTGCGTGCCTATGCCGGTCAGACCAAGGTTGGTGAGGTGGCCATTGTCATTACTCGTGATGGCGACCATTCCATAGCGCGTGCCAGTTGTGGTCGGCGTGAAAACCGCGGTGATTACGCAACTCGCACCCGCGTTCAAGCTTGATCCGCAGGTGTTGGTTTGAGAGTAGTCTCCAGTCGCTTGAATGTTAGAGATGGTGACCGGAGCGGTGCCGGAGTTGGTGAGCGTGGCCATCTGTGCGGCTCCGCTCATGAAGACACTCTGCGTACCGAAAGCAAGCAGCGGGGGGATCAGCGTGAGGTTTGTGCTTACCGCGCTGAGGTTAATTACCTGCGGGCTACTGGGATCGTTGTCCGTCAAAGTCAGAGTTGCCTTCCTGGTGCCTGCGCTGGTCGGCGTGAAGGTTACGTTCACCGTGCAGTTGTTGGGGCTCTCGCCTACGAGTGGCAAAACTCCGTTTGCGCAGGTGTTGGTCTCGGTGAACTCGGAGTCTCCGGTGATGGCGACGCTGGTGAACTTGAGGGTAGTGGTCGTGCTGAAATTACGCAACGTTACCGTCCCTATCGGGCTCGGCGTACCCACCTGCTGCGCCTGGTAGAAATGGAGATTGTTGGTGGAGTTGGGCACGCACTGCTGCGGGGTCTGTGGCGCGGGACTGCGGGGCGCTTGGCTGAAATCAAAGAATGCGGGATCGGCCGCGAGCTGATTCGAGCCGGCATCGCGAGTTGTCATGTTTGGCAGACTGAAAAGATCTTCGACAAAGCGCAAAACCGAGGAGTGTTCGTACTGCACGTGGCTGACGGAGCCAATCGTAGGCGTTGTAACCTGCGGAGTATACGGAGAAATAACGAGAAACGGAGCACGAATGCCCACGCCATATTGGTCGAGCACCGGAGGTGGCGCATGATCGTACCAGCCGCCTGAGTCGTCCCAGGTAATGAAGATGGCGGTAGGCTCCGTCGTCCAGTACTGCGAATTCATGATGGCGTTAATGGCATTCACCGTGTAGTTCTCCCCGAAACACAGGCTGAAGGGAGGATGGTCTGTAGCTTCGCCTGTGGCCATGAGCCAACTCACCTGCTGCAGCTTGCCATTCTGCACGTCAGTCACAAAATTTGAGTCGGGAACGTTGTTGACCCAGAGCGGTCCGAAACGCAGGTGGCTAATCAACTCCATCGCATTAAACGGAATCTTCGTATCGGCATAGTAGCGCCAGCTCACACCAGAAGCCTGCAATTCATCCATCAGCGTGAGCATATCCACACAGGGATACTGTTGAGAGAGGTTGCCATTGCCATCGAGGACGGCAAGGTCATCGTTGGGGGCCGAGTCGCAACCGTCGGGTGCATTGGTTATGACACCCCCTGACTGCGCGGCGACAGTATAGAGGTGGTTGGGTGTGGTCGCAGTCTTGATCGAAGTGTAGTAGTTGTCGCCGAGAGCAAACTGCTCACCGTAGGTAAAATAGGGCGCCATCTGCGCGGCGGTCTGCACGCCGTAGCACTCGTAATCACCGTTCAGGCTGCAGGGAGCACCCGCGTTTTGCAGATCGAATTGGTCCATCTTGCCATTGTCGATGGACTGGACAAAGCATCCCCATCCGTGGCAGATATCGTGCGAAACCGCGTCGGGCATGTCCTGCAAGTTGATTACTTGCCCCGTCGAGGTCCGCCCCGTTGAGGCCGTATTGACCGGTGTCCGCCCTGACCCCTGATCGTTCCAGTGACCGAACATGTTGTCGAAAGAACGGTTCTCCTTGACGATGAAGACGACGTGCTTGATGTTGCTGAGGCCGGGGATCCGGTTGACCTGGGCGAGGACGTCCGCCTGACCCGACTTGGTCTGGGCACTCGATGTGCCCAGTCCGATAAGGGCACATAGGAGGACGGCGAGCTTGGGCTGGAAACGGCGGAACAGAACGTCCATGCGGGGCCTCTCGCAATAGGAAGTCAACGGCTGTCCGGGCTTTTGTCCCCAGCCCCAGGGACCACCCAAGGCTCGAGTGGTTTTTGAGCGTGCAAAGTCTTGCCGCTTAGCGGCAAAGCTTTCGTTGGGCCGCACTCAGAGTGGTTCCGCAAGGCCTTGGAGGAGCGATTCTCCGGCGGGCCACACCCCACCGTGATCATCGAAGGAGCAATTTGGGTGCCAATGCGTGTGAATAGCTCTTACCTCGGCTAAAGCTGAGTGAGGTTAACTACAAAAGATGCAGAGGATGCATTCATGGCCGAGCTCCGCGTGGCCCGGGCAGGTGGGACACCTTTTTAGCGCATGCCAAGGGACCAACTTACGGCGCGGATAAAGTATTCGGGCATGATTCCGATGAAGACGGTGGCGAACGACGTAACGCCGAGAGCGGCCCACATGGCGGGGTCGATCTTCAGGCGCGACTTGTCGGCGGGTTCGCGCATGAACATGGCATTACCGATCTTCAAGTAGTAGTAGAGGCCGAATAGCGCATAGAGGACGGCGAGCGAGGCAAGCACGTAGTGTCCGCTTTCGATCAGGCTGAGGAAGATGAAGTACTTTCCGTAAAAGCCGGCAAGTGGGGGGATCCCGGCTAGCGAAAGCAGGAAGATGAACATCATGACGGCTTCGAGGGGAGCCCGGGAGTAGAGTCCCGCGATGTCGTCGATTTCGTCGCCAATGACGTCACGCTGGCGCAGCGAAGCGATCACCGCAAAGGCACCCAGGTTCATGAAGGTGTAGACCATCAGGTAAAGCAGGATGCCCTTGAGGCCGTCGTCGGCCGCCTGCGAGGGCAAGGTCACCGAACCCACCGCCACCGCGCCCAGCAGGATATAACCCACGTGCGCGATGGAGGAGTAGGCGAGAAGGCGCTTCATGTTGGTCTGGGTAAGCGCGGCCAGGTTGGCGGCGGTCATGGTGACGATGGAGACGAAAATCAGCAGCGGCGTGTAGATCTGGTGGAGAGGATAGAGTCCCCAGAACAGGATGCGCAGCAGCATCGCCCAGGCCGCAGCCTTGACGGCGACGGACATGAATCCGGTAATGCTGGTGGGCGCGCCCTCGTAGGCGTCGGGCGCCCACTGGTGAAAGGGGACGGCGGCGATCTTGAAAAACAGCCCGGCGGCGGTGGCCAGCAGTGCGAGAATGGCGACGGGCTTGACCTGGGAGTTCTGCATCATGTTCATCGCCAGCAGGCGTGCGATGGAGGGCAGGTTGGTGGTCCCGGTGAGTCCATAGAAGAGCGAGAGGCCGTAGGCGAAGATGCCGGAGGAGAAGGCGCCGAGGAGCAGATATTTCAGGGCAGCCTCGTTGGAGCGGCGATCGCCGCGCAGGAAGCCGACCAGCACGTAGGTGGAGATGGCCATCAGTTCGAGGCCGATGAAGATCAGGACAATGTCGAAGCCCGCGGCCATCGACATCATGCCCACCACGGAGAACAGCATGAGGGCGTAGAACTCGCCGTGGTGCTCGCGCTCAATTTCAAGATAGCGGGCCGACATCAGGATGGCGATGGCGGTGGCGGCGAGGAAGAGATACCAGAAATAAATGCTGAAGCGGTCGACCCGCAGGGAGTCGAGGAACGCCGACTGCGAGGGCAGGTGCTGAGCGGCGAACAGCAGTTGAATCCTGATGACGCCTGCCGCGGCGAACCCGACCCCGACGAAAGCGGTGACGGCATTAACCCACTTCCACTCCTTGGGCAGCATGAGGTCAATCAGCAGAATGCCCAATCCGAAGAGCGTGAGCAGGATAATGGGCAGCGACAGAAGATAATCGCTGCCGCTGAAGTGTTGTCCCAGGCCGGCGGTCACGGCTGGTTCTCCTTGGCCGCAGTGGTGGCCGCGGGAAAGTGCACGGTCACGACCGTCGCAGGCTGGGGACGTGTCTGCGCGTTGACCACGCCCTTGAGATCCGGGTAGTCATTGGGCCGGATGTTATAGACCAGCTGATTGACGGGCTGCTCGAGGATTTCGAAAAACGGCTTGGGATAGAGGCCAATCCAGAGAGCCATGACGATGAGCGGCGCAAAGGTAACGATTTCACGCGGCGTGAGGTCGTGCAGCTTCTGGTTCTTGGGATTGGTGACGGTTCCGAAGAAGACGCGTTGATAGAGCCAGAGCAGGTAGGCGGCGGCGAGGATGACGCCGGGGACGGCCCAGGCGGCCCACTTCCAGTTCTCCATGAAGGTACCCTGCAGGATGGTGAACTCGCCGACGAATCCATTGAGCAGCGGGAGTCCCATGGACGAGAGGAACATGATCATGGTGATGGTGGCGTAGATGGGCATGACGTTGGCGATGCCGCCGTATTCGGCGATCTCGCGGGTGTGGCGGCGTTCGTAAAGGATGCCGACAATCAGGAACAGCGCGCCGGTCGAGATGCCATGGTTGACCTGCTGCAGGACGGACCCGCTGAGGCCGAGCGGGCTGAGGGCGAAGATTCCCAGTGTACAGAAGCCGAGGTGGCTGACCGAGGAGTACGCGACCAGCTTCTTCATGTCCTTCTGCATGAGGGAAACGAGCGCGCCGTAGATGATGGCGATGATGGAGAGAACGATCATCCAGGTACGGACGCTGGGATGCATCACCACGCCGGGGAAGAACGGCAGGGCGAAGCGGATGAAGCCGTAGGTGCCCATCTTCAGCAGAACGCCGGCCAGGATGACGGAACCGGCGGTGGGCGCTTCCACATGCGCGTCGGGCAGCCAGGTGTGGAAGGGAAACATCGGGACCTTGATGGCGAATCCCACGAAGAAGGCGATGAACAGCCAGATGGCGTAGTTGAACGGGATCAGGGGGGCAGTCCGGTAGAGTTCAGGGATCGCGAGAGTGAAGACGTGGGTGACGCTGTGGTGATGGAAGTAGAGGAAGAGCACTCCCAGCAGCATCAGCACGGAGCCGAACAGCGTGTAGAGGAAGAATTTGATGGCGGCGTAGAGTTTGCGCGGGCCTCCCCAGATGCCAATGAGCAGATACATGGGGACCAGCATGGCTTCCCAGAACACGAAGAAGAGGAAGAAGTCGAGCGACATGAAGACGCCGAGCATGCCGGTCTGGAGGATGAGGAACCAGATGTAGTATTCCTTGACGCCGTTTTCGATGGCGGTCCAGGAGGAGAGGATGGAGATGGCACCCAGCAGCGTGGTGAGCATGATCAGCAGGAAGGAAATGCCGTCGATGCCCAGGTAGTAGCCAGCGCCGATCGAGGGAATCCATTGATTGGGGGCACCCTCGATGAACTTGAAGCCGGGCAGGAAGCGCTGCTCCCAGAACCACGGGACGAGAGGGAGCGAGACGAGGAAGCCGAGAAAGCCGAAAATGTTGGCGA
>Ga0126383_10001215_pt1 | contig 15805 bp, 30 predicted proteins | sample PanSoiMetPlot_35_FD_96882 | JGI IMG/M metagenome (GOLD analysis project Ga0126383, IMG submission 96882) | Tropical forest soil microbial communities from Panama - MetaG Plot_35 | ecosystem: Environmental > Terrestrial > Soil > Tropical forest > Bulk soil | place: Panama | collected 2016-02-17
GATGCGCACGATGTACTGCGCTTTCGGATCGTGCTGCGTGTACTGCAGACCAGCATCGACGAGGTCGTGCGGGTAGATCTGCTTGTAGTGCTGGACGATCTCGCGCTTCTGGTGCTGCGTGATGTTCAGGCAGACACCCGCGTTCGCGTCAACGGCTGCCCAGACGGACGTGGCCGTAATCGCGAGCAGGCACGCACAGACGAAGAGGACGACGGTCCTCATGACCGCACGCCGAGCCTCTCGAGCAACGTGCTCGTCAGAGTGATCTCTGCGCGGGCGACGCTCTTGCGCTTCATGTCGTCCGTGGTCTTGGCACTCGTGTCCTTGAGGATCTCGTTCTCGAAGCTCCGGTGCGCGGTGAGCGCGCGGCGCAGGAGATCAATCTCCTCGAGAGAGCACTTGAGTGTCACTTGCGCTTCCATTTGAAACCTCCCTGGTTTGTAGGTAGTACACACGGTTGTGTATACCGCACGTGCCCATAGTCTACTAGACCATGGGGACACGCGCTACACACTACCGGATGAGGAACTCCGGGCCGAACGCCATGACGGCCATCGTCCTCGCGACGCGAGCCGCGACGAGTATGCGCCGTTGGTATGTCGGCAGGATGTCCCAGCTCTCGTGGGTGCCTGCGAGGTTGTCTTCACAGTGCCCCCAGACCTTCGAGAGAACGGGATGGCTTTCGGACTGTACGTTCACGTCCGTGTAGCCGTGGCAGCCTGGGTCATCGCGGTACAGACGACTTTCGGCCTCGGCCAGAGCGTCCCAATCGTCCACAGAGATGGACTCGTCGGCCTGACCGACCGGCTCGACCATCCTGTCGAACTCCGGACCCGCACCACCGGGCACGAGGCCCGGCCAGATCTCGTTCTGATGCCTCATCACGAGGTCTGCGGTGCGCATGACGATCTGGGCCATCTCGCCCGCGAACTCCTCGACGCTCACTTCTGAGCTTACGAGCATGCCCGCGAGGTTCTGGGCCATGATCTCCACGTTGCGACCCTGCTCAGCGAGTTGTAGCAGAAGCCACGTGGCTTGCTTGTCAGATGTTGATAGCATTTGGGTATTACCTCCCTGGTACTATGGTGTCAGACGATTCTGAGCACCGACCCTCCTCACTTCTGAGGAGAGCCGCTGATCAGCTGTGTCCTTCGTTGTTCTCGATGTCCCACCATCTGTCGTAGTCTCCCTTGCGAGGAGGCCACGCGAAACCGTGCTCCTTGGCATACTTCTGCCCGAGTTTTACGGCTTCCGGATCCCAGTCTTCCTCGCGCCACTCGGGCGCATCGGGATCGTTCAGCTCGTCGCAGAGACCCAGATACGCTTCTTTGGCCTCGTCGTAGACCGGCTCGTTCTCGAAGAACGTCATCAGATCTTCGCCAGGCCGTAGAGGTTGGTCACGATTGAGTCGTTCGCCATCCCCTTGTCGGGGAGACCCGCGAGCTTACCCTCTGCCGTGTAGCGAGGGTCGATGATCTGATGTGCGGTCGACGACTTCTTGACACGCATGCCGTACTGCTTACAGGCACGCGCGACCGCGTCGCGGTTCACACGGCTCTGGAAGTCGAGCTCTTCGTACTCGAGCCACATCATCAGAGTCGTGATGTCGTCGTCGGTGATGGTCAGTTCTGTGTTACCGACATACATTGGGTAACCTCCCTGGTTACAGAGCTTCGCAGAAGTGCTAGGCTCTGGCCAGCCCTCCCAGACAGGAGAGCGGCCACAGACTAGGGCTGCGGATACGGAACGCCGACCGGCCAGCCCTGGGGAACGCCGCCAGGATAGCCAGCGTCTGTCAGAGGGCAGGTGTTTGTAACGGGGATCCGGATCTGTACGACCTTGGGCCGCAGAACCGTGATGTTCAGCCACGCCTGCTTACTGCGGGGTGTCACGAACATGTCCCAGATGACGTTCGCCTTGCCGTACTTCTTTGCGTACGGCGCGACGACGGCTTTCGCCTGCGTGTGCGACATGCTCGGACACTCGCCGGGCATGCCTGCTGCTCTACAGTGATGCGCAGCGATGGCCGCGTAGACGAAGACGCCGACGAAGACGAGGACGAACAGATCCCATCCGTTCTTCACTTTCATAGGAAACCTCCCTGGTTCAGAACTAGGCTTTATGCCTGAGCTCCGGAACGCACACGGATGTGTGCGAACCGCAGATCAGTCAACGTACACGTAGTGCGCGATCTCCTGCGCGTACGCGATGAAGTGCTCGGTGAGCGCGTACGCTTCGGTCTGCTTCACGCGCTCGACGTCTGTGAAGAACTCGCAGATGTCAGCGGTGGGCGTCCGGCTGTACTCGTACACACGGAGGAGGTTGTCGCAATCGCTTTCGTCGAGGACGACCTTGACAGAAGTACCCACGATCGTGAGCTTCAGCTCGGCGTCGACCTCGCTGTAACAACTGCGCACCTGCCTTCCGCTGCCGGTGATGGTTGTGCCAACCTTGGTCATTTCGGATCCTCCCTGGGGATAGAGCCAGAGCTTATTCTCTGAGCTCCGGAACCGGCTCGGTGAGCCGGAACCGCAGATCAGACGAGCCGCACGGCCGACCAGATGGCCAGCAGCGCGGTGAGTGTGAAGAGCAGAGCGATCAGAGCGCCGACGAGCTGCGTGCCGGCGACCACGATCATCAGAAGCGCGAGGATCGCGAAAAACGCTGCGAATGCCATATAGGTGTTCACAGCTCGATCCCCAGCTCCCGCTTTGTGACAACCGCGATGGCTTCGTCGAGGGCTTTCTTCGCCTTCTCGTACGCGACGAACGTCTCCGGATCTTTCATGGGCAGATTCGGAAACTCTTTCGCCAGCCGCTCGATCTCGGAGAGACGATTCTCTACGAGATCCACAATGTTGTACGCGGCGAGCACGGGGATCGTTATTGTGATCTCTGACATTTGGGACTCCCTGGTGTAGGAGACTAGCGAATTCTAGGCTCCGGAATTCCCCCCGATTTCTCGAGGGGAAAACCGCAGACTAGCTCGTTACTTCTTCAGCTCTGCGAGCTGCTTCTCGAGCTTGGAAATCCTGTCCGCCTTCCGCTTCGCAGCGGACTTCTGGCGCTCGGACTTCTTCGCCTCGGCCTTCGCCTTCCGCGCGGCCTGCTCGGACTTCCGGACCTCGCGCTTCGCCTCGTAGCCCGACTTCCGGGCGGAAAAGACGATGCCGACCAGGTCGGACAGATTCTCGAGCGGGACGACGATCGAGTTCTCGCCGACCGTAATCGTGGCGGTCTCGGTCTGGATGTCGAATGCGTACGTCATTTTGTGTTACCTCCCTGGTAACTAGATTCGTGAGCTTATTCTCACGGTGCGGGGCAGAACATTAGCGTCTACCCTGCGCGAAACCTTCGCGGAAACTAACCCGGAATGTGCGTCCCGGATTCCGTCTCCGAAAGGCTTCGCGCAGGGTTCCGAACGCTGTAATAGCCGTTCGGAATCCCGCGCCAGGGAGGGAGGTCCCATTTTGAGGTCGATTTCTCGGTGCGTGCGCGCGATTCGTACGCTAATATCGGTCTTGTATTCGGTACCCCGAAAACCGGAGATCTCTAGCGCGTCTCCGCGCTATCCGGTTCCGATAAGAGGTCGTAAAGGCTAGGGACCGCTACCCGACAATCTACTACCGAGAATTCCGCTCAGCTATTCCCGCGATTTACGGTGCCGGCTCTGGGCCGGGTCCTCGTAAATCCTAAGGAAATCGCATCCTAATCGTACTCCGAATTACGCCAGAATAGGTCCGACGCACAAGGGCTCATAGGTACTCTCGGGTTTGCGCGGGGGATTTCCCTTCGCACTACCCTCTGGCCGAGTATTTCCGCCGGAACGATTTTTAGCCTCCGATTCCGGGAGATTTACAGGACCTCTCGCGCCCGAGGAGTACGCGCGAATCCCGGGAATCTCCTACTAAATCCGCTCGGTACCTATTAGAGACGGATTCCTCGGTGACCTGTAATTCGCGCCCGGATTCCCGGACGGATTCTGCGCTCGCCACGCGCCCGAGAGATTCGCTCAGATTTCGGTCCGGTACGCGCCCGAAGCGCCCTCCTGCGGCCGAGACCCTCGCGGCTCCCGCGCCCAGCGGCTATATGGCCGGGCGGTCGCTAAGTGCGCGACGCCCGAAGCCTAATCGGAAATCTGTCAGACCGCTACCCTCAAAAGGGGTAGTCCTTACGAAATCCTAACCAAATCTCCGCTATTTGCGGGTTTTTTCGGTCTGGACCACACTGGATCTGTTGCAAGCTCGCTCAGATCTGGGGGTAGGTACCCTACCGGGTCTGGTATGGATGGGCTGCATTTCCGATGCAGTGGCCTTGCAGGTGCGACTCCAGTGCTAGAGCCGTCGCCGCTACCGCCCGCTTCACAGAGGGAATTCGGGCTCGTAAATCCGGCCATATTCTTCGGCAGAGGAATCGGACTGGAATTCGCTCCGGATTCGGACTGCCGTGTTCGCGACGGCGTCGGAAAACGCTTCGGAATTCGGCGAAGGGATTCCACGGAGGAGGGTGGGCGTAGTCCGGGCGGACTACGTAGTCCGAACAGAATACGTGTTGCAAAGCGTAAAATCGGGGCTTCGTGGAGAAATCTTCTGTTGAGCAGGGGTTTTTCGAGAGCGCTCGGATCTGAGGCCACCTGCTCGGATCTGACGGCCTTCGAACGGAGCCCATACGGTTACCTGGGGGTAGGGCTATCCTCCGCGCTGCACAGATTTCCCCTGCTAATCGGCCCCTTTTAGAAATATAGTAATAGAAGTAAAGTGGGATAGTTTGGGGGTCTATTTGGTAGTCCGGCTAGTAAACCAGGTCCGAGCGGCGTGGCGGCGAGGGGAAAGGGTTCGGAAATCCTCGGATCGGAATCCGGGGGTCGTCCTACGAAAAAGCCCTGCTCAGGTGGGGTTTTTGAGGCGAAGTAGGGTTCCGGTGCTAGGAGATCCGGGAAGAGAAACGGCTGTGTTTCGCGCCCTTTTTCGGCTCTGGATCTGTAGGATATACCGAAATCCATAGCATATCCATAGGAATCTCCTTCGGAATGTTTTCCTCAATCTTCTGGTCTATGTATTTGGGAAATATCTGAGGAATTACTAGAGAAAAGGGACCCGGAATTCGTGCGGGTGCCATCCAAAACTTCCACACACCGTAAAGACTCGCTTCAAATCGCCAAATACCTTCCAAAATCTCCTCCCGCGCGTACACGCTCCCGATACGCAACGCGACACCCATAACCACTATCGACGCCAGAGTCTCCTGCGCGCGTACACGCCCGCGTTAGATCAAGTCAATTCATGATCATGAAAGATAAGATCAAGATGCGCGCGTACACGCGCTCGATGGGGCATTCCCAGACTAGTGGGCCTCATGCATGCATGCGTTACGCGCGAACAAATCAGGACTAGCCATCCCGTTTGCATCGTAGTAGACTACCGGGTGGCACACCCAGCCACTATCCACCCGACCACCCGAAGGGAGCAAACAACTATGTCAGACCCAATCACGATCTATGCGGGTCGTCATGAGTTCCTCAAGTACGACTATCCTGTTACGGTCTTCTGGAAGGGTAAGTCATATCCTTCTGCTGAAGCCGCTGTCCGTGCCTACTACGATTTCTCGGGCTCGGGCAAGATGAAAGACGATTGGAAGATTGGTCCGCAAGAGACAAACATTCACACAGAAGTGCTGCGAATCAAGTTTCATCCGCTCATTCACCCGAAACTTGCTTGGAAGCTAGTTGATACAGGCGATAGCATTCTGTTCGAATCAACTGAGTACAATGATGCGAACAGCCTTACGGGCAATAATGCTATGGGTGAGATTCTGATGCGGATCCGCGATGAAATCCGCCCGAAGATGATGGATCTGGCGCCACGCAAGCAGGGGCATATTCATCTTCACCTTCTAGGAGATGTTGCTTCCTGACTACACCAGAGAGGCACCTTTCGAGGTTCTCTGCCCCGCGCTCAAGCACAGCCCAGATCCACAAGAAGCCAGATATCCGTTCGCCATTGCGGTGCAGTTTTGGACACACAGGCTCTTCGCCCATATTTCCAGACGCCCGGCGCACTGGTATTGCACCGCTTGCGGGGCAGAGCTGCCGGACGCGCAGCACCACGTCTATGTGCGTACGCGGACACACTTACAGAGGGACTAGCCATCCCAACTCCCGTACGCTATCATCAGCCCGGCATGCGCGCGGTACGGTGCCTCGGCACCAGACCAAGGGTGGGCCGGAGGTCCTCGGGTGGTACTTCCGGCTCACCTCAAACCACCCGGAGGTGAATTGCACTGGACAGCCGCAATCATCGTCTTCGTCCTCGTCCTCATCACGCTGACCTGGCTGGGTTGGCCGAAGAAGTAATCTGATGGCGGTGTGGGGACGACGCAAACAGCTTTCTGAGCAGGTGTTCTCCGACCCGCACTTTGATTACATGGTCGGGCGTCTCGTCGGTGCGGCAGAGATGCTGTGCCACTACCAGGCGCTGTATGGTGATGAGCGTGGTCGGACCATGGCCGATATCGCGCACAACACCATCTCCTTCTTCCTAAAGGAAGAAGACCGCTACGATCTGCCCAAGCCGATCGATGAACAGCCAACCCTCGAGATGCGAGGAAAGGAGGTGGGGTAATGTTCAAGCTGACCAAGGGAACCGGTCGCCGCAATGCCGGTGCCGGCGGTGTACCACGCGCCAAGCGTGTGAGCAGCGCGCAGATGGGAAAGGTGACGCTACAGCAGCCGCCGCACACGGCGTTCCAGGATCCGCCCGGTTCGGGTACGCACGGGTTCGACAGCAACAGTCCGCGGATCGACGAGACCGCGTAGGAGGTGCCATGCCTGCCAAATCGAGAAAACAGCAACGGTGGGCATATGCCGTCAAGGGAGCCGCATGGGCGCGCAGGCACCACTTCAACCGCATCAAAGGTCAACGTCGCAGAAAGAAGCGGTGACGCGATGGCCAGGCGTCGCCGTGGAGGCATCAAGATCAAGAAGTCGAGGGCGGGGAGCCTGCGGCGTCACACTAAGACGCCCAAGGGCAAGAACATCCCGGTCTCAAAGTTGAGGGCGGCCAAGCGGAGCAGGAGTCCGGCCATCCGCAAGAAGGCGAACTTTGCTCTGAACGCCCGCAAGTGGAAGAAGACCGGCCGGAGGAAGCGGCGCTGAACGTCGGAATCTTCTCCTGTGATCCCGGAGGGGCTACGGGATTGGCCTGGGGGATCTTCGACCCTCATGTCGATATCGATGAGTCCCTCCGGGAGCGGCAGAAGGCAGGCTCTGCCACCATCAGCGGCGACATCCGCGAGCAGATCCGTGAGATCTCCCGGCGCTGGGCTGAGTTCTACCGCGAGTGCGTCGTCGTAGGCATGATGCCGCATGACAAAGTCTGGTACGTCTGTGAGAACTTCATCTACACCGGCGGCTCCTACCAGGGCGATTCGGCAATGATCAGCACCGCGCTGATCTGGGGCGTGGAGGGATATCGGATGGGCCGCGCCGACCAGTGGGCGGCAGGTCACGGACGCAGGCAGATCGTCGTGCCTCAAGTTGTCCTGCAGAACCCAGGAGATGCTGCCGCGTTCGCCAAGGACGCTAGACTTCGGGAATGGGGCCTCTGGATTCGGGGCAAAGAGCACGAAAGATCGGCCTGGCGGCATTTGGCACTCTTCCTGAAGAAGTACCAGATTCAGCACGCCCAGCCTCGCGCGCGTGCACGCGCGGGCGCTCGGTCGAGCGCGTAGGCGCGTTCCACATCGGATTTCACGCTTGGACTAGCGTTCCCCGTAGGGATCCGGTAAGCTCACGCGCCGTGCCGCCACCCCGCCAGCCGCAGCACGATTCCATCGCCCCGAGCGAGCCTGAGTGGGTGACCGTTCAACTTGGCGTGGGGCAAGTGCCGGGAATCTTCAATACAGGCGATTGGCAGTGGTCACCAGACCTGACATCAACTGCCGGCGGAGATATTCGGCGAACTCCAGGCCGTGATCACGCATATGTCACCCACCGCCCGCCAGGAGCTCCAGCCTGATGGGCGTCAAAGATCGTACGGGCATTCACGCCAAGGGCGAACCAAGTGCATACGCGATCATGAACCAGCGCAAACGGCGTGAAGAGCGCAACAATGCGGTCAGGATCTGTGGTGCCAAGACGGCTACCAGTGGCAAGCCGTGTCGCAAGACTGCCGGGCACGGTACGAATCACCCTGGCACGGGCAAATGCTTTCTGCATGGGGGCAAGACGGTGAGCCATCAGAAGGCTGCTGCCAAGCAGATAGCGCACGATTTCTTAGGTACACCGCTCGACATGAACCCGTTCGACGCAATCATCTGGTGTATCAAGATCCGTGCCGGCGAAGTCAAGTGGCTGAGTGACCGCATGGCGGAGCTCGATCAGAAGCATTGGGTTGAGAACACCATGGTTGGCAAGCAGTTTCATCTGTATGCGCGTGAGCGGCATCGCGCCATGCAGGATCTCACCAAGTTCTCGGCTATGGCTGTTGGCCTCGGCATCGCGGAGAGGGCAGTCAAGCTGGCTGAGACGTATGGTGAGCTACTTGCGGCATATACCAAGAATCTCCTAAATGACCTATGGCCGCACCTTGATGAAGAGGGTCGCGCCAAGGCTCCTGGCTTCGTGAGGCTGCGCCTCGTTCAGATGGATGAGGGTAAGCAGCTTCCGCAGATTGAAGCCGGGGAGGCAGCATGAAACCCGTGGGATTCTCGCGAATGGGCGAATGGGAGGGCCGCGAGCTGTATGTCGACGCTCGAACAAACCAGGCCATTCCTGGCCAGGGGCACGTACTTCGTCAGGTATGAGCGCCTGTACTACGTGCTCGACTATGAGCTCGACACGCTCAACATTCTGGTTGAGAACTGCTACACCCTTCACAAGGAGTGGTTCTCTGCTGAACAGCTACAGCGGGACGGCTTCCGGATTCTTCGACGGCGCAGGGGCACAAGAGTTTCGCGATGACTAAGACAGCCACGAAACCCCGTACGGGTAGGCGCCAGGCGGCTTCGGGGGATGCCGCAGCCCCGTCACTGCCGCCTGGCGTCGTTGACATTGCCCTCAATAAGCTGTTTCCGCCGCCCAACAGGTATCTCTGGGAGCCTGTTCAGTGGGCGCGGGAGAAGGCAAACCTGTACCTGTGGTCGAAACAGGTTGAGATCATGGAGTCGGTCAAGGTCAATCGCTTCACGGCTGTCAAATCTTGCCACGGACCGGGCAAGTCCTTCACGGCGGCCAACGTTGGCGCGTGGTGGCTAGATCCGGAGACGCATACGTTGGGGGATGCTTTCCTGATCTCAACCGCGCCATCGTGGCCGCAGGTGGAGGCGATCCTCTGGAAGGAGATCCGCAGGCGGCATTATGCAGCCAAACTGGCTGGCCGTATTACCCGCGAGTGTCAATGGCTGCTAGGTGAGGAGGGCACCAAGCGCCTACACGAATCTGAAGAGATCATCGGCATGGGCCGCAAGCCTCAGGACTACGACGAGAACACCTTCCAAGGAATTCACGCCCGTTACCTGCTGGCTATCCTTGATGAGGCCAACGGTATCCCGGAGGCGCTGTGGGATTCGGTTCTGGCGCTGGCCACCGGTGTGAACAGCCGTGTTCTGGCCATCGGCAACCCGGACGACCCGAACAGCCGCTTCGCCAAGATCTGCCGCCCCGGTAGCGGCTGGAATGTCATCCGTATCAGCGCCTGGGACGTACGCGACGCGATCAAAGCTGAAGGCATCCCCATGGATGTTGCTGAGCAGCTGACATCTGAGGAGTACATCGAGACAGCGCGCCGTGAGTGGGGAGAGGGATCCCCGCGTTGGCAGAGCAAGGTTGAGGGTGAGTTCCCAGATATCTCGGACGAGTTCTTGATCTCGCCTGCGCTCATCGAGAAGTGTCAGCGCCAGATTAGCCTTCCTGGGCTCGAGCTAGGCAGGTACGGTGCCGACATCGCCCGTTATGGTCAGGACAAGAGTGTTCTGTACCGAAACCGGGGAGGTGTCATCCGCCTTGTTGAAGAATGGGCAAAGCAAGACACAATGCAGTCGGCGGGACGCATCGCCCGCATTCTACGCTCGCACGGTCCCGTGCGCCCACCGGCCAACATCGACACGATCGGGCTTGGTGCGGGTGTGTACGATCGCCTTCGTGAGCAGAGGTTCAATGTCGCACCGCATCAAGGCAGCACGCGTGCTCTGAACCCTGCCAAGTACAAGAACCGACGCTCCGAGGTCTGGTGGACTTTCAAGGAGCTGATGGAGGAGGATCTCATTGATCTTGACCCCATCGATGAGACCCTCGCCGCCCAGCTGACGTCTATCAAGTGGAACACAGACTCAGCTGGGCGGATCTACATCGAGACCAAAGAAGATATGATGGCTCGCGGTCTCCCCTCCCCCAACCACGCCGACGCAGCTATCATGTCGACGGTCTCGGCAGGGGCGGTGCCGGAGCGGTCTCAGAACCCCGTCGGCCGCTCCGTCACCGCTGACATCCTCGAGAAAGTGTGGTGACATGACTGAATGGTGGGAGCAGGCGTATAAGGGTGGTGGCCCGGCCAAGGTCAAAGACTTCCCACGTTCGCTGTATCCGCCGGATGTTCCAGCAAGTTCAGGCTACAAGCCTTCTTCTCCTGGCCCGGATGTGATCGCCTACAAGCGCACAATCTCAAGATTGGGGCGTTGGCCGTGGCAGACGTTCGATGACAAGTTTTCGAATCAGTTCTCACATGGCAAGGGTGGCAATGTTGGCGATACGGGCGTTGCAGGCTTCCAGCGACAGCAGAAGATCGGGGACAGCGGCTGGATCGGTCAGAAGACATTTGACAACCTTCGCTACGCGCTCGTACCGGCGCATCTGTCGCACGGTGGCGAGCAAGCGATGGATCAAACGGCCATCAACCTCATCAATGAGGCGTGGGACATGTTCCAAGGTCAGGCTCCTCCTGCCAAGTACACGCCTCTCAAGCGCAAGTACATCCCCAGCCCGAACTATTCATCCCGTGGTGGTTCCTCGGTACGGTTGATCGTGGTTCACACCGCTGAGGGTGCCAAGACGATCGAGGAGCTCGGGAACTTCTTCGCATCAAGTTCTGCCGGCGTTTCTTCGCACGCGGGTGCTGACGATACGAAAGATACCATCGGTGAGTATGTTCAGCGTAGCGGCAAGGCATGGACTCAGGGCAATGCAAATCCGGTTGCAGTATCTCTTGAGCTCTGTGCCTTCGCAAACTGGTCATCGAACCAGTGGAACCAGCACCCTGTCATGCTGGAGAACTGCGCGCGCTGGATCGCGGAGGAAGCCAAGCAGTTTGGTATCCCGATCACGAAGCTGACCGCTTCACAAGCACAGGGGAGTGGTAAGGGTGTCTGCCAGCACGCGGATCTTGGTAGCTGGGGTGGTGGTCATTGGGATTGCGGTGGTAGCTTCCCGATGGATAAAGTTCTCGACATGGCGAGGGGGTACAATGTCTGAAGAAGACCTCAAGATCCCCGACAACCCGGACGAGTGGGAAGTTGAGTGGCCGGAGCCGCGTCCTGAGCCCGAGGAAGAGCCGAATGAACCATGGGCGGGGCCAGAGAAAGGAGAGGATGGTGAGGGTTGAATCCGGAGGTTCTTACTGCCTTCGGAGCATTTCTCTCCGGAGTGGGTGCTGTGGCGGGAGCTTTCTTTACGATCGGCCGTGTGAGAAAGCAGATGAAGCAAGAGTGCAATGAACGGTTGGCAGAAGTGATGGCGGCGTATGAGAAAGGTGCGACGGTAGAGCATCTTCATGAAGTCGAGAGGCTGAAAGGACCGCAGTGAACATCATCGCGCCATATGCCAAAGCATTCACTGCCGCGATCGTCGCTGGTCTGACTGCCCTAGCAACCGGGCTGGTGGCAGGAGGACTCTCGTGGAGCGAAATCGTCGCAGCGCTGATCGCCTTCTTCATCGCCCTCGGTGCTGTATTTCAGGTTCCTAATAGACCATCGTCCCCTACAGCCAATGAGTGATGCTGGCCTTCATCTTTCCGACCGACCCTGCTGCATGGGGCGCGTTCCTCACGGGAATGGCTAGTGTGATTGCCGTGTTGCTTACGCTCCGAAGATCCAAGCACAAGGCGGATGACAACTGCGCAGAACGGATCGAGGAGCTGAGGGAGGCTTTCAGGATTGGTACCAGATATGAGCTTCGTGGGCCTGATAGGAAAGCAGCGGACGGATGATCCGTCAGTTCATTGATTTCCTCAAGGGTCTCGGTCCCGTGACGATCGCGGGAACCATGGCTGGGCTCGCACTCGCGGCAGGTTCTGGTTTTCTAGCAGCGACTGCGCTCGGCGTTGGTCAGCAGACGCCTACGAAAACGGTCACGATCAACGTGGCTACTGGGACGACAGGTCCGAAGGGTGACCCTGGCCCACCCGGTCCGCCAGGCCCGAAAGGTGATACTGGCTCCCCAGGGGCAGAATCATGTCCGAGCGGTTACTCATCAGGTTTGCTTGTCATCAACCATCCGGGTGGTCAAACGACCATCCTTACCTGTATCAAGAACTGAGGGAGAAATATGCCGCGCCTAGCATCGTGGTCAGAGATTGCTTGGATCGGGATCTTCGTCGTGTTCCTGGTCTGGGTTATCCATACCTGGTAATGGACGAACAACAACTTGAGATGTTCAATCTTCTGCTTCAGCGATTCGATCGCATACTTGAAGCTCTCGAAGACATGATGAATTCTCTCGAGCGGATCGCAGAGGCAGCCGAGGAAGATGTCGATGCACAGGAGGGTGAGTGATGGCAAAGAAGGGCAAGACCTTCTCAACGAAGAAGGGTAGTCTGCCGAAGGGGAAGCATTCGCATCAGCAGATGGCGAGCGTCCCTGCCAATCCGAAGGCGCAGCCGCACAAGTAGATGCCGCCCGTCGGTCGTCCGCGTACAACTACTCGTCAGGGTGCTCGTGCACCTACCCAGGAACTAGGTGTACCTGACAACTACATGGGTGGGTTCGGGATCTCTGGTCTTGGTGCTGGTGGGATCCTACAGGGCTCTGGTCCCTGGCACATGTACGTTGACGAGTGGGAGTACGTCCCCGAACTTCGCTGGCCGCTGAGTATTCGCCTTTTCGACCAAATGCGGACAGACTCGCAGATGGCTGGGCTGCTGACTGGGACGATGTGGGGCATCACGCAGCTTCGCTTCGTCATCGACCCCAATGGCTGCCCGGCAACGATGGTCAAAGAGATCAGCGAAGATCTCAACTTGCCGATCATGGGCAAGGATGACCAGCCGCTGGGTCGGATGAAGGGCAGATTCGTGCATCGCTCGCACGTTCACCAAGCCATGCTTGCGGTGCTCTATGGTCACATGTACTTCAACATCGTTGGCGAGATCGTCAGCGGTAAGTGGCGGCTGCGGAAGCTCGCGCCGCGCATGCCGCAAACTATCGCCCAGATCAACGTGGCTGACGATGGCGGCCTGGTCAGCATTATGCAGTACCCACCGCCTGGGTGGGTACCACCTCCCGGTGCCACACCTCCGATGTCTGGTATCTGGGGACCAGCCATCCCGGTAGACAATCTGACGGCGTTCATCTTCCAGCAGGAGGGTGCAAGCTGGACTGGGCGTTCGATGATGCGCGACTGCTACCGGGACTGGCTGGCTAAGGACAGGCTCATGCGCATTGAAATGATCAATCACGAGCGTGCCGGTGGTGTTCCTTGGGCAGAGGGCGCTCAAGGTATGACTGTAGACGAGATCAGCGATCTCGATCAGATGATGCGTAACTTCCGCATTGGCGATACCGCAGGCGGTGCGCTGCCGTATGGCGCGAAACTCAACATCGCTCGCGGTACAGGAAGTGATGTCGACAAGACCATCAAGCGGTACGATGAGTCGATGGCACGTCGCTTCCTGCTGATGCTGGTCAATCTTGCCCAGGGCGGTCAGCATGTGGGGAGCTACGCGCTGGGCGAGACCTTCGAAGACTTCTTCATCGTAGGCCAGCGAAACATTGCTCAGTGGTACTGCGACATCATGACTGAGCACCTCATCGAGGACATCATTGACTGGAACTATGGTGAGGATCAAGACCTGACCCCGAGAATCACTTGGGAGCGCAGTAGCGAGGACAGTCTCGGTACCGAGCAGCTTTCGATGCTGGTTGATAAAGGCATCGTCACGATGGACCAGGATACTGAGAACTGGGTCCGCTACCGCTACCTCCTCCCAAAGAAGACGGAGCCGCGCCCGGAGATTACGATGGGTGGTCCGCAGCAACCGTATCAGCAGCGCGCTGAGCGGCTTGGGCAGCTGTCCGGAACTGAGCCGGGTGTACAGCCGGTGACGGAAGGGCAGACTCCTCCTGCTGGCGGAACTCCGGCACCGACACAGGCTGCGGGGGACTCGGGGTCGGGTGCTCCCTCCCTCCCGTCCCCCGCAGACAACCCCTGGTGGCGCAGAATGTGGGGACGTAGATGAAACTTCGTACAGTCCAGAACGTGACGATCATGGAGGCCGGTATTGAGTACAATCTCAGCAATGGTCCCACGACCTTCACGCCCGAAGACCTTGCCGATGCTGTCGTAGCAGCGAACGAGGATCCGTCGATCCCGACCCCACGCTTGAAGCTGGGGCATACAGACCCGCGCTACAACGACAATACGGTGTACGACGCTACACCTGCGTTCGGTAAGGCCACCAACCTTCGGCTCTCTGACAATAGCATGGCCGTCGTGGCCGATTTTGTTGGAGTGCCGGAGTGGCTCGCAGAGATTCTGCCGGTAGCGTTCCCCTCACGTTCGATCGAGGGATACTGGGGAGTCCAGAGCAATGCTGGCAAAAGCTGGCGGTTTGTACTGACCGCTTGCTCGCTCCTCGGTGTTGTCTGGCCGGGGATCACGCAGCTGGAGGATCTCCCGCTGCTGAACGACATGTACGGTGAGGAGATACCTCCGTCTGTCGAGATCGATCCGGAGCTCGCCGTGGCTCTTGAGACCGGAGGTGATTCGATGAGGCTCTTCGCAAGGAGAGCAGAAGCCTCGGCGAATCTGGACGACATCCGCCGAGCGTTCTACAACGAGTTCGTCCCATCTCGGCAGGAAGCCAACTGGTGGTGGGTGCGTGCTGTCATGACGGATCCCAACCAGCTGGTAGTCGAGGATGACGAAAGCGGTCAGTTGTTCATGATCGACTTCTCGTCGGATGCGCAGGGCTCGGTTGCTTTCGGAGAGCCGAATCCTGTACGCATCGAGTACGTCCCGGACGCCCGGGACGCGCAGAAGCAAGCAGCCGATCACCTGGCGGCTGCACTGGCCGTGGGTCGCGAAGTCATGGCCAGCTGGGAAACTCGGGCGGAGTCTCGCCCGGACAACACAGGAGGTGCCATGGATCCCAAGAAGATCCGCGAGGCACTGGGCCTGCCCGAGGACGCATCCGACGAGCAGGTCCAGGCGGCACTGACTGCGGCAGGGTTCTCGGCGGAAACGTCGACGCCCGAGCCGGAGCCAGAGCCCGCTCCGGAACCGGAGCCGACTCCCGAACCGGAGCCGGAGCCTGCAACACCGGAGGCACTGCGGGTAGCAGCGAGTCAGCTGCCGCCCGGAACGGTTCTCATCGACGAGGAGACATGGAAGCGGACCCAGGCGGGTCTGGCCCAAGTCAATCGCATGGTCGCTGAGAACGATGAGTCCAAGCGCGAGGCGCTCGTTTCGGCCGCGATCGCGGACGGCCGCATCCCGCCTGCTCGCAAGGACCATTGGCTCGACTACCTCAAGGCGGACATGGAGGGAGGCGCTCAGGTTCTCGCAAGCCTGACGGCGAACATCATTCCGCTCGAGGAGC
>Ga0126383_10001216_pt1 | contig 15787 bp, 13 predicted proteins | sample PanSoiMetPlot_35_FD_96882 | JGI IMG/M metagenome (GOLD analysis project Ga0126383, IMG submission 96882) | Tropical forest soil microbial communities from Panama - MetaG Plot_35 | ecosystem: Environmental > Terrestrial > Soil > Tropical forest > Bulk soil | place: Panama | collected 2016-02-17
CCGCGTGCTTGATCGACGACAGCGGCGAGGCGCCGGTGCCGCCGTTGTGACCCGATACCAGCACGTAGTCGGCGTGCGCCTTGGCGACGCCCGTCGCCACCCGCCCGACCCCCGCCTCGGCGACCAGCTTGACGCCGATGCGGGCGCGCCGGTTCACCTGTTTGAGGTCGTGGATCAGCTGCGCCAGATCCTCGATCGAATAGATGTCGTGGTGCGGCGGCGGCGAGATCAGGGCTACCCCCGGCGTGGCGTGACGCAACCGGGCGATCAGCTCCGTGACCTTGTGCCCCGGGAGCTGGCCCCCTTCGCCGGGCTTCGAGCCCTGGGCGATCTTGATCTCCAGCTCATCGGCGCGGGTCAAGTACTCCGTCGTCACGCCGAAGCGCGCCGACGCGACCTGTTTGATGCGGTTGTCGACCCGGTCGCCGATGGTGGAACGACGGAAGGTGACGGGGTCTTCGCCGCCCTCTCCCGAGTTCGACCGCGCCCCCATGCGGTTCATGGCGATGGCGAGCGTCGCGTGTGCCTCGGGCGACAACGCCCCGAGCGACATCGCCGTGGAAATGAAACGCTGGCGGATCGCTTCGACCGGCTCGACCTCTTCGAGCGGGATGCCGGCGCCCCGGCGCACACCCAGCAGGTGGCGCAGGTTCAGCGGCTCCCGAGCTGCCGCCTGTTCCTTGAACTTGTCGAAGCCCTGCGCCGCGCCCGTCTCGGTGGCCTTCTGCAGCGCCTTGACCACCTGCGGCGCCCAGGCGTGGTCCTCTCCGTCGCGGCGATAGCGCACCCGGCCGTGATCGGGGATGGAGACGCTCTCGACGCCGGCGACGGGGAATGCGGCGCGATGACGCGTCAACACGTCCTCGGCGATTTCGACGAAGCCGATGCCGCCGATCAGCGACGCCGTGCCCGGGAAACACTCGTCGATCACCTCGCCGCCGAGACCGACGGCTTCGAAGATCTGGGCACCGCAATACGAGCTCAGTGTCGAGATCCCCATTTTGGCGAGGACCTTCAGCAGCCCCTTTTCCAGCATCGTCCGCAGCGTCGCGACTGCGGATGTGCCACCCCCTTCTGCCGCCGTCTCCAGAGCCACCCAGGGGTGCACTGCCTCGGCGCCGTAGCCGATGAGCGCGGCGACATGGTGCACGTCCCAGGCGTCGCCCGCTTCCGCAACGAGCCCGGTCCGGTGTCGCAGTCCCTTGCGCAACAAATGATTGTGGATCGCGCCGACCGCGAGCAGCAACGGAATCGGCGCATGCTCCGCGTCGACGCCACGGTCGCTGAGGATCAGGATGCGCGCGCCGTGCTGGATTGCGCGCTCGGCGGAGCGACACAGATCTTGCAGCGCGGGACGCAGGCCGTCAGGCCCAGCGCCTGCCCGCCAAACGCACAGCAGCGTGACCGCCTGCACGCCCGTCACGCCCACGAGCTCCGCGAGCTCTTCATGATGTAGCACGGGGTGGGGCAGGCGGACCAGGCGGATCGCCGTCGGCTGCCGGGCGAGGAGCGAGCCGCGCCGCCCCAACAGCATACCGAGGGACATGACGCACGACTCGCGAATCGCGTCGATCGCCGGGTTCGTGACCTGGGCGAATCGCTGCCGCATGTAGGTATACAGGCTCTGCGGGATGCGCGAGAGTGGCGGCAGCGGCGTGTCGTCGCCCATGCTCCAGAGCGGGTCCTGGCCTTCGCTCATCGGCTGCAGCACGTACCGCAGGTCTTCGTTTCCGTAGCCGAAGGCGACCTGACGCGAACGCAGATCGCCCGCGGTGGCCGGCGCCGCGGGGGTTGCCTGCTCGCGGACCACGTGCACGCATTGCGCCGTCCAACGGCCGTAGCGGTGGCGTCCCGCCACCTCGTGCTTCGCCTGGGCGTTATGCAGGATCGCGTTGCGCCGCGTATCGACGGCGATCAGCTCACCCGGGGCGAGCCGGCCGGTCTCGAGCACGTCCTCGGGGCTCACGTCCACGACGCCCACTTCCGACGCCGCGATCACGATTCCGTCGCGCGTGATCTTGTAGCGGCAGGGCCGCAGACCATTGCGATCCACCGCCGCGATGGCGGTGACGCCGTCCGAGATCGCCAGCGCCGCCGGGCCGTCCCAGGGCTCGATCAGCGCCTCGTGGTAGCGGTAGAAGCCGCGCAGCACCGGGTCGGCCTCGCGTACGCTGTCCAGGGGCTCGGGGACGAGCATCATGAGCGCGTGGACCGGGTCGCGCCCCGAGCGTACCAGCAGCTCGAGGGCGTTGTCGAGGCTCGCCGAGTCGCTGCCGTCGGGCCAGATCACCGGCTTCACCCGCTCGATCGCGGCGCCCCATTGGGGCGACGCGAGCAGCGGCTCGCGCGCCAGCATCGCGTTGCGATTCCCCCACAGCGTGTTGATCTCGCCGTTGTGGCCCAGCATCCGGAACGGCTGCGCCAGCGTCCACTTGGGGGCGGTATTGGTCGCATAGCGCTGGTGAAAGACGGCGATCGCCGTTTCGTACTCGGGCCGGCGCAGGTCGTCGTAGAACGCCGGCAGCTGCGGGCCGGTCAACAGCGCCTTGTAGACGATGGTTCGGCAGGAGAGCGAGCAGACGAAGAACGGATCCCAGCCGAGGTCGACGGCTCGCCGCTCGATCTCGCGGCGCGACAGATAGAGACGGCTCTCCCATTCGGCGTCATCGACCGCCGCTTCCGGGGCGGCCACGAACACCTGGCGAACAAAGGGACTCGTTGCCCGAGCGGTCGCGGCGAGACGCGCGCCATCCACCGGGACGTCCCGCCAGCCGAGCACGGTGAATCCATCGGTGGTCAGCACCTGGTCGACGAGATCGATCGCCGCCGCACGGGAAGCTGCTTCGGCCGGCAGGAAAAACATGCCGACGGCGAACGGCTGGTCCGATGAGACCGCAAGCCCGAGGCGCGCCGCTTCGGCTGTGAGGAGCAGCCGGGGGATCTGGGTAAGGATCCCGGCGCCATCGCCCGAGTGATCGCTGGAGGCTGCGCCGCGGTGGGCCAGTCGGGCCAGCGCCGTCAGGGCGAGGTCCGTGACGTCGCGCGACGGCACGCCCGAGGCGCGGGCGATCAGGCCGACGCCGCACGCATCCTTGTGGCGCCACGGATCGGGCATCGGCCCGCCGCCGCGCAGGTCCCAGGCTCGTCTGCTATGGCCTTTCGTCATCCCCCAGCCTTCCCGAGTTGGTGGACAAAGAAAAACCCGCTCCGAGTTCGGGAGCGGGTCGGGTTTCGAGTCTGTCACGAGATGCGCGCTAGCTCGCCCGAACGCCCCCAGGATGGGGATTCAGGTTAATCAGATTAGCCAGCACGACCTGCAGTGACCGGTTGCGCATGTGCGTTCTCCTGCATCGAATCTACCACGCAGGGATCCTCAGGCAATGGGGGTGGTATCCAAGGGTCGGCCACCCCATACTGGTGACGCACCGGTGTCCGATGTGGTCGTAACAAGGTCCTTTCAACCGAAAACCGGAGCCCCTCGTGTCGACCCACGCCGTGCTGGCCCTGGCAGCCCTCGCCGCAACGTCGCCCGCCCGCCTCAGCGGCCACCCGATCAACCCGCCCCCGATGTCCGGGAGGCACGTGGACGTCCAACTCGATCAACGGCACCACACGGTGGCGGTCACGATCGGGCCCTTCTACGTGCCGCAGTCGCCCGAGATGATGGGCGACATGATGATGATGCGCCGCAATGACGAGTCACTCGAGGGCGCCTTCGCGTGGCCGATCACCGCGCGGTTCCACGGTGTGAAGCTCGAGGTCATCGACAGCCTCGGGCACCCCCTCCCCCGGCGCCTGCTGCACCACACCTACATGGTGAACTTCGATCGCCGCCAGCTGGTGGACGCGGTCGCCGAGCGCCCGTTCTCTTTCGGCGAGGAAACGGAGGATATCTCGACCCCCGCCTCGCTCGGACTCCCGATGGTGGCCGGCATGCGGCTCGGCATCGTCATCATGTGGGACAACCTCACGGGGCACGATGTCGACGGCGCGTACATTCGGTATACTTTCGACCTCAACCGCCATCGACGCCCGGCGCCGCTGGACATGCTGCCCTTCCTGGTCGATGTCAACGGCACCTACGGCGGACCGGACGGGTTCGAAGTGCCGCCAGGGGGCATCGTCCTGAAGAAGCAGTTCACGGTGGCAACGAGTGGCCACCTCGTGGCGGCGAGCGGGCACCTGCACGATCATGCGGTGATGATTCGTCTCGAGGACGCCGCCAGCGGGCATGTTCTGGCGCGGGTGCGCGCGCGCCGCGACAGCACCGGGCACACCCTGGCCGTCGAGCGCCCGATCTTCGCCCTCTGGAACCGCGGCCCCCATCTGAAGGCCGGACGCCCCTACCGGCTGGTGGTGGTCTACGACAACCCCACGCGGGACACGCTGATCAACGCAATGGGACTGATGGCCGGACTGTACGTGCCCGACCGGCTGCGCGACTGGCCGACGCTGGATCCGCAGAACGCCGACTACCGGAAGGACTTGGAGGGCTATCCTGGGGTCGACTCGGTGCTCACGACGCTGGGGTCGAAGGTCGCCGAGAGCGTCACCCGACCATGACCGGCTCGAACTCTTCGGGGATGATGCCGGAGTCCGAGAACGGCTGCTTGTAGACGAACCGCTTGCCGGCGTAGTTCCGTAGGACGATCTGCTCCTCGTCCAACGCTTCGACGTATTCGGGGAGCAGGGGGATCTTCCCACCGCCGCCCGGCGCGTCGATGACGTAGTGCGGCACGGCGAGGCCGCTCGTCCAGCCGCGCAAGCTGCGAACGATCTCCAGCCCCTTCTCCACCGTGGTGCGGAAGTGCTCGGCGCCGGCCACCTGGTCGCACTGGTAGATGTAGTACGGGCGGACCCGCGCGGCGAGCAGCTTCTGCATCAGCCGCTTCATCACCTCCGGATCGTCGTTCACACCCTTCAGGAGCACCGTCTGGCAGCCGAGCGGAATCCCGGCGTCCGCGAGCATCCCCAGGGCATGGACGGCGGCCGGGGTCAGCTCGTCGGGATGATTGAAGTGCGTATTGAGATAGAAGGGATGGTACTGCTTGAGGATCGCGCACAGCTCCGGAGTGATCCGCTCCGGAAGGTGGCAGGGGACCCGGCTCCCGATGCGGATGATCTCGAGGTGGGCGATGGCGCGCAGCCGGGCGCAGATCTCGTCGAGCCGCCGGTCGGAGAGCAGCAGCGGATCGCCGCCCGACATGATGACGTCGCGGATCTCGGTGTGCTCCTCGAGGTAGCGGAAAGCCGACTCGAGCTGGGCCATCGGGATCTTCTCGGGATCGCCCACCTTGCGGCGCCGCGTGCAGAAGCGGCAATAGCTGGCGCACACCGGGCTGACGAGGAAGAGAGCGCGGTCGGGATAGCGATGAGTGATGTTGGGGACGGGGGAGTGGGCGTCTTCAGCGAGGGAGTCGACGATGCCGTCTTCGATCTCGAGCTCCTGCACCGTCGGCACGTATTGTCGCCAGATCGGGTCGCCGGGCTCCCGGATCAGGTCCACCATGGCCGGCGAGATGCGGAACTCGAAGTTTTCGGCCGCCTGCTTGAGTCGTTCGATGTCGCCCACGTGCTCGGGCCCGAACCGTTCCGCCAGCGCCTCGAGCGAGGCGATGCTCTTCTTGCGAAGTAGCTCCTGCCAGCTCATGTCCATCGGGTGAGATCCTTTAGGTAGATCACCAGGTCGTCACCGGGGGCGTAGTATCCCGGAATTGTGGCAGCTCTCGTGTAGCCCTTGGCTTCGTAGAACTTCCGCGTCGGATCGTAGTCCGCACGCGAGGAGGTTTCCACCACGATCAGCCGACCGCCGGCGGCCGACAACGTCTGTTCGACCGCGATCACCAGCTGCGTTCCGATACCCGATCCCTGGCGCTTCCGGTCCACCGCGATCCAGTACAGGTCGAAGGTGCCGAGGGTGTCGGGCGTCGGGCCGAAGCAGGCGTAGCCGACCAGCTCGTCGCCGTCGAAGGCGCCCAGGAAGCGGTAGTCGTCGTCACCGTCCAGCGCCTCGTCCAGCAGCTCGACCGCGGTCCGGACCTCGGCCTCGCGAAACAGGCCGGTGTCCCGGACCAGCGTCTCAAGTCGTGCGCGGTGCGCGCGTCCGACGGGACGGAGCGAGCAGCTCACGCGCGGCCCGGGCGCCCTGTGCCTCGCGCAGCGCCGACTCCGCGATGCGCCGCACCAGCTCGGGGTAGTCCCACCCTGCAGCGGCGGCCATGCGCGACAACCCGGCGTCGTCGTTGAGGTCGGGGTTCGGGTTCACCTCGAGCACCCACGGACGGCCGGTGTCGTCGACCCGCAGGTCCACCCGGCCGTACCCTTTGCCCTGCATCGTGCGCCAGGCGAGATCGGCAACCTTGATCAGCCGGTCGGCGAGGCGCTGCGAGATCTGCGCGGGGCAGACCGGGACGCTGCCCAGGTCCTCCGCCGATCCGGTATGCCACTTGGCGGCATAGGTGAGGATCGGCCAGGTGCCTTCGGGCATCCCGGTGAAATCGATCTCGGCGACGGGGAGCACGCGGGTCCCCACGAAGCCGACGTTGAACTCGCGGCCGGGGACGTACTGCTGCACCAGCACCTCGTCGAACTGCTCCGTCATGAGTGCGACCTTGGCGCGCAGCGCCTTCAGGTCGCTGACGACCGACCCGCGGTCGAGTCCGGCGCTCGCGTCCTCCGCCGCGGGCTTGACGATCGCCGGCAGCGGGAAGTCGTCGGCGATTTTTCCCTGCGCCAGTGTCCAGCGGGGAATCGGCAGCCCGGCCTGGGCGAGAATCGCGTTCGCCGTCGCCTTGCGGCGGCAGGCGGCGATCGTCCAGGGGCCGCACCCGGTGACGGGGACGCCGGCGAACTCGAGCGACGCGACGACGTGCTCCTCCCACTGGGAGAAGCCGTGCACGCCCTCGCACAGGTTGAAGACGAGATCGGTGCGCCGGGCTTCGGCAAACCAGCGCATGTCGTGCTTGACGGGGAGTTTCTTGGCGAGGTGCCCCATCCCCTCGAAGATGCGGGCGACCTCGTTGACCGCCTTCATCACGCCCGCGATATCCTCGGCGGTCCAGTCCTCGGCCCCAGGATCGTAGAGGATGCCGACCCTCACGCCGTCGCCCCGGCCCGGAGCGTCGGCGCGCCGACCGCCAGCTCCCGTCCCGTGCAGCGCTTCCACGCGATGCGGACGACTTCCTGAATCAGCTCGTCGTACCCGAATCCGGCGGCGCGCGCCGCCTTGGGGAAGCAGCTGTTCATCCGCGGGTCGGGAATGATCCCGGGGAGCGGATTGAGCTCGACGACGTTGGGAACGCCTGCTTCATCAAGGCGAATGTCGATGCGACACCAGTCACGGCAGCCGAGCGCCTGATACGCGTCGAGCGCGACAAGCTCGATGTGGCGATACAACTTTTCGGGGACCTTGGCCGGGCACTCGAAGATGTCGAGCTGGTGCTCGGCGGTGTCCCAGATCCATTTCGCTTCGTAGCCGTAGACCGGTGTCGCGCCCACCGGCAGCGTCGAGAAGTCGAATCCCACGATCGGCAGGCAATACGCTTCGGGGCCGTTCCCGATTATCGCGACTGTGAATTCAGGGCCGGGGAGGTAGGTCTCGACCAGCACCGGCTGCCTGTAGGTCTCTAAGAGGAAAGAGACGCGTTCCCGGAGCTGCGTGCGGCTGCGGCATAAGTTATTGGCAAATATTCCCTTACCAGATCCCTCGGCGACCGGTTTGACGAACAGCGGGTAGGGGAGCCGTACCCGCGCCAGGTCGACCTGCTCGTGCACGAGGGCGAACCGCGCCGTGGGGACTTCATGATAGGAAAGAATCTCTTTGGCGCGCGCCTTGTTGAGCGACAACGACAACGTGAGTGGGTCGCTCGCGGTGTAGGGGACGTTCAGGTATTCGCAGATCGCGGGGACGTGCGCTTCGCGATTCTGGCCGTACAGCCCTTCGGCCATGTTGAAGACGAGCTGGACGCGCGCGCGCGCGAGTTTTTGCGGGAACGTGGCGTCGGCGTGAAGTCGGATGACGCTGCCGAAGAGACCAAGAGCCTGCTCCACCGCATCAATGGTGGATGGCTCGTCCCACTCGGCATAGACGTCAGCGGTCTTGCTCGCAGCGTCCGGAGTGGGGTCGGTGTCCGGTTTCTGATTGTAGGCGAGACCGATTCGCATGTGGTCTCGGATTACCTCCTACAAAAAGGGGCCGTTCAATTGAACGGTCCTGCATCGCTAACTGCTTGCGTCTGTGAATGAATACGACAAAAGCGCGAGATGCGCAATAGGCAGAGTCGACAAAGATGCGTGAGAGGTGAGAGGTAAGTAGTGAGAGGTGCGACCGGAGGCGACCTCTCACTTCTCACTTCTCACCTCTCACGCATTTCAGACCTTGTGGTACGCGACTCGAGCTGCTTCGACGCGATCGTCGGCGACGTAGATCTCGAAATCCGAGAACAGCGCCGACGCTTCGTGCTGCAACACGCGCAGGCACGCGACGGCCATGCGACGAATCTCGAGCTCCGCTCCTTCGCCGCAACGCAGCTCCAGCATTGTGCGCCAGGCGCGCGCGTTGCCGGACACGACGACCTTCGTCTCGGTCGCGTTGGGGAGCACCGAGCGCGCCGCTTCGCGCGCCATCTTGCGGCGGTGCACCTTGTCGGTCACCCACTCGTAGCGTTGCATCAGCGATTCGACGCTGCGCACGTACGCTTCCTGCGCCGCAGTGACCTGCTGTTCCCATTCCGCTTCGAGCGCCGCGTCGCCGAGGATCGCCGGCGGCACGACGAACGCGGCGTGCGACTCGTCGACGTAGCGCTGCGACAGCTGCGAGTATCCGAAGCCGGCGCGATGGCGCACCAGCTCGTGCGAGCAGGAGCGCGAGATGCCCTCGATCAGCAGCACGTACACGGCGTGCTCGATCACCGAGCCGTGTCCCTGCTTTTTGATGTTCTCGAGGTAGTCCGCCGTCGAGCGCTGCGCCGGGTTGTGCTGGCTCATGTAACAGATCCGCCCGGCGAATTCGGCGAGGCGCTCGCCGCTCGACGCCTCTCCCTTCCACTGGACGGCGAGGTGCGCCGGCTCGAGAAACTCCGGCCGGGCGAGCAGCGTGACGCGGGGAGCACGGAAGACTTCCATGGTGTCAGGTGCCAGGTGTCAGGGTGTTCGCGATAAATCAGTCTTCGGAGTCGCCCAACCGGCGTTGCGCTCGATCTCGCGCAGCCGCTGAGCGATGTCGTCGGGAATCGGCGCCGCGCCGTCGCCCACCTTCAGATGCGCGAGCGGTGACCAGTCGGCGGAGGGGAGTATAACACCGGGATTGAACATCGAGCGCGGATCGTATGCGTCGTGCAGCCGCGCGAACAGTCGCATCACGTCGGCCCCCAGGAACCGCTCCAGCACGCCGGCCCGCAGCCGGCCGATGCCGTGCTCGCCGCTCGGCGTGCCGCCGAGGGTGCGTTGCACCTCCGTCACCTCGTCGAACAGGCCGCGGACCCCCGACTCCCAACCCGGTTGCGTGACGTCGGGGAGCGCGTTGACGTGGACGTGCCCGTCTCCGGCGTGGCCGAAGATCGCGACCGGGATCTCCCGCTCGGCGGCCGCCGCTCGGATCGCTACCACATAGGCTCCCAGCAGATCCGCCGGAACACAGCCGTCCTCGATCACCTGCAGCGAGCGGCGCGTTGCAGGGAGCCGCGCGAGGGCCGGACTCGCCAGGCGGCGCACCTCCCACAGCCGCTCCAAACCGGCGCGGTCAGGCGCTGTTTCGACGCTGCGCGTGAGGTGTTGCAACCCTCGGACCGCGTCCCCGACCGCACCGCGGGCTGCCGCCGGCTGGTCCCGCTCGAACTCCACCAGCAGCAGTCCCTCGACGCCCTCCGGCACGTCTCCGCCGGCCTCCGCGACGAACGCGAGCAGGGTGCGGTCGAGCAGCTCGACGGCCGACGGATCGAGGCCGAGCAGGAACGGAACGGCTTCGCCGAGTGCCGCGAGGTCGGCGACGCCGAGGGTCAGCCCCGCGACCGCGGCGGGAATGGGGTCGAGCCGCCACTCGATCGCGGTGATGATCCCAAGCGTGCCTTCTGCGCCTGTGAAGAGATCGACTTCGTCACCGGAGGCGGCGAACGCGGAGAGGTCGTAGCCCGAGGAATGCTTCCGAGTCTTAGGAGCGTTTTGGGTAATGCGTAGCCGGTCATCGTCGCTGATTGTGAACCGCTCTTCGCGCCCGGCTCCTCTTCGGATCCAGCGGCACTCTCCTCCGGCCCCAACCACTTCGATCGAGTTGACCCAGCGGCGCACGCTGCCGTAGCGGACGGTGCGAGGTCCCGCGGCATTCGTCGACACCATCCCGCCCGAGGTCGCGAAGGCGCCGGACGACGGATCGGGCGGGAGTCGCAGGCCGTGGGGGCGCGCAGCGTCGTTGATCGCGGCCCAGGTGACGGAGGCGCCCACCTTCGCACTGCGTTTCGCCGGATCGACCAGGAGCGTCTTGAAACCCTGACCGACGTCGACGATGCAGCCGTCGCCGACGTTCCCGCCCGGCATGCCGCTGCCGGCGCCGCGCGGCACGAGCGATGTGCCGTCCCGCTCGGCCTGGCGCACCAGCTCCTGCACGTCGGCTGCGTCTTCCGGGATCGCGACGCCAGAGGGGATGATGCGGTAGATGCCCCCGCCCTCGGCGTACGCGGCGCGCACGCGGGGGTCGGTAAAGACGCGGGTCATGCCGAGAAAGCTACTCGCCGAACCGTTTCTTCATCGCGTCGGCCAGGTGGGACGCGATCTGATCACCTTCCGATCCGTGCGGGGCGATCACTTCGAGATCGCGCTCGGGACGCGAGGGATCGAGTAGGGGACGGTACACCGCCTCGATGGTGAGCTGGCTCTTGCCGGGGACGTTGGGATCGGCCCAGCAGCGGATCTTCACGGTATTGAGGAGATCGCCCGGCTCCGCGTTGCCGAAGACCGACGCGTGCGTGCGCACGTTGTACCACGCCGTCTCGACGTAACCGTCTTCGGGGCTGGACCACTGCACCTGCAACCCCTGACTCGACAGCCAGCCGACCATTTCGGGGACGAGCCGCCCGGCCGGTGCGTCGATGATGTTGACCTGCGCCTGCGGATACGGCACGAAGCCCGGGCGGGTGGTGACTGGGGAGCAGGCAAGCAGCAGCATCAATGCAGAATGTCGAATGCAGAATGCAGAATGTCGTGGTCTGCGAGCCCTGGGCCGATGCTCTGGCCCAAACCCACAATTCTGCATTCTCAATTCATCATTCTGCATTTGTCGTCTCAGTGCGAATGTGGCGGCGTTCCCGGCGCATGCACATGTCCCGTATCAGCGTGAGCCGTGTCCGGCGCCGCGTCGTGATCGTGATCCGCGTCGCCTTCTTCGTGATGATGCCCTGCCGCGCGGTTCTCCATCTCCTCCTGCATCTTGGCGGTTGGCACCCCCGCCGCATGATCGAACACCAGATTGCCGCCGAGCTGCGCGGTGCGAATCAGGATCGCCAGACCGAAGACGGACACGATCTTGAGGATCCGATCCTCGACGCCCGACTGCTGAAACCGGCGCCACAGCTTCCACGCGAGAACCACGGTGAAGACGATCATGGCGATGATCGCGTATTTCTCGTGTTGCTCCATGATCTCGTGGATCGCCTCGCCATGGTCGATCTTCTTCTCGGCGAGCTCACCGGCGATAACGGCTGCCCAGCCGCCGATCACCCCTGTCCACAGCGTCCAGATGCCTGCCCAGATGAGCGACTCCCGCCTGAGAATCCAGCCGGCGAGGTCGAACAGCACTGCACACAGGAGCAGCGCCGGCGGGAAATCGTTGAGCGCCGCGTGCAGGCGCGGCAGGTCATAGCCGAACATGTCGGATGTGGCTCCTTCGGGTCAGAGTCCGAGGCTCGACACCACCGGTGGCGTCGCCGAGTAGTCGTAGAAGCCTTTGCCGCTCTTCCTGCCGTGCATCCCCGCCAGCACCATCCGTCTGAGCAACGGCGGGGCGGCGTATTTCTGCTCCTTATACTCGGCGAACATGATCTCGGCGATCTTATACGTCGTATCCAGCCCCACGAAATCCAGCAGCGTCAGCGGTCCCATCGGATAGCCGCACCCCAGCTGCATCGCCTTGTCGATGTCGGGGACGCTCCCCACCCCGTGCTCCAGCGCACGCACGGCGTCGAGCAGATATGGGACGAGCAGCAGGTTGACGATGAACCCCGAAGTGTCCTTCGCCGCGATCGGCTCCTTGCGGAGCGAACCGGCGAACGCGAACGCGCGCCGGAACGTCTCTTCCGAGGTCGTGACGGTGCGGACCACCTCGACCAGCTGCATCAGCGGCACGGGGTTGAAGAAGTGCAGGCCGATGAAGCGGTCGGGGCGTCTGGTGGCGGCCGCCATCGCGGCGATCGTCAGGCTCGACGTGTTGGAGGCGAAAATCGTCCCCGCCCCGCACAGCCCGTCCAGCTCCTTCCACAGCGCGTTCTTGAGCTCCAGGTCCTCGGTCACCGCTTCGATCACGATGTCGCATGCCTTCAGGTCGGCGACGGCGGTCGTGAACGTCAACCGCTGCAACGCGGCGTCGCGGTCGGCGGCCGGCAGCTTGCCCTTTTCCACGAGCCGCGCGAGGGACTTGTCGATCGTCCCCTTGCCCTTGTCCAGCACCGGTTGGGCGACGTCGCGGACGAACGTCTCGTACCCGGCCGCGGCCGCCACTTGCGCGATGCCGCTCCCCATCAGGCCGCACCCCAACACCCCTACGCGCTGGATCCCGTCCATGGACCTCTCAGAACTGAAATTGTTTACGGATCTCTTCGGCGATACGCACGAACGCGCTGGCGCGCGGACCGGGGAGGCTGTGTTCGGGTCGGATCTCGCCGCGCTCGAGCCGGTCGAGGACCTGTTCCAGACCGATCTCGATGCGTTCGAGCTGCTGTCGCCGCCCCGCGAATAGCGCGGCGGCGGCGGCCACGCCGAACCCTGCGGCCGGTGCGACGGCGAACGGGGCCAGGACCCCGATCGTGGACGCGACTACCGTTGCGACTGTGCCGACCAGGACGAGGGCCGCCGCACCGCCGACTCGCTCGCGGCGAATGATTCTGACGTCGGCGGACAGGCGCACGTGACAGAACCCTGTCTCGAGCGGCGTGACCTGTCCGACGATTTCAGTGGCGCGCGTAAGCGCGAACTTGCGTCCCCCGGCGGAGAATCCGCGCTGCATCGCCGCCATGAACCCGACTTGTGGCTCCCACGTCGTGCGGTCGGGGTAGCGGCGCTTCACGCGCAGCAGCTCCTGGTCCTCCATCCAGAGTGAGAGCGCCCGCTCGATGCCGCCGCGGTCGCCTGGGACGACGCGCTGCGCGGCGACTTCGGCCGGTCCGGCGAGCGACCAGGCGGATCGCGCCGGCGTGATGGCGCGCGTCCGCTCCTCGAGGAGCGCCTGCTTGAGATACCGGACGGGAATGCCGACATCCTTGCCGAGCGCGAGCAGCTCGTTCTCGCTCAACCCTTCGCCGATGTCGCGCTCCCCGGTCTGCAGCTCCGCGGCGCGCTGGATGATGCGGTCGAGCGCTTCGCGGCTGATCAGCTCTCCGGCCACGCCTACGACCGCGCCGTGTCGCGGGTGGGAGCCGGCGGCACGCGCTCCCCCGAGGCCTGCGCCGGCAGCGCGGCGACGGAGCTGCTCTTCGGACCGATCGCTTCGAGCACGCCCTTGAACAGATCGATGGGGACGGGGAAGATCGTGGTCGAATTCTTCTCCGACGCGATCTCGGTCACCGTCTGCAGGTAGCGCAGCTGAATCGCCGCGGGCTCCCGGCCGATCACCGCAGCCGCCTGCGCCAGCTTCTCCGATGCCTGCAGCTCGCCTTCGGCGTTGATCACCTTGGCGCGGCGCTCCCGCTCCGCCTCCGCCTGCCGCGCCATCGCGCGCTTCATCTCCGGCGGCAGGTCGACGTCCTTCACCTCGACGGCGGAGACCTCGATGCCCCAGTCCTCGCTGCGCTGATCGATGATCTTCTTGAGGATGGCGTTGATCTTCTCGCGATTGGCGAGCAGCTCGTCGAGCTCCGTCTCGCCGAGCACCGAGCGCAGCGTCGTCTGCGCCAGCTGGCTGGTGGCGTACAGGTAGTTCTCCACGCCGATGACCGCCTTCACGGGCTCCTTCACCCGCATGTACAGCACGGCGTTCACTTTGATGGAGATGTTGTCACGCGTGATCACGTCCTGCGGCGGAATGTCGACCGCCATGACGCGCAGGCTCACCTTCTGCATGCGTGCGAACAGCGGCGGCAGGTAGATCAGCCCCGGTCCCTTCGCGCCCCACGAGCGGCCGAGAAAAAAGTACACCGCGCGCTCGTACTCCCGCAGCACGCGCAGCCCGGAGAAGAGAAAGAAGCCGACGGCCGCCAGGACGACCAGCATCGCCTCACCCATGGGTGCTCCTCAGGATGGGAAGGCCTCGACGATCACCGCGAGGCCCTGTCCGCCGCCGATGCACGCCGATCCCAGACCAAGCCGCTTCCCGGCGCGCCGCAGCGCATGAAGCAGGTGGATGGTGATCCGTGCGCCGCTCGCCGCCAGCGGATGGCCGATCGCGATCGCTCCACCGTGCACGTTCGTCTTCGATCGGTCGAGACCCAGCTCCTTTTCGACGGCCAGATACTGCGGCGCGAACGCCTCGTTTACCTCTACGAGGTCCATCTGGGCCAGCGTGAGTTCCGCTTTCGCGAGCGCCTTGCGGGCGGCGGGGGCGGGACCGATCCCCATGTACTTCGGCTCGACCCCCACGACGCCCCACGCGATGAGGCGGCCGAGCGGTTTCAGGCCGTGGGCCTTAGCGTAGTCGGCGCTCGCGATCACCGTCGCGGCGGCGCCGTCGGAGATCCCCGAGGCGTTGCCCGCAGTGACCAATCCGTCCTTCTTGAAGTACGGCTTCAGCGCGGCGAGCGCTTCCAGCGTCGTTTCGGGGCGCATGTGCTCGTCGGCCCGGAACTCGACCGACTGCCCCTTCTTCTTGACGGGGACGGCGATCACTTCGTCCTGGAAGACGCAGTCATCCCAGGCCTTCTTGGCGCGGTGCTGCGACCCCACCGCGACCTCGTCCACCTCCGTCCGGGACAACTTGTATTTCTCGGCGAGATTCTCCGCGGTTTCCGCCATCGAGAAGCCGCACTGCGGATCCTTCAGGGCCTCCCACAGCAGGTCTTCGAGCGGGGCCGGCCCCAGGCGCAGCCCCCAGCGAGCGCCGCGCACCACGTGCGGTGCCTGACTCATCGATTCGCCGCCGCCGGCGAGCACGACCTGCGTCTCGCCCAGCATGATGAGCTGTGCTCCCTGGGTGATCGCCTCGAATCCCGAGCCACAGAGCCGGTTCACCGTCACGGCCGGTGTTTCGATCGGCAGCCCCGCTTTGAGGGCCACGTGCCGGGCCATGTAGATGGCGTCCACCGACGTCTGCAACGCATTGCCGAACACCGTGTGCCCGACGTCCCCCGCGGGCACGCCGGAGCGCTCCAGCGCCTGGCGCGACGCGATGGCGCCGAGCTCGATGGCCGACAGGTCTTTCAGCGATCCGCCGAACGAGCCGAAGCCGGTGCGGACTCCCGAAAGGAAAACGACGTCGGTCCCACTGCCCTGGGTCTTCATGAAGCCTGCTCCACTCGCGAGAAGGCGGAATATAACCGCCTACGCCGTGGAGCCCCGGCCCTTCCAGAAGAGGTACGCGGGCGTGCCGACGAGGACGATGCTCAGACCGGCCAACGCCTGCGCCGGGCGCGCGAACACCGTGTTGGCCACG